>Ga0222427_100038_pt1 | contig 384092 bp, 300 predicted proteins | sample 2B20Ametagenome_FD_182890 | JGI IMG/M metagenome (GOLD analysis project Ga0222427, IMG submission 182890) | Enriched microbial communities from leaf-cutter ant dump, University of Wisconsin, Madison, United States - 2B20A (version 2) | ecosystem: Environmental > Terrestrial > Nest > Insects... | reverse complement strand
CGTAAAAAAAAGGGGGGGGGGGGGGGAACAACTACGGAACAGGGATCCTAAAGCGCATTTAGAATAGCATTGTTCCAAAGGATTGAGTAATCATCATCCTGACACGATCCATCTCACCTCATTGGCTTTTCCCTTTTCGTTGGGCACATAGATTTGATAGCTTCGTTCATTTAACTAACTTGATCGATTAACTATTTTCATTCTATGGCTGGATAGGCAAAGGGGAGTTCATTAATATTTAATTTGCTGCTAAACGTTCAAATCTGTAATCTTCAACACCAGGAATTAGTCGAAGATTATTGAAAACATAATCATTAAATTTTGCTTTAATGATTCAATATTTTAGAAAACCATTCAAAAAAGACCCCGCAAAATGACCTATCGATGGAAGAGTACAGGGCTAAAGTTTTGTGTATATGTTTTTTCGGATTTTGCTCTGATATTGGAATAGTGTATTTACTGTGATGCGATACTTTTCATTAAAAAGACAAGATAGTAATAAATTAAGCAATCGTTTGTGTAGATTGAACAAACGATTGCTTTCAAGTTTGATTTTTTATTTTGAGAAAAGTGTTATATTATTGTTAAAGAGATTAAGTTCTTTAGTTAGAACCAAATATAAATCCAAATCCAAAGGGATTTTTCTTATTGACTGTTTAGTTTGTTTTAAAATAGGTGATTTTTTAGAGGGACCAATTGGTCCCTTTAAATTTACATGACTTTAAATTATGGATTCTAGAAGAGATTTTTTAAAAAAGGCCGGGATTTTATCATCGCTGGCTGTTTCACTTCCTACTTTGGTGAATGCCAATGCAACGGCAGAAGCATTTAATATGTGTGGTTACGCCGCACCCAAAATTGATAAGGTGAGAGTTGCTGTAATTGGATTGGGGATGCGTGGTCCCGGAGCAGTCGAACGACTGTCTTTTATCGAAGGTTGTGAGATCGTTGCACTTTGCGATAAACACCCTGAACGAGTTGAGAAAGCACAAAAGATTCTTACTTCGAAGGGCTTGAAGGCTGCAAAGCCTTATTCAGGAGAAGATGGCTGGAAATCATTGCTGAAAGAAGAAAAGTTAGATCTTGTCTATATTTGTACGCCTTGGGATTACCATGCACTCATGAGTATTGCAGCTATGAAAGCGGGTAACCATGTGGCTTGTGAAGTGCCAATTGCATTAACGATAAAAGATTGTTGGGAGGTAGTCAAAACATCTGAAGCGACAAAAAAACATTGTATGATGTTGGAGAATTGTTGCTATGACTTTTTCGAAATGTTGACATTGAATATGGTCCGCCAAGGTTTATTTGGTGAATTGATCCATGGTGAAGGTGCTTATATCCATGACTTATTGGACTTGAATTTCTCAAAGAATGGTTATGACAATATGTGGCGTCTAAGGGAAAATATTAAATACAATGGTAACCTCTATCCAACTCACGGACTCGGGCCTGTCGCACAGTGTTTAAACATCAATAGAGGCGACAAGATGGATCATCTTGTCGCGATGTCGTCCAATGATTTTATGATGGGCGAGAAGGCTAAGGAACTCGCTGGAAAGGATTCGTTCTTTCAGGAATTCGTCGGAAAGAAATACCGTGGCAATATGAATACCACGCTAATTCGGACAGCGAAGGGTAAAACAATTATGCTACAACATGATGTGACTTCGCCTAGACCATATTCAAGACTACATACATTAATCGGTACAAAAGGTTTCGCTCAAAAATACCCAACTGAGAATATTGCATTCGGTCACGAATTCATCAAGGAAGAAAAACTCAAAGAATTATATGATAAATATACACCGGAATTAGTGAAATACATCGGTGATAAGGCCAAAGAAGTTGGCGGTCACGGCGGGATGGACTTTATGATGGACTGGCGTCTAATCGACTGTCTGCGTAACGGGTTGCCATTGGATCAAGATGTTTATGATGCTGCTTCATGGAGTTGTATTGTACCATTAAGTTTTGAGTCTGTTGAAAAGAACTGTAAAACGGTAGCTGTACCAGATTTTACAAAAGGTGCATGGAAGAATAATAATCCTGTGGATATCACCTTAAATGGTGGAGGTAATACACCTATTCGCTCAAAAAATACGAAAAAAGAAAATGTACAATTGGATGTATAAATTGTGCATCTAAGTCAATAATTGAAAGGGGAGCATTTTATTGTTCCCCTTTTATGTTTATCTTTAGGTATGTTAATCAATCTGACGCTAGTTACCTGTCTATCTATATTTTCCACAAAAGATACCCTTTCATGCTGTGTCGGTGAAAATATACCTACCCGGGCCGGAATGATCAAATCTCAGTTAGCCAAACAAAGCAGTAATGCTACGGGAAAGATGGTTTTAATTGAAGGTGGTAAATTTCTGATGGGAAGTTCGAATTTCGAAGATAGTAAACCTGTACATACTGTAGAACTCCATTCATTTTATATGGATGAGCATGAAGTTACAAATGCACAATTTGCTCAATTTGTAAAAGAGACTGGATATGTGACCGTAGCTGAGCGAAAGCTTGACTCAAAGGATTTTCCCGGTGTTGATCCGAATATGCTTGTACCTGGTTCAGCTGTATTTTCAAAACCCAAAGAACTCAACTCTTTAAATAATTATCTGATGTGGTGGGAATATATTCCTGGCGCAAATTGGCAGCATCCTGAAGGACCCAATAGTTCAATAGAAGATAAAATGAATTATCCCGTTGTTCAAGTCGCCTACGAAGATGCTGCTGCTTATGCAAAATGGGCGGGGAAAAGATTGCCTACAGAGGCGGAATGGGAATATGCTGCCCGCTCGGGTAGGGATACGAATGAAGACCTGTACTATTGGGGAAAAGAACTTAAACCCAATGGCAAGTGGGCAGCGAATATATACCAAGGAAAATTTCCGGTTGAAGACTCAAAAGAAGATGGATACGAGGGAGCCGCTCCCGTAAAATCTTTTCAGGCGAATGCATTGGGACTCTATGATATGGAAGGGAATGTCTGGGAGTGGTGCTCCGATTACTACCGTCCGGATTATTACAAGAGTAGCACGGTGGCAAATCCCAAAGGACCTGAAAACTCCTATGATCCACAGGAGCCTAATCTTGAAAAACGTGTTCAGCGTGGTGGATCATTTCTCTGTAATGATCAATATTGTGAACGTTATAAAGCAGGAAGCAGGGGAAAAGGGGAGGTCAATAGCCCGACAAATAATGTCGGTTTCCGATGTGTTAAAGATATAAAATAGAAAGGGCTTGCAAAATGCAAGCCCTTTCTATTTTATAATGACGCGTTATTGTGCATTCAAAAACATTGATTTTTGATTGTACAATTCTCTGAAATATGGATCTTGAAGATCTTTGATAAAGCGGATCGCTTCACCTGTTGATTTCATTTCAGGGCCTAATTGTTTGTCTACTTCAGGGAATTTATTGAAGGAGAATACTGGTTCTTTAATTGCATATCCTTTCAATTTACGTTCGATTGTGAAGTCACTCAATTTATTGACACCTAACATCACTTTTGTCGCGATGTTGATGTAAGGAACATCATACGCTTTTGCGATAAAAGGAACTGTACGTGATGCACGTGGATTAGCTTCGATGACATACACATTCTCACCTTTTACAGCAAATTGGATGTTTAGTAGACCACGTACATTCAACGCTTTTGCTAATTTGATGGAGTATTCTTCCATCTTATCCTGAACAGCTTGTGAGAGGCCGAATGGAGGTAATACCGCCGATGAGTCTCCGGAGTGAATACCTGCAGGCTCAATGTGTTCCATCATACCGATGATATGTACATCTTCACCATCACAGATTGAATCTGATTCTGCTTCTTCAGCGCGATCCAAGAAATGGTCGATCAGGATATGGTTACCGGGAAGGTTTTTCAATAAGTTAACAACCGCTTTTTCCAGGTCTTCATCATTGATGACGATGCTCATCCCTTGTCCACCCAATACATAGGAAGGGCGAACCAATACTGGATAACCAACTTCGTTGGCTACTTGTAAAGCCTCTTCTGCCGAGGTAGCTACGCCATATTTTGGATATGGAATATTTAATTCTTTCAATAGATCAGAGAAACGGCCGCGGTCTTCTGCCAAGTCCATATTCTCGAATGATGTACCAATGATTTTTACACCAAGTTGCTCCAAACGCTCAGCCATTTTAAGCGCTGTCTGTCCACCTAATTGAACGATTACACCTTCTGGTTTTTCCAGTTCGATGATCTCACGGACATGCTCCCAGAATACGGGTTCGAAGTATAACTTGTCTGCCATATTGAAATCTGTTGATACTGTCTCAGGGTTACAGTTCACCATGATTGCCTCGTAACCACATTCTTTCGCAGCCAATAATCCGTGTACACAAGAGTAATCGAACTCGATACCTTGACCGATACGGTTTGGACCTGAACCTAAAACGATGATTTTCTTTCTGTCTGAAGAAATGGATTCGTTTTCTTCTTCGAATGTCGAATAGTAATATGGGGTCTGTGCAGGGAATTCCGCTGCACAAGTATCAACCATTTTGTAAACACGGTTAATGCCTAGTTCCTTACGGCGGTCATATACCTGATCTTCCGTTACATTACCTAATAACCAGGCAATCTGTACATCTGAATAACCTTTTTGTTTTAAGGTCATGAAGAAATCGCGTGGAATGTTATTCAATTGATAACGACGTAATTCTTGCTCAAGGTGTACCAACTCTTGGATCTGTACCAAGAACCATTTGTCGATACGTGTCGCTTTGCGGATAGATTCCAAAGGAACACCTAATTCGAATGCATCTTTGATATGGAACAAGCGGTCACCGCTTGGATGCTCTAGGCTATCCATGATCTCGTCCAGATTCCTCCATTGACGACCATCAGCACCTAAACCGGCACGACCTGTTTCAAGTGACTGACATGCTTTCTGTAAAGCTTCGATAAATGTACGGCCGATCGCCATCACTTCACCTACAGCTTTCATTTGAAGACCTAATTCCTTGTTTGCACCTTTGAATTTGTCAAAGTTGAAACGCGGGATTTTTACGATAACATAATCTAGCGTTGGTTCGAAATATGCTGAGGTTGTTTTTGTAATCTGATTTTGCAACTCATCCAAGTTGTATCCGATGGCTAATTTAGCCGCAATCTTTGCAATTGGATAACCAGTTGCTTTCGATGCTAAAGCTGAAGAGCGTGATACACGTGGATTGATTTCGATCGCAATAATTTCTTCATTTTCTGGATTAACAGAGAACTGAACGTTACATCCACCGGCGAAGTTACCAATCGAACGCATCATCAAGATCGCTTGATTACGCATATCTTGGTAGCATTTGTCTGATAATGTCATACCTGGCGCAACTGTGATGGAGTCTCCGGTGTGGATACCCATCGGGTCAAAGTTCTCAATGGTACAGATAATGATGACATTGTCGTTGGTATCGCGAAGTAATTCCAACTCGAACTCTTTCCAACCCAATACAGCTTGTTCTACCAAAACTTCATGTGTTGGTGAAGCATGCAAACCTCTGTTTAAAGCTGCATCAAAATCTTCTTTTCTGTGCACAAATCCACCTCCGGTACCTGCGAGTGTATAGGAAGGACGAATAACAAGAGGATAACCAATTTCTTGTGCAGCTTCTTTACCTTCAAGGAAAGAGTTAGCAATTTTGGATTTTGCAACACCTACACCGATATCAACCATTAATTGACGGAATTCTTCACGGTTTTCAGTTTTTTCAATGGCAGCAACATCAACACCGATTACACGAACGTTGTATTTTTCCCAAAGGCCCAGGTTGGAAGCTTCGATACATAAGTTCAAAGCGGTCTGACCACCCATGGTAGGAAGTACTGCGTCAATGTTATGTTTTTGCAATATCTCTTCAATACTTTCGCATGTTAATGGAAGTAAGTAGACATTGTCTGCAACAACTTTGTCCGTCATGATTGTTGCAGGGTTTGAGTTGATGATGGATACTTCAATACCTTCTTCTTTCAATGAAAGGGATGCTTGAGATCCAGAATAATCAAATTCACAAGCTTGACCGATAACGATGGGACCTGATCCGATGATTAAAACCGACTTAATGGAAGTGTTTCTTGGCATTATATCTAGTTCAAAAAATTAAATTTCCTATTGTAAATCTGAGCAAAGACAATCAAAAATAGCTCATGGGGAAGGGTCATTCCGACTGCTTTGTCGGAGTGCAAAGTTACATTTTAAATTTTGAAAATGAAGTATTTATTTTAAGAATATTTCAAAATAAAATATGCTTTATTGGAAAAGTGGTCTTGAAAATAGGAATACTAGTTGGAAAACGTAAGGAATTGGTGCTCCAACTAGTATCGGCAATCGCTTATTTTCTGCTAATAAACAATGATTTCGTCTGTAAATAAATATCCCTTTTTGGGGTTGCTAGCTTTGATTTTTATGTAGCGTGCCTGCTGCGCTTTATTGAGTTTCAGCTCGAAGCGTTTAAATGTTAATTTGGATTCTGTATCGGATACATCGTTTTTTACTGTCCCTATGGAACGGAATGTCCGACCATTGTCAGAAACGAGAACCTCCATTTCCCCGGGCATATAAACTCCGGGGCCTATCATTTGCATGAAATTCATGGCAACTTGATGGATTTCTTCCCTTCTTTCCAAATCAACGACCACATCGATCGGGCTGGTAAACCCCTGCCATTGACCATCGTGATAAGAAAGGCCTCCCATTAGTCCATTGGTTAAAGTCGAATCTTTTTGCGCTGGATATCCTGACCACTGGGTGTTGTATGTTACTTTTTTTCCAATGGCACGATGAATATCAATATCAAAGGATAATGTTGGGCCTATTTTGATAGAGTCCTGAAAGTATGCTGCATTAATATGCCCTGTTGAGCTCAGTTCAAACGGACCTGTATAGGGCGTAGACTGAATCGTAGGCTCACTCCCATCAATGGTATAACGGATCTGATCCGTTTTTAGTTGCTCCGTTGTAAGCGTAATCTTGCTGTTGTTTTTAATCGCATTATATGATGCTGTATAGGCAACATTGAACGAGGGGCGGTAATAGTTCAGATTCAGTTCCTGCAGCAGCTTATAGTGTGATTGTATTCTTCGTTGAAAGTCCGGCCAGCTTTTTGCGTCTTTATTTGTCCAACTGACTTCTGACAAGGCTAAAGCACGTGGAAATACCATATATTCGACATGCTCTGTCGTTGGGACATATTCTGTCCAAATATTAGCTTGTGCACCCAGGATGTGTTTCACCTTGTCCGTTTGTATCGCGTTTGGAATAGGGTCATAAGAATATACCTTATCCAGGGTTAGGTATCCGCCAATTGCTTCGGGTTGTGTCCTTGGATCGGTCTGATAAGAATCAAAATACAGGTGTGAACCGGGAGTCATAATGACATCATGGCCGGCATTTGCCGCTTTTATTCCGCCTTCTTCGCCGCGCCAGCTCATGACCGTGGCACCTTCAGTCAGACCACCTTGTAAAATTTCATCCCAGCCGATAAGCTTTCGGCCCTTTGATTGCAGGTATAAATCCATTTGCTTGATGGCATAGCTTTGTAATTCATCAACTGATTTTAAACCTTCCTTTTGCATCAGGGCCTGGTCTTTTGGACATTTTTCCCAATGTTTCTTTTCGGCTTCGTCCCCGCCAATATGGATGTATTGGGAAGGGAATATGGTGAGTACTTCATCCAGTACATTTTTTAGGAACTCAAAAGTCTTTTCATTGCCGATGCAAAACTCGCTTTGGCTGTAGGGTTTCCCTGAACAGGAAAGTTCGGGATATACAGCTAATACCTCTTCCGAGTGTCCGGGCATTTCTATTTCCGGAATGACATTGATGCCTTTTCGGGCAGCGTAGTCGACCAGTTCGCGCGCTTCTTCCTGTGTATAAAAGCCACCACTGGCATTCGGATTTCCTTTTTCTACATATTGACGGCCATTGTTCCACCAATCTTTCCAATGCGCATGTGTACGCCAGGCAGCCTTTTGTGTTAATTCCGGATATTTTTTAATCTCCAGTCGCCATCCGGCTCCATCTGTCAAGTGCCAGTGAAAGTTATTGAACTTATAAATGGCCATGACGTCGATATATTTCTTTACGAAAGAAAGCGGCATAAAATGACGGGAAACGTCTAAATGAAGCCCGCGATAGGAAAAACGAGGTTCATCAACGATTGTCGCAAATGCTATTTTGCTGGGCTCAGCTTGGAGGTAGCCTAACTGAATCAAGGTATAAATCCCATTGATGACCTGCGGCGTATCCCAGGCTTTGAGTAGAAGACCTTTTTCATCAATTTGAATTGAATAGGCATTTTTGCTGAGGTTGTCTGCATCGACAGCTTTTACGATACGAAAGCCTTCTTTCGGTGCTTTTTTGTTTTTCTTCAGTACTTCAACCGCTAAGCCTTTGATCGCGGGGTGCTCGGTAAGCAATTGTGCCGCAGCTTGAAAATCATCCGAAACAATAACGGAGAGCTGTGTGGGGATGTTATATATTCCGGACGCTACGGTCACCTTGGATGGCTTGGGAATTAGATCAAAATTAGTTTGGGCCTGAGCGCTAAAAATGCAGGTTCCCCCAAGCAATAAAAGGGATAAGGATCGACTCAATCGCATAGTAAAGTAGTTAGATCAATAGATAATCAACACAAATATCCTAATTTTTGTTTCATTATTCTATTATTGCTGTTATTCGATAAGCTTTTATGATATAAATCCAACAAATTGCCGGATAGAAATTACATTTTTAATCCTTAACTTTGTTGTATGATTGAACTTCCAGTTATTCCGGCAACTCCTGCACAACGCAAGCCCGATTGGTTGCGTGTCAAATTGCCTGTTGGTAAAGAGTATAGACATGTCAGAAGTCTTGTTGATGAACATAAATTGCATACCATTTGTGAGAGTGGAAATTGTCCAAATATGGGTGAGTGTTGGGGGGCGGGAACAGCGACCTTCATGATCTTAGGCAATATCTGTACGCGATCATGTTCGTTTTGCGCTGTGGCAACAGGTCGTCCTCTAGCGGTCGATTTGGATGAGCCTAACAGGGTCGCAAACTCAGTGAAGCTAATGCAGGTCAAACATTGTGTCATCACCTCTGTTGACCGTGATGATCTGAAAGATGGTGGTTCGACGATTTGGGCCGAAACAATAAATGCCATCCGTAGAGAGAGCCCCGAGACAACCCTGGAAACGCTATTGCCAGATTTCAAAGGGCAATGGGACAATCTGGACCGTGTCATTGCAGTTCGCCCTGAGGTCGTTTCACATAACTTGGAAACAGTTCGCCGTCTAACTAGAGAAGTGCGTATCCAGGCGAAATATGATCGTTCTTTGGAATGTTTGCGTCGCATTTCCGAAGCAGGCCTTCGTACAAAATCAGGCATCATGCTTGGTCTCGGGGAAACGGAAGAAGACGTCATTGAAGCAATGCAGGACTTATATAATGTTGGTGTTCATATTTTGACACTTGGACAATACTTACAGCCAACGAAAGCACATCATCCCGTTATTGAATTTATCACACCAGCTCAATTTGAAAAATATCAAAAAATTGGTTTGGAAATGGGATTCAAATATGTTGAATCTGGACCTTTGGTTCGTTCATCTTACCATGCTGAAAAGCATTTGTTCGATATGCAATAATAACGTGTTAAACAGTTAGACTTCAAGTCAAGGAAAACAGGTGCTGTTTTCGTGTTGATATATAAGAAGCCTGTGTGAGATTATATCATACAGGCTTCTGTTGTCATAATGAGTCGCCAAGTTCTTGCTGTTTCTTTACAGACAAAAGTGCGGCGCTGCAACAATTTGTACTTGCTCAGCATAAATAGCTTATGCTTACCGTGTAAAAACCGTTTCTCCGGCAATGACGGTGCGCAAGGTTTTCACGTTGCGCAGCTGCTCATTCGGTATTTTGAGAATGTCGTGTTCGAGGATAACAAAATCAGCGTCTTTGCCGGCTTCTATGCTTCCCCGTTTTTTCTCCTGAAAGCAGGAGTATGCAGCCCAGATGGTCATTCCGCGCAATGCATCTTCCCGACTGATAGCGTCTTGCATTTGGAAGCCCTGATCTGGGTAACCTTTTTTATCAACGCGGGCCACGGCTGCGTGAAAACCGTATAGCGGATTGAAATGTTCAACAGGGAAATCACTTCCTAGAGCGAGTTTACCATACGCTTTCAATAGGTGCTTGTATGCATAGGCTCCTTTCATTCGCTCTTCTCCCAGGCGGTCTTTGGCCCAGTACATGTCCGATGTAGCATGGATTGGCTGTACAGAGGGAATAATCTGGAATTTTCGGAATTTATCGAAGTCGAATGGTGAGATAATCTGTGCGTGTTCAATACGCCATCTGCGATCTGTATGTGGTTGTAGATATTTGCCATAGATGTCCAGGATAATTCTGTTGGCTGAATCGCCGATTGCATGGGTGTTGGCCTGGAAATTACTCGCGGCAATCGCTTTGATCATGTTTTCATATTCCTGTGGGCTGTGTAAAAGAAAGCCATGTGTAGGTGCATCATGATAATGAGCGAGGAGGCAGGCTCCCCTTGAGCCTAACGCGCCATCTGCAAGTAATTTAAACGACTTTATCTCCAGTCGGTCTGTTTCATAAAATCCCTGCACTATAAATGAGTCGATATTCTGCGGATTGCCAAGGATCATGGCATAATCCCTAAATTTCAATTCCCCATCCTGGTAGTATTTTTTTAAGAGGTCGAGTCTTTCTTTTGATAAACCGGCATCCACAATAGAAGTAAGGCCCACAGAAAGCAATGAGTCCTGGGTTCGCTTTAACATTCTCAGGTACTCTTTTTCATTGGGTACCGGGATTGTTTTGTTGACCAGATCCATGGCGTTGTCGATCAAAAGACCATTTGGTGTATTGTTACTTCCACCGACAACGCCACCATGAATAAGGGGAATGCTTGTCAATTTGGCCCATTCTAAGGCTTTGGAGTTTACCACAGCGGCGTGATAATCTACCCGTATCAGGTACACCGGTATATCTGGGAAAGCTTTATCCAGTAGTTCTTTTGTAGGAAAGGATTTGTCTCTCCAGCGATTTTGGTCCCAGCCACTCCCGATGAGCCAGGTTTTATTGGGATTTTTTTGCTGATAACTTTTAACCCGTTGAATCACTTCTTCGAAAGAATCAGCTCCATTGAGGTCGACCTGATCCATCAGTTCGGCTTCATCAAATAGATGCGCGTGTGCATCATAGAATCCGGGATAGATCGCTTTCCCTGCAGCGTCTATTTTTTCTTTGGCTTTATACTTTCGTTGAATCTCTTCGTCTGATCCTATGGCAATAAATTTACCGTCCTTAACTGCAAATGCTTGTGCTGCGCTAAAGGTGGAATCAACGGTATACACTTGGGCGTTGTGCACTATCAGATCTACCTTTTCTTGAGGGGAACAGGCAATGAAGATCATGGAAAAGAGGAAAACGATAACTGGAAATTTTCTCATATCCTAAAAATAAAAAAAAGTGTTTATAAAGCGAGGGGATATTTCTTTGAAATATGAACTGGCTGGAATATCGTAAGGTATATTATGGAGGTACAAAAACGGCTATCCAAATAATTCGGATAGCCGTTTTAATTCAAAAATCAAAATACGTGATTAGCAGTACTCGTCAAATGCTGCAACTAAATTGTCAGCAATCATTTGTGCCGGGCGACCTTCAATCATATGTCTTTCAATCATGTGTACCAATTTACCATCTTTGAACAATGCCATTGCCGGAGAAGATGGGGGATAGGGCAACATGTAGTTACGTGCTGTGTTAACAGCGTCAGTTTCCATACCTGCGAAAACAGTAACTAGTTTTGCCGGATGTTTTTCGTTTTTTACAGCCGCTTTTGCTGCAGGACGCGCATTTGCTGCCGCACAACCACAAACGGAGTTTACAACCACAAAAACGGTTCCTTCTGAAGCGATTGCAGTATCAACTGCTTCTGGAGTTTTTAATTCTTCGAATCCCGCATCAACTAACTCTTGACGCATTGGAGCTACTAAATATTCTGGATACATTATTTCTTAAGTAAAATGTTAATATTCTAATTTAATTCGGTAGAGTACAGCTTTTAGTTACATTATAACTTTCTTGTTTATTGCACCAAGCGGTATACTTTACAAGTACAAATATAGCTGTAAAAGGCTGCTTCGTCAAGGTGCTTGTCTCAAATCAATGTCAGAAAATCGTTAACAGCTGTTAAGCCATTTTCCAGTCGCTGCTGTCCCTCGCCTGAGATAATGTGATATTGACCATTGACAGCATTTAATTCCGTTTTCCATACCTCCATAAAGTATTCTCGTTGCTCCGGAAAATCTCTTAAGGGATCGTCCTGCCAGGGAAGGTCGATATCCATCAGTAAGTAGAGATCATATGGATGTTGCCGGATCTTGTCCGTGATTTCTTTTGGGGTATGCTTGAATAGATAGTCAGACCAGATTTTCACAGTCATAAAAGTAGTGTCACAGAACAGCATATTTCCCTTTGCTAAAGGGAGGAGTGCTTCTTCCAAAGCAACCTGTCCATAAAACATGTTGACCTCATCCTGTAACGTGTATTTATTATTGAGGCTCTGACAGTAGTAGCGCGAATATTCCGGAACGCAGACCGTTTGAAATTTTTCAGCGAGATACTGTGCCATGGTTGACTTTCCTGTAGACTCGGGGCCTACGACGGCAATTTTTATTAACTCTTTTCCCACATCTATCCTTTTGATAGGCAATATTACGCAAAATTTTTATAGGTTTTTTGCCAGTCACGATAACCATTCCAGGCAATTATGGAGAATACAAGATACAGTACAGCTGTTAGCATAAGTTCTTTGTGTATATACAATGGAATATAGCAGATATCCACGAAAACCCAAAGAAGCCAGTTCTGAAGGATCTTTCTCGTCATTAGAAACTGGGCTAGAAAGCTAACTGAGGTACAGAATGCATCGATATAAGGGACATCGGAATTCGTCTTATTGTCCAAGAGGTAACCTATTAGAGCTGTTAAACAGATGATAGCGAGAATGATTAGCATCAGCTGCTTTTTATTGGCCTTAACAATTGGTTTCTTATTTTCCTCCCTTCGCTTATGCCAATAATACCAGCCGTATATGGCTGTGGATAGAAAATAAAATTGCAATACGGTATCGCCGTAAAGCCTGGCATCATAAAAAAGAATGGCATAGGACAACACACTGATGATACTAATGGGCCAGTTCCATATGTTCTGCTTTGCCGCCAAATAAACACAAAGAAAGCCCGTCAGTGTACCTAACCATTCAAGCCAAGAGGTCTGGGCAAATTGACGCGCAACCTGCTGAAAAAAATCTTGCATCTGGTGTATTAAAATTACACCTAAAGATACAAAGTCTGTCCAATAGTCAGCTACTGCACCTGTTTATTGGCACAGTTGGTACTCGCAAACGACTCTGGTTTGGCCTTAAATACAAAACCCATACCCATAATATACCCCATGGCCTCTTTGAGGGCAACATTTGACTGGAAATTTGGATTGGTGTTGATGTCGGCGTGGACTTCGAGGTCTACTTTGTGTTTTTCGAGGAGGGGGCAGAGTTGGTAGGCGATGTCGATGGATTTTTGGACTTCGAGCAGCATCCGTTCTTTAATACTCATTCGGTGATGCCTTTTGTCCCGCTGGATAAACATAAATCCACCTTTATGTTCCCGGAGAAAGACGATGACGGTGGCAAAGTCGATGATTCCCCTCTTTACCTGGGAATCGGTGCCGATATAAACCTTGAGCTTATTCCCGAGGGCATCTTCTCGTTTAATGACTTCTTCAACAGCATCGAAAATCGTGGAGCGAATGGATTCGCCATTGTATTTTTGCCATCTCATAGTGGTATAAATTAGATATAAAAAAATTAAACTTCATCATTGACATAAATTTACTGAATTTCAATGAGCTAAGTGTTAATTTAATTTTAAATAATTATCCACATTAATGAAGTTTTTCACCATAGGCCAGATCTCCGGCATCGCCAAGACCGGGAACAATATAGGCTTTTGTTGTCAATTCATGGTCGACATCGCCTACCCAGATATGTGCGGTAGGAACGAAAGCCTTGACATGGTTTAATCCTTCTTCCGAGGCAATTGCTGCAACAATATGAAGTTCTTTAATCTCGTATTCAGCCAAAAGATCTTTGCAGCATAAGACGAGGCTCTTTCCGGTTGCCAGCATTGGGTCGACGATGATGACCGTTCTATTATCTAAATTGGGGGTATTTACATATTCTTTATGAACTTCAAACTCACCGCTCTTCTTGGTGTGGCGATACGCCGCGATAAAGGTGTTGTCTGCTTGGTCAAAGACATTTAATAAGCCTTGATGGAAGGGAAGTCCGGCTCTTAGGATGGTCGCCAATACCGGTTGTTCCATTAACAGATGTGTTTTGGCGACGCCCAATGGTGTTTCAACTTCCACAGGTTTAAATGTCATGGTTTTGCTGATCTCATAAGCAAATACTTCTCCGAGTCGTTCCAGATTCCGTCGGAAACGCATACGATCGCGCTGAATCGTAACATCTCTCAATTCTGCAATAAAATGATTTGCAATGCTATTTTGGGTAGATAGAATAGTGACCATGGCGTGCGTGCTAGTTCTGTTAAAGCTAAAGATAGTAAATAATCAACTGAAAGTAATAACATCTTCGGCATAATTATAGTTTGATATAAAATGGTAAAAAAATTAGTAAATTTGTGGGTAGACCATTTGATATATGGCCCTAGACCATTGTTGCACAATCGCAACGTTAGTAGATTACATCATGGAGTTTGTGTGACGGATTTTTTTAGCAGAAATGTAGTAACACACCTGTTATGATGTTTAGCGAAAGGTCGAAATAGGTTTTCTTTAAGAAATAGGAATTGTATGAAATTTGAATTAACATCAGAGTATAGACCGACAGGTGATCAGCCAGAGGCAATCAAAGAATTGGTAGCAGGTGTGGAGCAGGGCGAGCAATATCAGACACTTCTGGGGGTTACGGGATCCGGTAAAACATTTACCGTAGCCAATGTAATTCAAGAAACACAAAAGCCAACGCTGATATTGAGTCATAATAAAACATTGGCTGCACAGCTGTATGGTGAATTCAAACAGTTCTTCCCGAATAATTCGGTCAATTACTTTGTTTCTTATTATGATTATTATCAGCCTGAAGCATTTATAGCCTCCACAAATACCTATATAGAAAAAGATCTGGCGATCAACGAAGAAATCGAGAAACTGCGATTGGCGACGACTTCTGCATTGATGTCCGGACGACGCGATATTGTTGTGGTCTCTTCGGTGTCCTGTATTTATGGTATGGGAAATCCAGAAGATTTCTCACGATCAATTTTTCGTTTTGGCGTAGGGATGACAATTACGCGAAATGCCTTTTTACATAAGTTGGTTGAAATTCTCTATTCCAGAACAACAACAGAGTTTAAGCGCGGTACATTTCGTGTTAAAGGAGATACCGTAGACGTATATCCGGCTTACCTGGATTTTGCGATCCGTATTTCATTTTTTGGCGATGAGATTGATGAATTGAGTGAGATCGATCCGGTATCTGGTAAGACCTTGAACAAAATGGAAGATCTAGCGCTTTTTCCTGCGAACCTTTTCGTTACACCGAAAGAGAAATTTAAGGAATCGATCTGGGCTATTCAGGATGAATTGATGCAGCGTAAGACGCAATTGGAGGAGGAAGGGCTTATGCTGGAAGCCAAACGTTTGGAAGAGCGGGTGAACTATGATCTGGAAATGATGCGCGAACTGGGCTATTGTTCCGGGATAGAAAATTATTCCCGATTCTTTGATGGCAGAAAACCGGGTATGCGCCCTTTCTGTTTACTGGATTATTTTCCGGAGGACTACCTGCTTGTTATTGATGAGAGCCATGTTACCTTGCCCCAGTTACGGGCCATGTATGGTGGTGACCGTTCACGTAAGGTCTCTTTGGTAGAACATGGTTTTCGATTGCCGGCAGCATTGGACAACAGGCCGCTCAATTTTCCGGAGTTTGAATCGCTGACCAATCAGACCATTTATGTTTCAGCTACCCCCGGAGACTATGAATTGCAGCAAACAGAAGGTGTTGTTGTTGAGCAGGTCATCCGTCCGACAGGCTTATTGGATCCTGTTATTGAGGTTCGCCCGGCGATCAATCAGGTCGATGATTTCTTGGAGGAAGTCGATAAAACAATCAAAGAAGGGGGGCGTGTCTTGGCAACGACCCTGACCAAACGGATGGCGGAGGAGCTGTCCAAATACATGACCAAGCTGAATCTGAAAGTGCGTTATATACACTCCGAAATTAAAACCTTGGAACGTGTGGAGATTTTAAGGGGATTACGTTTGGGTGAATTTGATATTTTGGTGGGAGTGAATTTGCTTCGGGAGGGATTGGATCTGCCTGAAGTCACACTTGTCGCTATTCTCGACGCTGATAAAGAAGGTTTTTTACGTTCTGAGCGCTCGCTGATCCAAACCATTGGACGTGCTGCCCGGAATGATAAAGGGCGGGTTATTATGTACGCGGATAAAATGACAGATAGTATGCGTGTTACGATAGACGAAACCAACCGGCGCCGGGATAAGCAGATGAACTATAATGTCGAACATGGTATTACGCCACGCACGGTTGGTAAGACCAGGGAAGAGATCCTGGAACAGACCTCTGTCGCCGATTTCTCAGGCGTTGAACAGAAGATTTACGTTGAGCCAGACCCTACACAGGCTATTGCAGCAGACCCAGTCATGCAGTACTTGAGCGAGAAAGATCTGAAGAAAGCGATTGATAATGTACGGAAGAAAATGGATAAAGCTGCAAAAGAAATGGACTTCTTGGAAGCAGCAAAATACCGTGACGAAATGTTCTCTTTAGAGAAAGTGTACGAGGAAAGATTCTCCTCGTAATAGTTCCTTTGTGTTAATATCTATTAATTATTGTTAATCAATATTAAGATTTGTTAAACAACGCTAAATAGCATTTTAATTAGGATTTCGCGGTGCATATTTGTGGCAATTATAAATAAATTGACCACATATGAAACATTTAATTAGCAGCGTTATGCTGTTATTTGCGCTTTCCACAGCATTTTGTCAAAGTAAGATTTCTTACGGTATAAATGCGGGATATACGAACGCTGGATCGCTATTATCCAACAAACGATCCCACAATTATAGCTTTAGAAGCATCTCTGGGATTACGGCAGGTGTTTTTGTCGAAATCCCGCTCATTGCTGGGATTTCTATTCAACCTGAAGTCAACTTTACCCAAAATGGTATGGAGGCCAAGCATACCTTGGAAAATAACTGGACCAGCTACCGGAGAAATGCAATTGATATCCCGTTGAATATTGCTTATAATATTACTATTGGCGAAGGTCGAATTTACCTTGCTGCTAGCCCATATTACGGTATTCAAATGAACGTCAACAATAATGATGGAAAGTTTTATGACGCGACAACCAATCCATCAGATTATGGTTTGGGCTTTAATTTGGGCTACAAATGGAATGGTGGCTATGGTCTTTTCATGGGGGCCAATTATGGGATGAAAGACATGAGCGTCAATGAGAATGTAAAACTCTATAACCGCACGTTTAATATCGGTTTACGATTTGACCTACACCAAATACTAAAAAAATAACATATCCTACTATATCTTTAACGAGAAGCAGCGCTCAATCAAGTGTACCACCTCAGAAAGTGCCTGACTTTTTGAGAGTACACATAAGAGTGCCTGCTTTTTTGACTTTATGCCTATTTGTATTTGAAGGGGCATCCGATCCCATCGGAGCCATCCTAGTTTTCACAATCCGATATTTCCCCATTTTCGTTTTCTAATCCATTGTAATCCTTATCATTGAAGGAATGAACGGTTGAATTATATTGTTCAAATATTAACATATTTTGCAAAAATCAAATTCTTCTCACTAAATTAGAGCTTTAATCTAAACTAAAGCATACTTAGAATGAAAAAGCCTATTCTCGTTGTCAAATTTGGATCGGCTTCTATTACCACGAAAGAGGGAGAAGTTGATGAACGTATTGTTTTGGAGATTGCCAGGCAGATTGCTTCTTTACAGAGGAAGTACAATATTGTCCTGGTATCTTCGGGTGCTGTTGCTGCCGGCAAGCGTTTTCTCCCCCGTTACACAGGCACGCTGTCCGAGCGGAAAGCGGCAGCTGCCATTGGGAATCCGATATTGATTAATACGTATTCCACCTATTTCAGGCCTTTTAAGATTTCATTGGCACAAAGCTTATGCGAGCGACATCATTTTTCCAATCGGGATCAGTTCCTGCAGTTAAAGAATACCTATGAGGAACTTTGGCGCAACAATGTAATCCCTGTAGCCAATGAAAATGATGTGGTGAGCAATAAAGAGCTGAAGTTTTCGGATAACGACGAACTCGCAACACTTATTGCTGTTGGATTTGGAGCTGAAAAATTATTGTTTAGTACTTCTGTTCCCGGGGTATTGGACGCGAATAATAAAATTATAGAGACTATTGAGACCATTGACCGGGATATTCTGGGATTGGCAAGAAAAGATAAATCTGCTGTCGGATTAGGTGGTATGACCTCTAAACTGAATTTTGCACGGCTTGCCAATCAGATGGGGATCGGGGTGGTCATTTTTAGCATGCAGACCGAAGATGCGATCACAAAAGCCCTCAAACATGAGACAGGTACCTTGTGTTTGCCTGAGAGTAAAAAGATCTCTTCGCGAAAAAAATGGCTAGCGAGCGGAAGTTTGATTAAGGGCGAATTGATGATTGATCGTGGTGCCGAAGAGGCTTTATTAAAACATAAAAGCTTATTGGCTGTGGGGGTAACCCGTATTGTTGAACATTTTGAGAAGGGGGAGGTGTTGAACATTGTGAATCTCGAAGGTCTGACGGTGGCCGTGGCCAGGGCGAAAATGGATTCATCTTTGTTATCTCAGTCCAGTAAAAAGAATTTAGAAATTGCGCATGCAAATGATATCGTATTGTTATGAGTGAAACAATAATTGAACAACTGAAGGCGGCAACGAAGGCAAAACAGTTCTTGCAGCAGCTTTCTCCAGAAGGTAAAAAGAAAACATTAGATGCGATTGCTGCTGCTCTTATTGAAGAAGAAGCTCCTATCCTGCAGGCAAATAAAATGGATCTGGATCGTATGGACGATGAAGATCCCAAAAAAGACCGCCTTCTACTGAATAGTGGTCGTTTGAAGGCGCTGTCCGATAGTGTAAAGCAGATTGCTGATTTGGCAGACCCAACGGATCAGCTGTTGCTGAAGAAAATGCTGCCCAATGGACTGGAAATAGAGAAAATTACTGTGCCCCTTGGTGTGGTTGGTGTGATCTATGAATCCCGTCCAAACGTGACCATTGATGTTGCTGCCCTTTGCATACAATCAGGGAATGTTTGTCTGTTGAGGGGTGGTTCTGATGCGCTCTATACAAATGTAGCCTTGCTGGAAGTCATTCATGCTGTCCTAGAAGAACAGGAGATACCAAAAGATATTGTACAATTATTGCCGGTCGATCGCAAACATGTGTCAGAATTGCTGGAGGCAACTAAATATGTGGACATTATTATTCCGCGGGGCTCACAATCTCTGATAAATTTTGTACGGGCAAATGCGAAAGTTCCGGTGATTGAAACTGGTGCGGGAGTATGTCATACCTATGTGGATCAAACTGCCGATCTCGAAATGGCAGCAAAAATTGTCGCCAATGCAAAGATCTCCAGACCATCAGTCTGCAATTCTTTGGATACGGTTTTAGTGGATCAGCAGGTGGCACCCGAGTTTTTAATTAAACTGGCACCTTATTTTGAGCATGCCGCCGTGGAAGTTTTTGCAGACGCTTATGCATTTGAGCGATTGGAGCAGCATGGATTTTCAAGTTTAAAGGCAGCAGAAGAAGCGGATTTCGGTAGAGAATTTCTAGATTTGAAGTGTTCGATAAAAACAGTCAATGGATTGGACGAAGCATTGGAACATATCGAAAAGTATTCTTCAAAACATTCGGAGTGTATTGTGTCTTCAAATGAGTTGGCTATTGAACGGTTTTTGAATGAAGTGGATGCTGCAGCGGTCTATGCAAATGCTTCAACGCGTTTTACGGACGGTGGGGAATTTGGACTGGGAGCTGAAATAGGTATTTCAACGCAAAAATTGCACGCCCGTGGTCCCTTTGCACTGGAAAAATTGGTAACAGAAAAATGGATTGTCCGGGGCAATGGACAGATCCGATAATAGATTTCAAAATGGGAGTAAGTTTTAAAAAAGATTTAATGGTGCGTTGGGTTGAAGATATCGGAAAATTTCTTCGTATTTGGATCGAAGGATATGATGCTTTTGCCGAGCCTAGTGACCCGGTTTTATTTGCAGATGCCTATAAAAAGTATTTTGACAAAGATCGCGATTTTTATTTGCTGCTCTCTGATGATGAACTTACGTCCTATTCAAGAGAAGCATTGCAAGCACAGCAGCTACATCCACTGGCGTTGACCTTCTTCTTTGATGGGTTGAATGTACAGGGTGAAGAACAGCAGAATTTATTGCGGAAAGCAAAGCTCCTCTTAAATTTGGCGATGGCTGAGACGGCGAGTTTTTCTTTTCAGGATTATCAGTACCTGTCGATGATAGATAGTAAATTGAATAATCAATAAAAAAATTCAGTTCGTTTCTTTAAATGCGAACTGAATTTTTTATTCTAAGCAATGTTGTACGTTTTTACCGCAAGATTTCCCGCGCAATGACCAGCCGTTGTATCTCGGATGTACCCTCATAGATCTGGGTGATTTTGGCATCACGCATTAGTCTTTCTACATGATATTCTTTCACATAACCGTAACCGCCGTGTACCTGTACAGCTTCGACGGTATGTTTCATGGCTACCTCAGAGGCATGAAGCTTGGCCATTGCGGCCTCCTTTCCATACGGCAGCCCCTGATCTTTGGTCCATGCAGCCTTATAGGTCAACAGTCGGGCCGTTTCGATATCGACTTCCATATCGGCCAGTTTAAATTGGATAGCCTGATGTTCCGAAATAGGTTTTCCAAATGTTTTGCGTTCCTTGGCATAGGCAAGTGCCAGATTGTAAGCACCGGCCGCAATACCCAAGGCTTGCGCCGCGATGCCTATACGACCTCCATCAAGGGTTTTCATGGCAAATTTAAATCCAAAACCATCCTCACCGATACGATTTTCCTTTGGAACTTTAACATCGGAAAATAACAAGGAATGTGTGTCTGAACTTCGAATTCCCAGTTTATTTTCCTTTGGTCCAATGGTGAAACCCGGCAGTCCCTTTTCGACAATCAACACATTGATTCCTTTATGACCTTTTTCTGGATGAGTCTGTGCAATAACGAGGTAGATATCGGCGTGACCGCCGTTTGTAATCCAGTTCTTCGTGCCATTCAATAGATAATGATCGCCTTTTTCTTCGGCTATTGTATGTTGCGAGGAGGCGTCAGAGCCTGCCTCAGGTTCCGAAAGCGCAAATGCGCCCAGTTTCTCTCCCTTGGCAAGTGGAACCAGATACTTTTGTTTTTGCTCTTCGGTTCCGTAGGCGTTGAGTCCATATAGTACCAACGAATTATGTGCTGAAACAATAACGGCTGCAGATGCATCAATTTTCGCGATTTCCTCCAATACCAGAACATAGGCCAGGGTATCCATACCGGCACCGCCGTAGGCCTCTGGGGTCATGATACCCATAAATCCAAGTTCGGCCATTTGTTTGACAAAATCGGTAGGAAATTGGGCCTCCTCGTCCCGTTGTATGACGCCTGCTTTTAGTTCCTGGGCAAACTCCCGCGCCGCATCACGGATCATTTTATGCTCTTCGCTTAATTCAAAGTTCATGATATCTCAATTTTTATGGTCTATAACTTATCATAACTGTAACTGTTTACAAATCACCGCGAAGCAAAAATGTTTTTAAAACCCGCAGTAGGAGCGCTAATTTCAATCCATTTGTTGGAGAAATAGATCACTTATACCCAAATATACTAAATATATGTTATGCTTGCATAGTATTTTAGATTTGTTTTTCATCTGAATCTAAAAAAATGGGGAATTATTTGTTTGCTAAATTTAATCTACTATATTTGTAGAGTATGTAGTTTTGAACATATTTAAATGATAAGATTATGAGTTTAAGATTAGGAGACGAAGCGCCAAATTTTAAAGCGCAAACGACTATTGGTGAAATAGATTTTCACGATTATATTAAAGACAGTTGGGTGGTGTTTTTTTCACATCCTTCTGATTATACACCTGTATGTACAACGGAGCTAGGTCGTACGGCGAAATTGAAATCTGAATTTGACAAGCGAGGAGTTAAAGCGATTGCCTTGAGTGTAGACAACGTTACCGATCATTTGAACTGGATCAAGGATATCAATGAAACACAGCAAACAGAAGTTAATTTTCCGGTTATTGCCGATGAGGATCGCCATATTTCCGAGCTTTACGATATGATTCATCCAAATGCTTCGCTGACGGCAACTGTACGTTCGGTTTTCATTATCGGCCCGGATAAAAAAATAAAGTTGACATTGACATATCCTGCATCTACAGGACGTAATTTTGATGAAATCTTACGTGTAATTGATTCACTGCAGCTTACCGCCGATTACCAGGTTGCAACACCAGCTGACTGGAAACATGGCGAAGATGTCATTGTTGTCCCTGCGATCAAAACGGAAGATATCCCGGCAAAATTTCCGAAAGGATTTAAGGAAATCAAACCTTATTTAAGAACAACGCCACAGCCTAATTTATAATCAATTAGGTGTGAAATTCTTATAAAAAGAGGGAGCGTCCTGTAAGAAAGGATGCTCCCTCTTTGATTTTGCCCAGGTCCTTCATTAGCTCTTTTCGAGTGCCTATCGCAGGGAATTTCCTTCTTAGGATAGTTTCTTTTGTTAGATCCTATCTCATAGGAACTGCGAACCTCAAATTGGAGCTAGCGGAACAATTCATTATTTGCATCGAAATCACTGCTGGAGGCAAATATTGCCCCGGCAAAAAAAAGGCGATACTTAAGTACCGCCTTTTTTTATAAGCATTAATTGTTGGAGTCTTAGTAGACTTTAACCATATAAATATAGTCTTGTATTTTTTTGATCTGTTCTGTTCTTGGTAAACCTGCCAAAGCATTCTTTTTATTGATTTTTACGCCCGTGGTTAATGAGTCGCTCGGAATATCAGCAAGCGCATTCATGATTGACTTGGTTTTGATGGCAAAAGCAGCACCATCTATTCCTCTTTGTTTACCGGAGATAATACCGATCACATTGCCTCTGCTATCCAATACGGGGCCACCACTGTTTCCGGGATTGACAGGAACGGATATTTGATAAGCGATCGTGTCACCCGCGTAACCTGTTGACGAGCTTAAGTATCCTTGTCCATATACTGCTTCATCACGTGGAAAGCCTATGGTATAGATATCTTCTCCTAAATCTGAAGTAGACGTTTTGAAGGTATAAGGCAAGCTTTTGGACTTTTTGAAGTTTTTATCGGCAATATATAGGATTGCTAAGTCTTTGCTGGCGTCGGTGTGAACTACTTGCGCTTTGTAGGAGTTCCCTTTACTATTTTGCAGGTAAATTGAATCAGCACCGCTGACGACGTGATAGTTTGTTACCACATAGCCATCTGTTGTCAACATAAAACCGGTTGCTCCAAATTGACTTTCGCTACTTTTAACCGACTTTTTATCGTTGATATCTTTTATTGCGGCGTTGTGGGCATTGACATTTTTTTTGACATTATTCATGTCGCGGCGCAACGCGCTGTAATCCGAAGAGGCTTTTTCCAGGTTGCTATAATAGCCACTCAGCCATAAAGTGCCAAATACCGCAAATACTGCTACAACTGCAGCTACTAAAGAGCTTGCTTTGATCCGTTCCCAAAGTGATATAACGGTAGATTGTTTTATCGGAACCACTTTTGCAGTTGGACTTTGGGATGTATGATATTCCTTGGCTGAGTTAGCCAATACTTTTTTGAAATCAAGCCTTTGGCTGGTTTCCTTCATATGGGCAACAAAGTCGCGGTGTTGTTGTAATTGGGCAGCATACGAAGGGTTTTCAGCACAAAAAGATTCGAATGCGGCTTTTTCCGCAGCAGAGAGCTCCCCGCGCAGATATTGATCAGCCAATTCGAAAAATTCTTTTTGATTCATTGTTCCCATGGTGTTACTCAAATGTTAATCTGTTGAAAAAAATATTTTTTTCAGCCGTTGCAGGCATTTATATTTTTGAGTCTTGGCGTTGTCTGTGTTGGTGTAACCGAATTTTTCACAGATGTCCTGCATCGAGTGGTTTAAGATATAGAAATCATGTAAGATTGTCTTACAGGGTTCCCCCATTTTCTCTAGCGCAAGTTCCATTTGATCGAACTTTTTTTCAAGTTCCTGATGCTGTTGTAAATCTTCTTCCTCAAATAGGGAATCTTCATACCCGCTAATGTCACTATTGCCAAAACCCGCACGATTGAGTTGCTTAAGCCAAAGCCTTCGGCAAATCGAGTAAAGATATGTTTTGAGTTTGCTGCTGAGCTCAAAGTCACCTTTGGCAACTTTATCGTAGAGCACAATTACAGCCTCCTGAAAGATATCTTTTGCTTCATCCTCACTTCCATTGTTTTGCAGTATCATATGGCTTATGGATGGATAATATCGTTTATAGATACTATCTATCGCCAAGCTATTGCCTTCTTTGAGGCCTTCAATGATCTGCTCATCATTTTCTAGCAGGACTGATTTACTGAATTTACTCACCTATTAATACCTTAATGCCTAAATTGTAACCCTTTGAAAAATGAAAATCTTCAAAATATTTTCAAACGTAAACTTTTATTTGTTGAATGCGAAATCTACGCCCAAAAATACTGCTTATTCCCTGAAACCGAAAGCATTTGTTTTTACTTCGATTTTTCAGACAATCGATACATCATGCTTTTTTTAAATGTATCGAAAAAGTTTCGCAATCGAGTGCTTTCATAATCTGCTTGTTATTCATCCAAAATGAAGTTACATTTGGTTTCCTGAACTAAAATGCTTAAATACATGATGTTAAGAAAATCCGTTATTTTTCCAACCTTGCTGGCTTCGTTGCTATCCCTGCATTCGACTTCGACGACAGGACAGTCGTTCACGGCTCCTATAGCAGGCTTCCAGTATGAAAATATAGTAGCTCCAAAAGGTAATGAGTGGGAATCGCCCCAATTGCTATCTCTCAATAAGGAATTGCCACGCGCTTCGTTCTTTTCCTTTTCAAACGTTGAAACTGCGAGAAAAGTACTTCCCGAACATAGTAACTTTTGGCGCTCACTCAACGGTTCCTGGAAGTTTCATTGGGTAAAGACGCCCGAGGAACGTCCAAAAGAATTTTACGATCCTCAATATGATGTCAATGCCTGGGAATCCGTACCTGTACCAATGAGCTGGAACATCTATGGTATTCAAAAGGATGGCAGCTTAAAATATGGTGTACCGATCTATACCAACCAACGGGTGATTTTTCAACATCAGGTAAAGGTGGATGATTGGCGTGGAGGGGTAATGCGTACACCGCCACAAGATTGGACGACTTATATATACCGCAATGAAGTGGGGTCATACCGCCGTAATTTTACGGTCCCGAAGGATTGGGATGGTCGTGAGGTATTTCTCAATTTTGATGGGGTAGACTCCTTTTTCTACCTCTGGGTGAATGGCAAATATGTTGGCTTTTCAAAAAATTCAAGAAACCTTGCGTCCTTTAATATCTCTTCTTTTTTAAAAAAAGACGGGGAGAACGTGCTGGCGGTAGAAGTCTACCGTAACTCGGACGCTTCATTCTTGGAAGATCAGGATATGTTTCGCCTGCCGGGAATATTTCGCGATGTCTCGTTGACATCAACACCCAAAATCCAAGTCCGTGATCTGGCAGCAATTCCAACATTGGATAATCGCTATGAAAATGGTACCTTAAAAATTACGGGTACCGTCCGTAATTTAAGCAGTAAGAAAGCTGAGGGTTATAAGCTTGTCTACTCCTTATATAAGAATAAACTGTATAGCGATGAGAATACACTTGTAGACCAGGCTGAAGTATCCGCTGTTGTTCCACAATTGGATGCGAAGGCTTCGAACAGTATTGAAGCGACATTAGCGGTAAAAAATCCAGATAAATGGTCCGCTGAACTTCCCTATCGATATACATTGGTCGCCGAATTGAAGGACAAGAAAAATAAGACGATCGAGACTGTTTCTACCTATGTCGGATTTCGGAAGGTTGAAATTAAAGATACCAAAGCGTCTGACGACGAATTTGGCCTTGCTGGACGTTATTACTACATCAACGGCAAAACGGTTAAACTAAAAGGTGTCAATCGCCATGAGACGAATCCTGAACATGGAAAAGTCGTTACCCGCGAGCAGATGGAAGCCGAAGTAAAGCTGATGAAAAGTGCCAATATCAATCACGTGCGTAATTCACACTATCCGGAACCACCCTATTGGTACTACCTCTGTGACAAATACGGCATTTATCTTGAGGATGAAGCCAATATTGAAAGCCATCAGTACTATTATGGAAAGGAATCGCTTTCTCATGTTCCCGAATGGAAAAATGCCCATGTAGCACGGAATATCGAAATGGTGCATGCTACCATCAACCATCCTTCTGTCGTGATCTGGTCACTTGGTAACGAGGCTGGTCCCGGAGATAATTTTGTAGCGGCTTATGATGCGATTAAAAAAATAGATACCTCAAGACCTGTCCAGTACGAACGCAACAATGCGATCGTGGATATGGGCTCAAATCAATATCCTTCGATTGACTGGGTCAGAGGGGCGGTCAAGGGAACCTATAAATTAAAATATCCTTTTCATATCTCTGAATACTCGCACTCGATGGGGAATGCCGTCGGTAACTTAATTGATTACTGGGAAGCCATGGAGTCGACAAACTTCTTTATGGGGGGCGCAATCTGGGACTGGATTGACCAAGCGATGTATTATTACGATAAAAAAACCGGAGACCGCTTTCTGGCTTATGGCGGCGATTTTGGGGACAAGCCGAATGATGGCACTTTCGTCAACAATGGATTGATCTTTGCCGATATGAAACCCAAACCTCAATATTATGAGGTAAAAAAGGTTTATCAAAATGTAGGCGTTAAGGCCATTGATATGACTCAGGGGAAAATTGAACTATTCAATAAAAACTATTTCAAAGATCTTGGTGACTATCAGGTTCACTGGTCACTGTTCAAAGATGGGATAGCCCTTGCCGGATATACAGGTACAATAGCCACTGCTGATCTGCCCAAAGCACGTCGAAAAAAACAGGTTGTCCTGCCAATCGAATATGCTAAATTGGATGCGGGATCTGAATATTTTGTCAAGGTTCAATTTCTGCTCAACGAGGATAAGCCATGGGCAAATAAGGGTTTTGTTCAGATGGAAGAACAGCTGTTTGTTAAAGCAGCAGAAAATAAACCGTTGATTTCGGCTGTTGTTAAAGGGAAAAATCCAGTTTTATTCAAAGAAGGTGAGCTGCAGATCGTTAAAGGAGATCAGTTTCTCGCGAAATTTGATAATAATACCGGATCAATCTACAGCTTAACATATGCAGGTAAGCAAATTATACGCGATGGGGAAGGGCCTAAACTGGATGCATTGCGTGCGCCCGTCGATAATGATAATTGGGCTTACCAGCAATGGTTTGAAAAGGGCTTACACAACTTAAAGCACAAAGTCTTGTCTTCCAATAGCTATACCAAGAAAGACGGAGCTGTAGTTTTGGCATTTACAATTGAGTCACAGGCTCCCTACGGTGCTTCCTTGTTAGGAGGAACATCAGGAACCTATACACTCAAAGAGCATACGGATAAACCATTTGGCAAGGATGATTTCAAGTTTACGAGCAACCAGATCTGGACGATTTACCAAGATGGCTCGATTGAATTATCATCCAGCATTACTTCCAACAATGCATCTGTTGTATTGGCCAGGTTGGGTTATTCCTTGCAGTTGCCGGGTGAATTTGGCAACTATACCTACTATGGACGTGGTCCGATCAATAATTATGCAGATCGTAAGACGGCACAATTTATTGAATTGCATAAAAGTACAGTAAAAGATCAGTTCGTATCATGGCCTAATCCGCAGAATATGAGTAACAACGAAGATGTTCGCTGGACTTCGCTAACTAATAAGGAAGGACAGGGAGTGATCTTTATTGCAAAGGAACATCTTGCGACATCTGCGCTGGAATACAGTGAGCTGGAATTGACCTTTGCACCGCACCCGTATCAATTGCCAAAGAGCTCCGGCGTGCATGTGCACCTTGACGCTGCGGTCACCGGGCTCGGGGGCAACAGCTGTGGACAGGGCCCCCCATTGGAAAAAGACCGTGTGAAAGCAGCACCAAGGTCAATAGGATTTATTATCCGCCCTGTACAGCAAAATGATTATCTGGCTAAAGCAGGGGTGGCTACAGCTGGTGATGCGCCTATTTCATTCGCCAGAAGTTCCACAGGTGAGGTAGCTGTGCTTTCCGGAAATAAAGCAGAAACTGTACTGTACACGGTGAACAATGGAAAGGCAAATACCTACGAGAACCCTTTTGATCTGCGTCAAGGGGGAACAATAACGGCCTGGTACCTGGGGAATGAAAAACTAAAAGTAACACAGCAGTACAGCAAGATCGAGACGGTTCCGATGGAGGTCGTCTTTGCTTCCAGCCAGGAGACCGGTGAAGGTGATGCCGAGAACCTATTGGATGGAGATCCTTCGTCGATCTGGCATACGATGTATTCAGTTACTGTCGCTCAATATCCGCATTGGGTTGATTTTGATGCCGCGAGTGTCAAGACGATCAAAGGTTTTACATTTTTGCCGAGAGCGGATGGTGCCAATGGCGATATCAAGGATTATAAAATTCAGGTAAGTAAAGACGGTAAAAACTGGGAAGAGGTGATGTCAGGTACATTCGAGCGAAACAAGAAACTCAAAACTGTTCGCTTTGAGAAACCTGTCAAGGGACGTTATATCCGCTTTACGGCATTGAGCTCGCAGCGTGGCGATGATTTCGCTTCGGGGGCAGAATTTGCTGTTATTGCCGAGTAAAAAACAGGCTAAAAGCGATCAGAGCCAGTACCCTGTACACAGGAGTGCTGGCTTTTTTATTTTAGGAGTATGTGCCGCTAAGGAACTGAAACATGTCGAGGGCTCACGATATCCTAGTAGCGGATTTTGTAAAAAGGTGGACCTAAAGGTGTTAAAAGGTGTATTGAATAATTTTTATAAACTTATTATGCAGAATGTTCCAGCGCTTATGTATTTTTAAACCAGTTTAAACCAAAATCACTATTATCGTATGGAAATAGATCAACAGGCGAATGCACCCTTTACGGCGTACCAGAAACTCGTGGTGTTTTTGCTGGCGATAACGCAGTTTACCGTTGTACTTGATTTTATGGTAATGTCGCCGATGGGTGATATTTTGATGAAAGCCATCGACCTAAAGCCGGCTCAATTTGGTGTCGCGGTTTCAGCCTATGCATTTAGTGCCGGTGCATCAGGTTTACTGACAGCGGGTTTTGCCGATCGTTTTGACCGGAAGAAGCTCTTGCTGTTCTTTTACTCCGGTTTTATTGTCGGAACTTTTTTCTGTGGATTTGCCAATGGTTATTGGACTTTGGTTGCTGCCCGCGTGGTGACCGGTCTGTTTGGTGGTGTCATCGGTTCGATTTCCATGGCTATTATAACGGATATATTTACGCTGCAACAAAGAGGTCGCGTGATGGGTTTTGTGCAGATGGGCTTTGGCGCCAGTCAGGTATTGGGGATTCCGATAGGCCTGTATATTGCAAACAACTGGGGCTGGCATAGTGCTTTCCTGTGGATCGCTGTGATGGCCTTGGTCATTGTCATTATTATTGCGGTTAAACTGATTCCTATTACTGCACATATCGGCCTGCAAAAACATCAATCGGCGCTGAAACACCTTTGGGCGACATTCTCTCAAAAGGAATACCGTATCGGTTTTCTAGCGACAGCACTACTGTCCATCGGAGGATATATGATGATGCCATTTGGAAGCGCTTTTGCCGTCAATAACCTGCATGTTAGCCACGAGCAACTTCCTCTATTATTTATGATTTCAGGTGTAGCCTCCTTGATTATTATGCCTATCGTTGGTAAATTGAGTGACCGTTACGATAAATTTAAAATCTTCGCACTTGCTTCGCTATGGCTGATGGTCGTGGTTTTGATCTATACCAATCTGGGAGTATCCCCGTTTTATCTTGTTGTCGTTTTGAATATTCTGATGATGGCTGGTATACTAAGCCGCATGACACCTTCTTCGGCTTTGATCAGTGCAGTTCCTCAGATGAAGGATAGGGGCGCATTTATGAGCATCAGCTCATCCTTGCAGCAGCTGGCTGGAGGAGTAGCCGCCTCCCTTGCTGGTGTGATCATTGTGCAACAGACAAAGGAAAGCCCGTTGGAGCATTATCCAACCTTGGGTATCATTGTCGTTCTGCTCTCTGTTGTGAGTATTCTTATGATTTATCGTGTCAGCAGAATGATTAAACGAAGACGTCCGATTTCGTAAAACAAAATCGTTCTTACCGCTATTAGTAATTTAGGAGAGATTTTTATTATGGAAGAAAAAATTGTTAAATATGCCCATCCCAATGGGGAGATCACTGTACTTTGGATTCCCGAGCGATGTGAACATGCAGCGGTCTGTGTTAAAAGTTTGCCACAGGTATATCATCCGAAAGATAGGCCTTGGATTACGGCTCAAAACGCAAGTACAGCCGAGCTGATCGACCAGATTAAACGCTGTCCTTCGGGAGCACTGCAGTATGAGTTGAAAAAATAGGCGTAGAGATTTTTGTAACAAAAAAAAAGCATCATTTGAATAAAATGATGCTTTTTTTTGGCGGTCTGGACGGGACTCGAACCCGCGACCCCATGCGTGACAGGCATGTATTCTAACCAGCTGAACTACCAGACCTAAAATCTTAAAGATTGTTTTTAATAATTTTAGCGGTCTGGACGGGACTCGAACCCGCGACCCCATGCGTGACAGGCATGTATTCTAACCAGCTGAACTACCAGACCTAAAATCTTAAAGATTGTTTTTAAAATTTTAGCGGTCTGGACGGGACTCGAACCCGCGACCCCATGCGTGACAGGCATGTATTCTAACCAGCTGAACTACCAGACCTAAAAATCTTAAAAACTTATTTTGTTAAAGAACTTACCGAGATTACTCTCTTTTTTGAAGCGGTCTGGACGGGACTCGAACCCGCGACCCCATGCGTGACAGGCATGTATTCTAACCAGCTGAACTACCAGACCTCAACCCTTCTCCTCAGAAGGTGTGCAAATATAGCGTTTGTTTACGTATCTGCAAAGATTTTTTGAAAAAAACTAGTCTACTTGACCGTCTTTCATCTTCTCCGCATTCTCTGCAAATTGTAATGCGTCGATAATTCCTTGAATATCACCGTCCATAATCGCCGGTAGGTTGTACATCGTCATACCAATACGATGCTCTGTTACGCGACCTTGTGGATAGTTATAGGTACGGATTTTTGCTGAACGGTCACCTGTGGACACCAAAGTTTTTCTTTTTGCAGCAATATCACCGTTCTTTTTGTTCAGTTCAAGTTCATAAAGTTTGTTACGAAGCATCTCCATCGCTAACTCACGGTTGGCCAACTGGGAGCGTTCAACCTGACAAACAACAACAATACCTGTTGGTTTATGTGTCAATTGTACTTTTGTTTCTACTTTATTGACGTTCTGACCTCCGGCACCACCCGAGCGGGATGTCTGTAATTCGATATCACCAGGATTGATCTCAACATCCACGTCTTCTGCTTCTGGCAATACGGCAACTGACGCAGCTGATGTATGTACACGTCCTTGTGTCTCTGTATCAGGGACACGTTGTACGCGGTGTACACCAGACTCGTATTTCAGTTGACCATAAGCATCCTCGCCGATCACTTTAAGGATAACCTCCTTATAACCCCCTGAAGTTCCTTCGGTAACGTCCATCACCTCATTGCGCCAGCCTTTTGTTTCAAAATAACGGGTGTACATACGGTAAAGGTCTCCGGCAAATAAAGCCGCCTCGTCACCGCCGGTTCCACCTCGGATCTCGATAATGGCATTTTTGGCATCCTCAGGATCTTTAGGAATCAGCATCAAACGGATTTCTTCTTCTTTTTCTTCTTTTTCAACCAATAAAATATCCAGCTCTTCCTTGGCCATCTCACGAAGTTCCTGATCCTTCTCGTTCATGATGATGTCTTTATTGGTATCAATATTACTGACCATATTTCTATAAATATGGTATTGATCCACGATTTTGCCCAAATCTTTGTATTCTTTATTCAATTTGGCAAAACGTTTCATATCTTGCATGGTGTCAGGGTTGCTTAATTCAGCTTCCACTTCTTCCCATCTTTCTTTGATCGCTTGTAATTTATCTAACATATATCAAAAATGCTTCTTCCAGGAATTTATGACCTAGATTACTATTGAGAGTACAAAAGTAAGGAAATTTTGTTGCTTTTGAACTACCTAGCCAGCTATTAATGAGAGGAAACTGCTTTTAGTCCAACAATGGAAGCAATCAGCGTGAAAATAAAGAATATGCGCCAGAAATCTGCAGGTTCTTTAAAGAAGATAATACCCATTAAAACCGTTCCGACAGCACCGATACCTGTCCATACAGCGTAGGCTGTTCCGAGCGGAAGTGTCTGTGTTGCTTTGATCAACAAGCCCATACTTGCAAATAGGAAGACAACAAAGGCTCCATACCAGAGCCATTGCTCACTGCCCTCTGCATCCTTGGCTTTTCCTAGACAGGTTGTAAAACCAATTTCACATATTCCGCCAAGAATTAAAAATACCCAGTTCATATATCTGTTTTTTTGTTTCAGGAACAAAGGTCTACGTTTTTCCGCAGAATAATTTTAACAAATGTTAAAAATTTTAAGGGATATTTGCCCGGATGCGGCTGAGGGTCACTTGGCTAACGCCCAGATAAGAGGCAATGTAACCAAGTTTGATCCGTTGTATATATTGAGGATATTTTTCGAGCAACTCGGCGTATCGTTCCTGGGCTGTATTAAAAAGTTTGGACATGGTACGCTGTTCCGCTTTGATAAATTCTAGTTCAGCCATTTTTCTGCCCCAGTTAGCAATGGCTATGTCGCTCTCATAGAGACTAAATAGCTGTTTCTGGTCAATTTTGTAGACTATACTGTCTTCGAGGAGGTCTATGTTTTCGTAGCCCGGTGTGTCATGCACATAGCTGTTCATCGAGATTAATGTGCCGCCGGGAGAGACAAAATCGAGTGTGATCTGTCGGTCTGCAGTTTCGTAATAGACACGGGCTAATCCGGAAGCCAAGAAATAAATGTCTTTTTGGATTTTATCCTGCCGGATCAGTACACTATTCCTTTTACAGATAAGCTTTTCACTGATCTGCTCCAACCGGTCAATGCTCGTGGGGTTTAGAAAATGGTAACCCTGAAAGCAGTCTGCTAAAGAAATTACAACTTTTTCTCCCATTTTTCTAAACGTAAAGTTTCCCCATCCCATACTGCGTAAGTATAATAATTGATCCACTCCCCCAAGTTAACAATACGGCTTTCCGCATTGAGCCTTAGATCGTAGGGCAGGTGTCTATGGCCAAACAGATAGAAGTCGTGATGTTGTTTATGCTCGATTTCTTTCGCATAACCGATCAACCATTCTTTGTCTTCACCGAGAAATTTTTCATCTTCATTGTTGGCAAGCCTGCTATGTTTGGACCATCGGGTGGCAATACCTATCCCTAGATTGGGGTGCAATCGAGCAAATAACCATTGACAGAAACGACTCCGAAATACTTTCTTAAGCAATTTATACTTGTAGTCCCCGGAGCCTAGTCCATCCCCATGATGGATGTAGAAAAGTTTATTGCCAAGTTCAAGCTCCAGTTCATTGTCAATGATCTGCGCATTTAATTCCTTTTTGAGGTAATCAAACATCCACATATCGTGGTTACCCTTAAATAAAGTGATCGGGATACCCAGATCAGCAATTTCTGCCAGTTTGCCCAGAAAGCGGATATAGCCTTTGGGTACCACGGTCGCATATTCAAACCAAAAATCAAAAATATCGCCAACAAGGTAGAGCTGTGCTGCGTCGACCTTGATTTCGTCGAGCCACTGAATAATAGCCTGTTCTCTTTCGCGGGAGCGCTCCAGTGGATAGGATCCAAGGTGGAAGTCTGAGGCAAAATAGATTTTTTTTCTTGTTGACATGTGCCCAAATCTAAAGAAAATGGAAGCGAATACAAAATTCGCTTCCACAATATATTTTTTACAATTTGGACAGATCTGTCAGGAGGGATTTCAAATATTCCGAAGCTTCGGGGTCTATGTTCTTGGCTGCCTGCTGAAGTTGATCAGGATAGGCATCCTTAATGGCCATGAGTGAACTGGCGATAACCATATAAGACTGATCTTTAACTCCGTTAAACAGCAAGTTTTTATACTTTTTATCTTTGATCTGTCCCAGCTTGCGGATTGCAGAAGCGCGTACGACCGAGGCGGTGGATTTTTCAGCCAATGAAGCAATGATGTTCACCGTTGATTTCCTAACAGCAGGATCGGTTGGATCTGTGCCCTGAATGGCCATCGCTGCCAGATCTGCATCGGGATCAGCCAAGGCCGCTGTCAGTATCTCCTGTCCAACTGTTGTTTTCGGATTTTTCATTGCAAATAGTAATGCGGTAAGGCGGTTGGTAAAAGATGGTGCATGTTTATATTGATAACGATAATCCGCATCGCTTTTGTCGATCCGGATCTCGCCGACAAGCGTTTTTTGGGGATCGATATCAATAAATTCAGGGGGACTTGCCATGGGAATGGTCAGCTGTGTCGTACGTTTGTTGAGCTGTACCGTTTTGCTGATTTTGCCTTCTTTGGTATAGATGTCAATCGTGAGTGGTAATTGAAATGTTTGAACGCTGGAATCTTGTGCTTGATCGATGTTGAGGACAAGTGTGTTGTTCTCATTTTTGTGTGTTACGTTGAGGATCGGATGGCCGCCTTTGTAATACCATTGATTGAAATAAGGTGCCCAGTCCTTACCAGTAACTTCTTCCATGGCCAGACGTAATTGCTGTGGCTCGCCGGTTTTGAAAGAATTTTCCGTTAAGTATTTTTTGAGTGATTGATAGAACGCTTTATCGCCCATCTGTTCCTTTAAGGCGTATAATATCAACGAACCTTTGGCATAGCTGATATGATCAAACATATCTTCTTTGTCGTGGTAATAGTAACGTGCAAGTGCTGGGCTATTACCGTTCTGCGTTGATTTGAGGTACGACTGTAGCTTTTCGAATCTTGATTTATCCCCTTTTTCTTTGCCACCGTCATGCTCATGCCAGATGATCTCGCCAAAGGTTGCGAAAGATTCGTTCATCGTTAAGTTGGACCAGGATTCGGCGGTAACCAGATCACCAAACCATTGATGGAACAGCTCATGGGCAATGGTGCCTTCTTCATTTTCGTCCAAAAGTTCCCTTTTGGTCTTTTGTACATGTTCGCCATGCAGCGTTGCCGTGGTGTTTTCCATGGCGCCGGAGACATAATCGCGACAGACGATCTGCGCATACTTGTTCCACGGATAGGGAACACCCAAGGTTTTACCATAGAAATCCATCATGGCAGGGGTTTTACCAAAGATATCTTTCGCATATGGGGCATACTTCGGCTCCAGGTAGTAATCCACAGGAATATTATTGTATTTATCCCGGTAAATCTTAAAATCTCCTACGGCCATCATAAAGAGGTAAGGCGCATGAGGTAGGTCCATTTTCCAGGTATCGGTACGTGTTCCGTCGTTGTTTTTTTGCTGGTTGACCAGAGCACCATTGGACAGACTGACATAATGATCCAGTACGGTCATTGAAATTTCGGCTGTCGTCTTTTGGTTGGGGCGGTCAATGGTTGGAAACCAGGCCGAGGACGCCTCTGTTTCACCCTGAGTCCAGATTTGTCGCGGTTTATTCGCTGTCCGTTCGTCCGGATTAATAAAATAAAGTCCTTTCGCATCATTGATCGCTGCACTTCCCTGTACTTTGAGTAGGTTCGGTTTGGCGGTATAGTCCAGGTATACCGTATATTTTTCGTTTGAAAGATAATTTCGGTCCAGTTTGATCAGAAGAGAATTATCGTCGTAAGTATATTTTAGGGGAACGAGCTGCTGCCCATTGACCAGCGCAATCTGTTTGATATCCATGCCTTTGGCGTCCAGGCGAAGTGAGTCTGTTGGATAGAAATGTGGCTGCAGCGTAATCCATTCTTTCCCATTCAGAAATTGATTTTTATAGTCAAAACGGACATCGAGTTTGGTATGGACAAGGTTGTTGACCTTGGTCGAGGTAGTACGATATTGCTGATCTATCGAAAGCTGTTGCGCTTGACTCACACCGAAAGCAGAAAGGGACATGGCCAAGTAAAGGAAAGCGATTCTTTTGCGCATTGTTGGATATTTAAGAGATTAAATAAAGCTAAAAAAAATTCAGCTGATGTAAAAATAAGGATTCTGGAAATTTCATCAGGATAAGATCTGACCTTTGGTCTGAAGGCGAGAGTTATTGTTCAAGATGTCCTGATCATGACACTTACTTTAAGCTATCGTTATGAAATCTGAAATTATATTTGTTATTTTTGAGTGAAACAAGTATAAAGTTTTTTATGATAAACAAAAAAATTGGTCTTATCCTGATGGTGATCGGTATGGCTGGTACAGCAACTCCTGTGTGTGGACAACAGTTGAAATATCCAACGACGAGCAAAGGCTCTGTTGTTGACGAATTCTGGGGCGAGAAAGTAGCAGATCCCTACCGTTGGTTGGAAGACGACCGGTCAGCAGAAACTAAAAGTTGGGTCCAAGCCGAAAATAAAGTCACTTTTGATTATCTAAATACCATTCCTTTCCGGACAAAATTGAAAGAGCAGCTGACGGAAATCTGGAATTATGAAAAAATAGGAACTCCTTTCAAAGAGGGTGCATATACCTATTTCTTTAAAAATAATGGACTTCAGCAGCATTCCGTACTTTACCGTAAACAAGGTGAGAATGGTACAGAGGAGGTTTTCCTTGATCCGAATACCTTTTCAAAAGATGGATCTACTTCTTTGGCTGACGTTTCTTTTTCAAAGGATGGAAGTCTGGTTGCTTATTCGATCTCTGAGGGTGGTTCAGACTGGAGAAAGGTGATTGTGTTAAATGCTAAGGATAAAGCTCCCGTTGGGGAGACACTTGTGGATGTGAAATTCTCGGGCATCGCCTGGAAAGGAAACGACGGATTTTACTATTCAAGCTATGATAAACCCAAAGGATCGGAATTATCCGAGAAGACGGATCAGCATAAATTATATTACCATAAGCTCAGAACGGCGCAATCTACGGATCAGCTGATTTTTGGCGGATCGGCAACGCCGAGACGTTATGTAGGCGCTTCATTAACTGATGATCAGCGTTATTTGATTATCTCTGCCGCCAATACAACTTCGGGTAATGAGCTTTATTACCAAGATCTGAGTAAACCCAATAGCAAGATCATCTGCCTACAGGATCATTTTGATGCAAATACAGGCGTAGTCGATAATATCGGGGATACTTTTCTATTGGAAACAAATTATAAGGCGGCCAACAATAGATTAGTCAAAGTTGATCTGAAAAATCCGGCCAGGGAAAACTGGAAAGATGTGATTCCGGAAACTGAAAATGTACTTTCGATCAGCACCGGTGGTGGTTATCTATTCGCAAATTACCTGAAGGATGCCGTCTCGGCTGTCATCCAATACGACTATACCGGTAAAAAAATCAGACAGATCGAATTGCCGGGTGTAGGAACAGCAAGTGGTTTCTCGGGCAAGAAAAAGGAAAAAGAGATCTACTTTGGTTTCTCGAATTATATTACGCCTTCATCAAGCTATAAGTTTGATGTCAACTCGGGACAATCGACTCTTTATATCAAACCGAATGTCAAGTTTGACAGTGATCAATATGAATCTAAGCAGGTGTTTTATACCTCCAAGGACGGAACAAAGGTACCTATGATTATTACCTATAAAAAAGGCATCGCCCTGAATGGAAAAAATCCAACGATTGTATATGGTTATGGTGGTTTTAATATCAGCCTTACACCAGCTTTCAGCACTTCTGTTGCGGTTTGGCTGGCAAATGGTGGCGTATATGCTGTTCCAAACTTACGCGGAGGTGGCGAATATGGTCAAAAATGGCATGATGGTGGAAGACAGTTCAACAAGCTGAATGTATTTAACGATTTTATCGCTGCGGCACATTATCTGCAAGAGAATGGTTATACTTCATCCGAATACACGGCATTGTCAGGTGGTTCCAATGGTGGTTTGCTCGTTGGAGCAACAATGACCATAGATCCTAAGGTTGCCAAAGTCGCCTTGCCGGAAGTGGGGGTCTTGGATATGTTGCGTTACCATACATTCACAGCTGGCGCAGGCTGGTCATACGACTATGGGACTGTTGCGGACAGTAAAGAGATGTTTGACTATCTGAAAGCCTATTCACCCGTGCACAATGTGAAAGCAGGTGTTTGTTATCCGGCAACCATGGTATTGACCGGCGATCATGATGACCGCGTTGTTCCGGCGCACTCCTATAAGTTTGCATCCGAGCTGCAGGCGAAACAGGCCTGTGATAATCCAGTGTTGATCCGTATTGAAACCAAAGCAGGACATGGTGCCGGCCGATCTACCGAGGTGTTGATCAATAGTACGGTTGATAAGTATGCTTTTGCGCTCTGGAATATGGGAATTAAAGAACTAAAATAAGGTAGTAATACTCTTTCCTTTGAAAGTGACAGCTGAATATGGTTAAAGGAAAGGCCCCGATCAAATTACATTGATCGGGGCCTTTCCTTTTTTATAGACGATATATTATTTATTGCCAGGTCTTTTCGCCTTTTTTCATTTTTTGTAAAGTTGCCACATATTGTTCTTTTTGTGTGGCATCTGTAAGAAGTGAGATCGCCTTTTCCTGTGTTTTAATGGCTTGCTCTTTGTTTCCTAATCGGTAAAGAAGGTTTGCAAAGGTATCTAAATACATCGGTGCATCTTTCTCTTTCTCAAGCGATAATTTGCTCCATTCTGCAGCGGCCTTTAAACAGGCAGGGTCATCACAGCCTTCAAAAATTGACCAGGCCATGTCGTTCAGTTGTCCTGCAGTAATCGCTGAACCATATTTTGCGATATATTTATTGAAGCTATCTCTTAGTCCTGGAAAATTTTTCGTGTAAGCAAAATAACGGGGCTGCATTTCCAAACTCGCTTTTTCGGTATTGATGGGAGGATATTTTTGAGCCAGTTCTTTTTCAATGGCCGCAAAATCTACCGCTTCTTTTGCTTGTATTTTGGTATTGACAGCCTCACCAATCAGTAGTTTCGACAGAAAATCATTTGCTTTGACTTTTTCACTGACTGCATCAAATTTAGCGGGGTTATCTTTTATCAAGTTAAACGCTTTTGAATCCTTTATGCTCGCCGAAGAAAGCAATAACTCCACATTGTCTTTTGTAAAGATTTGGTCTGTCGATAGGGTGGATAGTACTATACCTTCTGCTTTTGCCTGTGTTTCTTTATCATAGGCATCTTTTGCAGCTGCTGCCATGGCTTTTGCAATTGTTGCATTTTGTGGATCAGCATTGAATTTCGCCAATAGGGTTTCATATTGGGTGTTTGGATCTAGCGCTTTTTGGGCTTTAGCGATAAAAGCATCTGCTTCTCCGCCACCAACAATCCGATGGACAAGATTGCCTTTTGAATCGAAGATCAGGAATGTAGGATAGGCTCTTACTGTATAATCTTTGGCAAAACGATCTGCTTCTGCATACCAGGATTTTATTTCCTCGCTGTCGTCCTTGGTTTTATCCATCTGGATTTTGGCGTTGATAAATTTAGCATTGAAGAAATCTCCCACTTTTGCCTGTGGAAAGATTGTACTTGCCATATACTTACAGGGACCGCACCATGTGGTGAAACAATCCACAAAAATAAATTTGTTTTCTTTGGCCGCTTTTTCTTTTATCTGATTCCAATTGAGGCCATGCTCAAATTTTACACCTTCACTCTGCGCAAATAGGAGCGATGGAATCAGAAGTAACATTAAAATTAACTTTTTCATAATCCGTTGATATTTAGGTGTTAATTTACGGAATAAAAATTGCGATCAAGAAAAATATTGTGGAAAAAAATTAATCAAGGAGTTTACTATTTTGAGACATCGATGGATGCATCTGTCGAATTAGAACCCTGGTCAATAAAATAAGGCAATGCCTCGGCGACATTGCCTTATTTTATTGACCACATGTTAGAGGTCCGGCCATTGCATTTAAAGCATATTCATTAAAAAGTCAAACGCGGGGATCCGTGAAGGAGAGCTTTAATTTTCCCAGGTTTTTATCCCCTTGGTCATTTTGTCCAATGTTTCCTGATAGATCGGTCGATCGTCGTCACTGGCCATTTCTATGGCTTTATTTTGCCACTTGATCGCCTTGTCTTTTTCACCTTTTTTATACAGTAGGTTGGCATATGTATCTAAGAATGCAGAACTGGGATCCTCTATGATCGATTTTTTGCTCCAGCTGATCGCTGCGTCGATACATTCGGGATCGCTGCTGTTATTAAAGATTGTCCATGCAAAGGTATTCAATTGATGGGCAGTAAAATCCTCTGACGATAGATAATCATTGATGGTATTTTTCATGGCCACATAGTTCTTGACCTGAAGATAATAGTGTGCCCTGATCTTTTTAAACATTGGGACAAAGTCTATGTCCGGATATTTTGCGGATAGCTCGCTTTGGTAACTATCCCAGTTAGGCTCGTGTTTGGCGTCTATTTTAATTTGAAAAAGCTCATTGACTACGACGTTTGCCAGTGTACGGTTGGCGATTCCCGGAGATTCCAGCAGAATATCTATTTTTTCCTTATTGTTGCGAATCAAGTTAAAAGCTTTTGAATTTGTAAACTTGGCAGCAGCCAATAGAATATGTACATTTTCTTTCTTAAAAAGCTCGTCGGTGCCCAAGGAGTTGGCTAAAGTATTCTCTGCTTTACGGGCGGTATTCTCATCATAAGCAATGTTTGCCGCTTTTAACATCTGTTTGGCCGTGTAGATATCCTGAGGCCTTTTTTCGAATTTTTTTAATAGGGTATAATACTGTGTTTCCGGATACAGTCCATCCAATACATGTTCGACAAACTCAGGGGCATCGCTCGCACCAACAATGCGGTGTACCGCTTCCCCGTTTGGATTGAAGATCAAAAAGGTTGGAAAGGACTGGATATTGTACTCACTGGAAATAGCACGGGCATCAGCGTACCATTTCTTGACAGCAGCATTGTCCGCCTCGGTGGAGTCCATCTGAACCCGGATACTGATAAAATTTTGATTGATGGGCTCACCAACCTGTTCCAAAGGGAAAATTTCATTACTCATGTATTGGCAGGGGCCACACCAGGTTGCAAAAAGTTCTACGAAGATAAACTTATTTTCTGCCTTCGCTCTTTCTTTGACCTGTTTCCAACTTAATCCTTCTACAAATTTCACCCCTTTGGTCTGGGACTGTGCTAAGTTCCCAAATAAAATTGCAAGGCATAATGTGATTATACTTCTCATACTCACTGAACAACTAGATTTATAATTTATGTTTAAGTTATCAAATTAATCTGAAAACAAAAACACCTCTGAAAGATTAATTTCAGAGGTGTTTTAAAGGGTCTTTAAATCGCTTATTTGATATTTATCTTTGATTTTAAATCTTTGGTCAGACCATCTTTATGTAACAGTAAAGATGTTGTTTTATAGCGTACAAATTCTTTGGAAGCATACAGATATCCTTTGTAGTCGTTGGATGTTCCCCAGGAGTTTTTAACGATATAGTATTCTTTTCCGGTTTGATCTTTCACCAGACCTACGATATGCATACCGTGATCATCTGTTGTTTGCCAATTGTCGAAAGCTTTCTGGCGCTCCTCTGGCGTAATTTTCATTTCTGGTTTAGGGCCTACAAACATGCTGGCTTTTTCTTGCTCGCTCATTTGTTCGAATGGTTTTTCCGGTACATAAGCAACGCCGTTTTTCCAGGAGAATCCTTTTTCTGACACGTCAGTTGCCCATGCAACAGTATACCCTTTTTGTAAAGCATTATCGATGATGTCCGTTAAATCGTTCATTTTGACGTTATAAAAACGGTCAAATGACCAGTTGTCGGGAATTAACAGAACAAATTGGCTGTAATAAGGGTGGTCAGTAACTGAGGCAATGCCAACATAATCATCTGGATTGATACCAATGACCTGGTCTGCGAATGTACGTGGCGTATATGATTTACCGTTGTAATCGAATTTTTCAGGAACTTCACCTAAGTAAGAGTCCATTGCTGCCGTATAGGCTTTTTCCCAGTTCGGAGTCAAAGTTTTACCTTTTACAATCGAACCTAACATTGCGTCAAGCATAGAGGTCATTTCACCAAAGTTATTGCGTGTGCTGCCATAGTGTAGACCAGTATAGGCCGATTGGGGCATCGTACCATATTTGCGGAATGAATTCAGCACATCGTGGAATTGACCGCCTTCGCCCAGAGATAATCCGCCATGAAGACGTACATAAGTACGTGCTTTATCTAAATACGTATTACGTGCTGTATATATCTGAGAGATCTCCACAGGTTTTTTACCCATACGGATCATCTCGGATTCTAAAAACGAGTTTCCTGAATAAGACCAACATGTACCTGAAGAACCTTGATCCTTGATCGAGGTGTTACCTAAATTGATAACTTCTGTAAATGTAAACCCAGATTTGCTATTGTCATTTTGATTTGCTTTTAAGGCATTGATCAAATTGTCCTGTGCTTGTACTTGGAATGAAGCTGCAAAAAGAGACGCGGCTAGTACAATCGATTTATTCCAATTCATTTGTTCGTATTTTGTTAATTTAAAGTGGTGCTAAATTAAATAAATTAAATTTAGTAAGGTAAATTCCTCTGTAAAATAATTGTTCTTAAAAAGAGGCTGTTATTCAGCCCTTTTTTAGGTTGGCTTATAGGCGTAAAAACTAGGCTTAAACTATTGAAAAGCAAAGGGCCGTAATTTTTACGACCCTTTGTTTGTATGTTTATTCTGCAATTTCTTTGTGCTTAGGAAAGAGCAGCGAAGCAATAATGCTTAAGGCAAGTATACTGATGATCACAATCAGAGAATGTGTCGTTGTAAAGCCAACTTCTGCCAGCCAGTGATGCAATAACATCTTCAAACCAATAAAGACTAATAAAAATGCCAGACCAACTTTTAAATATTGGAATTTATGAATAATATTGACCAATAAGAAGAACATGGAGCGTAATCCAAGGATGGCGAAGATATTTGAGAAGAACACCACATACGGATCTTTGGTCACCGAGAAAATGGCAGGGATAGAATCCACTGCGAAAATAAGATCAGTGAATTCAATTACTAATAAGACCAAGAATAAGGGGGTCATGTATTTTACACCATTCTCGATATGGAAAAAATGACCACCATCCAATTTTGGTGTTACCTTAAAATATTTAGAGGCAAATTTGACAACAGGGTGGTTTTGCGGATCGACTTCTTCCTCTTGATTGCGGTTGATAAACATTTTGACACCAGTGAAGACTAGGAAAGCACCAAAGACATATAGAATCCAGCCAAATTTAGCGATCAGGGTTGCCCCTAGGAAAATAAATAGGAACCGCATAATGATTGCACCCAAAATACCCCAGACCAAAACTTTATGATAATAACGTTCAGGAATTCCAAATGAGGTGAACAGGAGTACCATTACGAAAATATTATCCACTGAAAGTGCATATTCAACCACATAACCTGTCAAATATTCCAAACCCAAGTTTTTATTATAGACGTCTAAACTTGCCGCCAGATCGCCAGGAATAATTTTGATCTCGTGGTGATGTTTGGTGATGACTTCTTGTAGATGATTTAAATCATGGATATTATGCAATTCAAATCCATAGTGGCGTAGTAGCCAATAGAAGCCTAAAGAGAACAATACCCATACTACGCTCATAATTGCTGCAGTCTTTAAGCTAACAGGCTTATCACCCTTGGAGAATAATCCAAGGTCAATGGCTAGCATCAGTGCAATGAAGATTAAAAAACCTCCAAAAAACATTAATTCGTGACTCATTATTTTTTTCTTTCTGTTGTATATTTTACCAATTGTAATAATCCTTCTTTGTATTCGTTATCAGGGAAATCCTCCAGGATCCGAAAAGCATCTTGTTGGTATTCCAGCATTTTGTGCGTTGCGTATTCCAGCCCACCGCTGTTGCGTACAAAATCAATCACTTCAGCAACCTTTTTCGGATCTTCATTATGGTTTCGAACCAGATTGATGATCCTCCGCTTTTCGCTGGAACTTGTCTGATTTAAGGCATGAATCAAGGGTAAAGTCATCTTTTTCTCTCTGATATCATTGCCGAGCGGTTTTCCTACATCATCTAATCCAAAATCAAACAAGTCATCTTTAATCTGAAATGCAATGCCAATTTTTTCGCCAAATTGATGGAGTTTGTTCACCGTCTCTGGATCTGCATTGGATGAAGCCGAGCCGCAGGCACAACAGGATGCGATTAACGAAGCTGTTTTTTTCCGTATGACTTCAAAGTAAATGGATTCTTCGATATCCAGTTTGCGGGCCTTTTCGATCTGAAGTAATTCACCTTCACTCATTTGGTCAACTGCTTCTGAAACAATTTTTAACAGGTGATAATCCTGATGTTTTACAGAAAGCAACAAACCTCTTGAAAGCAAGAAATCACCTACCAGCACCGCGATCTTATTTTTCCAGAGTGCATTGATGGAAAAGAAGCCCCTACGTTCATACGAGTTATCAACAACATCATCATGCACCAGTGAAGCTGTATGTAATAATTCAACCAAAGCGGCGCCCCGGTAAGTCGATTCATTAATCCCATTGCAGATGCCCGCTGAGAAAAAGACAAACATTGGCCGCATTTGTTTGCCTTTGCGTTTGATCAGATATTGCGTGATACGGTCCAACAATGGAACGGAGCTTTTCATCGATGCTTTGAATTTCTTTTCAAAAGCCTCAAGTTCGTGGATAATAGGGCGTTGGATCTCTGTTAATTTTGACATGAATTGGAATGAAATACCAAAAAAGTTAAAGCTTAAAGATAGTGATTTTGTTACAACTCGTCGACTGCCCGCTCAAGATTTTTGTACCATTCTTCGCCATAGGTGCGGATCAGGGGATCCTTTAGAAATTTATAGACTGGCACCTGAAGTTCCTTTCCAAAACTACAGGCATCTTTACAGATATGCCAGCGGTCGTAATGAAGTACGTCAAATTCTGGATAATGCGTCGTCCGGATAGGATAGAGGTGACAGGAGACTGGTTTCCGCCAGTGAACTTCTCCTAATTCATAAGCCTTCTCTATAGCACATTTGGTAATACCATTTTCCCAGGTGACATACGCACATTCTTTGTTGCCATCAACACATGTTGTGGTTAGATCACCATCTACATCGACGACGTATTTGCCTTGTTCTTCGATAGCCTTGATACCTTTCTCGGTCATATATGGCTTTACCTTGGGATATATCTCTTCCAATACTGCCTTTTCGCTTTCCAGCAAAGGTGCTCCCGAATCTCCTTCGATACAGCATATACCTTTACATTTTGATAGATTGCACACAAAGTCATTATTGATCAGATCTTCGTGTACCAACACATTTCCTACTTCAATCATTCTATTTATTTTGAGTAGCTTGCTTTTTGGCCCAATTTATATTTTAGTCCGCTTGCTTCCAGGAGTTCTAAAGTGACAGAGCCAATTAATATATCGACATTGGCCTTCACTGGAATGCGGTTACCATCGTTGGTTACCCAAAGGTATAGCTTGCTATTTTTTTTAAAGATACGCCCCGGTTTAATTTCGGGACTGAATTTAAGGCACTCCAATGTACCCAATTCGGTTTTTATTTTTTCGATTCCGATATACTGAATGCCCAGTGTGGCAATTTCGTCATTCAGGAAATAGGTCAGTTTAAAGGATTCCCCGGGCTTTACCGAGCTTAAGTCCAAATTACGGGCAAAGTAGTAGGAGGACAGCAAATCAAAGGTCTGATCCACCTTGGATGTAAATGTTCCCTTATTACCGACCACTGTATGTGTATCCTGATTGAAACGTACTTTATCGTTCCTTCTGTAACCACCTTCACGGATGTTTTCCGTATAATAGTAAGGTAAGAATGTCTTACTATTGATATACGAATTATATTCGTTTCTTACGGTATAAATGGCAAATGCTCCAGCTGTTTTACCAGCGGCATACAGATGAAAGGAAGGATTCCCAAATCCGTCTTTTGTATCACCGACAGTCAACGTTCCCGTTGCTGCGGAAATTATACCATAGCGGAGTTTGTACTTTAATTTCTCTCCACCTTTAAATGCCGATTCCTTTAAATGGGGTAAATCCTGAGCGAAAACTGTACTTACAAAAACTGATAAGTATAGGAGCAATGTCGATATAAGTTTCATGTACGTAAGTTTACGAAAATTGTTTGAAAAGAAATGTTAATTTCATCAGAATAAATTGTCTTTTTAAGGTGATGAAACCCACATGAGCCAGCTGCTTATACTTGTTTGTCAGCTGCTTTTGGCGCTTGAGGACTTCTTTTAAAAACTGGAACTGTGGAACAGGGTTCCCCGTACATAATACTTTTAGCTACTTTGCTAAGTTTTACCGTGAACTGAACAAATGACGATTCCGGAATGAAGGTGTCTCCACAGCCCTTCACGACCACCCGTTGATCGCGAAACTGCTCCATGTCAATTTGGTCAATAGCGGCGGCATACTGTATGCGTACGAGCTCATCTAAATCTCCGAAGATAACAGTAGCGGCATGAGGTTCTAGCTTATTTGCCAGCAGCATATAGGCCCATGTGGGTACAATAGCATCAGCGGTACAGGTGATGGCAACATGTTTGTTGGTATACAGTGACCAGTCATGTGTTTTGATGAACTCGCGGAAATCTTTTTCCCGTAACATCAGACCATGGAACAAATTATCCTTGATATCATATAGGACGTTGTCGGTCTTCGGATGATAATCCGCCAGATCAACGGTCATCAATCCACTTTGCGCAACTTTATTGACAATATTTGTTTGAATTTCCATAGTTATTTTATCAAAAAAAGCCGGACGATAATTCGTCCGGCTACAAATTTACTTAAAAATCTTCTAAAAGAATTTCACTCTATTGTCAATGATTTCAGCTTTGTCTTGCAATGCGCGGAAAATAGATCCCCAAGCGCGTTGTGCCTTAGCGGCAAGCATTTGTTTCTTTTGTCCGTTGATGTCAGAGATCGCTGATGGGTTTGTGAAACCATTCACCTGCACGACATACACACCTGTGTTCCCTTCAATAGCTTTCGAAGGTTTGTTTGGTTGAAGTCCAAATACAGTACCTACTACTGCATTTTCCAAGGCTACACCCGGAATAACAGGGTTGGCAAATACCACATTCTCCACATGGATCGCCGATTTGCCCACTTTTTGAGCCACTTGGTCAATGGAAGAAGCTCCAGCCAAAGCTTTTGCAAATCTTTCTTTTAATACTTTCGCTTTAACCTTGTTTTTAACTGCAGGCTCAATGTCTTTTTTCACTGCGTCTAGCGAAAGTACCCCTTTGGGTTGTACATCCACTAGGCTCGCTAAGATATAAGAAGTTTCAGTTTCAAATACTTTGTCGGAGATATCACCTTTTTTAGCTTCGAAAGCCCATTTTATCAAATCACGTGGCGCTTCAGTACCATCAAGCACATTGTCCATTGCTGTAACACGTGATGCTGTGCGCGCTTCCAAACCAAGTTTTTTAGCCTCTTGTGCAAAGTTTTGTGCAGTAGCTGCAGATAAGAATGCTGTCGCTTTGCTATGCGCATTGTTTAGGGTTTCTTTACCACTGTTGATTACCTTGTCGATGATCGCAACTTTCGCGTATTTCGCTGTACCGATCTGTTTTTCGATTTTGATAATATGTACGCCAAACTGGGATTTTACCACTTTAATATCTCCCGTTTTTCCTTCAAATACTGCTTTTTCAAATTCTGGTACCATGCGGCCTCTTGTAAAAGTACCTAGCTCACCACCATTTGTTTTACTGCCCGGATCACTGCTGAACTGGACAGCTAATGCTGCAAAGTTGTCACCTTTTTGGATTAAGCCTTTGATAGAATCCGCTTTTGCCAATGCTTTGTCCACACCACCTTCGGCGGTAGCATCCAATAGAATGTGCGAAGCTTTTACTGAATCCGGTCCCACGACTGTTGAAACTACTTTTGCAATTTCGTAAGCATTGTTGCTCAAGAACGGGCCTACTGTAGTACCTGCAGCTACGTTGAAGACTACAGAATCCAAGGATGGACTCAATTGGCCTTTTTTCACATAGGTGAATGGATATTTATTGTCCGAATTGATGGAAGCAAATAGTGAATCATCCTTCGCAACAATAAGATCTTGTTTTAACTTGTCGATCGCTTCTTTGACAGCTAATGAATCTTTAGCAAGAGGTTTTGCATCTACAGTAACGTATTGGATCGCACGTGTTTCCTCTTGTGTTTTGAACATATTTTTATGCTCATTGTAGTATTCCTGGAAATCCGCATCGGTCACTTTAGCTTCAGCATCTTTTACAGAAGCATAGTCTAAAAGGATGTATTTGAAATTGGCCAATTTATTGCGTTCCTGATATTCTTCGTTAGCTTCCAATGAAGTTACGTAAACACTGTTCGAAAGCAATTCGCCATACTTGCTGCTTAGGCGTTCGTCTCTTACACCTTCAAGTAGAACCTCCCATTGCTGGGCCACTGCTTGGTTACCAGATGTATTCATTTGACTTATAAAAGTCATCAATTGGCCATGGTCAAACTGTCCTGTTTGCGGATTGGTAAATGCTTGTACGATCTGAGGAGAAGGATTTGGTCCTTTTACTAGATCATTTAATTCATCTTTACCTACTGTCAAACCGATTTTTTCAATCTCTTTTTTCAAGATCTCTCTGGATAGGAATTGATTCCAAACCTGTTGTACGGCATAAGTTCTCATTTGAGGAGTAACTGCACCGCCCATTTGTTGTTTGAACATTTCTTCGGCCTGTTCCACTTGTTGGTTGAACGCAGGATACTCAATTTCTGTTCCGTTGACTTCCCCTACACGATTTTGATGTCTCGCCCAAAAAGGGGCTCCTCCTCGAACGACATCGCCTAGTAAAAATGCTAAAATTGCGATAGCCATCGCTGCGGTCAATATGACACCAGCTTTGTTACGCAAAAAGCCCATTAATCCCATAGTCTGCTTATTGTGTTTATATTGTGTAAATACTTGTATTTCGTTAATTTATGCATAGCATAGCAAAATGCGGTGCAAGATACAATTTTTATAAAAAAAAACGGAATATTTTCCTGAATGTAATAAAACAAATTTGAAAACTATTTGTATGCTGCTGTTTTTTTATTGAAAATCTCTCAATCAGGCGATGCCAATAGGCCGCAAGGGTTCTGTTGTTGAGTTACTTGTATTTTCCGGGGCTTTAATTGCTCAGACCACTTCGCGTGCCTGTGGGACTTGCACATACGAGCTATCTCCCTATCGATGGAAATAGACTATTGTCCTTGATAATGACAACACCGGTCGCATTCTGTATGTTGGCATGGAGCAGATCCTTGTCCGAACTAAAAGAAGAACCCTGTAAGTTGCCACGTTGATCCTTGAAGAAAGCCTGAACAGGAAGGTTGTTGTAAAAAGTCCTATTAGGATCTTTTGCACCTTCGTCATAGACGATTTCCTCCGTTTTCAGAATAGATCCATCAGCCATGGTCACGACCACATTTTTGGTAAAGATCGTTGTTTTTTCTTTTTCTCTCCGGACGGCATGGTCAGAAGTAATACGTTGGGTTTCCTTGAGGTTTTCATCATAGAATATGATTTTTATGCTCTTTGGAAATTCATAGATTTCAGTGCTATCGTGTCTGATCCGCATTTCGGGGGCCGTGAGGTTGGCTTTGACCCGGGTTGAATCACTATAGATGATATCCACATGACGTGAGATATCCACGGCTTCCTCTTTTTTTAGATTAGCGATCCGGTCAACTTCCTTTAGGTCCGGCTCACAGGAGGTCAATAAGAGCGCCCCTAGCAAAAATAGAATTACCAGGGGCGATATATTTTGAAATATGGAACTTGCGAATACTTTGCGTACCATTATGCTAATCAATTGGGTTTCTTCTAAACCAGCGGTCATTGAGTGTAAAGCCAATATTGAAGTTGATATAACGTTCCCGTAGGAGACCATTGGCTGCTTTTCCCATCTGTCCGAATTCTGCCGATAAATTGACTTTTGAAAATGCACCTAAATACAGCGTTCTAGCTAATGGTAATCCCACACCTACAGTTACAGCCATATCATTGATGTTTTCACCGGCCTGAAAATACTGTGTTTTGTTGTATCTGAATCCAAGACGATAGTCTACCTGTTTTAAATAGTTAAGAGACGATCTGTCCGGAGTCAATTGTCCACCAAGAGCTACACCATAATTTTTGCGGAGTCTATTTTCACCACTTCTGACCTGAAATCTCGACCAGTCTGCATATTTGAAATCTGCCCCGACTAGCCATTTGCCATTTCGAGCAAGTGTAACCCCCACATTGTGTTTTAAGGGAAGGGTTAAATGTCGGCTGATACGATCGGACATGTAGGTTGTATCGATCGGAATATTTTGATTGTCTGGATCAGATGATGGAGCGGTCCTTGTGTCGATAATTGTTGTGCGTTCCTTGATATCGTTGTTCAGTGATCCTGAATAACCGAAGCTCAATACATGCTCTTTTCCTAGAGGCTGTTCATATTGTAAACCGTAATCAAAGATAATACCTTGGATTTCACGCTTATTCTGGCGTTGGGGGTTTAAAGCTCCGGAGGTGACCGGAAATTCAACACGGCTATAGTCATTTAAGGTTCCGAATAGGTACGACATATTCGCACCGATGCTCAACCCTTTGTAAACACGTACACCCCATCCGGCGTAAGCTTTTGTCAGACCGCCTTCACCAGTAAATACCTTGTTATAGATTTCGGAATTAATACCTTCCTGCGAACTTGTTCGGTAACCAACATCCGAGAATGGCAATATACCCATACTGATACCGCCGAACTTTTTCATTGGAAAAGTCATCGTGATATGGCTAAAAGCAAAATCAGCGGTGTTGTCCGCTCTGGTAGTGGATTTGAGTTGCGTATAGTTGCCATATAGACCGGCATCAAAAACACTCACGCGTGCTGCAGAGTAAGACGCAGGATTGCTCGGGTTGGTATTGTATACTCCGTCAAATGTACGGATACCTGTATTAATTCCCCCCATAGCTCTGTACTGAGGCAATAAATCTTCACGGATTTGACCTATTCCCAGTTGAGAATATGGCGAAGCTGATGTTGTTTTTTGGGCAAATGCGGTAGTAGAACTAGCTAAAATTCCACCTGCTAACAACAGTTGGAGGGATTTATTTCTTAGAGAGCTTATAAAGCGTTTCTGCATGGTCAACCTATAAAATTGAGAAACTAATGTTTATTTAGTTTTTGTGAAATCTTTGAGTTTTTTGACTCCTGTAATTAAATGTTCTTTGCTTTTATTCGCATACAAAACTATTCAATTTTTGTGAGCTTGTTAAGCCGATTTTGTTAAAAAAGGTTAAACGCTTGTTGTACAATTGTTTAGAAAAATTGGAAGTAGATTATCGTTAATACAATAATGGCGTAAACGACTTCAAAAAACCATTTCTTTTTGGCATACGTGAAGTAATAGGCCATATAAATGGCGATTGGAGGGGCACAGAGTAAAAAATGGGCTTCTGTTAGCTTCTTGTTCCAATAGAAAGAAGCCACGGCCAGGCATAACATGAAAAACAACAATTGGAAAGATTTCCGGATGTGCACGATGCTTTTGAAAAAATTATCCTTGAGGATCAACAGGAAAAGGATCAGGGTAAAAAGTACTGGAACCAATACGAGGTAGTCAACTAGTTGAATACGAATGGCTGTTGGAAACTTATAGGTAAAGGGTAACCATATGGTGTAAAATAGTTCCATTTTTCCTACCCATAAGTAGATTACTGCCAATATAAAATAGATTGTAGCCAGTCCCAATAATGGTGTGATCCACTCACGCCAATTAAATGGCCTAAAAATAAGAAGACTTATCCATAACAGGAAAAACATGCTCAAAAAGGGGAAGTAGATGAGACTTCCGATACCGACAATCATACCCAGGTCAAACATTTCCGCTTTTACATCGGTCTGACGATATAAGGAAAGCAATTTACTGAGCATCCATATTGAAATAAAGTTACAGATGAGCGTAGGAGACAGGACCAGAAAAGGTAAAAATAAACTGGCCAATGTCATGTACATCAAAGCAACCAGAAAACTTGGTTTTCCGAGCAAGTTAAAGTGACTTGTGATCCGGTTGAGTATGGTTGCCTGAAAAATGGTCAGAATGAGTGTGATAAAGACATTGGTTGCCGGAGATAGATTGATTAAATTGTTTTCCCCCAATAGATTACCAAGAGCCGGTTCAAAAATAACAGAATCCAGTTTATCCGGAAGGTGTAGGAATATGCCGAGGCATAATACAAAACCCACAAAGGATAAAAAAAGGATATTTACTGGTGTATAATTTCTGAACTGACTTATAATCATGGTATGCAATAGATAGCTGACTATTTATTCTTTTTTTCCAATTTCGTAATGCGGCGGTCGAGCAAGAAAAGAAAGAAGGCCAAACCTAAAAAAATGACCAGCATCACGAGCACAACCACATAGATTTTGCCTTCACTACGTAATCCTGTTGCCATATCAACGTCATCCTGAGCGAAGGTGCTTACAGTTGATAAGATTAATAATGCAATTGACAATGTTATTTTTTTCATTCTATTATTTGTCTTTTAATGACTGATGAGTACTCGGGTAACTCTCCTGTTTCATCAGAACTTTATTTTTGATCAGTGTTATCGCCATTTGATCCGCTATAAACATTGGTAACAAATGGCTTATGCTTGTTTTCCGTTTTATTTCATCAGCTTAGGACTTATTATTGTCGTAATGCCCATTTTTAAGGAGGTTATAGCCTGTTTCTGTTCTTTTTAAGAATCGATTTGCAGCTCTTTTCTTTCCAATAGACGTACTCTGTAACGCATTGAACAGATCCAAAAAGCAATCATTGGCCATCCGATCATGGCGGCATAGAATGTCGGACGGAGCTCGTTGCTCATTTGTAGCTGGCCAAAGGTAGCATTGCCACCGCTTCCAGGATGAAGAGAATCTGTCATTTTTGGAAGAATATAAAGCAATACAATAATGATCGGAAATGCAAAGATATTATAGACAGCAGATATTTTTGCCCGTTTCTGCTCTTCTTCGAGCGCATTGCGGAGTACGAGATAGGCTAAGTACATTAATGTCGCGATTGCCGAACCGTTTAACTTGGGGTCATTTGGCCAAGGTTCTCCCCAGGTAATGTTGGCCCACAGCATTCCCGTTGCAAGGCCAAAAAAACAAAAGGTAATACCTGTATTTACGGCTTCTATGGCCATTAAATCGTATTCTGCTTTACCTGTATTAAGGTATTTGACACTATAAATAACAGAAATCAGGTACATCACAATCATTGCAGACCACATCGGAACATGGAAATAGACATTACGGATACTTTCGTGAAGGATAAATAGGCGGGGGACAGGGCCCAAAAGACCATTGATAATGACTGCGCAGATAATCAGAACAGCTAATATTTTCCACCATTTTTTTCTCATGGTAAATTGAATTTAATGTGTTTCAATCCTAAAATTTAATCTCGCCAAAGGTACGGAAATAACAATAAAGAAATAGTGATCGTGATTACATTAATTGCGAGTAATACGATTATTTCTCTCATACTTGCTGCTCTTTCCATGCCTTCTATTGCATTGCGGGAGAGTTTGATCAGTACGATCAACAGCGGTATAATTGCCGGAAAACTTAAAATGGCCATTAGCGTGCTGTTATTGCCGGCTTTGGAACTTATGCCCGAAATCATGGTAAATACACTAGCAAAACTGATGCTGCCCAAAATGACCGAAATGAAATATAGCGTGGGGTCCCCGAGAGGATTTTGAAATATGATCGAATAAACGAAATAAGCAATGGAGGCCAGGATAGTCATCAATAACATGTTGTAAATGACTTTGGCAAGGATAATTGCCCGTGGGTCAACTAAGGAGTAATAATAGAGTTGTCGGTTGGGATTTTCCTGGACGAAGCTCTTATTGATGGCATTGATGGATGCGAATAACATGATAATCCAGAACAATGCGTTCCAAACTGTGGTATCTACTGACTTGAATGCTTGATAACAAACAAATACAGTAGATACGACATATAGTAGGATTCCGTTGATGGCGTATTTTGATCGCCATTCCAGAATGATGTCTTTAAGAATTAAAGTTTTTACCTGTTGCAGTAAAGTCATATTCCGCAAAGATACAAATGTATTTTAACCACCGAATGCGGTTAAACCACCAATTCTTAAAAAAAACGTTTTTTTTACTTATGCATTAGAAATTTTTGATTTAGCAGCATCGGTTGTGTTGTCGATTTTATTTGCTAAATTTTGTGCCGCATTGTTGGCGTGGTCCAAAGCTTCTCTGCCTGCTTCTTTTGCCTTATTTTTCAATGCATCTGCATCGTCCGTCGCTTTGCTGAAAGCTGCCTGTGCTTTTGATTTTAAGTTGTCCAGCTCAGCTGAAGCTCTATTGGCTAACTTTTGGGCTTTTCTAGCTTCTTTTTTCGAAAGATCTTTCAATGACTTAGTTAAGCTTTTGATGCCATCATTTGCACGATCTAATTGCTTTTTCCCGTCATCTGTTCCTAAAAGATACCATGCAGCAGCTCCCGCAGCCAATCCTACCAAAGCAAATGCCACTAATCCATTTTTGCTATTTTTCATAATTCTTCTATTTTATTGTGTATTCAAATGATAATCAAGTATGATACCAAATGAACAATCACTGGGACAATTTGTTTAAAAAGAATCAATAATTAACAAAATTTTACATATCTACTTTTTGCTGTTTGGATTGCAGGGTATAGAGGTGGCGGTAGAGTCCGGTTTCTTTCTGTAATAATTCGAAATGTGTTCCGCTTTCCGAGACGATGCCATTTTCGACCACGATAATTTTGTCTGCATCGACTATCGTCGATAAACGGTGAGCAATGATGATGGATGTGCGGCCACGCATTAATTCTTCTAGGGCATCTTGTACCTGACGTTCTGACTCGGAGTCCAATGAGGACGTTGCTTCATCCAGAATCAGAATCGCTGGGTCTTTAAGTAAAGCCCTGGCGATGGCGATACGTTGACGTTGTCCTCCGGAGAGTTTTACACCACGTTCTCCGACTACGGTATCATACTCTTCAGGGAAATTTAATATAAATTGATGGGCGTTGGCGCGTTTGGCAGCTTCTGTTATTTCATTTTCCGTAGCGTCTAATTTACCATAGGCGATATTCTCGCGGATCGTTCCGCCGAATAACAGTACGTCTTGCGGTACTATGGCCACTTGGTTACGTATATCGCACAGCTCAAAGTCCGAGGCTGGCTTGCCATCATAAAGTACTTCTCCCTTATTGCTGGTATAGAACTGTAGTATTAAAGAGGCTATGGTTGATTTGCCGGTGCCGCTAGGGCCCACGATGGCGATTTTATCGCCAGCATTGGCGGTAAAGTTAATGTCTTTGAGAATTTCAATATCAGGACGGCTAGGGTACGCGAATGCCACATGATCAAAACGGAGATTTCCACTTATCTTTTTACTGATCTCCTTGCAGCTCGGTTCAACTTTGATATCCTCCTGTGGTTCATCAAGAATTTCCAGGATCCTTTCGCTGGCACCGAGTGAACGCTGTATGTTTGCGTATAATTCAGGGAAACTCCCCATAGATCCGGCAACAAACATCGAATAAAGGATATATGTTGTTAGATCACCGACAGACATCTCATGGATAGAAACCAATGCGGCACCATACCAAATAACGGCGATAACAGCACCGAAAATACAGAATATGATAAACGAAGCAAAGGCTCCTCGAAATGTTGCTCCCTTGACCGCTAATTTGACAACAGAATCCATCTGATTACTGTAACGGTTGAATTCAAAGTATTCGTTCACAAAAGCTTTTACATTGCTAATGCCTAATAAAGTTTCTTGAACTATGCTATTTGATTCCGCCATCTTATCCTGCGCCTGTCTGGATAATTCACGAATAAATTTTCCGAAGACAATTGCGGCAACCACAATGACAGGTAATATGCAGAGATTCATCAAGGCCAATTTGGGCGATACCCAAACGAGCAGAAATACCCCAAAACAAAGGCTGATCAATTGTCTTAAAATTTCAGCCAATGTAGTGGTCAAGGTGTCCTGGATCTGGGATAGATCTGCGGAAAGTCTGCTATTTAATTCTCCCACGCGACGATTGGCGAAAAATTCAATTGGCAAGGAGATAAGCTTATGATAGGTATCTTTACGAATTTTGGACAAAGCGCGTTCAGCGATCTCGACGAAGATACGGATTCGAAAAAAAGAAACGACGGACGTAAAAGATAGAATGATAAAGGCTATTCCTCCAATGTAATACACTTCAGGGGGCAGCCAGGTGTATTTTTGCTTGCCTTGGGCGGCATCAATCATCGCACCCAAGAGTGCAGGGAAAGCTAGCATGGAAAGACTGGATAATACCAAAAATAACATTCCGATTCCAAACTTAACCCGATAAGGCCTTAAATAGGTCATTATTTTCGAAGCCCGTAATAGGAGCTCCTTATTTAACTTTGGTTTTGGTAGATCTTCTTCTTGTTTATTACCACTATTGAAACCTCTTGCCATAATCCGCTACTTCAATGTTTTGTTGCGAGGACAAATGTAAAGAGATTAAAAATATTTTGCTATCATACTTTGGTCAATTTTTTGGCTTTTGACTGGTTTAGTTATCATTTGATCAATTCGCGCGGTACATGTCATCGCTACATGCCCAAAAACACAAAGCCCTAGTCCGTATTTTTAGGGATTGGGAGTGATTTTCGTGTACGGCTACGATACAATAAGAGTGCTAGCGCCATGATGACGAGCAAGGCCATGTAAAGCCATATATTGCCGGACAGTCCGTTTCCGGCTGATTTGTCCAATTGTGCCCTGAGTCTTTCATTTTCAAGCTGAAGTTTATTAATTGTACCTATATAGGATGAGATCTGCTTATCGTATTCCGTGGCCATCTGCCGAAATTTGTTCTTTTCAAAATCTTTGATTTTGAGTAGCTGCTGGGTTTCCAAAAAGATGTTGTTATCCGTGATCACGACATCTTTGAGGATATCGATGCTTTTCTGCATATCGTCCTTGGATTTAAACAGTCCAAAAAGCCCTGTTTTCTGAGTGAGGCTCGTATCGTAAGCGCCGAATTTCTGCTGTCTTGCCTCAAGCAGGTTATTGACACGTTTGCGCTGTACTTCAAAAGCACTGGAATCTGCATTTTCCTGCGCTATCAAATACGCGAGGTTAAATAATAAAAGAAAGGACAGTAGCGTGTATTTTAAAGACTTCATAAACAATGAACCAATCAATCCCATATTAAGTTTGCTGAAATTGCTTTGCCTTGTCAGCATAACTGCTACAAGCGCTACGCCTGTTTTGGAGCTTGACCTATGTGTGCAAATAATTTCTAAGAATGAATTTATGAAATTAATCTTTAAATTCGATACGGATGACATTGGAATCGTCATCGTGAAGTCCCAAAAGCTGGCTCGCGTTGCCCTTGTTGATGGCAATTTCCAAATAATTACTGATTCCAAAGAGACATAATTTTTCGCCTTCGCCGACCTCATTGTAATGCCAGGAAAGGTTGGTGATCGTTTCGTTGCGCTTGAAATACAAGACAAAATTTCGCCCTTTTTGGACTTTATTGAACAGGTCTTTTGAAATATTGGTAATGGCATTGCCAAAGGCGTCAACGTAAATGACATTGCCCCGTATCATATCCTTATCAAAGATCGGCTGTAATGTAACTTTTTCTATCAGTTGATGCATTGGCGTGCCCACATCTTTCAGTTTCCCTCCTTTTGCAATATGACAGGCTGATTTTGAAAGAATGTCAGCGAGCGGGAAATGGAGGTATCGCAGGTCCTGCATCAGATTGAGTTCATACAATTCCTGGGGCTCATTTCCATTTAACAGCAAACTGAAAATACCATTGTCCGCGCCGACAAAATAATGGTCCTTGTATTTCATGCCGATGTATTTGGATTCTTCATGAAACAAGGTGTTGATACCAATGATATGTACAGTTCCCTTGGGGAAATAATGATAGGCGTTGCCAAGTACAAAGGCTGCGCGCGGAATGTTGAATGCTGGGATCTCGTGGGTGATATCGACAATATTAACATCAGACAACTGCGTTAAAAGGCTTCCTTTTAGCGCAGCTTGATAAAAATCCTTATGTCCTAGATCTGTCGTTAACGTAATTACTGCCATTATAATCTAAAGTAGACCGAATTGCTGTCGAATTCCCTTTTTGAATGAATAGAAATAGATCTTCTGTTGCTTATTTGTTTTGATGCTAAAAAATCTATTTAAATAGAGAGCAAAATTACTATTTATCAGCTGATTTGTAAAGCTAATTGAAGAACTTATTTTGAATATATCTTTTTCCGGTTGATACACACAAACATAGCTTCGATTAATATAATAAAGAATCGGTTTTCGCACCCTGAAGATCCACTTTTAAAAGCAAAACTCAGGTGTAAAATACAAAAAAAATAATTTGGTTTTCTTTTTGCAAAAATCTCTTTGGTATGGTCTATTTTCTCATTAGAATACGTTAATTTTGAATAGTATTACGCATAAGAGCTATTGCGTGGTAGCTACAGTCTAATTAATTCTAAAATAGGATAAAATTTGAACGAATTACTAATTGCATTAGATGGTCTGAATTTACCCGTATTATGGGGAGCAGACAATGAGCACTTTGATTATTTAAAGAAGCAATTCCCAAAACTGCGGATTGTGGCTCGTGGAAGTGAAATGAAAGTGTTAGGTGATGCGAAGGAGTTGGAGCTGTTTGAGCAATCGTTTAAGGAAGTCATGGCTCACTTTGAGAAATTTAACAACATTACCTTGTTGGATTTTGAAAATCTCCTTGGGGCAAGTGCAGGTTCTGCTGTGCAACAGGAAAAGGAAATTGCTGCCAAGCAAGCTGCCTTTGGGTCTGAGCCCATAGTTTATGGCCCCAATGGTTTGATTGTCCGCGCGCGGACAGCCAATCAGCGACGGATGGTCGATAGTATTTCGAAAAATGATATCTTATTTGCCATTGGTCCGGCAGGAACAGGAAAGACCTATACGGCTGTTGCACTTGCTGTCCGGGCACTTCGAAATAAAGAAATCAAACGTATTATCCTGACAAGACCAGCGGTAGAAGCCGGAGAAAACCTCGGTTTTTTACCCGGAGACCTGAAAGAAAAGGTAGATCCCTATTTAAGGCCTCTTTACGATGCATTGGACGATATGATTCCGGCCGAGAAATTAAAAGGATATTTGGAAAACCGTACCATCGAGGTTGCGCCACTGGCATTTATGCGGGGACGCACATTGGATAATTGTTTTGTCATTTTGGATGAAGCCCAAAATGCAACGGATATGCAGTTAAAGATGTTTTTGACCCGTATGGGGCCGACCGCAAAATTCATTGTTACGGGTGATATGACACAGGTCGATCTCCCTAAAAAGAATCAATCGGGCCTTTCGACATCGATCCGTTTGCTGGAAAATATTGAAGGTATTGATATTATCCACCTTAGTGGTGGCGATGTGGTTCGTCATAAATTGGTACGACGCATTTTGGAAGCATACGGCGACATTTAGTCGTTCGTTGCAAAAAAGATCAATTGTAATATCCCCGATCAGAAGCCCAGTACGGACCAAGAGGAGTTAGGGATATTCATATCGTCTTTAAAAGACACAATAAACTGGTTCATTTAGGCCATTAGGAAAGGCCATGGATGAATAATCGAGTCTTGTTTTCAGACATGGCTATGAAAACGAAGACTGATCAATAATTATTTATTTGAATTTTACTTTGAACATGAACGCTATAAAAGAAACAAATTTCAATTTCGAAAACCAGACTGCTTTTTACAGAGGAAAAGTACGAGACGTGTATACGATTGCAGATACCTACTTGGCTATGGTGGCTTCTGACCGTATTTCGGCATTTGATGTGGTACTTCCTCGTCCTATTCCCTACAAAGGACAGGTGTTAAATCAAATTGCGGCTAAATTTTTGAAAGCGACATCCGATATTATCCCGAATTGGGTCGTATCTGTACCGGATCCTAGTGTGACCATAGGTCAAATGTGCGAACCGTTTAAAGTTGAAATGGTTATCCGCGGTTACCTATCAGGTCATGCCTGGCGTGAATATGCTGCGGGTAAACGGGAAGTTTGTGGCGAGTCTCTTCCTGAGGGGTTGAAGGAGAATGATAAATTGCCTGAACCGATTATCACACCGACGACCAAAGCAGCAGTAGGTCACGATGAGGATATTTCCCGCGCGGATATCTTGAAAAAAGGGATTGTAAGTGAGGAGGATTACGTGCAATTGGAGAAATATACCAGAGCTTTGTTTCAACGCGGAACCGAAATTGCAGCACAAAGAGGGCTGATCCTAGTGGATACTAAGTATGAATTTGGTAAAAAAGACGGTAAAATAGTCCTTATCGACGAGATTCATACTCCGGATTCTTCCCGTTATTTTTATGCTGATGGATATCAAGAACGTCAGGACAAAGGGGACGCACAAAAGCAATTGTCAAAAGAGTTTGTTCGTAAATGGTTGATAGATAATGGATTTCAGGGTAAAGATGGACAGGTGGTCCCAGAGATGACAGATGAGATCATTGCTTCAATTTCCGAACGCTATATTGAGCTATACGAGCACATCGTGGGCGAAAAATTTGTTTATCCTGATCAGGAAAATGTACTGGAACGCGTGGAAAGAAATGTGACAAAAGCCTTAAAAGAGCTAAATTATTAGTACATTGTATCCTCAAACTAAGGAAATAAACTTATGAAGTATACTATTGATAAACACGATCGCTATATTGTCATAGAGCCTCATGTCGAAGTGATAGATGCGGATAATGCAGCGAAACTCAAGGGTGAGTTTCTGTTGCGCAATACTATTGGCCAACGCAACATTGTCCTGGATATGATTCATGTTCAAAAGACGGATGAAGTTGGGATCCGTTTGGGCATATTGGCGCACCGCCTATGTCAGTCTGTTGGTGGTGTATTTATTTTGGTCAATCTTTGTCCTAAATTAATGGATATGGTTCGCGTGTCACACCTGGATAAATCGATAAAGATCGCTCCATCACTGAAGGTTGCGGAAGATTTGATCTTCGCGCACGAACTGGAATCTGAATACCGGGGGACAATTGAGGATTAATATGAAGTTTGAAGTTCTGATATTAGGAAATAGTTCCGCGACACCGATGTTTGATCGCCATCCGACTAGCCAAGTGCTGAACTTTAATGAACAATTGTTTTTAATAGACTGTGGGGAGGGGACGCAAATGCAGCTCAGCCGTTATGGAATTAAAAGCAATCGTATAGGACATATTTTTATTAGTCACTTACATGGAGATCACTATTTAGGTTTAGTGGGACTGCTCTCTTCGATGCATCTTGTTGGCCGCAAAAGTGATCTTCATTTATACGGACCGGCTGCCTTAAAAGAGATTCTGGATGTCCAATTTCTGCATTCGGAGACAGTCTTGCGCTATAATCTTATTTTTCATCCGATTTCACCTGACGGACCCGGTATTATTTTTGAAAACCGGACCATGAAAGTGAGCGCGTTTCCTTTAACACATCGTATTGCCTGCACAGGTTTTCGCTTTGATGAGGGACCACGGGCCAGGACCTTGCTTGGTGATGTGGTTCAAGCGTTGAATATTCCCACAGTATACTATCCCGCTATCAAGAAAGGGATGGATTATGTGGACGAAAAAGGGGATGTTTACCCAGCGGATCAATTGAGCCTACCCGCACCCAAATCCAGAAGTTACGTATATTGTTCAGATACGGTACGCACAGAGGGTTATCTTCCCTATGTTCAGCATGCCGATCTCATGTACCATGAATCTACATTTTTACATGATATGGTCGACCGTGCAAAAGAAACTTTCCACACAACGGCATTGGAAGCCGGAGAAATTGCCAAAGAAACCCATGCAAAAAAATTATTGCTCGGTCATTACTCCGCACGGTACCGGGAATTGGCACCCTTGTTGGAAGAAGCTCGAACAGTATTCCCCAATACCGAACTTTCGATCGAAGGGAAGTGGTTTTTAGTTTAGTTTTTTGTGAATTTTATACCACATTTCTATGACCAAATGCTTTTAAATTGCTTATTATATTGCATTTGATAAACAATTTATCTAAGTTTACGGCTCTAATTTTTTTATAATGGATAATCCATTCAACTTAAACAACCTATTACGGGAAAATATTAAGAAGCTCGTACCATATTCGTCCGCAAGAGATGAATTTAAAGGGGAGGCATCCATATTGATTGATGCCAATGAAAATCCTTTTGGATCCCCACTTAACCATGATTACAACCGATATCCAGACCCACTCCAACATCAAGTCAAAGCAAAACTTTCAACAATAAAAGGTGTTCCTGCGGAAAATATTTTTTTAGGCAATGGAAGCGATGAGGCGATTGATATTTTGTACCGCGCATTTTGTACACCCGGTGTGGACAATGTTATCCTCGTTCCGCCGACCTATGGTATGTATGAGGTATCGGCGAATATCAATGATGTCGCTTTCAAAAAAGTAAACCTTACAGCAGAATACCAGTTGGATCTGGATGGAATAGCGAATGCCATAGATGCACATACCAAGCTGATTTTTATCTGTTCGCCAAATAATCCGACCGGAAATTCTATCCGTCGTCAGGACATCGAAACGGTATTGAATAATTTTAAGGGGCTTGTCGTCGTCGATGAAGCTTATATCAATTTTTCAGCAGTAAAATCATTTACACAGGAATTGGCTGAATACCCTAACTTGGTGGTATTGCAGACTTTGTCCAAAGCCTGGGGGCTTGCAGCGTTGCGATTGGGCATGGCATTTGCGAGCAAAGAAATTATAGCAGTTTACAATAAAATTAAACCACCTTATAACATTAATCAGGCAACACAAGATATCGTGTTAGAGGCCCTGAATAATGTGGATCAAGTCAATGACTGGATCAAAGAGACTGTTTCGGAACGTGAGAAACTGGTACGTGAACTACTCGAACTGGACTATGTACAGTATATTACTCCTTCTGATGCCAATTTTATCCTAGTCAAGATGGAACAGCCGAGAGAAGTTTATGACTATCTGGTTCAGTATGGGATCATCGTCAGAGATCGGTCAAAAGTCGAACTTTGTGAGGGCTGTTTGCGGATCACTGTCGGGACACCTGTTGAAAACAGAACTTTATTAGAAAAACTTAATCAAATCAATAAATAATACTATGCCTGATAACTTAAAACGTGTACTGTTTATAGACCGTGATGGAACATTAATTTTGGAACCAGAAGATGAGCAGATCGATTCTTTTGCAAAATTAAAATTCTATCCGGGCGCCTTGCAGTACCTGCCACGTATCGCGAAGGAACTGGATTTTGAATTGATCTTGGTTTCAAACCAAGATGGCCTGGGAACATCTTCCCATCCGGAAGAGAACTTCTGGCCCGTCCATCATTTTGTAATTGATACGTTTGCAGCAGAGGGTGTAGTATTTGCCAAAGAACATATAGATAAAACTTTTCCGCATGAAAATGCCGACACTCGTAAACCGGGTATTGGTATGCTCAGTGAATATTTCGATCCGTCAAAATATAATTTAAGTGAATCGTTCGTTATCGGTGACCGAGTCAATGATGTGAAGCTCGCGCAAAATCTTGGGGCCAGAGCAATATGGCTGCGTGCCAATGATCAATTGGGGGCTTTAGAGAACGTTGATATTGATCCTACAGTCGTAGCTTTAGAAACAATGGACTGGAAAACAGTTTATGAATTTCTGAAATTGGGAACGCGCACTGCCGAACATCATCGTAAAACTAACGAAACGGATATTTTTATTCAGTTAAACTTGGATGGCTCCGGTAAATCGGAAATCGAAACAGGATTGCCCTTCTTTGATCATATGTTGGATCAAATAGCCCGACATGGTGCATTGGACTTAACGATCAAAGCGAAAGGCGATCTTCATATAGACGAGCATCATACGATTGAAGATACAGGGATAGCTTTGGGTGAGGTATTTTTGAAGGTATTGGGAGACAAGCGTGGTATTGAGCGTTACTCTTACACGTTACCAATGGATGATTGCCTGGCACAGGTTGCACTGGATTTTGGTGGACGCAATTGGATCGTATGGGATGCAGAATTTAAACGTGAGAAAATAGGTGACATGCCAACAGAGATGTTCTTCCATTTCTTTAAATCATTTTCTGACGCCTCCAAATCAAATCTAAATATCAAAGCAGAGGGGGATAATGAGCACCATAAGATCGAAGCAATTTTTAAAGCCTTTGCCAAATCGATTAAGAAAGCGGTACGGAGGGATGCGGATCATATGCAGCTACCAAGCACCAAAGGTGTTTTGTAGTTTTGTTTAATTAATAAAGAGAACCCATGGGATACATGAGTAAAGATGAGCGATGACCGCATGATGCATAAACTTGTGGAGCCAAAGTCTTAATACTCAAATCTCAATACTCAAATCTCAAAAATGATAGGAATTATTAATTACGGCGCCGGGAATATTTTTTCCCTGACTGCTGCGCTAGATCGCGTGGGACTGACCTACGGCATGATCAATACGGCGGAAGAGATGGATCTCTACGATCGGATTATTATTCCCGGAGTAGGCCATGCGGGGGCAGCCATGAATAAATTACGGGAATCGGGATTAGTGCCTTATATTAAAGCACTGCGTAAACCTGTACTGGGAATCTGTGTTGGGATGCAGTTGTTGACCGATTATTCGGAGGAAGGTGATGCCGATCTGTTGAAATTGTTCCCGTTGAAAACGTTACATTTTGAAACCAGAGTAGCCGGCAAAGTGCCTCATATGGGCTGGAATAGCGTTTCGGTGCAAGCAAATAATCCTTTATTTGCGAATATAGCGGATCAGACTTATTTTTATTTCGTCCATTCGTATTATATTGAATATGATACGATATTTACGGCCGCTAAATGTGACTATGGGTTGCCATTTTCAGCAGCAATTTCCAAAGATAATTTCTTTGGCGTACAATTTCACCCGGAGAAGTCGGGAAAAGCAGGTGAGCAGTTGTTGCTCAATTTTTCAACTATTCAATTAGACTAAAAATATTCGATTATGTATATCATTCCAGCAATTGACGTTTTGGACAAAAAAGTTGTCCGTTTAAGAGAGGGTAACTACAACGACGTTACAACTTATGCGATTAGTTTAGAGGAGCAGATCGAGAACTACCATGCGAATGGTACAGAATTGGTTCATATCATAGATTTAAATGGCGCAAAAGGTGATTTTAGCAATCAGGCCTATTTATTTGATATCATCCAAAAGACCGATATGAAAATTCAGTATGGCGGTGGGGTCAGAAGCATTGATAAAGTAAAGGAATTGGTTGATGCCGGTGTATATCGTGTCATCGTGGGTACGCAAGCGATCACAAACCCTTCTTTTTTGGAAGAACTGGCAACCCTAAATGAAGGGAAAGTTAAATACGCAGATCATATTGTCATTGCAATTGATGTATTGGACGAAGTCATTAAATACTCCGGCTGGTTAGAAAGTTCGCCAATTAAATTGATCGAGTATATTGATAAATGCTTGGCTTTGGGATTTTTTAGGTTCCTTTGTACCGATATCAGTAAAGACGGTAAATTAGGTGGCGCAGGCGTGGAGTTGTATCAAAAATTGCTGGATCATTCTCCGATCATCAAGCTGATTGCTTCGGGGGGTATCAGCTCTATGGATGATATTCAAAAGCTTCAGGAGCTGGGTGGTGTAGAATCCGTTGTTGTAGGCAAGGCGATCTATGAGAATCGTATCTCAATTGATGAAGTCAAAGACTGGAATCTCAAATCATTAATCCGATTTTAACATGCTGGCAAAACGGATAATTCCTTGCTTGGATGTTAAAGATGGACGTACGGTAAAAGGGGTCAACTTTGTTGATTTGCGTGATGCGGGTGATCCTGTTGAACTCGCCTATGAATACTCCCAGCAAGGAGCTGATGAACTTGTGTTTTTAGATATTACAGCTACACATGAAGGTCGCAAGACAACGATAGATCTGGTAAAAGCGGTAGCTCGTCAGGTAAATATCCCTTTTACAATCGGTGGCGGTATCAATGAAATCAGCGATGCGGATATCTTATTGAATGCTGGTGCGGACAAGATTTCGATCAACTCTGCTGCGGTACGAAATCCGGAGTTGATCAATCAGATGGCTGCAGCTTTTGGAGCTCAGTTTGTGGTTGTCGCTGTCGATACAAGGTCGATCGAAGGAGAGGATTTTGTCCATTTAAGTGGGGGGCGTATCAAAACGGAGATCAATACCCTGGATTGGATCCGTGAAGCGCAAGAACGTGGAGCCGGAGAAATCCTGTTGACATCAATGGATCACGATGGCACGAAAAACGGTTTTGACAATAAATTCTTAAAGGCCATTAACGATCGTATTCATATTCCGTTGATCGCATCTGGCGGGGCCGGTAATCAACAGCATTTCATCGATGTATTTCAACAGGCCAATGTGGATGCCGCGTTAGCCGCTTCTGTATTCCACTATGGCGAAATATTGATTCCGGACCTTAAGCAGACTTTACGCCAACATGGTATTGTCGTAAGATAATTGCGGGTAGAGATCCAGAAATAAAGCGCAAAGATCCAGAAATATGGATCAAAGAATAAAGAATTAAAAGAGGAGAAGATAGATAGTGAGTAAGCCTTGGGCTTGCGCTACCAGAGTCTCAATACTAGATACTAAATACTAGATACTAATACAATGTTAGATTTCGCAAAAAGTGACGGACTTGTTCCAGTGATTGTGCAAGACGCCCAAACCCTGGAAGTGTTGATGTTAGGCTACATGAATGAGGAGGCTTGGCAAAAGACACAGGCAGAGAAGCGCGTGACTTTTTTTTCTCGTAGCAAAAACCGTCTCTGGACTAAAGGAGAGGAGAGTGGAAACTTTTTAAACGTAAAGAGTATCCATATTGATTGCGATAAAGATACCGTATTGATTAAGGCTGATCCTATGGGACCCACTTGTCATACGGGAAGCCGGAGCTGTTTCAGCACAGAATTCAATCAGAATTTTATACTGGAGCTCGAACGTATCGTCAATCATCGTTACGAAAATCCTTCTGACGAATCCTATGTTAACCGTTTGCGGTCCAGAGGAATTAATAAGATCGCCCAAAAGGTAGGCGAGGAAGCTGTAGAAACGGTTATTGCCGCATTAACTGAAACTGAAACAGACTTTATCAATGAGACTTCTGACCTATTGTTCCATTTGATCGTATTGTTGCGTGAGAAGGGATTTTCGTTGGAAACAATCGCTAAAAATCTTGAAAGCAGACATCAATAACGCTGTTCCCCAAGAAAGCCTTTGTGACTGAATAGTATATGTGCCGAATTCGAATATACACGCAAAGAAATTTTATGGAAATCGGTAATTGGGCGAGGCTTTAAGGTAATATGACAAAATAGTCTTAGAAGTGCAGTATATTTGTGAATATGCTGCACTTCTTTTTTATTGTTTTCCGGCTGTTTATTTGGAGTTGGTAAATTTAAATTGATGAGGAAGCGAATTTCATTTGCAAGCAGGGCCACTTCGGTAATCATCCGGAGAATTTGAATAGATAACTATGAATATTAAATTAAGAGCAACATTATCGGGACATCAAAACCCTATTTTTTGTGTAGAGAAGGGATATTATCCGCATACTTTTTTTACGGGTGGCAACGATAAGGGCGTGGTGGAATGGGATATTGAAAAGAATGGTTTTAAGCGTATTCTGTGTGCGGTGACCTCCTCCGTGTATGCTTTAAAATTGATTCCTGGAACAGCGATACTGACGATTGCGCTGCGGGAGGGAAAGTTGCTTTTCGTGGATGTACAGGAACAGAAACTCGTGGCGAGTTTGCAGCTCGGCAATAGAGCTATCTTTGCACTTTCCTATATCCGGCAAAAGAATGAGTTGCTCGCCGTAGGGGAAGAAGGACGACTTTATGTAATCAACCTCGCCACATACAAGCGTATCTATGACGTAGAGCTATCCCAAACGACAGTACGAAGTATTGCAGTGGATGCCGATGAAACCAAGATTGCTCTGGGCGATAAAGATGGCTGGGTATATTTGTTGGCTAGCGAGGACTTTCATGTTATCGAACGGATGAAGTTGCATAGTCTGCCCACAACCTCTTTGGCTTTTCTTCAAAATAAACTGTTAAGCGGTGGACGCGATGCACAGCTTATTATTTCGGATGTCAATCAACTGAGCAATAACTTTTCCTTTGTACCACACTTGTTCACAGTGTATGGGATCTATCCACACCCTTTTGAACCATTTTTTGCAACAGTAAGCCGCGATAAGTCACTGAAATTCTGGTCTAACGCCGATTTTGCGCTTTTGAAGAACATGAGCCGCGACAAAATGCAGGATGGCCATCATCTATCCGTCAATGCAGGAATCTGGTCCGAAGACGGCCAATATTTCTTTAGTGTCAGTGACGACAAGCTTGTTAAAATTTGGGAATTACAATAAGATAAAGACCGTGAGTGCTCCCGTAGAAATCATTTGTATGAATGATTCGACTTTGGATTATTAGGTTTTTGCAATATACCTTTTTGCTCATAATGCTTAACGTGTTATTTATCCAACAACTGCAAGATTTGGGTAAGGTACTTTTCGTCAATTTCGTCGAAGCTATCCAATTCACTGCTGTCCACATCAAGTACACCGATAATTTCCCCCTTTTTGTAAATAGGTAATACGATTTCAGAGCGTGACAGCGAACTGCAGGCAATGTGCCCGGGAAATTGCTCCACATCAGGTACAATAAGCGTTTTGGCCTGTGCCCAGGCTCCCCCGCATACACCCCGTCCTTTTTTTATGCGTGTACAGGCAACAGGTCCTTGGAAGGGACCAAGAACAAGTTCTTCAGCACCGTCTACGAGATAAAAACCAACCCAAAAAAAATTGAATTGTTCCTTTAATGCTGCCGCAATATTGGAAAGGTTTGCAATCTGATTATTTTCTCCCTGTAGCAATCCACCTATCTGTGGAAGTAAGTTTTGATATTGTTCTTCTTTGCTGCCTTTGGCAATTAACAGATCCTCAGCCATAGAAATTCTTTTTAAATTCTTGTAGTGATACCACACGTCAATTAAAAAGCGCTGATATCTGTTCAAAGTTAACAGAATATTAGCGCTTTCGCATGGACGAAATGATATTATTTCTTTGTATTGATAATGTTTACCCTAATGTAATTGCTTCTTTTTCCGGAAGGCGTTACAACTACGGCTTTGAATACCCGTTCTTTACTGTTTGGAACCGTCACCTTGACCGGCCCGGTATATTCAAGATCCAATTCTGAAGGGTCATAATTGTCCAGGGTATAATAGATTTTGGCACCTTCTACAGATGGCTTTAAATCCCGGATGGTATATTCTGATGCATATATCGTCGTGTCAGTGATACCATATGCCTCAGGTACACGATAGAATGTGTTTGTCTGATCGAGCTTTGCCAATTGGCGTGCCGCACGTTGTTCGGAAAAATTCTTCCAGTTTTTATTCTCCGGTTGCGTCCAGGCAATTTCCGAAAGAGCCAGTACACGCGGTAGGATGGTGAACTCTACTTTATTGGAAGAACCGATATATTCTGTCCAGATATTCGCTTGTACACCCAAAACGTGTTTCTTGTTGTTTTCCGAAATTTTGGTAGGCATAGGGTCGGCAGCATATACTTTATGCAATGTCGAAAGCCCACCGATGCTCAATGGCTCTCTATTTTGATCAGCACCTTGTTTGTGGTCAAAGTAAAGTCCATAACTGTTGGCTGTGATAATGACGTCATGTCCTTGGTTTGCCGCTTCGATGGCTCCTTGGTCTCCTCTCCAGCTCATAACAGTCGCATTTGGTGCTAATCCACCCTCTAAGATCTCATCCCAGCCAATGATACGTTTGCCTTTGCTATTAATGTATTTTTCCATACGTTGAATAAAATAGCTCTGCAATTCATGTTCGTCTTTGAGGTTATTATCCTTGATTCTTTTCTGACAATGTGGACAAGTCTTCCATTTGGTCTTAGGGCACTCATCACCACCGATGTGAATGTATTCGCTTGGGAACAATGGAATGACTTCGTCGATAACATCTTCCAATAGTTTGAATGTCTCTTCTTTGCCAGCACAGAAGACATCATCAAATACACCCCAGGTCTGCGCTGCTGTGTATGGCCCAGGGTGATCACCACAACCTAGCTCTGGGTAGGCAGAAAGCGCCGCCAAAGCATGCCCTGGCATCTCTATTTCAGGAATGACAGTAACATACTTCGTTTTTGCATAAGCAACGACTTCTTTGATCTGGTCTTGGGTATAGAAACCACCATAAGGGGTATTGTCGTAGTCACCGTCAGTTTTATAGTTACCCAATAATGTTTGGTTACGATAGCCACCTATCTGTGTCAGTTTGGGGTGGGATTTAATTTCAATACGCCAGCCTTGATCATCTGTCAGGTGCCAATGAAAAGTATTCAGTTTGTAGGATGCCAAAATATCAATGTACTTCTTGACAAATTCTACGGGGAAGAAGTGACGGCCAACATCAAGATGCAATCCGCGGTAAGCAAAACGAGGTTCATCCTGAATGGATGCTTGCGGAATTTCGATACTTGCTTTTTTATCGACCGGAAGCAATTGAATCAAAGACTGCATACCATAAAATAGGCCGGCTGCTTTTCCACTGACCGTAATTTGGTCAGAAGCGATGTTGAGATCATAGGCTTCCGTATTGGTTGATTTTGCACTTTTAGAAGAAAAATAAATACAGTTTTTACCTGCCGACTTTACCAGCGATAAATTGAGGTTGTAGTTGCTTTTTAAAAAATCCTGAAATAAAGCGGCAACTTTTTTGTCCTCTTCACTATCAAAAGCAATTCTTGTGTTCGCATTGGTTTTGAATGAGCCATTTTTGATCTGGACATGTTGCGGTAGAGGCACAATATTCAATGTGACATCTTTTTTTTCCTGCGCAAATACTGCTGCTCCTATACTTAAAGCAAGCGCAAGTGAAAATAGTTTTTTCATGAGTGCGATTATAACTGAAATAAGAAGCCCTAAAAATAAAGGAATAAATACGATTTAGCAAAGGCTTAATGTAACAAATAGCGTGTTAAAATAGGATAGGATACTCTTCTTTGTGTTTTATAGTGGTTTGATTTACTGTGTTTTTAATTAAAACAATCGTTTGCATTGCCCGCTGAGGATACTGGTGATTTATCACATTTGGATGCATATTTATTGTCGAATAAAGTTTATTTCATCCGTAATTTTATCCGAGCTTACAGTATTGGACGGCCCAGCTTATTAAAAAGCAAACGGTTCGATTCAATGATTGAACAAAATGCAGATTAGCTCTCGTTTAACATGTTTTTTATACGAGATTGATAAGAATATGATACGCTTTGATCCGAATGAAGTCCCTATGAAAGTCCCTATAAATCTTATGGCATTTATAAAGATACATCTTAGCAATCCTGAAATTGAAGTACAGCAGATGAAACTTTATTTGAGCCAAACCTGTATGCCTCTTTTTGTTAAGCGAATTGAGCCCGCCGTTTTTTAAAGCCTCTTTAGCGCTAATTTGATCATATCCTCCACAGAGAGGTTGGCTTCTGTTTTTAGAATCGTATTCAATACTTTTTCGGCCGCAGCTTTATTAAAGCCCAACATGACCAGGGCAGATAAAGCTTCGTCCGGTATGGATTGCGATTGAATCGTAGTTGAAAGTGCTTCCACGCCCTGTTTTTTCAATTTATCCTGAAGTTCAAGGATCAGACGCTGTGCTGTTTTGGGACCGATTCCTTTAATTTTTTGAATTAAGGCAACCTGACCATTGACAATGGCGGATTGTATTTCATCGGGTGTATTGGACGATAAGATCATCCGGCCCGTATTAGGGCCGATACCTGAAACGGAGATCAGGTTCTCGAACAGTTTTTTCTCACTCTCCGTGGCAAAACCATATAGCGTATGGGAATCTTCCCGAACTTGCAGTGAAATAAATAATTTACAGTTTTCCTGATCCTTGATTTGGGAAAAGGTATAAAGAGAGATGTGAACATAATAACCAATCCCACTCACATCGATAACAACATGAGTGGGGGCTTTATATGCTAATTTTCCATTGAAATATTCGTACATAGTACTACGAATATAGGAAGATTTTAAGCGATTCTATAAATTTTTGAGATGTGCTTGAACATCAACTACGGCAATGGTTACCATATTGACGATTTCGCGTACAGAGCTATCCAATTGTAGTACATGGATCGGTTTGTTCATCCCCAAAAGAATTGGACCTACCGCTTCCGCTTCACCGACTTCCTGTAATAGCTTATAGGCAATGTTACCGGATTCCAGGTTCGGGAACACAAGTGTATTTGCTGATTGTCCATTTAGACAGCTGAATGGGAAATTGTCGGTCAACATATCGCTATTTAAGGCGAAATTAGCTTGCAGGTCGCCATCAGCAATGATGTCAGGGTGCTGCTCATGAATGATCTGTGCTGCTGCCCTCACTTTGGTAGGAGTCTTTCCTTCACTGGAGCCAAAATTAGAGTAAGACAACAAAGCAATGCGTGGTTGGATATTCATGCGTTTAACCGCTTTGTCCAAAAGTAAGGTGATATCAGCCAGCTCCTGTGCAGTAGGATCCTCATTCACGGTAGTATCCCCCATGAAAATAGGACCTTTTTTGGTTAACATCATATACATACCTGCAACACGGCTGCCCGGTTTGGCACCGATGACATGCAATGCCGGACGGATGGTGTTTGCATAATTTTTGGTCATACCAGAAATCAAGGTATCTGCCTCGCCAAACTCAACCAAAGAAGCCCCAAAGTAGTTGCGGTCAAACATCAGTTTGCGCGCATCGTAACGGGTGATTCCTCTACGTTGTCTTTTGGTGTAAAGGTGCTCGATGAATTTTTTCGAACGCTCTGATTCACTGTCAACCTCAGCCACTGGATCAATGATTTCCACACCGTCCAATTCAAAAGCATACTCTTGGATCAAGCGTTGGATTTTCTCTTTCTTACCTAATAGGATCGGTATTGCAATACCTTCTTCTTTTACGATTTGAGCAGCACGTAATGTTTTGTAATTATCTGCTTCAGCAAAGACAACACGTTTTGGGTCTCTTTTAGCGGCCATCGTGAGGTTTCGCATGATCGCATCATCTTTACCTAGGCGCTTACGCAATGCATCGCGGTATTTATCCCAATCTTCGATTGCTGTTTTTGCAACACCGGACTCAATTGCTGCTTTTGCTACAGCCATAGAAACCTCCGTAATCAGACGAGGATCGGTAGGTTTAGGAATGATATACTCTTCGGAGAATTTTAAATTGTTGGTATTGTACGCTTGGTTGACTTCTTCAGGAACGGGTTGTTTTGCCAGGTCAGCAATAGCACGTACTGCGGCAATTTTCATTTCCTCATTAATTGCTGTCGCGCGGACATCCAAAGCACCACGGAAGATGTAAGGGAAGCCCAATACGTTGTTCACCTGATTTGGATAATCCGAACGCCCAGTACCCATGATAATATCGCTACGGGTAGCCATTGCCAGATCGTAGGCAATTTCTGGATTTGGATTGGCCATCGCCAAAACAATCGGGTTAGCAGCCATTGATAACAACATCTCTGGAGACATGACATCCGCTGCAGATAAACCAATAAACACATCGGAGTCTTTGACAGCATCTGCTAAGGTGTGGATATCACGATCTGTAGCGTACTGTGCTTTCATGCTGTCCAGATTTTCTCTATCCGTACGAATGACGCCTTTACTGTCAAGCATCACAATGTTTTCTTTGCTTGCGCCTACGGAAATATACATTGCTGTGCAGGACATTGCAGCAGCACCGGCACCATTGACGACGATTTTTACTTTGGAGATATCTTTTCCGATAATTTCACAGGCATTGATCAGTGCTGCACCGGAAATGATTGCTGTACCGTGTTGGTCATCGTGCATGACCGGAATATTCATTTCCTCTTTCAGGCGGCGCTCAATTTCAAAACATTCAGGAGCCTTGATATCTTCCAGGTTGATACCTCCGAAAGTAGGTTCCAATGCTTTTACAATTTTAACGAACTCGTCAACATTTTTGGTGTCCACTTCGATGTCAAAGACATCAATGTCAGCAAAAATTTTGAACAATAAACCTTTTCCTTCCATGACCGGTTTACCTGCTTGAGCGCCGATATCACCTAGGCCCAATACAGCTGTACCGTTACTGATAACAGCAACAAGGTTCCCTTTTGCGGTATATTTATAAGCATCTTCTTTATTCTCGGCAATAGCCAAACATGGCTCCGCTACGCCAGGAGAATATGCTAACGATAAGTCTCTTTGCGAATTTGTTGGTTTTGTCGGAACAACAGCTATTTTTCCAGGTCTACCCATTGAGTGGTAATTTAACGCTGCCTGTTTACGATTAGTGTTACTCATTACGATTTTATTAATTTAAGGCTACAAATCTATCATTCTTTTTGATATTTGAAAATATTTGCCAATATCTTATTATAAATAGACAATAATATGTTATTTCAAAACGTCCAGCAATTTAAACATTTGCCTGCGCATATTTGCTCCTGATCCCGAATAATTATTGACCAATAAGGTATAGGTAAAAGACTGTCCATTTTTTGCTGTGTGCACGCCGGTATAGCCTAAGGCACCAGCAATTGTTCCGCTTTTCATCTTCATCTCATTGTAGGTCGGCAGGCTTTCGTAGAATACGGGATACCAGTTTTGCTTTTGCGCGTACTGCATGATTTTGTTCATGGCCAGGGTCGTAACTCTATTCTGTGGCGAAAGCCCCGAACCGTCCACGCTATTGATCTCGCCCGGTTTAATCCCTAACTTGGCGTTCCAGTATTTTTGGATATAATTGGCACCATCGTCAGTGCCCGTTTTTCCAGCGGTGGTATAGGCGATAGCCTTTAGTAAGGCTTCCCCATAGAGATTGATACTTTTTTGATTAAACCAATAGACAATTTTGTCCATGGTAGGCGATAGGTGCACATCCAGTGTTTGCTTTTGGGATACGTCTATCGAATCCATCTTCGCCCCTGTTGCAGGTGGTTGAATAGCAACAATGCCCTGTTTGTTGAGACCTTCATTCAATTGAAAGGCTAGATCATATGCAGGGTCCGGGGAAGCGAGTTCGATGGTTTTCTTTAAATCCTGACCATAGCTGCCACGGACAAATATTTTGGTCGAATAAGGTGCCGAATAGGCATACACATTGTCCCCGGTACCAGCTTTACCAGTAGTGGTTTCGTTGATAATGTTCAGGTAAGGAGCGCGGGTCGTGTCTTGGATAATTTCGGCTTTTGCACCCACTTTATTGCTCGGACTGAAATTTATACCAAAAGCATTTTCGCGCCAGTTGAGCGATGAAATGCCTGCGCCGTAATAATTGCCCATGTCTGTCCAGATCCAACCCCCCGGTATTTGGTTGCCATTATATAGGCGGTCATCGGCAATCACTGCACCATTGATGCTTCGTATCCCTGCGTTTTGAATGGCCGTAATCCATTTGTTTAACACAATAGCTGCATTGGTCTCCGGATAACGGTCACTCCCCAGTGTAGGGTCACCGGTGCCCGAAACAATGATATTTCCATTGAGGACTCCGTTTTCATCGATTGAACCTGTATAATATAAGGTCGTTTTAAACTGATAGCTCTTTCCAAGAAAATCCAATGCAGTAGCAGCTGTAATGACTTTCATCGTTGAAGCTGTAGCCAGCCCGATATTTTCGTTGGCAGCAAAAATGGTTTGACCTGTCTTTCCGTCAAATACTGTCAAAGAACTTATTGCGTTCTTCAGGCTTTCTTGGTTTTGAAATTGATTGAATGCTTCTTGGATCCCGGTTCTGATATTCTGAGCAAACAGGGAGCTTGTCACCGCGGTAAATGCATACGTCGATAGTGTTATGGAATATAGGGCGATTTTTTTCATCAACATGTAATTTCTTTGAAAATGAACTGTACGATTCTTTGATATTGCACCGTTGGTCCAATGTATATATAATTTTAATTAGCGTATATACGCATTTAATTCGTTTGTTTTATTTGCCTTAAAGTTAGGTATTCGACCCTAAAAAATCCTAACTTGCATAAAATTGTATAGACAACATGAAGCATATCGAAAAATTAGCTGCTATTCGTGAGGCTATGAAGATTCAAGGAATCGATGGATATATTATCCCGTCATCAGATCCTCATATCAGTGAATATTTACCGGAACGTTACAAGTGTATTGCCTGGGCCTCAGGTTTTACAGGATCTGCAGGTACTTTGGCTATCACGCAAGATTTTGCTGGCCTTTGGACAGATTCCCGTTATTTTGTTCAGGCTGTGGAACAATTGGAAGGAACCGGTTTTGAATTGGTTAAACTGAAAGTCCAGGCAGCGGCGGAATATGCGGATTGGTTAGGTGAGAAATTGAATGCAGGAGCAAAAGTTGCTTTTGATGGTAATCTAGCCTCACTTTTGGTGGCTCAGTCTGTCAAAAATGCTTTGGAGCCTCTGGATATTCAGGTGGACGGTCATATCGATCTGTTATCTGATTTATGGGAGGGCAGACCGGACTTACCAAAGGAGCAGGCTTACCTGTTGCCAGAAAGCACCACAGGGCAGTCTACTGTTGCGAAGATTGAGGCTGTTCGGGCTGAAATGAAGAAAAATCGTGCCGATGCACATTTAATATCTTCCTTGGATGATCTCGCCTGGTTACTTAATATCCGTGGCCAGGATGTACCCTGCAATCCAGTTGTTTTAGGATTCGTATTGATTACAGCGGATACAGCAACGCTCTACATTGAGCTGTCGAAGTTGAGCACCGAAACAATTGCTGAACTAAAAGGCTATGGTGTAGAAATAGCTGCATACGAAAGCATCTATCAAACGATTGAAACATTATCGGCCAAGGCCATCTTAATTGACCCGAAGCGTACTTGCTTTGCTGTATTTGACAGCGTGCCTGATAGCATTAAAATCGTAGAAAAAATAAATCCTTCTACGACCTTAAAAGCCATTAAGAATAAAGTTGAAATTGAAAATAACAGGCATACTTTTGTAAAAGACGGTGTTGCACTTACGAAGTTTTTTAAATGGCTGGAAGAAAATGTTGCCAGCGAAGAGCTGTCTGAGCTGTCTATCGCTGATAAGCTGCGTGGCTTCCGTGAGGAACAAGACGGATTTGTTGATGTTTCTTTCACCACCATAGCAGGATATCTAGACCACGGTGCATTGCCACATTATTCGGCGAATGAGCAATCTAACTATACGTTGCGACCCAAAGGGCTGTTATTGGTCGATTCCGGTGGCCAATACAAGACAGGTACAACGGATATTACACGTGTTGTTTCACTGGGAGGTCTTACGCAAGAGGAAAAAGAGGATTATACCTTGGTATTGAAAGGTACGATAGAAGGTTCGCAGGCTATCTTTCCTGCAGGTACACGGGGATATCAAATTGATGCCATTACCCGTCGTCCACTGTGGGAAACGTTACGTAACTATGGGCACGGCACAGGGCATGGCGTTGGATTTTTCCTGAATGTGCATGAAGGGCCGCAGACATTTAATGCTGCCGCAATAGATGTTGCTGTTGAACCCGGCATGATTACCTCTATTGAACCTGGTCTTTACCGTGTTGGTAAACACGGCATCCGTATTGAAAATCTGGTATTGACGCGTAAAGCGGGATCCTCTGAATTCGGTGACTTCCTGGATTTTGAGACATTGACAATCTGTTATATTGCGACGGACTTGATTGAAAAATCTCTTTTGGAAAAAAGGCATCTTTCGTGGCTGAATAATTACAATCAATGGGTATTTGATCAGTTATCAACACATCTTTCAAGTGAAGAAAAGAACTGGCTTGCAGAGAAATGTAAGGCAATCTAACAATGCAGATAAAAAAGGAAATAGGCATCAGTCTTTTAACTGATGCCTATTTTGCCTCTAAAGAACAGACTAATTGTCTGTTCAATGCTGTTATCCAGCATTTTGGAGATGGAGCGATCATCTTTAATGAGGCGCTCTCAGAATTTCATATAATAATTCTTTGCCAAAAGGTTTCAAAATAAAACCACTTATAAAAGGATAATTTGCCAATTGTTCCTGGTCGCTCTGGCTGGTGGAAGAGCTTATGATAAAGATCCTGGTCTGCTTGATAAAATCGGTTTTATCCTCTAAAACGTCCATCAGTTCCCAGCCTGTCATAAAGGGCATGCTGATATCAACAAACAGTACGGCTGGCCCGGATGATGCACTGATGTCATGCGATTCCATAAAATCCAGCGCGTCCAATGCATTTTTGAAAGGGTAAAATTCAATTGGATAATCCGAAAACCCCTGTAGCATGTAGCCAAAAATAGTGCGTAAGATCGCATTGTCGTCTATAAGGATGATTTTTCTTTTATTTTCCTGATTCATTACGTTCTTTCTAAAAATTTGACTGAAAAGACACTGCCTTCGTTCGGTTCACTTTGTACATCTATTTTCCCCCCCAGTGACTCCACCTGATAGCGCGTGAGAAATAATCCAATACCCTTACTCTCAAAGCCGCGATGGAAAACTTTTTTGAACATAAAAAGCTGGGATTTGTATTTAGGTAGATTGATACCTAATCCATTATCCTTGACGGTCAATAATGTTCCATTTTCCTCTAGGGAAGTCCTGATTTCAATACATGGCGCTTTATCGCTCGCTGTAAATCGAAGTGAATTACTGATGAGATTGCCAAGGATACTTTCCAGATAAATTTTTGGATAGTAGATATTGGTCACATTGAATTCGACAGAAATAATGGCATTCTTTTGCTGTATTTCTCCAATATACTGTTGTTTTACTTTATAAAATATTTGGAGAAAATCACAGTCTTCAAATACGAGCGATTTATTCGACCTCAATTCAAGTATCTCACCCAAGTCGTGTAACGTTTCGGTAAGTTGCTCCGTGCTGATCTTCAAAAGGTTCAGAAAATCAGCCTTTACCGCTTCATCTGTTGAGACTTTAAGCTCATCGATGAGCATCGGCATATTACTTAGCGGTCCCTTTAAGTTATGCGCAAGGATATTCGTAAATTCTTCCAGTTGTCTGACTTTGGTTTCGAGGTCCATTTTAACCAGATCAGATTCTATTTTTTGCCGCTTTAATATTTCGATATTTTTTTTTGATTCAGAAATATCCTGAACCTGAACGATCAAAAATAGGGGGGCATTGGCATTGTCAAAGACTGCTGCAATTGTCACTGAGCACCACACATAATGACCGAGTTTGTGTCGGTAACGTTTTTGTATGGTAAATGTTTCAATTTCACCACGAATAAGTTTTCTCCTGAGCTCGATGTCACGTTCGACGTCATCAGGATGAGTGTTGTGTGAGAATTTCATTGTTGACAACTCTTCCTGTGTGTACCCCAGAATCTTGGTTAATGTATGGTTGGATTCAATGCAATAACCATCTAGATTTGTCAAGGCAATGCCCAAACCAGAGAAATGGAAGGCCTGATTGAATTTATGTTCGTTAAATCGGATTTTTTCGGTTGATTCAATCTGCTTTGTAATATCGGAGACAACTAATGCGATCCGGTTTTGCGATCGATGAATAGGTTTGATCTGTAGACTATACCATTTGTCTGTATGTTGTTCGGAAGGAGACTGAAACTCCATTTTAAATTCCCTGTTTAACCGTAAAGATTTCTGGATCAGTTGAATCGTTGGTATAGCCAGATCTGCCGGGAAAAGTTCGGTCAGGCTTTTGTTTAAAAATTCCTCCGGTGGGTAGAATAGTAAACCGGGATCATTGGTCCAATAGTTTTTAAACACTCCGGTATCGGTTACTTCAAAGACCAGATCGTTGAGGGAGGCAACCAGCAGTTGCAACTGCTGTTGTTTATCTTTCAGGGCATGGTTCTGATTGATAACTTTTGAAATATCGATGAAAGATATTAGGAGGCCGGTGTTACTTTCTTCGGAGAAAGGGCTGGTATGGAAAACAAACCATTTAAACATATCCCCTGTTGCGATTCCTAAGATTATTTCTTGGTCGTTAGGATTGTTTTTGAGCGCGATCTGAAAGCGAGTCTGTTCTGCTGTAAGAGGCGATACGTCCTCAGATGAATAAAATGTAATTAATTGATGTAATTTTTTGCCTTTTGCATCCTTAATCTCTAACGCTAAAAGCTCGCATGCGCGTTCATTGAGATGTAGAATGGTGCCGTCTTCCAAAGTTGTAATCAATCCTTCCAACCCCGAACTTTGCGTTTGAGCGGAAGGCGCAGATAAAGAGTTCCGTTCTAGATGCATTAACCAACAATATTTAGGATCAATTTACTCATTTATAAGATATGACACTTGTCTGGTCTCAATTTACAAAATTGGTAACTTTTACCACAAAATAATAAAAAAATATTAAAATAGGTAATTTTTGCATAACGAGTTGCAGAGTAGGTTATTATGTGTAACACAGTAAAGAGCAAAAGGTTTCAGAGGGTATTCAATAAATCCTTTGTAAAATTACCCAATCAAAAATGATTTGAAAATATGGATTTAAACTGTTGAAGGGGTTACATTAAAAAAATAAAACACAGTTTTCGAATAGTAAAAAAGGCTTATGAATACAAAAAATCATAAGCCCTTTTTTAAGTAGTTATTAATCTAAATAACTCAATTTTTTGTTTTTTCCAGCCATAACCAATTAAACCAGAGTGGAAGCCGCTGTTGACTTTTGTACGTCAGGATATATTTCCCCGGTTTATCAAATTTTAATGTTCCGATACGCTTTTCTATAAATTCTTCGGTGTAGTTATTTTCATTTGGCTCGACAACCATTTTATCTGTAGGATCAAAACTTCCCCCCAGTTGTTGGTTAGCAACGCTAATTTCGAAGGGAATATTTTCTTTATTGGGATTGTGCGCAGAGAAATCTATCGCATATGTTCCGGCCTCCGTAACCGTCACTTCCCAGTCGAGGTTCGTATTTCCCGTGAGGACAGCATGGGTCGGATTTTTGCCGTTATAACGTACGATTTTCAGGTCATTATTGAGGCTATTGGTTGATTTTAGAGAAAAACCACCAAAAGTAGATTCAGGGACGGTATTTTTGTCCAGTTCCAAGGGACCATCGAAGGTCAATTTTACTTCCGAAACATAATGATCCGGTTGATCAACAGGCAGGTCAATATGGATTGAACTCAGCTTCTGCTCATAGTTCAAAGTCGTTGAACTGTTACCTTTCATCATTGCTATATTGGACGGTTTGGATTTGATACCTGTAATACGAAGTTTGTGATCCAAAGGCCAGTTAAATACATGCGCATAGACCACCGTTTTATTTTGTTCGGTTTTTGTGGTCAGGTAACCCCAGTCAAAATGGTTGTTTTTTAAAGAAAGACCCGTGGCACCATAGATGCTTTTGCCATAGGTATTTAACCAAGAGCCTACATCATGTAAGCGGCTTACGCTCTCGTAAGGAACAGTACCATCGGCACGAGGACCGATATTTAAGGTGAATCCACCGTTGAGACTAACGTTTGAAATCAATGACTGAAAGATCTGACTGGTAGATTTCCATTCGTTTTCCTGACCGTTGTAGCCCCAGGAGTGTGCGATCGTGCCCGGCGTCTCCCAAGGGTGAGCGATATACTTGCTGCCAAACTGATTGTCGCCAAGGGTTTCGAAATCTACGTTTTCAGCATCTGTTGGAAGGCCCAGTCGTGAATTGATCAGGCAGTTCGGTTGCAGCTCGCGGATTAATTTTACGACCTGAAGCAACTGTTCTTTTTTGATGATGGATTTTTGATAGGGGATCCACATGTCAAACCATATCAGTGAAATATCACCGTAGTTGCTCATGAGCTCACGAAGCTGGGGTATTACTTTTTCCTGCCAGTACTTATTATATTGTGCATCCGTAACATGTCCGGACAATTCTTGCTGATGATTCCAGCCATAGGGATGTTCCCAGTCGATCCAGTGTGAGTAGTAGAAGCCGAGTTTTATACCATGCTTTTTACAGGCAGCTGCGATTTCTTTGATCACATCGCGGTTGGAGCTACTCAGTTTAGGTAAACTATAGGTTCCTACTTTGGTATCCCATAGCGCCACACCATCATGATGTTTGGTCGTGATAATCATATATTTCATTCCGGCCTCCTTTGCCAGAAGCACCCATTTTTCCGGATCTATCTTGTTCCAGTCAAAGCGCTTGGCCAAGCTGCCATATTCTTCTTTCGATACGCGGTTGCGGTAGCGTAACCATTCCGCATAATTATTCATATACCGTAAAGGCTCACCTTTCCACATACCTTCAGCAGCGCTGTATAAGCCCCAGTGGATAAACATGCCAAAACGGGCATCTTTAAACCAATCCGCCTTTCCATTGTCCTGAGCAAAAAGAGGTATGGAAGCGCTGACCAGTAGTAAAAATAAGATCGCGATTCTTTTGAGTCGTGGTATCATAAAGGTTGTTCTTGTTCGGATTACAAGATAAGTAAAAAATCGAATAACAATAAGCTAAATCGAATTTTGAGGGAAGGAGAGGTATTTCACTGCTTTGGTGGTTCCATAAAAATAAAATCCCCTGATTGTACAATCAGGGGATTTTATTTTGCGGATATCATAGTACTATCTATGGGAATCTGTTGGGATCGGATACCCGATCTGTAAGCAGTATTTTTTTAGTTCAGCCTATAAGCCTTCAGAATCTTTTTGAAAATTTCAGTATTGTTGTAAACACCTATAAAATGCTGTGAACCGGGACCGTAAGCAAAGACCGGAACCATAATGTTGGTGTGATCATCGCTGCTAAAATTTCCTCTGACTGAACCTTTTCTATAATTGGCATCCAATAAGGATAGTCCACCCGTTTCATGATCTGCTGTCACAATGACTAGGGTTTCACCATCTTGGTCTGCAAATTTTAAGGCTTCGCCCACCAGTCTATCAAAATCATGTTGTTCTGTGACAACATAAGATAGGTCATTTGCATGTCCTCCATAATCGATCTGCGCACCCTCAGCCATGATAAAGAAGCCATGTTTATTTTTGGATAACAATTGTATGGTTTTTAAAAGCGAGGTTTTTAACATGTCTCCTCGTCCGTCTAGCACTTTTCTTGTCGCCGAATCCGCCAGAAGCACCAATTGTTTGCCCGAAGTGGCTTTTTCGAAGTCGCTCAATGTGGTCTGTAGTTGGTAACCTTTTTCATTCAATTTTTGCATCAGTTTACCATCCTTATTCTTTAGAAAACTTTCCTGATGGGAACCTACCAAGATATCGACATGACTGTGGAGGAAGTCCGCTGCAATTTCTTGCGACATTGTCCTGTCCATTTGATGTGCGTAAAATGCTGCAGGTGTTGCATCGGTAATGTCTCCTGAGCTAATGATACCACTTTTGATACCATGGGAGGCCAAGGTATCGGGAATTGAGGCGATCAATTTACCATTTTCATCCACACCAATATATCGGTTGTTGGTTTTATGCCCAGTAGCAATCGCTGTTCCACCGGCTGCGGAGTCTGTAAAATCAGAGTTTGATGCTTCGGTGCGGGAAAAACCAATATGCTGCATATTGATGATATTTGATTGGCCAAAATTAGCGCTTAAACCAGCTTGAATTTGGGCTAAGCCCATTCCGTCTCCAATCAACAAAATAACATTTTTTATGTTGGTGGTGGCACCATCACTTTTATAGTTGGGTATGTAGGGACTGTAGGACTTTGGATTGCTGTATTCAACTTTGGCATTATTTAGATAGAAATTTTTTAATGCGGTTGGTTGATCCGTATTGATCCAATCTACACCCATGTGCGCCAATTCTTTCCAGCTGTTAGGGCTATCTTTTGTAGCCCAAAAGCGGAAAGGTTTGCCCATTTTATGCGCTTTGTCAATGACGGTTTTCATTTTTTCGAGATCAGGTGGAGTAGGTGTTCCTTTGCCGTTCCAAACCGAATAGTGAGCAATACTCTGACTGATCATTCCAATGCGCTTCAACTGTTCAGGCGAGTAATCTTTTTCGGGCCTCCCGTCGAAGTAGATAAATTGTGGATAATGATTAAATTTTTCGACCGGAGGAATATTCCCACTGATAACAATCTTAATAGCTGAAGGATTTTTCTGCTGATCAAATACAGCCTCATACCCTTTTAGATTTTCCAACAAGTTAGAAAGTACCTGTTCGTAATTTTCCTTAATATCGATCACCAATTGCAACTTTTGACTGGGATCGGCATATGGACGGTTACCATTTTCTTTGAAGAAGGCAATTAGAGGTTCGATATAAAGCTTTTTTAAGGTCTTCCCGGGCTTGATTTCACTGCTTTCGTGTGCAACGTAGAGCTCTCCATTACGATAGAAGACATCAGCTTCGATAGAGCCCATACCAGCGTAGTAGGCCGCCAGCAATGGAATCTGTTGTTTGTAATCGTTATGGCTGTGCCCTGCATTAGCAGTCAGTTTCTGCTGAGCGGAAACTGACTGAATACTTAGACTGGCAAATAATAACCAAATTAACTTATTGCTTTTTACCATCCTGCATTTTGTTTAATTACACCTGAACTGTTGTCGATTTCACGTTGTGGTATCGCCCAAACATCGTGCACCTGTGGGTTGAAGGTTCTGGCTGGCCAGATAACCGTACCATCGAAATCATGTAAAGATTTGGCATAAGTGGCTTGTGCATCACCCCATCTGACCAGATCACGGTGACGGTCCGCCCATTCGCCAGCAAGTTCATTTCGGCGTTCGCGTTTTAAATCCACTAATGTCATTCCGCTTTTCGGTAATAATCCAGCCCGTTTTCTGATTTTATTTAATTCAGTATCACCAGCACCTGAGCCATTTAAATTTATGATTGCTTCAGCTTTAATTAAAAGTACTTCCGCATAACGCATCAATGGTACATTTAAATCTGTTGTTCCATTATCACCGTTTGGGTTGACGTGTGTTGGAATGGGATCTTTGTATGAAAAAGGCTCCATGTACTTCTTGAATTGATAGTTGGATGTCGCACCACCATCTTTTGTAAAAGTACGTTCCGCACCGAAGAACTGGAATTTGTCGCCAGGTTTTAAGATCGTTGCTTCGCGACGCGAGTCACCCGTCTCAAATGAATCGTACAGTTCTTTGGTAGGCAGATAGTACCCCCAGCCGTTGTAAATTCCCCAAGCTTTATTGGTCAACATAACTCCCGGAAGCTTGCTTCCCCAGCCAGTTCCACCACCATCCGGCGTACAGACAACAGACCAGATATATTCTTGAGACCAGTTGTTGGCCGCCTTAAACACATCTACAAAGGTCGGTAGCAAATTATGTTTGCCTGAATTGATGACCATATCCGCATATTTTGCTGCGTTTGTATAGTCCTTTTTGTAGAGATAGACTTTTGATAGGTAAGACCAAGCTGCGGTTTTGTGTCCTTTGCCATAATCAGATGAATTCATATCTGAAAAATAGGGTAGATTTTCGGCCGCTTTTAAAAACAAAGAGATAATATAGTCATAATTTTCGTTGACATTATTGGCACGCGGAACCGGTACTGTGGCATCTGTTTCTGGTGTGACAATTGGCACACCAGCTTTGTCGTTTCCGTAATTTGCTGCCAGTTGAAAGTAAACTAAGCCCGCATTAAAATAAGCATCGCCAATAATTTGCTTTTTCCGATTTTCATCCATTGAGATGCGCGGGACATTGATAATAATGTCGTTTGCTCTTTTGATGATGGCATAGCGCATACTCCATTGTGTTTCTGTGTAACCACCACCAATGTAGCTGCGGTTAAAATTCTTAATATTATCTGCTTCAGGTTTATTGCGTCCTGTGACCATATCGTCGCTTGCATTGATAAACCAGAACATCCCACGTCCATAGTAATCCTCTTCATTGTATTTTTCGTACATGCTGGCCTCTGCTTTGATCGCATCTTGTTCTGTTTTCCAAAAATTCTGTGAAGAGGGGGCGCCTTCTGGAGAAATATCCAATTGTTTCGTACACGATGCAAAGAGTGCTGTTGCTGCTATTGCAAGGTATTTTATATTCGTTTTCATCATTTGCTTATTTTCTTTTTTAATGATTGATAAGGGCCTAGACCAAATGGCTATAGATTGAACTATCCTTTGTTTAGATCCTGTTGGCATTATTTTAAGATTAAAAATTGACATTTAAACCGAAGATAAAGCTTCTGGCTTGTGGGTAACGACCAACATCAAGTCCATTGTTATCCATACCAATCTCTGGGTCGAATCCCGTATATTTTGTGAACGTGAACAAGTTGTTTGTAGTGGCGTAAACTCGTACGTTCCCAAGTTTAAATTTATCAGCCAAAGATTTTGGTAGGGTATACCCCAAAGTAACGTTACGGATGCGGAGAAAAGAACCATTTTCGATATAGAAATCTGAGGCATTGAAGTTACCATTGGCGTCTGAACTCGAGATAATTGGCACTTTTCCGTTCGGGTTTTCTGGCGACCAAGCATCAAGAATTCCTTCTAATTTATTGTACGAAGGGCCACTGGCGCTGTACGTCGTTCTCTTGACTGCATTGAAGAGTTTGTTGCCTTGTACACCTTGAGCAAAAATATTAAAATCGAAATTTTTGTAGTTAGCATTGAAACTTAGACCATAGGAAAAATCAGGATAGGCGCTGCCAGCGTAATAGCGATCTTCGGGACCAATGGAGCCATTGCCATCGATGTCTACAAATTTAAAATCACCGGCTTTTGCATTGGGCTGAACTTTTTGTCCATTGGCATTTTTGTAATTATCAGCTTCTGCCTGACTTTGAAAGATACCATCTGTTTTTAATACATAATAGCTATAAAGTGGTTGACCGACAGTTATTGTTAGGGGAGCCAACTCATTTCTAAAGTTGGTACCTACGGCAATATTGTTCAATCCTGGAGCCAATTCCTCAACGTTGTTGGTTAATTTGGTTAGTGTCGCATTGATGGAGTACGAAAAGTCCTTGTTTTTCGCACTGCTATAAGTTAATCCTAATTCAAAACCTTTATCCTTTACCAGGCCCCCGTTAATGGTTTGCGTACTTAGACCCGCGGTTCCCGGAAGCGTTCGTGTTAAGATCATGTTGTTTGTTTCCTTGACAAAATAATCCGCGACCAAACTCAAACCGTTCAAAATACCAAGGTCCAAGCCTATATTGGTTTGCTTACTTTCTGCCCAACGTAAGTCTTCATTTGGTAATACATTCTGCGCATAACCATTTTGTAATACTGGTTTTGCACCGAAATAACTCGTTGTTCGCACAAGAAGTGGGCTAACATCCAGTGGGCTTAATCTTGCAAGACCACCAAGTACACCATAGCTACCTCTCAATTTTAATTCATTCAACCATTCTACGGATTGTAAGAAATCTTCTTTATTCAGCGCCCAACCTCCTGAGATGGAATAATAGTTTCTATATCTGTTTTTCTCCTTTAACATTGACGAACCGTCACGTCTTCCAATTAATGAAAGCAAGTATTTTTCATTGTAATTGTAGTTTGCTCTCAGGAAAAGAGATGAAATTGCTGTAGAGTTATAGCCGCTTTCGGGCGGTTGTACTGTATTCGCATTATTTAGATACCTATATTGTTTGGATTCATCATCAAAACCAGTTGCTGAAGAATTCAGATAGGTACTTTTGGTTCTTTGAAACGTATAACCACCTGTCAAATCAAGTTGGTGGGCATCAAATGAAGTTTTGTAATTTAGGACTTGTTCAGCGAGGATATCATTTGCGTCGCTAGCCCTTTCAACTAAGCTATTGTTCAATACCGGTTTACCTATTTCAGGACGTTTTGGTGTGAAGCTTTTATATCTGGAGTTCGTTTTGGTAATGCTTAAATTCGATCGGAATGTTAAGCCTTTGGCCAATTGAATATTTGCATAGGGATTGACGACTAATACATTTTCAGGTTGATTGATGTCAATACGCATCAGTTCGGCAACGGGATTAATAATATCCCCATAATCACCTGGAAAAGGACCTGGTAGACCTGCAAAACTGCCGTCAGGATTATAAGGAGTTCCATTGGTCGGATAATAAATTGCAGAAAGGAGTGCCCCAGTGTAATCACTGCTGGTATTGGCTCCATTTCCATTGGTGCTGCTATAGGACATGTTTTCCCCTACTTTTAACCAAGGGGTTATCTGATGCTCTGAGTTTACCCTGAAATTGTAGCGTTGTGTTTTTGTATTAAGCACAATACCTTCCGCATTGCGGTAATTGAAACTCAAGTAAAAATTGGATTTTTCATTTCCACCATTGATAGCGCCATTGTAGTCCTGCAAAGTTGCATTTCTAAAGACTTCATCCATCCAGTTGGTTTTGGTAACCTGTCCGTCTGGATATTTTGCGGGGTCGAAAGCAGGTAAGATGGTTGTACCGCCATTTTTTGCCGCAGTCGCTGCCACTTCCGCACGTTGTTGGGCATTTAGAGGTTTTAGTTTGCGCCATGCACTTTGTTGGCCGATTTTGGCATCAACACTGATTTGCATCTGTCCTTTCTTACCTTTCTTTGTTGTGATGAGCACCACACCACCCGAAGCTCTAGCGCCATAGATCGCAGCAGAGGCATCCTTTAACACTGAAATAGACTCGATGTCGTTGGGATTTAATTGTGGGGTACCTAAGAAAATTGAACCATCAATAACATAAAGTACATTTTCTCCATTGATACCTCCGGCGCCCCTAATATTTATACGTGGCGGTGAAGTTGGGTCACCACCTTCGTTGGTCACAATCACTCCGGGAGATTTTCCTGCGAGCACTTCGCCAACACTGTTTACTGACCGTGAGGATAATTTATCAAGTGACACCACACTTACGGCACCAGTTAATGTCTCTTTTTTCTGTGTTCCGTAACCAACAACGACAACTTCAGATAATGTCGAACGTTCCTCGCTTAAGGTTACATTAATAACTTCATTGTCGCCCACAACCACCTCTTTTGAGCGGAAACCAATCATGGAAAACGAAAGTGTCGCCTGTGCCCCTGCTTCAATACGGAAAGAACCTTTGGCATCAGTCGTTGTACCAACTTGGGTTCCGACCACTTTTACAGATACACCGGCAATAGCGCTACCGAGGGTATCCCTAACAACGCCGGTAATGATACGATCTGCTTTGATGTTTGCTTGTGCGGTAAGTATAATATGACCATCTTTTTCTACCGCACTGATTCCAAGTTGATTCAACAACGAACGTACAGATTCCGTTTTGAAATTTCCATTAACAACAGTATTCCGTTCTTGCAGAAGGTCCGGATTGTAAACAAAACTTAGCCCTGAAAGATTCTCCATTTTATGCAGGATAGCATCAAGCTGTTGTCCCTTGCTTATTTTAATGTTTATTCTGCTTCTATCCAATTTTTGAGCCATTCCTGGAGATGCCATCAGAGAACTGCAGAATATGGAGGTAATTGAAAATGTTAGGCACGGATACTTCAGGATCCGATAAAAAGAGAGTTCTCTTTTGAGTGGAGGTGTTTTCATTTTTTTGTAATAATTAGGTAATGAATTACGCATGGTGACTAAGATTTTTGCGGTTATTTTTATACATTATTTATGGATTTTAAATATTTTGTGGTTTTCGGTCGCACTATATTTAATATGGTGTAGGCTACAGAGAATACCCAAAATCTCCTCTGGTTTTTGTGTGCTATTGAAGGTAGCTGTAGTTTTTAAGGTGGAAAGTGCTTTGTCTTTCAGTACGATTTCAATGTTGTAGACATATTCCAATTGTTGTATCACTCCTTGTAACGAAGTCCCATTAAATTCGATTGTCACTGGCGTGGTATCTTTTGTTGAACTACGGGATGCTTGTTCGGTCTGTGTGCTGTAGCGCAAACTCTGGTTTTTGGTCAGCAAGCCCAGGACTTTATCTCCCCGTTGTACTGCAACTTTACCTGTTGCAACGAGCACCTCTATGTTTTGGGAAGCTTGGTATGTTTTAATTCGAAATGAGGTTCCCAGCACTTTTACTGCTAGGTCGGAAGCTAACTGTACATGGAAAGGATGCTTTTCATCATGTGCAATCGTAAAAAACGCCTCACCTTCGGCAAGCTCAATTTCGCGTATGTTGCCGTTAAATTTACTTGGGTAACTAATTTTGGACGAAGGCTCTAGAATAATCTCCGAACCATCATTTAATGTGATTTTTTTACGTTCGCCGGGCTGCGTTGTTGTCACGATTTGGGAAGTGGCAGAGAAAGTTTGTTCGTTCAGTCGTCCAACAAGGAAGCTTGCGGACATTATAATTAAAACCGCCGCTGCTATTTTCAGAATCGGATAGCGCGAGAAGAAATGCTTTTTGATTTGTTTTTCTGAAATGGCAGACTGAATATTAGCTGACAATTTTTCGCGGAGCACAGTTTTGCGCTCTTCCGAAACCTTATTGTTCGTATTATCCAGTTGAGCATACCAATCTTCAACCTGTTTGATCTCGGCTGCATTGGCTTCCCCATTTAAATATTTTTGCAGTAGTTGCTTTGCTTTTTCTTCCATCATTTGAATACATGTCACTTCAAATGGCAAATGGTACTAGTAGAAAATATTAGGGATATATTAATTTTTTGTTAACTGAAAATCAGTGAGTCAGGCAAAAGCTATGAAAGGCTTTTTTTGAGCAATTTCATCGCTGAGGTAATCTGGTTTTTTACAGTTTGCACGGAGATATTCAACTCAGCCGCGATCTCTTTGATTGATTTTTCCTGCTTTCGGCTCATCAAAACAACTTGCCGCATACGTTCCGGAAGTTGCATTAAAGCTTCTTCAACTTTTTGTTGGGCATCTTGTAGGATGATTTGATCGTCGGCTGCGTCTGCATATTGTTGGTTCATTAGTGTAGCGAATTCCGCTTGATGCCCATTTTTAACCGTATTATTTCTGAAATAATTGATTACCTTGAATTTTACAGCCCCGTGTAGATAGGCTGAGAGACCACCTGAGAGGGCGATCCGTTCACGATTTTCCCAAAGAGAGATAAAAATTTCCTGCGTGATATCCTGAGCTACATTCTCTTCACCGATTTTTTTAAAAGCCGCATCAAAAATGGTTTCCCAATACAGATTAAAAATCTTTTCCATTGCAAAATGGTCACCTTTCTTTAATAATGCTATTAATATTTCGCTCACAGGATCAATTTGATTGGGCAAAACTAGTAACCGTATGTTCCTTTAAAGTTAATAAATCTTAAAGAGTATATTTTGTCTGCTATGATTTAATCCTGCAAGTTTATTTTTAAATTATTTCATATTTCGACCCCCGTTTATGTATCAAATTACAACGGGGCTTTTTTCAGGCGATCACCGGATGCTGTTCGCGTACCAGCTCTTACTCGCGGTACGCTTTTCCGGTATAAATATCTATGTAATAGTAATTATCTTTATTTTCCGCATCTTTTTCCCGTACCAGTCCATTTGAGCTGATCGTGTCATAACTTTTGCTTCCGATCTGCTTTTTTGTTTTATTATCGTACAAGGTAAAAGGCCCATCTTTTTGCATCTGTAAGGAAAAGATCTGTTGTTTGCCATCCAAGATATCAATATGCTGAAAATTTGGCGGTAGATCCCATGTTTTGGTCTCGGCATTCCAGAGGCCCATGGTTGGATCCTGCTCTCCTTTTTTGATGTTGATGAGGTATAATGCCTCAGTTTGATAGACGTATTTTATTTTTCCCGTTTTCCAATCTTTTTCAAGGGTATTCTTCGTAAACAACATATGTTTATCAGGCCAGACCAGATAACCTACCTGATCCAAAATAAAGAAATCCTTGACGTTGATTTTATCCAATAAATTGCCATCCTTGTCAAGATACAGCCAGTCATAAGCCCATACCTCGTGGTCATAATTAAATCTTCCCAGAATAAAGTAAGGTGAATTGTTGACAGAATACACGAGAGAAACTTCTCTCAGGAAAGCCATCTGTGCTGCAGTAGCCTGTTTGATTTGTTTTGGCAAAGCTTTCTCATATTCCGGAAAAACATAGATGGCACCTGTGCTGATGTCTTTTAACAATTTAGGCACTGTTGGTTTATAGCGATCCTGATTGATGGAATCCAGCTGTAAAGGCTGGTCGTTCCAAAGCAAGTCTATTTTATCGACACCGACCAGATTGGAAAAAATAGGCCGGTTCTGTTGAATATCGTAGATCTCAAAACGATTTTCAGCAGGAGGAATATATCGGCCATTTTCCAAAATCATATCAATTTTTGTATTAAGCTTTTTTAGATGCTGATTTTTTAGTTCATAAAGATTCCCATTTAGGACGAAATGTTTATCATCCAGATCGTATACAGCCGAACTGTATTCGTTTTCGTCATAGGGAACATCTTTGTCCAACAGGATCTGGTCGGTTTCTAGCACACGGATTTCTACCTTAACATAGGTCGCTGTTTTTTTTATGCCACCACCCATGATACTCCAGTCCCAGTTCCAGAAAGGCAGTTTTTTCTCATGCTCCCGACGTTTCATAAGCAGCGTCACTTGGCCTAATGGTTGTAACCCAAGATCAGTATCAGAATAATTTTCGATAAAATCCCCCTTTGAATTAATTAAAGCCTGCTGGTTCTTCTCATTTGAGACGATAGCATAGCCAGTGGAAGTGAAAGGTTCGGCTCCATAGAATTTTTGTGTCAGCTGCTTCCGGAGCGAGCTGTCCACATAGACAAATTGTTTGTCCTGGGTCTGCATCGGAATCCAATGGATAGATTTTAGCGATGAATTTATGGTGGACTCTTGTGCACAGGCCGTCATACAAAGAATGGTTATTAAACCTACTAATATTGATTTGATCATCTTTTTTCTTTTTAATTGAAAGCGTTTGCTGTTAAAAGAGCAACGAAAAGTTTCGTATATACTCATTATGCCAATGCAACGCTTTATGACAGGATCCATGTTAAATACAGGGATACTGAGGCTAAAGTAGACGAAAATTGCCTTTGGAAAAATAGCCGAATTCAGTGATTATAAAGCGACTTGATTGGTTGCTGGACAGCCATGTTAAGCTCGTTTGTTCCTGTATTATTTTTTCGATGAGCCGATTAAATTGGCTAATCGGCTCAAAATTTGCTTATATTTGAGCCGATTAGGCTTTAAAATCGGCTCAAATGTATAATTGGCAATATAAAGAATGGCCCCATTTCAGCTATAGTATCGAAGATATTCTACCTATAGCTGTTGCATTTGCTAAAGAAATGGGAGAGCTAAATGGTTTGTTAACAGGATTAAATGCGGAACTAAAACAGGAAGCGTTTATGGAGATTCTGATCGCTGAGGCAATGAAAACTTCAGAGATCGAGGGCGAATATATAAGCAGAGAGGACGTAATGTCCTCCATCAAAAGAAATCTTGGCATTAAAGACGACGTAGTCGTTCATGACCAAAGAGTTACTGGTGTTGCGAAATTGATGACAACCGTACGGGAGAGTGCGGTAAAAGAATTAAGCGTCGATTTGATCCAGCAGTGGCATGCCATACTTATGGCAGGATTTCCGAAAATTAATGCGGGAGTATGGCGTACAGGTGATGAACCTATGCAGATAATTTCCGGCTCATATGGTAAAGAAGTTGTCCATTATGAAGCTCCTCCATCTGTTGTTGTTCCGAAAGAGATGGAGCAACTGGTTCACTGGTTTAAATCCTATGAAATTAAAGAGTCGGAGTATATTATCGGTGCCCTTATCAAGACAGCTATTGTCCATTTGTATTTTGAATCTATTCATCCCTTCGAAGATGGGAATGGACGGATCGGAAGAGCGCTGGCAGAATACACTTTATCCCATACGCTACAGACCCCTGTCTTGTTGTCGATATCAAAGACTATTGAAAAAAATAAGCAGGCTTATTATGAAAATCTAAAAATTGCTCAGGCTAGCTTGGATATCACAGGTTGGATAGGCTACTTTACCCATGTTATTTTAGAATCTCAGAAAGAAGCAAAAGAACTGATTGAGTTTACAGTAATAAAAGCAAAGTTTTTTGATCGTAACCGGGATTTATTGAATGAGCGGCAAATGAAGGTTATTAATCGCATGCTCGAACAAGGGATTGAAGGATTTGTCGGTGGTATGACCGCAAAAAAGTATATGTCCATTACGAAGACCTCAAAAGCTACCGCGACAAGGGACCTGCAATACCTGCAAGAGCATGGTATAGTTGAACAAATTGGGCTTGGAAGATCAGTACGTTATGAACTTATACTTAGTTAGACGACCGATTTTAAAATAATAGCATCAAGCGATATCATTATTTCTTCTTCACCGGAATAAGCTCTGCACCTCCCTCCTTGGGCCGGTACCAGTACTTGTTGCCCAGATCATCCTCAAAATCGTGATTTACTTTTGCTTTATCTACACTTCTGAAGCTTTTGACATCGGGACCTTCAAAGATTTTATCGCCGACGAAAATCTGCTTGGCATCTTTAGCAACGGCACGTTTGAGCACTTCAAAGGTTTTTGGGTCAGCTACAGATAGGAGCTGTCCGTTATAATAAATGTGATTTTTGTCGCCGGACCAGAACGAATTCCCACCAATTCCTTCCAATATTTTGAAGCTTTCGGCATCTACATCTAAGAAGGGAAAACGCTTTCCCTGAATGATAACCAATTGATCAATAATAATTGATTTTCTGTCCAACAATCTGATGTTATTGACCGTGGGCAAAGCCACTTCGAGTACACCTATGCCTTGGTAAGGTTCGTAATACAGCAGTTTTTTGCCATCCAAAATAAGATATTCACTGTTGACAACCTTAACATGTTCTGTTGTATACTGGAGCGGATTAATACCTTTCTGTGTGACAACGTAGAGCCGGTTTTTATCTTTTACAAAATTTTCATTCAAAATTTCGAATGTTTTATAATCGACGTCTATGGGTAAGGATTGGTAGAAATATTGTGTTTTGTCTTTGGAGAGCGACTGAAGTTGATCATAGAGCGTGGTGTATGTTTCGGGATCCGCGCCCTTCACGACGGTAAGCTGTTGTTTGCTACATGCGCCTGTTGCTGATGGAGAGCCCGTGAAATGAAAGACATGATGTTGATCCACCGGTATATTTTCTTTGAGTTTAAAGGTCTTTGCGTCTACGAGCTGTTGCGGGCAACCCATAAAATAGATCGTATTTTTGTCGCGCGCATAGACATTTTTAATGACAGAAAAACTGCTGATATCGGCCTCCATCTTTCTCGAACTGCGCTCAAAACCATTGCCGCCCGGAATAAAGTAAACCGTTTCTCCTTTTTTATAGTAATCTTCGGACAACGGACTCACCTGCTTTTTGCAGGAAAATAATAAGCCGATGCAGGCACTGATCATTCCCATCTTAAAAATATATTTCATACTTCCTTGTTATGATTTGCTCCATGATGACGTGCTATCCAGCGTATTGTTTTGGCTTTGGCATACCTATCCCTCCTTAATTTACCTTAAAATACGATGCGTTTGCAATACATGGAATAACGGTTTACGATTCGCTTATGGCTATTTATGATTCGTTTACTGTATACTGTAAACTTTCCGTTCTTTAATTTTCTCCTGCGCAACCCATGATTAACCTAAGCATAAGTTAGTAAATATTTTTACGATTTAAACAAGCGGGATTGGCGATCTCCCCGGCTGGATAAAACGTGTTTGCAGTATAGTTGTAGTATGGATAAAGTATTGATCAGGTAGTTCAAGCTAGATACATATCAATACGAAAACCTTGCTGTACCATGTGCATAGCGTACCGGAGACTTTTAGTACCCCACGGACGCTTAGGCGCCTGTGATTCGAAATAAAACAATATTCTCTAAAAATAATTGGGATTATATTTTTAATTCATATATTTGTATATATAAACTATATTATTGTATCGTAATGGTGTTTTGGAATAACCTGTAGCACCAATATTTATCTGTCTCTTTGTCGGCAAACAGATAGCTATATTTCACAAGTGCATTAGAAATTTCGATACGATTTTTTATGTTGATTGCCGACCTTTCCTAAAATAAACCAAGGTGCAAACGCAAATGCATTTTACCTGTTGATTTTCTATTTAATCACCTTGGTAGTCACTTCTGTTTTTTTTCCAATATAGCTAATGCTTTTTTACAATAATAGGTTTTAACTATATGTTGTTCAATAGGCTATATGTTGTAAGTTTTTATACTCATTAAGTCATTATTATGGAAATTAATAACCAATTGATTATCGATCGTTTATCTCAGCGCATGGATCTCGACCGGGTTTATCTCGTTAAATATCAGTTTTTGGATCAAGAATACCAGCACTTAGTTTTGACACTTAAACCTGTGAGCGGACTTTCGCACAAGATATTAAAACCTATTGTGGAATTATGTCTGTTGGATCAAGAATGCATTTCATTTGAATTGATTTTTACGCCTGAACTGAAAAATAAGATCAAGATGGGAAGTTTATTCTATTGTTATGCGGCTTTACCCAAGCACGAGATTTTTAGTTCCGGTGAGAACAATACCGCGATCAGTAAACCGAAAGAGATAAGGGGAATACTGGATCTCTCGGATAAGCATTATCAAAAGGTGCAGGCCGCTTCTGCGGAATTTTTGCAGGCGGCACAGACATTTGCCGATACGGCAAACTATCTCCGTGCATTATTTATGGTTCATCAAAGTCTGGAAAGCCATTTAAAATTGCTGCAAGTGATGGTGGAAGCGAAAGGAACTAATGTACACAGTCTGGACAGTAGAATAAGAAGCCTTGACACACATTTCTCGATGTTTAAAAAAGTCTTTATGGGTGAAGGCGATGAAGAGAAAGAGCGCTTCCGCTTATTGGATACTTCCTTTAATGCTGTCAATCAGAATAAAGATCTGGAGATTTCCGCTATAACAGCCTCACAGTTATACGATCATTGTGTGGTTATGCAAACAGCAATAGAAAAACTCTACCGTTACTTTATGGAGGAATTGCAGGCCGTGTACGAAAAAAATATGGCGACTGAAGCGGCCGTCCAAGCTGATCTTGCAAAGGCTAAACTGGCGAAAGAAGAAAAAGTTAAAATAGCACAACAGGAAACGCTTGTCGCAACGTCTACTTTTCATGCATTCCCCTGGCCTGAACAGTATCAGTCTGATATACAGCGTCTCCTCCATCAGATCCGTCAGGACAACCAGACTGAACAGGTGATGTTGCTCAATTATTATGTGAGTAAAACCCATGGAAAAGGGTTATTCGACTATCCTCCAAAAGATTTCGGAAACGTCAGCATTTACTTGGTTGTTATAAAAAAACGGATTGGACAATGTTACTTCCATAAAGTTTCTTTTGGTCGGGCGACAGCAGTTATTTCATTTTTAAGCAGCAGCTTTATCGCAGCGAAATTAAATATGGGAAGTCGCTTTTCACAAACGATCTGGAACGACTCTGTTGTCCTTTACCGCAATCCGGGCTATAAGCCGACCTATTCGCTAACTCCTGTAAATTGGCCCGAAACGCTGTTGAAAACAACCAATGCTTGGACACGTAATGCAAAGCTGATGGAGGATCTGGTGGCTATATTTTCTGATGGTATTCTTTCCAGCAAGCAATTAGCGGTGCTGTTATTAAATCAGTTGGTCTTGATCGGAATACATAGCTACCTCTACCTGCGGATCGGTTACACACCAATGAATGCTACGTTGGAGGAGTTGGTCGAATGGAGCTGTATCTGTGATAAAAAAGTAAGCGATTTTTTTACCTCAAATGAACCTTCCGAAGCGCTGTTGTACCAGGAGTTATTAAAGGATATGAAAGGGCGGATATATGAGCTGCCTATTGAATTGGACCGGCTGGATATGGATTACTTTAAATCTAAGGCTAGCCGAATTATAGCCTTTTTTGCTGACCTATGTGAGCAGAGTTTAAGGTATATGGAAGTGAAATCGGGGATAAAAATAAATTGAAGCCCGCTATGAAAGGCTAGACCCTCATCTAAGCATGGTAGACTTATAAAATTAAACCATTATAACTAAACATAAACCAATGAAAAATGAAATAGATGTAACGATACCATGGCAAAATAAGCAAGAAAAATCCCTGTCTATCGTTTATCTGAAAGGATTTTTTAACGAAAAACCGGCAAGATTAACTTCGAATTTTAAAATAATTCTAGAAGAGAGCGTTTTTAATAATAAATATGCGTTTGAGAGTTTGTGTAAGGAAAATATTCGTGTCCTGATCACGTTAACCGCCGATCATTTGAAAGCAAATTGTTCGTGTGGGAGAATGAACACGACATTATGTGAACATGTCTATGGTTTATTGCGTGAAAAGTTAAGTGGGAATAAACATTATTTTTTTCATTTATACGATCCAAAATGGTTTTTAGTCCATCCTGACCAACGTGAATTATTTGGTTTATCTCTTAAAGATGAACATAAGAGAATACCGAAAGTTAAAATCAACGCAACAGCAGATTGTGGGAGTATCTACGGTTTTCATAACCCATCAGAATTATGCCATGTAGCTAGCAATAGAGTTTATGCAAGTGAACCTTCAATATCGAAGTCAGAGGGCAAATTTATCGTGGCAATTCCGATAAATAATACGATTGATCAATTACCTTTTTTACTCCCATTTTTAAGTGGAGAAAGGAAAAAAAATGTTTTCAAAGAAAGCTATTTGTTAAAAGATGACATGCCGCATCCTGAATATCTTACCAGCCATGAGATGATGCTTGATGCTGTAGCAAAAAAAATGATGCAGCTGGGAGCCTCTGCATTTAACGTTATCAGACCAAATGAACTTTCAGTCGTTGAACGGAATGAGAGGGATCATCGAATAATGGATTTATGGAGAGATCTTATTTCAAATCAATTGTCTCAAGATGAAGTGATTTTTTTCTACTCCCATACAAATAATTTCGGTCTAAGACACTACCAATTCCGATATAGTTCTGCTTACAATCAATCCCATAAATTGAAAATAGCTAATGGCGACTTTAAGCTTAAGATTCAAGTGGTAGAGAATCAAAAAGGTTTATTGATGAAGGTGCTGGGTTATTATAAAGGTAATTTGATAAAGAAAATTAAGTTTTTAAGTGATGTGCATAGTTTCTTTGTCGAATTAAGTTCCAAGTATGTACTTTTTATTGACGATATACAAGTCGGGAAACTTCTAAATCAATTCAGGCATTCCGCATTCAAAATTTTTGTATTGCGACAAGATATCGCTAAATTTTATGAAGAAATATTGCATCCAATAGCTCAACACTTTCCGATAGTGTATAAAAATGAAACGCTTCAAGATCATGCAGCAACTAAAAAGAGAATTGAGGAGACGAAAGTATTGGAGGTGTCGCTTCAAGATGATGCGTTGCTATTAAAAGCATCCATAGATTTTGGAACAGTTAGCCTACCCATTGTTGAGATGCCCAGTACAACTGTTTTAACTTATGTTGATAATGAAATTCAGGTTCAAGTACGAGACGTTAACGATGAGCTAACCTTTAGCGATTTTGTCAAAAATCAACATGAATCTTTTGCGGAGCAAACTTCCCCGCATACTTGGGAATTGCGAACATCTCTAATTGCTAGAACAAATTGGCTAAAAAATCTGCGCAAGACATGCCAAGATCATCAGATAAAGCTTAAACTTATAGGGCTTGTTAAAGGATCTTATTACTATCCTTTCTCCTTGAAATGGGATGTAGTGGAACTAAAGTCTCAATCAAATTTGTTATATATCAATATAAAATTTAAGCTGGGTAAACTACTATTGGAACCTAGTCTATTTGAAAATTATCTATTTGAAAAGAAAAATTGGTTCAAGATAGATACTGAGGATTATATCTATATAAGCGACTCGTTGAAATCACTTTTTTTACCTCTATTCGGGCAGGCGCGCATAGAAGATCCTTACATCATTTTAACCTCAGCGCAATTGATCTCTTTTCAAACGCAATTAGAAAAGATAGATCCTAGGATTATTAATGATAGCACAAGAGAAAGAAGGGATAAACTAGCCAATATGACTGAAATTCCTTTATTAGATGTTCCGGATACGGTCAAAGCAACGTTGCGTCCCTATCAGAGGATTGGTTTTAGTTGGATGGGATTTCTACAAGAATTTCAATGGGGTGGTATTCTGGCGGATGATATGGGACTTGGAAAAACATTGCAAGTAATTACTTTATTGGAATATTATTACCAAAATAATCCTGATGCAGACCCTTCACTTATTATTGTTCCTAATTCATTGTTATTCAATTGGCAAAATGAAATTGAAAAATTCGTTCCGGAAAGAAATTATTATATCTATCATGGTATAAAAAGAAAAGGGCAAGAGACGTTAGCAAAAGCATCATTTGTGCTGACAACCTATGGGACAGCGATGGCCGACCTTTCCTTTCTTCAATCTAAATCATTCAGCTATATGATTTTGGATGAGTCTCAAATGATAAAGAATAGGAATTCTAAACGATTCGAAAGCTTGTTTACAATTATAGCCTCGTTTCGAATCGCAATGACCGGTACGCCAATTGAAAACGGCATTCAAGATATTTATGCACAAATGACTATGGTTAATCCTGGCTTTTTTGGGAATTACAGAAATTTTAATAAAATGTTTAAGTCTATGGGAGATGGGGAGGAGGTCGATACGCCACTCACGAATTTGCAAAAGATGATTGCTCCATTTATTCTGAGGCGAACCAAAAAACAAGTCGCAATAGACTTGCCAGATAAAACGGAGACTACTCTGTATTTGGATATGCAAGATGGACAACGGAGAATCTATGATAACTATCGTAAAAAATATCGAGACGAGATTGAAGAGAATTTAAACCGTGAAGAGTCTGCAAAATCCAAATTCTTAGCCATAGAGGCCCTACAGAAACTACGGCAGTTGTGTAATTCGCCTGTATTGATGAAAGAGGGTAATTTTGTTAACGAATCTGTCAAGATGGATTTTATAGACGAAATGATGGAAGAAGTAGCGCCAAATCATAAGATTCTTCTTTTTTCATCCTACACGTCTATGCTCAAGCTTGTAGCTCAACGGATCGAAAAGCACGATATAGGATATACCTATCTTGATGGTAGAATGAATCAGGAACAACGGCAAGCTGCGGTCAAAAGATTCCAAAATGACGTTATGTGTCGTGTTTTTCTAATCAGTCTAAAGGCCGGAGGAACTGGCCTGAATCTGACAGCTGCGGACTATGTGTATATTTTGGATCCTTGGTGGAATCCAGCCGCTGAAGCCCAAGCGATCGACCGTTGCTATCGCATTGGACAAGATAAGCATGTGATGGCCTATAAGATTGTTTGTCGAGACTCTGTCGAAGAGCGAATCTTAGAACTTCAGGACAGTAAAAAAAGAATGGCTGAGGGTGTAATCTTGGACGAAGCCAATCTGATGAAATCCATTAGTAAAGAAGAACTACTGAAATTATTCGAGTAACCAATTATAAACTTAACTTATGAATACCGGATCTACAACCAAAACTTCCTATGCTGGAATGATGTATTCACATGATTTTCAGCTATGGTATACGTATTTCAAGCGGCGGATAGAAAAAGAATGGCGGCCTGAGGAACTTTCGTTCTTACTTGGAAAACCCGATCATGCTTACCTGGATTTTGAAAAAATGTTTCAAGTCCGAAAGTTTTTAACGCAAGAATCTATTTTATTGGATGGAATATATGCTAGTTCGCGGATCGAAACTATGGAATTCCATAGAGAAGAATATGAAGTATCCGAGGAGCGTCTGGTACGTCTTAAAATTGATGAGGATGAAGTGAAATGGAGTTATTCGATTGAGGTACCTTGGACTTTTGAAACGGGTAAAAAAAAACCTCCTGCGCCAGACTTACAATTTGAAGAATGGAAAGCCGAGAAAGATCTTCAACTTGAATCGGACGCTATGCTCCATGTCCGGCAAAAACTGGAAGCATTATTGGAGGGTGAATACTTTGAAAATGGTGCTACAGCGTTGCAAATGTTTCGTCAGGTCGAACCTACCGGTCTTGTTCATTTACAAATTTTCCCACGGCACCTTAAAAATGTCTTGTATAGCTTCATCCAACAGAACAAACTCGTTGTTAGAAATATAGAAAATCGTTATTCTTTTTTCTTAACGGATTCTCAACAAGCTAGTCGCAAATAGTATTTATTAAATGGCTGGCGTTGAGAAAAAAACTATCATTATATTTATCCCAATGAATATAATGATTCCCGGACATAAGACAGCCATCGTACCAGCCCTTCTAAAAGGAATAGCTGGTACGATAGCTGTTTTTGCTGTTTTGACAGCGCTCTCTTATCAGAATCAACTGCCTGTAGATGGTAAACTGGTAATCGGATTTCCTTGGGAATTCTATTCAAGTGGCGCAGGCTACAATGTCGAACGCAATGAATATATGGGCTTTGAAGATTTTGAACCACTCAAACTGTTCGGCAATATCCTCTTCGCCGTCGTTGTGTACCTTATAGTACTGCTGTCGCTTCGTGCCCTTTTTTTGCGAAAAGGAAGCGCTAATTAATGTTATCCTTTTGTTAAAGTTCTATTGCTGCTAACTCGGTTTAGTTAAGAACTATTAACCTTTTATTGATACTATCTTCATATTGCATTTGTAATCTTGTACCCATAAATCAAATGCACTACTTATGAAAATTAAAACCAACAATGTCTTTTGGTTATTATGTGCTATTGCAGCAAGCTCATCCGCTGTTCAAGCTAAACCTCTTTCACTAACCGAAGTCCAGTTCAGGCAGGTACAAAATCCCGTTAGGGGCCGTGTGGTCGATGCGCAGGGTAATGCCGTGTCGGGGGCAACGATCCAAAATCTGAAAAGTAAAAAATCTGTTCAATCCGATGAAAATGGAAATTTTCAGATCGATGCGGAGATCAGTGATAGACTTAGTATCTCCTATGTAGGATTTAGTAACCTTATCCAGCCTATAACGCAATCCAATGGGCAGATCTTTGTCCTACAGACCAATGAAAACACGCTTGAAGAAGTAACGATTTCTATCGGTTATCAGAAAATACGAAAATCCGATGTTACTGGTGCCATTGCAAGTGTGAAGGCCGAAGAATTAAACCTAAGTGCGCCAAAACTATCACAAGCTTTAGTTGGTAAAGTAGCCGGGGTACAGGTGATGCAAACAAGTGGTGCCCCTTATGACGGGACCAAAATGCGTGTCCGCGGTATGGGATCGATCAACGCCGGTTCGGATCCATTGTACGTTATTGATGGTTACCCATCTGGAAACAATTTAAATATCAATCCCAATGATATTGAATCTTACGACGTTTTAAAGGACGCTGCTTCTGCTGCGATCTATGGATCCCGTGGCGCCGGAGGTGTTGTATTGATCACCACCAAACGTGGCAAGGAAGGTAAAAGTAATGTGGATTACGAAGTATTGGGGGGCTTTGGTCAGCTTTCCAAGAAAATAGACGTCTTAAATTCGGAACAGTTCATTGATCTCCTGATTGATGGCCGTAATAATTCCTATAAAGACCTTTTGGCCGCGAAAGGGATCGCTTGGAGTGATAGCAGACGCTTTGATGATAATAAAACACGTATCGCCAATGTCGGAAATGCCGGCTCGGTGAGTATTCCTGAAGACTATTATGACTTTGCCTCCGGTACAGCAAAAAAAGCGAAATATGATACGGATTGGCAGGATGCCTTATACCGTAATGCACCTTTCCAACGTCATAACCTCTCCACCCATGGCGGCAATGAGAAAAATCGTTACTTTCTAAGTGGTTCCTATCAGAATCAACAAGGTATTATGTTAGGTACAGACCAAAAAGTGTTTAACTTTCGGGCTAATATTGACAGTAAAGTAAGTAAAAGACTCACCGTCGGCGCAAATGTTTCATTTACATATAATGACAACAACGAGGTGACGACAGGCCGCTACGACAGAAGCCCATCAATGGCCGCGTTAATTTATTTGCCGACCCTCCCTGTTTATAACGAAGATGGAACCTATGCCAAATACCTGATGGCTGATCTGTCTGCAAATAACTTTGGTATCCAGAATCCAGAAAACCCACTGGCCTATGTTACTGAAATTAAAAACAACCGCCGTGGAAAGAGAGGAATATACAATGTCTTTGCTGATTTTTCCATTATTGATGGCCTAAATCTTAAAGTAAACGGTGGATTGTCTACTTATGACGAGAAGTATGATTATTTCCGTCCGACAAGTATATCCGATGGAAACAACAAACCGTTTTCACCGCAGGCAATTTCTGCAGCCTACGCAGATGCCAAGACAAAAAATGAACTGGATAAATTGCTAGAAACAACATTAAACTATAACAAGACTTTCGGTGAGAAACATCAGGTATCTGCATTATTGGGTTATTCGGCTCAACGAACGGATTACGATTATCAAGGTGTGCGGGCCAACGGCTTTAATAACAATGCGATTGGCGAAATTACCGATAAGGGAGCCGATCCTTCTAATTTCCAATTGTTAAAAGACGATACTTTCAAACGTACGACAACGCTTCAGTCTTATTTTAGCCGCGTAAACTACAGTTTTGATTCGAAATATTTCCTTTCGGCATCCATTCGTACAGATGGTTCCTCGCGCTTCGGACCAAATAACAAATGGGGAACTTTCCCCTCGGTTTCAGCTGGATGGACGGTCTCCAAAGAGGAGTTTTATACCGATTGGTTAGGACAACAATCGACAGTCAAACTAAGAGCGAGCTGGGGACGTAGTGGAAATAATAATATTGGTGACTATCGCGCGATTTCCATTATCAACTCGCCAGCGGGAGTTATTCTTGGCGATAAAGTGGAAACTTCCTATACCGCAGGTGATCTACTCGATCCAAAATTGAGCTGGGAAACAACTTCACAATACAACGCCGGTCTGGATCTCGGTTTGCTAAAAGGCCGACTCAACATTATGACCAACTTCTACTTGAGCAGTTCCTTTAATTTATTATTCAACCAGCCACTCTCCGCTGTATCTGGATCAACGACGATCTTGACCAATCTGCCAAATTCGAAGGTTCAGAATAAAGGTTTTGATGTACAGATTGATGCAACACTAATTCGAAAAAATGAATTTGAATTGGGATTCAGCGGAAACATTAATGTTAACAGAAATAAGGTGCTTGATCTAGGAGGTGCTTCTACCATCCTGACGAATGGCGCTGAACGCTCTTACTTAACGCATATCACACAAGAAGGAAGTCCAATTGGTATGTTCTATGGTTTTAAAGTTCTTGGCGTGGCAACAGCGGAAAACTATAAAACTGTCGCACCTTCAGCGGCTTCAACAACTCCGCTACAACCCGGAGACCTTTATTTTGAAGATGTAGATGGCAATGGTGTAGTCAATGATGCCGATAAACGGGTGATCGGCAATCCGCATCCTAATTTTACCTATGGCTTTGCCTTCAACGCGCGCTATAAGGCATTCGATCTACGCGCATCATTTAATGGCTCCCAAGGGAATAAAGTGCTGGATGGCTATGATTATTACCTCTACAATATGGAAGGCTCCGGCAATCAATATGCGGATGTCGCACAACGCTACCGTTCGGCTCAAAATCCAGGAAATGGAAAAGTGTACCGTGCATCGCGTGGCGGTACGCAAAGTAACAGTACGCGTCTTTCCGATTTTTATCTGCAGGACGGTTCATTCTTGCGTATGACAAATATTGCTCTGGGGTACAATCTTCCCAAAAGCCTTGCAGAAAAATTAACACTTTCTGGGGTAAGGGTCTATGCTACAGTGGACAATCCATTTACGATTTCTAAATACAAAGGCTACAATCCGGAACCGGATTATAATCAACGCGGCAACCTGACACCAGGTGTGGATTATGGGCTTTATCCATTGGTGAGATCGTATAACCTTGGTGTGAAAGTAACGTTCTAATGATTTGACCGAGGAGCTATTGTGCATACAGGCATATTAGGAAAAAAAACCTATCAGTAGCTTCGTCTTTATAAATAATCGCCTTGCAAACCTCGCTTTGAAAAGAGGTAGGCAGGAAAAAATAAAAAATAACAGGATGAAAAAAAGATATATATTACCCTTTGTTTTGTTGGCATTGTCTTCATGTACCAAAGACTTTTTAAATCAGAAAAATCCCAATGCCGTCACGATCGATGATTATTTCAAATCAGAAAATGATGTGCTCTTGGCTGTCAACGGGCTCTATCAGTCCCTTCGTACGGGAAGTACACTCGGTGAATCGAGCACTTTATACAATGAAGAACGTTCGGACAACTCAGGACGTAATGACAACCAGTCCAATGCCGGGGAGCCATTCCAGTTCAATGACTTCTCGTTGCTGCCGAGTAATACTTATCTCAAGACACATTGGTCTGCCATGTATGCTGCCATCAGCCGTTGTAATGTGGTTCTTTCACATGTCGATAATGTGACCTTTACAAGTGCAGAATTAAAAGGCCGTTATATTGCGGAAGCGAAATTCGTCCGTGCATTACTATATTTCCATATGGTACGCAAATTTGGAGATATTCCATTGTCTACGGTACAGGTTACAAGTAAAGAGCAAGCAAATGAATTGGCTTTTCGGCAAAAAGAGTCGGTTGTGTATGAACAGATCATTAAGGATTTGACGGAGGCATTGTCCAGCAATCTTCCCAATACACAGAAAGATTACGTCATTGGTAGAGCGTCTAAATCGGCCATTAATGCGATTTTGGGGCAAGTATACTTAACGTTGGGTGCAACGCAGACGTCGGGGAGTGCAGAAAATTTTGCGAAGGCAGAACAGTACCTCAATGCGGCTTACCAAATGCGAACTTTTGGCAAGCTAAACGAAATCCCCTATGCGGATGTTTTCGATGTGACCAAGAAAAATAGCTGTAAAGAACTCGTTTTTCAGATTCAGTACAAACAGGGAGACCAAAACTATAGCTCGAGTATCGCCCGTAATTACCAGGCGCGAGGAGAAACTATCAACTCACGTTACAATTCGACAGGTGCTGGTGAAGTGGCAAAACTAGATTTGATTAAAGATTACGAGCAAGACGATATCCGAAAAGGTTTCTCCGTGAAATTTGCCACCAATACGCAAGTTAACGATTGGTTTGTAACCAAATTTAGGGATAATAGTGACGCTGCGGGTACCAACGGCTGGGGTGGAAACGACTGGATCTTGATCCGCTACGCCGACGTCATGTTATTATTGGCGGAGACCAAACACCGTTTAGGTAAAGAAGCTGAAGCTATTGCGTTGCTGGATCAGGTTCGTGAACGCGCAGGGCTACCTTCGTATGCTGTGTCCATGTTGAACAATGACTATCGCACAAAATACCCAACATTAAAAGAAGCGATTTTACATGAACGCCGGGTGGAACTGGCTTTCGAAAATCATCGTTGGTTTGACTTAATCCGGAACTATAATCCGCAGGAATTGGTGACGTACTTTAAAACTAAAAACCAGGCGGATTATGGGAATGCTAAAATCTCCAATATTTCCACAAAGGATAGATACTATCCAATTCCTTTTGATGAATATAAATTGGATCCACAGCGTATGTATCAAAATCCTGGCTATTAATCTATCAGGGTATACGGAATTGGGCTATGTTCCTTTGTATTAGGAAAACGAATTTCGGATGTTATCATCGAATTTCGGGCAAAGGAAGAAACGTTGATGATAGATCCAGATGAGCCATTGAATCCCTGATGGATCGTTTGAGATATATTGGAAAAAGGTATATGGATGATGTCCATATACCTTTTTTTGTGCTAAGATCAATTTAATAAAATTGACTTTCCTTCCTTTGCGGAACGCTTGGCTGCCTCCAATATCTCAACAACCATCACATTGTTGCTGATGGAACCTAAATCGCCTTCAGGCAGCTGATTTCCTCTTAATACATGTTCCAGATACTGGATGTGATTTTCGAAATAGTGCTGATCTGTTTGAATAACGGTCGGCTCCCCATTATGCTGTACATATTTCAATAGCTTTTTATCATTTTTTGCATAGAGCTGAGCCTTTGTTCCGAAAACTTGTAGATCCTTGACACTATATGGCCATGCCCAAGAGGCCTGGATAATACCTGTACTGCCATCGCGGTAATTTAAGATAATCGTGGCATCATCTTCGACTTTTGGATAAACTTCGGGCTTCAGTTGATGCGTAATGGCACTGACAGAAATAGGACGTTCACCATTCTTGATCCAGGTCATGAGATTGGCCCCATAACAGCCGAAATCCATTAATGCACCACCGCCATTTTTCTGTGGATCTGTTAGCCAATCGAGAAAATAGCTGCTACAGCCGATCTCTTTGGGCCCTTCATGTCCATCTTTTACAATCATCCGTGTCACTCGACCCACTGCATTTTGATCAATCAATTGCTTGAGCTGTTGGTTGCTCTTGTACCAGGTCGTTTCATAATTGACCAAAAAAGCCGTTTTGTTTTCCCTAGATAAAGTTGCTATGCGTTTGGCATCAGCCAATGTGGTTGCCATCGGTTTCTCTACCATGACAGGTATTTTGAGCGGTAGGCAGATTTCCGCTACATTGATATGCTCATTGGTGGGGTTGTAAGCAAGAACGACATCGGGCTTTACTTTTTTGAGCAAGGAACTTAGATCTGGGTAAAAAACGGACTTCGGAAGATGGTATTGTGCCTGAATTTTGCCGGCTAGGACACTGTTAGGCTCGGCTATTCCAATAATATCGACCTTCTTCTCTTTGTATAGGTTCAAAAGGAGGTATACATGGTCGTGATTGAGTCCCGCAACAGCGACTTTAAGTGGACTGTCCGCATAAGCAACATGCTGAAATAGCATCGTCAACAAAAAAAATATCTTTACTATATGTTTCATGGTATTCTGTTTAGGTTCGATAAAGATACCAATTTGAATTCTTTAAATCCTTTAGTAAATCCAGTCAATCTTTGGATGCGATTGTATTATTTCCGCTACGATATCGAAATAAGTCTGTCCTTTTCCAGCTTGTAAATCGGCTAGCTTTTGTTGGAAATAGGTATGATTGAATGGTGAATTGGCTGCAAGTTTCTCCTGGTAATAGGCGAGCGTGGTGGTCACACCTAATGCAGCCCGACTGTGAGCGATATCCCGCCAAATGATCGTATGCTTTTTTGCGTCCTGCAATTTCCCAAATCCCCCGTAAAGCAGGTCGTCGAAACCGTCCAAACTGCCAATTTTCCAATTCTCACCGGCCATATAGACCTTATTGATTTCGGTGTAAAAACTCGCAATATCTGCAATATGAGCCCCTTCGATAACAACAAAACCCCATTCGGGATGAAGGGAAATGAGTTTGGTAAAGTCTGCCCAGAGCTCCGCTATCGGGATCGGAAAAGACGCTTTTGACCATTTTTCCGCAAACCGAAAAAGGTTTGGCAAGAAGTGCTCCGGAGTACTTTCGCGTAGGCTTGTCAGGGACTCGGACAAAGCCTGCTCCTGAAGATTTCCGACCAGAACTTTAGCAATAATCACAAGTTGATTTCTGTCGTTTATTTCCATCAGCTTCACATTAGATTTACTTATATAAAGGACTAAAAAAAAATGAATTAACGAAATCGTTTTCGATTTTTTTACAAAAATACAATACATTTAAGGTTACATTTAGCTATAAATCTAATGCTATGGTCTATCGGAAAAATGTGCTTTCGTATACTTGCGGTGTTGAGTATACTTTCTCTAATCGAGATTCCTGTCTATGCACAACAGCGACCCAATGTTATTGTGATCCTGATCCGCGATGATGGATATGATGATTTTGGCTGCTTTGGCGAAAAAGATGTTCATACTCCGCATATTGACCAATAAAAAACGAATGAAAATCATACTTATACTTTTACTCGCATTTGGAGCTGTCATGGCTAAAGCCCAGGACAGCCATACATTTGACCGCATCAAAAAACATGTGTACGACGACGAATTGCAAAGTTCGGCCGCGCCCAGTGATAAAGCCACAATTTGGAGGAGTCAATTGACTGAAGCTGGTACTTGGTCTGATATAGATTACACAAGTAAATCAATTTCACTCTGGCCTCCGGGAGAACACTTAGACCGCCTGAAAGCTTTGATCGTAGCTTATGTATCTCCCAAAAGTAAATTTTATCAGCAAAAGTCGCTTTATGACAAGATTGTACAGGCAGCGCAGTATTGGGCAAATAATCGCTTTGAATCAACGAACTGGTGGCACAATGAAATTGCCTCTCCCAAAGCAATAGGTGTCTGTCTGATCCTGATGAAATTTGGTCAGGAGAAAATTCCACCTACCTTGGAAATGCAGCTGGTGAAACTCATGGAGCGGGGAGATCCTTATAAAAAAACAGGTGCCAACAAAAGTGATATTGCCATGCATTACTTTTACCGGGCACTGATCCTGGAAGATGAGAATCTATTGGCTGCAGCAATGGAGCAATTGCTCCTTCCCATCCAGTTAGTGGATGGCGAAGAAGGCTTACAATATGATTTCTCTTACTTGCAACATGGCCCACAACTGTATATTGCGGGCTATGGTGAAGAATTTTTAAAGGGTATTTCCAAAGTCATGGCCTATGTCCGTGAGACACCTTATGCGGTTAATAAGGAGAAATTGGACCTCTTCGAAAAATTTCTTTTGGAAACCTACCTGCCGATCATACGCGCACGTTATATTGATTTTAATGTGCATGGACGCGGGATATCGCGACCAGATATATTGCGCAAGGATCAGGAGGTCGGCATATTGCAGCAGATGCAATTGATCGATCCGGCCAACAATGCTGTTTGGAAGAAAGGAATGGCAAAATTAGATAGCCTTCAGGCTTTTGATGCTGAATTTACTCACCGGCATTATTGGAAAGGGGATTATACCACTCATCTCAGAAAGCAGTATCATTTCAACGTACGCCTGGCAAGTAAGCGAACCAACAAATCGGAATCGGGAAATGGGGAAAATATGCTTGGAAAAAATATGACGGATGGTGTAACCAATATTCAGGTTTTTGGACCGGAATACTATAATATCATGCCGGTATGGGAATGGGATAAAATTCCGGGTACGACAACACGGGATTATCCGGATGATCAGGAACTGAAAGAACAGTGGGGGGCTCTGGCGACCAATGCTTTTGCCGGTGGTGTCAGCAACGGTACGATCGGTGCATCGGCGATGTCTGTTCAATATGATGGTGTGAGTGCACAGAAGGCATGGTTCTTTTTCGACAGGGAGATCGTTTGCTTAGGAAGTGGAATTACATGTGCTGCGGTGGAACCGGTCGTAACAACACTGAATCAAACTTGGTTGAATGGCCCGGTCGTATGGAATGGAAAAGAGATCTCGACAAGAGATTCTCTGATCAGAAATGTAAAAGGTGGTGAATATGTACTGCATAATCGGGTCGGCTATTATTTCCCGGAAGCAATGAAAGTCGCTCTGACGGCAAAAGAACAATCGGGCTCCTGGTACCGCATCAATCGTTCCCGATCAAAAGATGCTGTCCGTGGTAAGGTATTTAAATTATGGGTTGAGCAAGCAGCGAAACCTGTAAATGGAAGTTATGCTTATATTGTTGTACCTGGTGTAGATCAGATAGATAAGAGGGCTATGCAGCAGCTAAAAATCTGGCACAATACACCTGCTATTCAAGCCGTAGAACATCAGGGGCTGGCTGCTATTCAGGCAGTGTTCCATCAGTCAGGCACCTGTCAAATTGGGGCTTGGTCTATTCAGGTGGATAAACCGGTCATTCTGCAAATTACAAAGGGAGATAGCGTATTCAAGCTGGATGTGGCAGATCCCCTACAACAGGAAAAAGCCATACATGTTCATCTCATCAATAAAAGTGCAAAAGTAAATCAAATCGTCGAGATAGCTCTGCCGCAAGCTGAGTACGCGGGTAGTACGGCGTCAAAAATAATCACGATCGGTAAATAAGTAAAGTCTTACCCCTTTCGTAATTGTCGTGAATATTAAAAAGGAAGGTCCAGGATCTGTAAGGAACCTGGACCTTCTTCATTTATTTGACCGTAGTTTGCTATTCACGTCGCTGGTCTATTAGAATTCTATTCTATAGTTAATCGTTGGGATGATCCCGGTCCATTTTTGTGGCTCAATGATACGTTTGCTAAAATTGTAATGCATACCGACCGTATTCTCTCTATTAAGGATATTTTGAATGTCTAGGATGATGAGGTGGCTCACTTTCTTGCGGTTGATGCGGTAGCTTGATGAAAAGTCAAGTCGGATATAAGGATCGGCAGTTAGGGTGTTAATTCGGCTTTGATCGATGATTTCCTCATCTAAACGTAAGGATTCATCTTCCAGCACCGGAGAGTATTTTCTTCCGCCGGCGTAGATCAGTTTGGCGTTCATCCCGAATAGGTTATTTTTATTTTTTCCCACTGTCCATTCTTTTCCCAATAATAGATTGCCGACATAGCGTGTATTGAATGTTGTATTGTATTCTTTGCCATTGAGTGCTTTGAATTTGGAATCAAATACCGAAGTGGTGGCCATAAAATAATAGCCCTTGCTGAGTGATTTTTCAACTGTTAGTTCAACGCCATAGTTTCTGCCTGTACCTTTATTGACCAATTGACGATAGGTCGACGTTCCGATTGCCGAAATATCCGATACGTTGAGCAGGGAGAAGTTCATGTCTGGATCTGAGGAGACAGGTACATTGTATAAATGTTGGTAATAGACTTCGGTTTTAAATCTCAGCGTGCGGCTTAGATTTTTTTCATAGCCCATAACAGCCTGCGCGGACTTGGTAGGGGATAGCGCTGTATTGTCTGTTGTATTTTGTCCGGTTCCTCCGCTCTTGGCAAAGTAATAACTGAGTGGTTCTAAACGATTGTAGAGTCCTGTGCCAAAGGATATCGTCTGATCTGCCGCGACTTTCCAGTTTAAGCCCAGTCTAGGTTCTGCAGCCCAGCTTTTACTTAAGGCAAAATAGTTGGCATGTACTCCCGTATTTAGTGTCAGGCGATCGGACAGTTCCGTTTTGAGCTGTGCAAAAGCGTCATAGGTACTGGTATTTCCCTTTTCATTGACCCGTTCTTTTAATGCGGCAAGTTCGGTATCATAGGTTAAGGCGTAGAGATCATAGCGAAGCAGACTGGCATTGATTCCCGCCCGGATCGTGTTTTTACTGTTTGCTCTGTAATTCAGGCTACCGGCATACCGTATTGCGGTATTTGTAAATTTATCTTTGTGATATAGGCTTGCCACGTAGTCCTGTGTCAGGGTATCTGTTTTATTGGAATTACGGCTGATTGATGCTGAAATAATGTTATTGAAATACAATCTATCGTTAGCGATATACTGATGTTTTAGTCCGGCACTTCCAGCGTTAAATCCCAGGTTCATGTCCTGCGCATCTGTCCGTTCCTCCCATTCCTGGAAATTGCGTTTGGCAGTTTCGTTTATCTTTCCGAGGCCGCCGATTCCAAAGAGCGAAAATGTTCCGGCCTTCTTGGTCGGAAAAACAAAATTAAAGGAGAGGTCCTGGTACTTTGGAATACCTGTATCCGAGACTTTTACACCTATTTTTTCCAATAGACTCAATGAGGAGTAACGATAGCTGATCAAATAAGAGGCATCGCTTCCTTTTTTGAAAGGGCCCTCTAAAGTTGCACCTACCCCCAACACACCGACATTGAATGTATATTCGCGTTTATCGGTATTTCCCTTTCTAAATTTAAGGTCAAATACTCCTGATATGGCGTTGTTGTATTCAGCAGCCAGTCCACCAGTATAGAAATCAGATTTTCCTAAAACCATCGTATTAAGCATACTTATCCCCCCACCAGCGGCACCTTCGGCTCCAAAGTGGTTGGGATTTACAATTTCGATGCCTTCCAATCGCCATTGTAAGCTTTTAGGCGAATTTCCACGCACAATGATCTCGTTGTCGTCACCACCGGCAACAACACCGGGAAAACTTTGCGCCATTCTGGCCGGGTCAAAAAAAGCTCCAGCATAACGGTTGGTCTCCTCTGGAGAAAAAGAGCGCCCGCTGGTCATCGCCATTTGATTTAATGGTTGCTTTCCAGTGTTGGCATAAACCACAGCTTCGTTTAAGGTGTTTGCCTGTGGTTCCATTTCAATATTAAGGATATTCTCACGGCCGGAGGTGATGAGCAGTTCTGACAGTTCTTCCTGTCTATAGCCCGCCATACGTACCCGTAATACTTGACGTCCAACAGGAACCTGCATTAGCCTAAATACTCCCTGCTGATCTGTACTAACGGATTTTGTATCACCGTCGGAGGAAAGGATAATGGTGGCACCGATCAGTGGTAGTCTTGTATTTTTGTCCAGTACAGTCCCTTTGACAGTCTCGGTCACCATCCGTCGGTTTGTCTTCGTCGAATCTTGTACCTGGGCAAGTGATTGCGTGGCCTGGGTCGCCATTGCAATTATTAAGATTGATGTTAGTTTCATATTGATTAAGCTTTATTTTTATGACAGCTAACTTTCGTTTTACCCTTAGCAACCGCGATAATTTTTTTAAACAGACTTTTTTGTCCTTGAAAATAGGATGAAGTAAAAACGTTATTAACATAAATAGCATTTATATAGAGCAAATTAACAGTGTTGTTAACATTTTTATGATTGCACGATACCTCGAAAGGATCGGGCGATGAATTGACTATTTCTTGTAAGCAAACACAGAAAAATTACCCACCTCATGCTGGGCAGGTTTTCAACAAAATGTCTTTTAATGCTTAGGTACTTAACACGGTTATTAACAAAAATAAAGGCTTATTGTACAATATCGCTCCCATCTCATATAAATGGGAAGCTTGGGTTTAAAATCTTCCGGAAAAATTAACATTCCCGTAATCTTGCGCCACTATCTTTGTAAGGTGAAAACGACCAAAGGCCATGTAGATAACCATTATTTATCACGTTTTAAAGCGGGTGATCCCAAAGCTTTTACCTATTTTTTTGATTTGTATTGGGAGGAGCTGTATACAACGGTCTTTCGCCATCTTAGGGATGAAGCCTCCGCAAAAGATCTCGTACAGGAAGTTTTTATACACATCTGGGAAAAACGCCATCTCATTAACACCGATTATAGCTCCTTGAAATCTTATCTCTATACTTCTGTTAAAAACAAAGTACTCAATTATTATGCGACGGAGCGGGTGCGTAAACAGGTGTTTGATCAGGCTGCCGAACGAATGGAGCTATTTACCAATTTAGATGATCACAATCTGGCAAAGTACAAGGCGTTGGAGGTCATTGTGGAAGAGTCTATTGGACGGTTGCCCAAATTGATGCGATCGGTTTATTTGATGCGCTATGAAAACTATTCGATAACGCAAATCGCCAAAGAGTTAAACCTCGCCGAACAGACTGTCAAAAATTATTTGTCGGATGCAAGAAGAATCCTGCGTCAGGAATTGACACAACGATTTGCTGATCGTGATTCTATTTTTTTACTCTTCGCCGGTAGTTGTCTGCTTCATTATTATTTAATATAAAAAACACATTGAATTAAAGTACTTCGAGGGTATTCACCTGTATTAGAATAAAAAATAATAACAGTGAATATCGAGAACTTTAAACGTATAATACAAGATTACCTGCAGGGAAAATTGACCGAAAGGGAAAGTGAACAGGTGGATAGTTGGTATCAGTCTATTACAGAAGAAGATATTAATCCGTTTCATGATGAAGCCCATCGTCATGCGGTAAAGGACGAACTGTTTAAACGGCTTGTACCAACTCTACAAGCTGAAAGAAAAAGCGCAGTTCGGATCCAGCGGTTTCGCTGGTTGTCTGCCGCTGCGGCAATTCTATTACTCGGTATCTCATCTCTTTTATTTTTGCAGAATCATCAACAAGCTCTTCCTTCTAGGAAAATACTAGCTGAAATGCAGCTTACGCAAACAGTGACGAAAGCTGGTGAATTGCGGGAGATTTTTCTTCCTGACGGAACTTCCGTTTTTCTCAATGGAAATACACAGATTCGTTATGATAAGATAAACTATGGGAAAAGTAGAGCCATTTTTTTAGATCGGGGCGAAGCTTTTTTCAAGGTCAAGCGTGATACCCTGCATCCATTTACGATAGCATCAGGAGCTGTCTCAGTCACTGTATTGGGTACATCCTTTAATGTCAATCGTTCGCAGGCTTCCGGACAAGTTACGGTTGAAGTTAAAACCGGACGTGTAAAGGTGTTCGCTGAAGAAAATGGGGAACAACGTATCCTGACTCGGGGTAAAGCTGCACGTTACAGTCTGGCAAAAAAATATTTTGAAATTTTTGATCAGAATCCAAATACCGTAAACCTATGGACACAGGGGGGAATGCTATTGAACAATGTGGGATTCAATGCGCTTAAAGAAATTATCTACAACCGTTATGGTGTTGTATTGATTGCAGACAACCTTGATACGGATAAATTCAATTACTCCCTGATGATTCCTCAGGTTGAGTCATTGGATCAGGTCTTGACTATGATCTGCACTATTCATCAAATCAAATTTAGGAGGGAAAAAAATGAAATAATCTTACACAAATAAGCTGCATTAGCAGGAAACGACGGAAAATATAACAAAGGAAAAGTGCTCATCTGGCAAACCGCTAAATCGACCAGTGAGCACCTTAATAAGTCATGTTAAAAAACATTCGTACAAATATATGTATAAAATAACAAAGCTCACCAGCCTGGCAGCAAAGCTCGCGCTCTGTTCAGTGCTTTCTATTTCGGGAACAAATAGTCGTGCCGGGTCAATGGATAGCGTACATCTGATACCGAGCGATCTGATCAATATTCATCTTCGTAATGGTAATGCGGCTGAGGCTGTGCTCCAGCTGTCACAGGAAACAGGTCAGGCAATTGGTTATGATCGGAATATTCTCCAGCTGGAGCGTATAGCAATAACTGAAAAGGTATTCCGCAATGTGCGTGTCGATGAGGTATTGAACTATATTTTGAGAGGTACCGACATTCAATCAAGGAAAGTCGCGGGCGGGATTGTCCTTGTTCGAAATGCGAGCAAGCAAACCTCTTATCCGCTGAAGTTGCAGATTTTAGATGAGGACAACAAACCTGTAGCTGGTGCGTCGGTGCATGTGCTCCAGGCGGAACAGAAGAGCTTGTCCAATGCAAAAGGGGAGGTAACCATCAAGTTGCCCGCAGGTGAATATCATGTAGTGATTACACATGTTGGCTATGAGAAAAAGGAGCTTCATAATGTAAAACTGGACGATAACAATACTGCTGTTCGTCAGGTGTTCTTAAAAGGAAATGATAGTGTGCTTGATGAAGTTGTGGTAACGGCACTAGGGATCAAACGTCAGGATCGTTCCCTGGGTTATGCCGTCGGAAAGATTAAAGGCGAGGATCTCAACCGTGTCAACAATGATAATTTTTTGGTTGGAATGGCGGGGAAAGTTCCGGGAGTCACGATCAGTTCAACGGGGCCGGCAGGCTCGACAGTCAATATGGTGATTCGGGGAGCTTCTTCGTTGAGTACAGACAATCAGCCGCTTTTTGTCGTCGATGGGGTGCCGTTAATGAATAGTCTGAATAATATCGGTCAAATAGGGGATGACAATAAAGTCGATTATGGTAATGCCATTGCCAATATCAATCCCGAAGATATCGAGAATATCTCGATCTTGAAGGGACCCAGTGCGGCAGCTCTTTATGGTTCCAGAGCAGGCAATGGTGTCGTACTAATTACAACTAAGACAGGTAAGAATGCAGAAAAAATGACGATTGCTGTCAATAGCAATACGGTATTTGATATTCCCTATAAGTTTATCGACTTGCATAACAAGTTTGCTAGCGGTACCATGCCCTGGAAACCCGGAGACCAGCCCGGAGATTTGATCATCGAAGAGGAGTCAAGTGTGATGGTCGGCCCGGCCTTAGACAAAGGATACAAAGCTGTTCAATGGAATAGCCCGCTTGATGAGCAGGGTAAGCCGATCCCAACGGAATTGAAATCGTATCCGGACAATATAAAGAATTTCGTACAAACGGGTATTACAAGCTCCAATGGTATTTCTTTGAGTAACCGTAGTGAACGATTGGATTACCGTTTTTCGTATTCTAATATGGCAAATAAAGGGATTATTCCCAATGCAGACCTTTTTCGAAATACGTTAAATATCAATTCAACAATGCGAATTCGAAATAGTCTGACTTTAGGTCTTTCACTGGATGCCAGCCGAAATAATTCAAATAATAGACCTGCAGGAAATCGGGGTACAAATCCCATTCAGGCAGCGTATGAGGTCGCTCCTCATATTAATATTCTCGATCTAGAAGAATATTGGCTCCCCGGACAGGAACAGATACAACAGCGTTCCCAATCCATTGGTAACCATAATAATCCATATTTTCTGGCCTATGGCGTCAATAATGCCTTCACACGGGACCGTGTATTTGGAAATCTACGACTGGATTGGAAGATTAAAAAAGACTGGACCGCGATGCTGCGCTATGCCACAGATGTTTACTGGGAAAATAGGGAAACGAAAATCCCTTATAGTTACACCAATGAACCCAGAGGTGCTTACGGTATCGTGAATCTGATGAATATGGAACAGAATATTGATTTTCTAACCACTTACACGCAGAAAATAGGCAATTTCAATGTAGCTGGCTCATTGGGTGGCAACCTCCGTTATAATCACGGTAAGTCTGTACAAAACATATCAAAAAATGGTGCCGGTCTGATCACACCTGGCTTATATACTTTGGCAAACATCAGTCCGCTGAATCTGGACTTCTACAGCTCTATCTCGGAAAGAGCAATAAACAGTGTGTATGGATTGGTGAATCTCAGTTATCGTGATATGGTTTATCTGGATCTGACAGGGCGTAACGATTGGTCAAGTACGCTTCCGGTAGACAACCGATCCTATTTTTATCCTTCGGCATCATTAAGTCTACTGGCCAATCAGGTATTGAAGCTACCTAAAGCTATTCATTTAATGAAGCTTAGAGCTGGAGTTGCACGTGTCGGAAATGACACCTATCCTTATAACTTATCCAATGTGCTGAGTAATCCGGGTAGCTGGGGTGATGTACTGCGCCTGACACGCTCCGGAGCGCTCTTGATTCCTGACCTGAAACCCGAGATCGCCATGTCTTATGAGTTAGGGATGGATCTGGGGCTGTGGAACAATCGCTTAAAGTTTGAGGGGACTTATTACAAGTTAGAGAATAAAAACCAGATTATCTCTACGACGCTCCCGAGTTCAAGTGGTTTCAATTCAAAGAATATTAATGCTGGATTATTGAGTAGCAGGGGTATCGAGCTGGCCCTCTCGGGGCGGCCAATCGCCAAAGAAAATTGGTCCTGGGATCTCGGGCTCAACTGGCATCGCAACCGTACGCGTATTGATGAATTATCGGAAGGGGTCGAATTTTATACCTTTTGGACCGACGGCAGAGGCGGAGCACGTACCTACGTAGGGGAAGAAATAGGTGATTTATACGATTCGAAGCTGGTCACAGTTGAAGATCAGTCATCACCTTATTACGGATTTCCAATCCTGAACAAAAATGGTTCCTGGCAGGCTGTCCGGATCAATAATAGCCGGAATAAGATCGGAAACTTTAATCCGGATTTTACCATGGGGCTGCAGTCCAGCTTAAGGTATAAAAAGTGGACAATGAATATCGCGGCGGATATGCGTTTTGGTGGAAAATTCATGTCACAAACTTATCGGTATTTTGAATCCAACCTGACCACACAGCGTTTTCTTGATCAGCTGATCAACCCCAAAGGAATGACAGGAGAGACACTTCGAAATTACCTGATAGATAATAATCTGGTGCGAGTGGAAGGGAACCGCTATCCGATTGTGGGGGGGCCGGGGGAAGAGTATGGCGGTTATCCTGTGAATGTGGGCGGTGTCACCGGAAATTTCGGTGTATTTAACCCCGGGGTGATTGCCCAATACGATGATAAGGGAAATATCACAGGCTATACTGAAAATTTAGGCGCCGAGGGGACCAAATATATTGCTTACTCAGATAATTATCCCTGGGACTTTATGAATGCCGCAACATTCGATGCTTCATTTGTCAAACTTCGTGAACTTTCTTTTAGCTACGATCTGTCGGGAAAATGGTTGAAACGGCTCGGCATTGCGAATGGAAGCCTAGGGGTTTATACACGCAATCTGATCTTATGGACCAAAGCAAAAGTAGGAATAGATCCCGAAATGGCTTTCCAACCCGAAACAGGCATCGGATTTAAGCAAGGAATTGAGCGTTATAACGTGACGCCTTGGTCAATGCCGATAGGATTTAAAGTAAATGTGACATTTTAACACCGCTAATAACGATGAAAAAACAGTTGAAGACATTAACAACAATGATCATTGCCTTCGGGATGGTTTTGAATATTTCTGCTTGTAAAGACTTGACAGAACTCAATATCAATCCGAACGGAGTGAGTGAAGAGGATGCAAATCCCAATCTGCTATTGCCAACGATATTGACGGGAGCAGCACAAAAATACAATGAATTAAGTTTCTCCGATCTTGGTGGAGTGATGCAACATACGCAGTTTGATGCTTGGTTCAACTCGCACAATGACTATGAATGGACAGGGGGGATTTTGAGCTGGGAAAGTTACTATGGTTTTCTGCGTGATAATGAACTGATGCGTAGACGGGCGGAGAAATTGGGGCTGGATTTTCATCAGGGTGTTGCCCTGGTGATGCGTGCCTATCTGTTTGGCCTGATCAGCGATTTATGGGGCGATGCGCCTTATACGGATGCCCTGAAAGCAGAACTTGGAGATACAAAATATAATTTTCCAAAATACGATAGCCAGGAGGTGATCTACAAAGGTATTATTGAAGAACTAAAACAGGCAAATGAACTGCTTTCACGACCGGATGCATCCTATGAGGTATTGGCGGGTGCTGATGTGTATTTTGGTGGTAAAGCCTCCAAATGGCGCCGTTTTGCCAATTCCCTAGCCTTGAGGTATTATATGCGTATTTCGGAGAAGGCGAATGCTTTTGCTAGGCAGGGGGTTGAAAACATGCTGGCCAATCCCGATAAATTTCCACTGATCACCAATTCGGCAGACGAGGTACTGATGGATTTTGCTGGCAATAATGCCGCCGATTCGTGGCCGTCAAATACGGTGTATGATGCCAGTGGGAGCAATTTCAGAAGAATGAAAATGTGTGCTACATTTGTCGATCGACTTCAGGAATTGAATGATCCACGACTGGCTGTGTGGGCAAAAAAGGTCGAGATACCAATAGAAGTGAGCAGCACGGTACCCCCTGGTACTGATAAAATTGTTAACGGCATTCGCATCCTGTCACCCGATGTAGTCAAGGGGATACCTATTGATACAGACAAGGATTATGTGGGCTTACCACCAAGTGGATCGAAAAATCCTTCTGCCTATAATTTGAATCCAACGCCAGGACAGACTTCCATCAATCCGCATGTTTCTTACCTTAACGATATTTATCGCTCGGCCAAGGGAACTTTGCTCAAAGCGAGGTTGTTGACTGCGGCCGAAGTGGAGTTTATCTTGGCTGAAGCGGCCTGGAAGGGCTGGGCTGTACCTGAGACTGCGCGTGCATATTATGAACGTGGTATTCAAGCCTCGCTGACAAGCTGGGGAAAAGCGTCAAATTACGCAGATTATATTCGCCAAAAAGGTGTGACTTTTGAAAATACACAAGTACAGATTATGGAGCAAAAATGGATCGCTAGCTGGTCCACTGCTGCACAGGCTTGGTTTGATTATCGGAGAACGGGGTATCCAAAATTAAATGCTGGACCAGCAGCGATCCGTACACAGCTCCCGGTACGTGTACCTTACATGCAGACAGAAATGAGTGTGAATCAAAAGAATGCCGAAGAAGCGTTAAGCCGTATTGAGAAAACAGCGTATTCGCAGGCCGATAATGAAAATAGTGCCTGGTCCAAACCTTGGTTATTGCAAGGAACGGGCAAACCTTGGTAAAAATTACAGGATATATAGATTAAAATAACAAATGAAAATAAAACCTCTTTTTCTAGCAATAGCGTTATGTTGTTCCATGACGCATGGTCAGGCACAGTCCAGTGTGACAGATAAACAGCCGGATCGGATTATGTTGACCTGGTCTGACGATCCGAGCAGCACACAGTCAGTCTCCTGGCGCGCGACAGGTAATGGCGATAAAATAATAGGACAGATTGCCGAAGAGCAAAGCAATCCCGATTTTGAAACAAAAGCGCATACAGTTGAAGGTACCCGATCGTATCTGGAAAGGGGCGAGCAGAAGGATATTTACAACCATGTTAGCTTTCGGAATTTAAAACCCGGAACAACCTATACCTATCGCGTAGGTGACGGTACCCATTGGAGTGCGTGGAATCAATTTAGAACGGCGGCACAATCGGGTGATTTTTCCTTTATCTACCTGGGGGATGCGCAGAATGATTTGCGTTCGCGCTGGTCAAGGACGATTCGTCGTGCTTTTCAGCAGGAATCAAACGCTCGTTTTATTGTTCATGCCGGTGATCTGATCAATCGTTCCAATACGGATGAGGAATGGGCTGAATGGTATGAAGGGACAGGGTTTATTCATCAAATGATACCTGCTATCCCCACGCCAGGGAATCATGAATACCGACGGGATTCGACAGGGCGTCTGGTTCTGGATCCGCATTGGAAAGTACAGTTTAACCTGCCAAAAAATGGACCTGAGGGATTACAGGATGCAGTTTACTATTTGGACTATCAGGACCTGCGCATTGTTTCTCTGAACTCCCAATTAATTATGCTGGATTCGGTAGCGGCTTCTACACAAGAAAAATGGCTGGAGCGTGTACTTTCCTCTTCCACAAAAAAATGGAATATCGTCGTGATGCATCATCCGGTATATTCTACAGCCAAAAGTCGTGATAATACGATATTAAGAGAACGATTTAAACCCATCTTGGAAAAATATGGTGTTGATTTGGTTTTGCAGGGCCATGATCATACCTATGCCCGGGGCAGTCTTGGCCGAAAGCGTCCTGTATACCTATTGTCGGTGGCCGGACCGAAGATGTATGAGTCCGATTCTGAACGATGGATGGATGTTGCAACGGAGCAAACACAGCTGTACCAAGTAATAAAACTCACGGCAAATAAGCTCTATTTTGCAAGTTATAAGCTGAATGGACAATTGTTTGATTCATTTGAACTGTCAAAAAAGTGATTTCGCCTTATGGCTGAATAAAAAATTGCTTAAAAAATACCTGTATATGATGAAAAAGACGCTGTTTTCTACTCTCTTGTTGAGTATAATAATTAGTTTTACGACGAGTCTATATGCCCAATCAATTGATTTAATAAAAAGGCTGGACCAAAAAAGTCTGCATATCGTAGCACATCGGGGGGCACACCTGGAACAGCCAGAAAACTCGATCGCTGCTATTGAAGAAGCCATTCGGCAAGGCGTTTCAGTAGTTGAGGTCGATGTGAGAGCGACCAAAGACGGTGTACTGGTGCTCATGCACGATAAAACCTTAAACCGCACCACAACTGGAGAAGGGGAGGTCTCCAAACATACCTTCAACGAGATTCGACAGCTACGCTTACGTACCAAGGCTAACGGTGAAGCGTCGGAACATGCTGTACCCACGTTAGAAGAAGCTTTACGCGTAGCGAAAGGAAAAATTATTGTAGATCTAGACTTTAAGGAAGATCGAAAAGAGTTTATTGAGAAAACCTATGATCTTGTTGAAAAAGAAGGGATGGAAGATGAGGTGTTGTTTTTTCTTTATGATTATAAGGATATGCCTAGGATTTACAAACTCAACCCAAAGGTGACGCTCTTTCCACGGGCACGCAACATGAATGATTTGAATGCCATTCTGAAGATGAAGATAACCTCAATCGTTCACCTTGATGAGTCGTTTACGGATACCAAAAGGCTTGATTCAATGCGGCAGCAAGGTATTTACTTTTGGATGAATAGTCTTGGTGAATATGACGATAAGGCAGGACAAGAGGGCGAAGACATTTATCGGTCTTTTTTGGAAAAATATCCTTTTGTACGGCTGATTCAGACAGATTATCCCAACCTTTGGCAAGAAGTCCTTAAAAGATTTTAATATGTTTTTATTACGTAGTATATTTCCTATAACATTCACTAGAAAGACGGCTTGCCGTCTTTCTCACTTTTTTATCAATACATTTGATATTTATTGCTAATTTTCAGTATCAGGGATCACAGATCACATTTTTTCGATCAGCTATGTAAACGAGAACATTCGTTGCCAAATTGATTATCGAGAGGACTAAGGAAACAAAAATATTAACTTGTTTATTTCTGCTAAATCGTTAATTTAGTGTTTTGAAACCGGTTGCATAAATCGTGTGATACATAAATTTAGGTTTCCGTATAAGAATAGAAAATAGAAAAATAATAATCTACTTATGAAAGTCCGCATATTACTTTTTACTGCAATGACAACATTGCTCTCGCCAAAAATTCAAGCCCAGCAATTTCCATATAAAAATAGCACATTGCCCACCGAAAGAAGGGTCAGTGATCTGTTGGGGCGAATGACTGTTGAAGAGAAAGTTGGACAGCTGAGTAAATTGCTTGGATGGGATATGTATGAGAAACAGGGAAAGCAAGTTGGGGTTAGCGATAAGTTGCGGAAAGCGGTCAAGGAGCAGCATATCGGCTTGTTGTGGGCCACGTTGCGCGCTGATCCCTGGACACAAAAAACCTTAGTCAATGGCCTTACTCCCACAGAAGCCGCACGGGCGACCAATGCCATCCAGCGATATATGTTGGATAGCACCCGCTTGGGTATTCCATTGTTACTATCTGAAGAAGCTCCGCATGGACACATGGCCATTGGTGCTACGGTATTCCCGACGGCAATAGGACAGGCGAGTACCTGGAACCCGGATTTAATTCAGCGTATGGCGTCGACAATAGCACAGGAAACCTACGCCGTAGGTGGAAAAAATGGCTATGGTCCTGTATTGGACTTGGCCCGGGACCCCCGCTGGTCCCGCACGGAGGAAACCTATGGCGAAGACCCTTACCTCATCGGACAGATGGGAAGTGCCATGATCCGTGGTTTTCAGGGTGAAAAGCTTGGGCAACAGGATAAAATTATTGGTACGTTGAAACACTTTGTCGCTTACGCGGCACCCGATGGCGGACATAATGGTGAGTCTGTATCTTTTGGTGAACGAAGCCTGAGACAGTATTTTCTACCGCCATTCGAGCGTGCAGTTAAATCCGGTGCGGGGTCGGTTATGACGGCTTATAATAGTATTGACGGTATTCCTTGCTCCGCAAACCCTTGGCTGCTAAAAGATATTTTACGTAAAGATTGGGGGTTCAAGGGATTTGTGGTGTCAGATCTATTAAGTATTTCTGGTCTCAACGGTGGGCATGCGACAGCGGCGACTGCAGCAGAAGCCGCTTCACAAAGTATACATGCCGGATTGGATGTGGACTTGAGCGGATCGGGATATGGCCCGAATCTGTTACAAGCGGTGCAACAAGGGCTGGTCGAGCCGGCAGTATTGGATACAGCAGTGGCGCGGGTGCTACGCATGAAGTTTAAACTTGGTCTATTTGACCGTCCTTATGTGGAGGAGAAGCTTGTTGCTCAGAAAGTTGCCACAGCACAGAATAGATCTGTTGCAAGACAGGTTGCACGCGAATCCATCATCTTATTAAAGAACGAACAAAATATCCTGCCATTAAGTAAATCGTTGAAACGGATTGCGGTGATCGGACCAAATGCTGACAATGGCTATAATCAATTGGGTGATTATACTGCGCCACAGGCCGAAGGCAAGGTTCAGACTGTATTGACCGGTATTCGCTCGGCTCTGGGAAAAGGAACGCAAGTTGATTATGTCAAAGGTTGCGCCATCCGTGATACAGTAAATTCTAATATTTCAGCTGCGGTAGCAGCTGCTGAGCAAGCAGATGTGGTAATTTTGGTTCTCGGAGGTTCGAGTGCACGGGATTTTAAAACTTCCTATCAGGCTACGGGAGCAGCGAATGTAGATCCCAATACTGTCAGTGATATGGAAAGTGGTGAAGGATTTGATCGCGTTTCGTTGGATATGATGGGCGATCAATTAAAACTGATGAAAGCGATCCGGGCAACAGGAAAACCTCTAGTCCTGGTTACGATCATGGGAAGACCTTTAAATCTTAATTGGGCTTCGGAACATGTTCCTGCGATCGTCAATGCTTGGTATCCTGGACAGGAAGGTGGATTGGCTATTGCAGATGTGTTATTTGGTGATTATAATCCCGCTGGAAGGCTACCGATTTCTGTGCCGCGCGCTGTAGGCCAACTTCCTGTACACTATAATCATGCAAAACCCAAACACCACGATTATGTTGAAATGTCAGCTAAACCTTTGTATGCTTTTGGGTATGGGTTAAGTTACAGTAAATTTGAGTATAGCAACCTACAGGTCGCATTGACGGAAGGTGCAGCTGATTTTGTGTGTACGGTTTCCTTTGATGTCGAAAACAACGGTTCTGTAACGGGCGATGAAGTAGCACAGTTATATGTTGTCGATGAAGTCAGTTCTGTGGTAACCCCCATTATGCAATTGAAACAGTTTGCGCGTAAAAATATTGCGGCAGGGAAGAAGGAAAGTTATTCTTTTCAATTGACCAAAGAGGATCTTAAACTTTGGAATGCGAACCAGGAGTGGAAGACTGAAAAGGGAAAGTTTAAGCTATTGGTAGGCACTTCATCGGATGATATTCGACTTAAGGGAGAAATGGAATTAACGAAGGATTATTAATTAATCCTTCGTTAATTTATAGATATAGCTATTGTTTTGATAAGGAGCTTTTGACAAATTAAGATCTTTTCCATCGAAAGAATACGAGTAGTCATAGTTCAATATCAATGCCCAGTCGAAATCTGCAGTCCAAATATTTTTGTCTTTAAAAATAATTTGGTCTCCAACAATTTTGTACGTTCCTGAACCACCGGCAGGAAATCGGTTTTTGTTTGCTGTACAAAAGAAACTGTCTGCTTTAAATCGGACGGTTACGTCTCCAGTGAAGGTTTGGTCCTGATTTTTATAGTTGACTATAAATTTCCCCGAATAACTTCCTTCGAGATACCGGTTTTGATTAGAAGTTTCCTTTGAGCAACCTGCGCATACGAAGCATGCTAAGCATGTTAATAATTTTGATATTGATCTCATAACTCGGTTTTTAGAATATTACGAAGTTACTGCCATTTTTGCTACAACTATCCTACTTATTTGAGCACAACATGCTTAATACTCTTTCTATTCCATGTATACGTGATATGTATTAAACCACTGGTATCTTGAATAATTGTGGGGTAAGAATACTCGTCCCCCTTGACTCCGTCTTCAAGTATAAGAGCATCTTTCCATTGAAGACCGTCTTTGGAAATTGCTACATGAAGCTTTGTACGCCCTTCCCACCAATCCTTCCCAGCTATAGCGGGGTTGTAAACGATCATAAACAAGCCATTTTTTAATCGAATGGCATCAGTTGCCGAATTCGGATTGAGCAAGTTTGTTGCCTGCCAGGATCCCCAAGTAACACCCTTATCCGTCGAAAAAGCTGCCATAACCTTGTTTTCTTTACTTCGGCAGAGCACCTGAATGCGTCCATCCGAATGTTGGACAATGCTTGGCTGGATGACTTGAATGCTCGTATCGGGGCGTATGTTGCTGATGGACCAGGTTTTACCCTGATCCCGACTGATTTCTATATGCGCCTTCCATATTTCTTCTTTAGACTCTGTGCTGGAAGGAGATAGTATGTCACCGTTGGACAATGTAAATGGTTTATTTTTGATCGGACCCAAAATACCATCGGGTAATGCCTGTGATGCAGACCAGTGGTAACCTTTATCGAGGGAGTATTTGACATAGCCTTTCCATTCGCGTGGATTAGGACCAATTTTATAGAATAAATATAGGGTGTCGTTCTTTGGGTGTTGATAGAGTACAGGGTTCCAGGTCGGATAACGCTTTTCTGCAAGGATCCCATCTGCGATTTGGACTGGTGTTTGCCATTTTCCATTTGTATAATGAGAACTCCATATCACCACATCAGGATTGGATTCTTGCGTGCCACCAAACCAGCAAGCCAAGAGGCTGTCTTTGCCGAAGGATTGTATGGTCGAAGCATGGCATTGTTTGAAAGCAGCCTGGCCTTCTTGAAAGATCTGCCCAGAAGAAACTATCTGTGGCTTGTAGGTTTTACATGAATAAAATGCTAAGAATAGGAGGGCTAAAAATGGGGTTATATTTTTCATTCGGTTACTATTTGCTGCCAAGTTCACAAGTGGCGTTTTTTATAGATAGTATATTTAGTTATTCGGATAATGATTAAGGGTAGAAATCGGGGGATTTGTATTTACTGGTTTTCAGCAGTGAAATGAAAGCCTCTGAAACCACCTGAAGTCGATCATCGTTATCGGATAACAAAAAAACAGCTGGATGTAAACCAGCTGCTTTTTTGTTACTTGCTTTGCAATTGAATCGCGGTAGCATAATTGAATCTTGTGCCCGGACTTCTCAGGGTGATCTGATTGTCACGTTGCGACCAGTTCAAGCGACCTTTATGACCCAAAATTGCTATTTTTTTCACTTTAAAATTGTCTGGCACCTGAAAGACATATTCATTCGGTTGCTGATAAGTGTCACCTTCCGAAAGGTGAAATACATTGACGATTTTACTGTCCTTACTTCTGGTGTAATAGTAATCACCTTGATGGTAAGGGGCGATGGTACGCGTGGCATAAACGGCATTTTGGTTGATCTTCATCCAGCCGGCCAATTCGTTTAAGCGGTCATATGCGGCCTGATCGTAATCACCTTTGGGACCGGGAGCGATGTTAAGCAGATAGTTTCCGCCACGAGAGATGATCTTGACGAGAGTCTCAACGATCTTCTTTGTTGGTTTGTAGTTATCATTGGGAACGTAGCTAAAAGAATCGCCCATGGTAATGCAGCTTTCCCAGGGGATATCCAGTGGATGTTCGGGTATTGCCTGTTCTGGTGTTACATAATTTTCCCAGTTTCCGGGAACGGTGCGGTCGACAACAATAATTCCCGGTTGATTTTTTCGGGCCATTCCGCCGATACGGTCCATGTCAATATCTTGTTCAACTTTAATGGTTTTTTGCCAGTCGACGGACTGATCGATCGTTTTGAATGGACGTACCCAACCACCGTCTAACCATAAGATATCGACCTTTCCATATTCGGAAGTGAGCTCGTTGATCTGGTTGTAGGTATAGTTTTTGAATTTTTCCCAACGCTCAGGATGTTTTTTAGGATCGTAGTTTACATTGCGATCTTTTGGTGGGAAATAATTCCACCAGTAAAAATCCGTATGCCAATCCGGTTTAGAGAAATAGGCGCCAATTTTAAATCCGTCATTGCGAAAGGTATTGAATATTTCTTTGGTGACGTTAGCTTTTGGGTTTGAAGAGAAAGGGGTTTTGCTGGAAGTAATTTTGTAATCCGATTCCTTGGTATCGAACATGGCGAATCCATCGTGATGCTTGGTCGTAAAGACGACATATTTCATGCCGGCTGCTTTTGCGGCGTCGGCCCATTTTTGTGGGTTGAAATCCGTAGGATTGAATGTTGTCTGTAGATTTTCGTAGTTCTTTACGTATTCGTTGTAGGTTGCGCCGTGCTCTGGTTTACGCTGTGTCCATCCTTCATCTTCGGGGCATAAGCTCCAGCTTTCCACGATACCCCATTGACTATAGGTACCCCAGTGCATGAAAAGACCAAATTTCATATCCTGCCATTGTTCGAGGTTTTCGATCACCTGTGGGTCGGTAGGTTTTTGGTAGCCACCCGACACATTGTGTGCTTGACCAAAGGCTAAAGTTGTGCTTGTCGCTAGCAGTGCGGTTGATATAATGGTTGTCAGTTTTTGCATGTATAAATATAATGAAAATGATAAAAAGAAAGCCACTTGAAGGTGGCTTTCTGTAGGAGATGTAGTGTCGATTAATTGACGTCCCAGAAAATTTTAGTATCACGTGTATCTTTTGATCGTACAGCCTGATAGTTTTCACTATTGTTAGTAATCTCGGATGAAGGATATGTCAATCGCACAGGAGGACGTTGAAATCCATTTAAGCTGGAAGTTGGAAATGCTGGCAAAGTTGGATACCCCGTTCTTCGGTATTCAGACCATGCTTGTTCGCCCTGTAACCAACCAAAATGTAACCATTTTTGTGTTCCTATAAGCTTTAATTTTGCGTTTTTATCACCACTGAAGGCAATATTTGATTCAGTAACAAATTTATCGATTACATCATTACTTGGTTTAGTTGCTTTTGCGTTATTTGAAGAGCTTGCATTCAGATAATAATAAAAGTTAACAGACTGCTTTACTGCTGTTTCATATGCTGTTTTTGCCGCAGCATCAGTACCCCATCTTTCTTGGGCTTCTGCTTTAATTAAGTTTGTTTCAGCGGCAGTCATCAACACGCCAGGTAGTTTATTATTGATCCAAGCAGTTGCAGAATCAACAACTGAGTACTTCATGAATTGTGCATCTGCTTGAGCAGCGGTGAATGTAATTGGCATTGCTTGGTATTCCTTATTGGGAATAAATTTTTCACCTACTGTCTCTCCAAACTTGTCGAATAGCACAGCAGTCCGAGGGTCATTTGCAGTTTTTAAAACTGTATTTAGCATATAATCAGGAGCATAATAACTTGGAAGTTCTCTTACGGCATCTAGTAAACTTGAGGTATAGGTAGTTAAAGGTTTCAATAGAATATCTTCTGAACCTACACTATAATCGCCAGTGTTTTTACCATCAACTAGAGGATATTCTGTTGGGTTGCTTAACATGTCCATAATCTCAGTCTTAGCTTTATTTTCATCGACATTAGAGATTCTCATCAACAAGCGTAAACGTAAAGAATTAGTATATTTGCGCCATTTTTCTAAATCTCCAGAGTTTAATATGTCTGCTCTGTTAAATTCGGACGTACTATTTGCTGTTTTAAAAAAAGTATTGATTTCTTTTAGCCCATCGATAAATATAGTATACAACTCCTTTTGATCATCAAATTTTCCCAGCTTGATCACATCTGTTAAAGGAAGACTCCCAGCTTCTGAAAAAGGTATGTCGCCAAAGTTATCGACTAATTTCGAGGCTTGATCGTATAAAATGACTTTGGCAGCATTCATATATAGATCCCGGCTTACCTTTTCTTCAGTAGATAAGTTGTTATAAGATCTCTCCATTGATCTATAAACGCCGATTATGCCAGGTGAATAAAAATCTTTCCAATAGTCATTAATATAAGAATCACTTTGTTGATACATTGTGTTTTCATTTGCGAAATATGCTGTCTGCGTATATCTTGCTTGATGCATCAATATAAAGGTACGGTAATGCCAATATTCCGATCTTAAACGAGAATTATTCAGTATTTGTGAAAAAAATGCTGGTATATTGGGTAAAGTTGTCTGTTCTGGATCCGTATAGCGATCCTCTAATTCAGTTTTACAAGATTGAAAGCTTCCCAATGTTAAAAGAATACTTCCAAATAATAGTATTTTATTAAATTTTTTCATTGCTTTAAGTGTTAAAATTTAGCATTAAGAGAGAAACCAAAACTTCTTGTTGCTGCATTCGAGCCGATATCAATACCTTGCGAGTACCAATAGTTACCAACAGGTGCTTCTGGATCGATATCTTTGATCGAACGATAGAAGTAGAAGAGATTTCTTCCTATTAGAGAAACACGTAAACTATTCAATTTTAATTTTTGCGTAAATGATTCAGGGAGATTATATCCAATAACAACTTCTCTTAGCTTGATGAAATTATTATCTAGGACAGCAGCTTTCTCATTCCAAGCATTGTTGCCCCAATAGAAATTATTGATATAATATTCAGCTCCAGAAAGATGAACATCATTTTTAGCACCGGTATTTTGGTTAACTCCATCTAAAGTTATGCCTGATTCACGATATTCCAATGTGCTTTCTAGTCGACCAGCTCCGTAAGCATATTTGTGCGGCGTGGAGATCATTTGCCCTCCAAATCTGTAGTCAGCAGTAAAGTCTAAACTAAAGTTTTTGTAATTGAAGGTATTTGATAATCCTCCAATTGCTTTAGGCATAATATTACCCGCTTTAACATAAGTTGACTTGTCAATTACGTAATTACCTTCATCGCTGATTAAAAACTCTCCGTTTTCATTGGTAGCGCGAGGAAATACGTAAATATTTCCAAGGGTTTCCCCAGGTCTTGCTTCCATGCGGATAGAACTTTGATCCGCATCATAGAATATTAATTTTGGCACACCTGAAATTAGAGCGTCAAGTTTGGATTTATTATTCGAGAAATTCAGTCTAGCATTCCATCTGAAATTTTCTTTTTGAATAGGTGTACCGCTTAATGAAATTTCCCATCCTCTATTGGAGATTTTACCCACATTAAGGAATTGTGTTGACGCTCCAGTTGAATGTGCCGTAGTTAACGGCATAATTTGATCATCTATAAAATTAGAATAATAGCTTACATCTAAACCTAATCTATTTTTTAAGAATTTCAAATCTAATCCAATTTCCTTTTCTGTTTTTTTCTCAGGTTTTAAATCTTCATTTCCATATGCAGAATTAGTGGCCAAAGATGGTACTGGACCATTAACCGTTATTAATGAAGTTTGTTTAAAAGCGAGATTTGACGCATAAATTGGTGCATCATTACCAACTATGCCATAAGATGCTCTTAGCTTTCCATAGCTAAAGAAATCAGGTAATTTAAATGCATCAGAGAATACAAAACTTGTATTTACAGAGCCATAATGATACGGGTTATTTTTTGCTGGCAATGTTGAGGAATACTCCTTACGTCCTGTACCTTCCAAGAATAAATAGTTTTTATAGGAGAGGTTTAACAACCCAAAGTAAGCATATTTAATCAGCTCTTTTCTAACGTGTGTAGTAACAGCTTGACCGAAAGTGTTATTTAAACTAAACCAATTTGCTGAAACTAAACCACCTTCCGTTCTTGACATTTGATCATCATAGTTTTCCATACGTGACTGAAAACCTCCACTTAAACTAAAATCAAAGTCATCTGACAATTTGTCGGCGTAGGTTAATAATGCATCACCATAAATAATTTTATAGATTCCTTTTGAAACTTCAAATTTACCAGTGCTATTCGTTTCATTGTATTGAACTGCATATTCATTATGCTCTTTGTTTTCGATATTTAGTCCGGTGAAATCTGTACCTAAACGACCTCTAAATTTTAATTTGTCTAATATACCCCAGTTCAACGTTGCGCTTCCCAAGAAACGGTTTTCCTTCTCTTCATAGCTGTTTCGTTTTTGTTGCCAAAAATAATTTAGGAGATTGACGGCTCTATAATTGACTGGAAATGCCCCAGGTCGATTTGAACCAAAAGGATTGTATCTGTAGCCATCGGAAGTTTGGTAGAGTTGATTTTTCATTTTCTCAACGTCTTCGGCACCGCTGAAAAAACCAGCATAAGAACCCAGAACATCTCCCATTAAACCGGGTCTGTTCTTTGTAATTGTACTGATATAAGATGCAACTACATCCAAGTCCAAGCGATCTGCAAGCTTGATCGAACTGTTCAAATTAAAGGTACTTTTATTCATCTTACTTCCTGGTACAATTGCCTTGTAATCCATATTGGAAGCGGATAACCTATAATTTATTTTTTCAGTTTGATTGGAGATGCTTAAATTAAAGTTGCTATTGTGCCCTGTATCAAAAATATCACCGTAATTTCCTTTGTTAGCCGAGTATTTTCGAAGTGAACCATCCCACCAGCGGACATCCTGTCCGTCATATTTCGGTCCAAACTGGCCCCATGCGTTATAATTTAAAAGTCTATCGCCTGGGAAAAGCGGATTTGTCATCCAGCCTTCTTCCGTTGCGCCTGATTGTAAGTTCGTCGCAGCATCATAACCAGGTCCATACTCATACTGTAATCTAGGAAGGAAAGCGGCAGTTTCGATTGACCCAGTATAATTAAAGTCGATTCCAAGACCTTTCCCTTTTACTCCTTTTTTAGTCGTGATTACGATTACACCACTAGCGGCATCAGAACCGTATAACGCAGTTGCACTGGCTCCTTTTAAAATTGTCATGGATTCAATATCATTAGGGTTTAAATCTAACATACCATTTCCACGTATTCTGTTATCTGACCATATAGCTTGACCTCCGGGATCTGTTATACCGCCGGTGTTATTCAAACCTTTTGAACCCGCCTGTTGATCGTTTCTAATCATGACCCCATCAACAACATATAAAGGCTGCCTATTGTTGCTTAGGGAATTAATACCGCGGATTTGGATGTTAACCGCACTGGAAGCTCCTCCGGGAGCTGAATTAATTTGTACGCCTGGCGCTTTTCCATAAAGGGCAGAACCAATGTTTGTTGTACCTGCTTGAGTTAGTTCTTTTGAACTTATTGTAGATGAAGCGTATCCAAGGGCTTTAGCTTCCCTTTTTATGCCCATTGCGGTTACAACAACTTCGTCCAATGCGGAAGCATCTTCAGTCAATTTGATGTTAATTGCTTTGGTTGATCCAACGACAATCTCTTGAGCTTTGTATCCAACGATAGAAACACGTAATGTTTCGCCCTGTGAGGCTTGAATTGTAAAAGATCCATTGGCCCCAGTTTGCGTGCCCCTGGTTGTTCCTTTTACAGAAACAGTCGCGCCGGAGACTGGTCCCTTAGCATCTGAAACTATCCCAGTAATGCTTTGCTGCGCATAGAGAGATGTGGCACTAAAAAGTGTACATAACGCCAATCCTGCAGTTTTTTTGTAAAATAGACTCATGTTTTAGGTGTTTGTGTAAAATATTAGTTAATTATCCTGTTCATAAATTTTTCGATAACTAAGGCTGTTGTACCAAGTTGCTGCGCACTTTGTAGTTTTGAAATTTCAATAGTTGTCTTTTTAGCAATCTTTGGAATACAATATTCATTAACAGCTACTTGAATATGAGGTGCAAGAATATCTCCGATTTCTGCCCCTTGTCCACTAATGATAATCTTATTGGGATTAAGTATATGGATTAATGTAGAAATACCTTTCCCTAATAAGTAGCCGATTTTTCCAATGTTGTTTATTGCAACTTGGTCACCTATCCTTGCCGCTTCTACCATCGCTTCGACTTTGTTGTTATATTCTTTTGCTAGTTTATCATAAATTGAATATTCTCCATTTTTTATGTCTTTTTCAATATTTTGAATCGCGGCGCTTAATGAAGCCTCAACTTCCAGACAGCCCCGTTTTCCACAAGAGCATAGGGTCTGCGCATCTGAAATTGGAATGTGACTAAATTCGCCAGCAAATCCTGATGTACCTTTGAAAATACTGTCGTTAATGAGTATACCTAATCCAACACCCCAATTGAGATTAACAACAAGGGAATGAGAAGAATCCCGAGCTTCACCAAATTTTTTTTCCGCCCAAGCGACACAGCGTGAATCGTTATCAATTACAGCCGGTTTATTGAATTTGAGTTCGATCTGTTCTTTGATGTTATATAAAGGTGATTGGCTACTATAAGATTCATTTAAACCGGAATCAGCATTTACGAAACCGGGCATACTTATTCCAATTCCAATGACATATTGCAATTCAATGGAATTGCTGGAAATAAACTGATCTATTGTTTCCATAATCATGTATGCTGCATCTGGATTCCTGAGATCAATCTGCATATTGTCTTGGGAGAATAGCACACCTGCCTGAAGATTGGATAAGGCAATTGATGTGTAGAACTGATCAATTGATATGCTAATAATAGTGTATCGTAGATTTTCGTTAAGCATATATTGAATGGCTTTTCTTCCACCTGTTGAGGGTGCATAACCATTTTCAACGATAATGCTTTTTGAGAGGAGCTCATTGATCTGTTTTGTCACAGAAGGAATACTTTTGGACAGCGAACTGGCAATGTCTGCAATCGGTTGCATTGGCCGATAATACAAATTTCTTAAAATCTCGTCGACCATATCTAGTTAAACTTCATTAATGCGTAATTATTGGGTTCTAATATTCGTATCTGATATTTATTTATATCATAGGTAGCTAACTGTAAACGCTCCTATTTAACCTGAGGAAATCTAGGGTATTTATTTTAGCTGTTGTTAGCATGTGGAATAAAGATATATATTGTTTATTTAAAGCTCCAAATTCTTTTTAAAAAATTTAAAAAGAATTTAATAGATTCTTTATTTTTAAGTGAAATACCCCTTTCTTTTGATTGATTATTAAATGTAATTGTAACGGATATAATCCATTTATTCGACATTAAATAAAAAAGCCGGCTTTAAGCCGGCTTTTTATAAATTATTGAGAAGGGCAAAACTTATTTCTGTTTTGCCCACCATAATGGTGTGTAGACAATATCGTTACCGCCAAGTAGAGCTACTGCCTTTGCATAATTTGTTTGATCTGCATTACTAAAGGAAGAAGGGTAACTTGTTCTTTGTGGGAAGAAGTTGATCTGGTTCTTTGTATAATTTGAACTTGTCAGTTGCGGCATTGTCGCAATATTTGTTTCCACGGCCGGGTTTTCAAAGAAAGGAAGTCCCAATCTGCGATGATCATTCCATGCTTCAAGACATAGATATGGAAACGAAGCGATATACTTTTGCGTGATAATTTTTGTCAGCTTATCATTCTTCACTGTTCCATTTTTATAAATGGTGTTTTCAGGATATTTGATTGTAGCTGTCCCTGTTGTATTGGTATAACCATCTTTGTATTTGACAGTAAAGCTAGCCGCCGGTTCAGTTGTATGATCATATTTTACAGATGTTCCAACACGGTTATAACTCTCTGATGCTAAATACTGATTTAGGTAAGACGATGTTCCCCAATAATCGAAGTTTTCAGCAACAGCTTTTTCGTAGGCAGCTTTGTCAGACATTGGTGTGGACCAGCCTCTCAATGCAGCTTCTGCTATCAAGAAATAACTTTCCCATGAAGCGAAGAATAGGCGTTTTTGCGTACTTGTTCTGAATTTGTTGATCATTCCCGGAATTCGCCCGTTCTGCCCTCTAAACACCATGTTGGAAGCTTTGGCGCCCCATGTACCAGCACTAAAAGCATTCCATGTATAGGAAGTATTAAACTTTAGAGTATTTCCATCTGGTTTTTTGATTTCTGCATCTTGAATGCTAGCTGCTGACCAATATTCTGGGTCTGAGGTATGTCCAGGAATGAAAAATGCCTTATAAGCACGTGGATCCATTTTATTTGGAATACCATCTAGATAGTAACCTTGACTTGGGTCATTAGACATTGTTGAAAAGTTGTCCAGATAGCGGATGCCAAAGTCGTCTTCATCTTTTATTTTGTTAACAATTGAAGATTCAGTAAACTGATCTGCTGTTTTGATACCCCCAAGTCCAATAAAGATATTATTTAATGTAGCGGAAAGCAGTTGTGTGTTCCATGAACGGCTCATTACACCAGTTAATGGATCCCAGCCATCTTTTTCCTGAACGCCAAAGTTCTGTGAGGCATTATCAATGTATTTGTTGGTTTTAACGGCGTCCTCGAATTCACTTTTAGCCTTATTGGCATCGACTTCAGATAATCGCATCGCCAACCGCATGCGCATCGAGTTTGCATAGCGAATCCAATTATCCCAGTTAAAACCGTAAGCTGCGTCATAATTTTTAATATCTTCTTTAGCAACCGCTGGATCAATTTTTGACTGAGCATCTTTCAGTTCTGCCAATAGGTAATAGTATACATCTTTTACTGAATCAAACTCGGGATTAACCCCTTGAAATCCTTTTGTAGGAACTGGACCAAAGTTATCTGATAACTCACTTAATAAATAAGCACGCCAAATTCTTGCAACTTGCATCATATTGGCATTAGAAACTGTTGCAGTTCCATTTTCAATTTTCTTTTGACCAATTTCAATGGCAGAGTTCGCGTTGTTTAACCAGCCGGAAATACGCGACCAATATATATTATTGAATTCATCGCTTTGCTGACCGATATTGAGAAAATTAAAATATTGTTGATGTGCAGCCGTTTTCCACGAATAAACAAACAGACGCTCAGCAATTTCAGGATCTTGCTGTGCTCCAATTATAGAATTGTTTAAAAAATATTCTGGTCTAACCTGTTCATCGTTAGCCGCAGTGGGATCTATGTTGATATCCTCTAGCTTTGTGCAGGAGGTTATTGCGCTTCCTAATAGTGTTACCAGCGCTATTTTTGATAGTGTATTTTTCATGATAATTCAGATTAAAAACCGATGGATAAGTTTAAGAAATAAGAACGTGAAGTCGGAAATGATAAATATTCAAATCCAGTTGCATTTGAGCTTATCGCATAAGTGGATTCTGGATCTACGCCATTTGCATAACTCTTTAACATCGCTAAATTGTTGACCGATACGCCGACTTTTGCATTTTTTACGATTGACGATTTTAGAACGGATTTTGGAATCGAATAATTTAATTGTAAATTCCTAATTCTCACATTCGTGGCGCTGTAGATATTTTGTTCTGAAATTCCTAAATTGCCTGTGGAGGCGGCAACTGCTTTCCAATAATCTTCTGGTGTAACCTCCACTTTGCTTTGTTCGTATTTTCCGTTATTTAAGATAACGCCATCAACAACAAATTTATCACGATTACCATTAACTACTGTTTCGGCGGAGGATCCACTCAGTTGCAGTGCTTGTTGTGTTCCAGAAAAAAATTGCCCGCCAAAGCGTCCATCTATCTGGAAGCTCAGACCGAAATTTTTATAGGTGAAAGAGTTCGTTAGACCGGCAAGCGCCCGAGGAGTTTGATCTCCTAATAAAACCGGATCTCCTGGAGCATGTTGTGGTAGACCGGTTCCGGTTAGTAAAAGCTTACCATTATTCAGGTCATTCGGGTCCTCAATACGTAGGAATTTTCTACCGTAAATTGCTCCATATCTATCGCCTTGGGATGCGTAGATAAATGTGTTATCAAATCCGCCAAGTGTTATGCGTTTAGATTCTGGGTGCAATTCAATAATTTTATTGATGTTTTTAGAAATGTTAGCATTTATATTCCATTTAAAATGCTCTTTTCTTATTACTTCTGCATTTAATGTTATTTCAAATCCTTCATTCAATATGTTACCAGCATTCGCTTTGAAAGATTGATAACCCGAAAGATTATTCATTGGAATATTAATCAGCTGATTGGTGGAGTTGTTTTTATAATAGGTCAAATCAAGTCCGAGCCTATTGTTAAGAAATCTTGTCTCTAAACCTACTTCGATTGATTTTTGAAGTTCGTTAACAACTCTGTCATTAAAAAGAACATCCAGTTTTGATGCAGTTGTATTATTATTTGGATCATTTCCGATCTTATATGTATTATACAGTTGATAGGGGTCCATATCCCGCCCCGTCTCTGCGTAAGAAGCCCTAATTTTTGCAAAGCTGAACCAAGCCGGCATGCTGCCTGATTTATTAATTAAATCGGAAATAACCAACGATGTACTAACCGATGGATAAAAATAACTGTTTAGATCGGGGTGTAATGTTGATGTCCAGTCATTCCTCCCTGTTAAACTAACGTACCAAAAATTATCATAATTAATATCAATATTCCCATAGAAAGAGTTTATTTGCTTTTTGCTAATACTCTCAGTGAAGCTTGGATTTCCAATATTATTATTTATTGCAAATAGATTTGGAACTCTTAAACTACCCGCCCCGGCACTTAAAGATGTACGGTTACGTTCCATAATTTGTCCGTAAATTGCTGCGCTACCACCCCATTTTCCGAAAAGATTATCTTTTCTAGCTTGTAAACTGACGATGTAGTTATTTTCATAAAACTTGTCGGTTCCTGTACCATAAGAATTGTTAATATGTGAACCTGTATAAGTCTTATTCTCATTTTTAGTTGAATAATTATCGGACCCTACACGCACATCTGCACTTAACCAGTCATTGAAATCGTATTTGACGGTCGCATTCATGAGGTAACGATCACGGGTGTCACGGCTCAGTTTGTTACTCGCAGCCCAATAAGGATTAATTCCTGAAGTTTCGAGGTACCATTTTTGTTTGACTCCCAATTCATCCATTCCGTCTTTAAATTGCGTAATATCTAATGTTCTGGGAAAGGTCAGGAGTTGACCATAATAGTTGCCCGGATTTGACCCGCCCACAGCTCGGTTGTAGGCCATATTGCGCATATATTGTACTTTAATGTCTGTAGTCCACTGATTGCGTTGACCGAATTTTGCATTTACGCGGTTGATCAGATTTAAACGGTTTAATTTTTGACCAGGCGATTTACTATTATCGTGAAGGTACGTTGCAGAAGTATAAAGATTGACTTTATCTGATAGGGCTTGTTGGAAATTAATGTTTTGCGTAGTACTGAAACCTGTTTTGAAGAAATTTCCGATATTATCATACGCTCTAAGTGTGGTCTTGGAACCGTCCCATAATTCAACTTCCTGGCCTGTTATTTTCTCTCCCCAAGAACTCGTAGAGAGCTTTCCAAATACTCCTCCCTCACCCTGAGAGAATTCACTCTGCAGTTTTGGAGTCATAAAGATGTTCTCGATACCGGTGATGGTAGAGTAGGAAATGCCTACGCCGTCTTTTGCTTTACCACTTTTGGTGGTGATTAAAATAACCCCATTGGAAGCCCGAGATCCATAAAGTGCAGATGCCGCACCACCTTTCAAGACCGACATGCTTTCAATGTCTTCAGGGTTCAAGTCTCCGAGACCACCACCCATATCTGCTGTTGGATTCCAGAAATCGTTATTTGATGCGCCAACAAAGTTGTCCATAGGTACTCCGTCGACGACAATTAAAGGTTGGTTGTCACTCGATATCGAGTTGAATCCCCTAAGAATAATTTTAGAGGAGGAAGAAGGTCCCCCAGATCCTTTAATAACCTGAAGACTGGATACTTTACCCGAGAGTGCATTAGCAATATTATTTTCTCTTGCATCAGTAAGGGCGCTGCCTTGTATGTCTTGAAAAGAATAACCTAAGCTCCTCTTTTCTCTTTTTACCCCCATTGCTGTGACAACAACCTCACCTAAGGTGGATTCGTCATTTGACAGACTAACATTAATCGTTTTAGTTGCACCAACCACAATTTCTTGTGGTTTATAACCTACCAAGGAAATACGTATGGTCTCGCCTTGAGCAGCTTGGATACTAAATGCCCCATTTGAATTCGATTGGGTAGCCCGAGTTGTCCCTTTTACAGAGATCGTAGCTCCCGATAATGGCCCCTTGGCATCTGAAACTGTTCCAGAAATGCCTTGCTGTGCAAAAAGCGATGTAGCACTGAAGAGTGTGCACAACGCTAAGCCAGCTGTTTTTTTGTAGAATAGACTCATTGTTTAGTGTTTAATTTGTTAATAATTATTTAGTTAGGATCCTGCCGATATGATTTTCTGCGACAATAGCAGCAGTACCCTTTACCTGGGCATGTTTGTTTAATTCAGACATCTGGATTTGTGTGGTCTTTGCAATTTCAGGTATACAAAACTCGTTGATTGCAATCTGAATCTGCGGATTCAAAATGCGCCCCAATTCGGCGCCTCTGCCACTGACAATAATTTGTTTGGGATTTAAAATGTGAATCAATGTTGAAATTCCTTTCCCCAGCATATAGCCTATCTTTCCAAGATTGTTAATGGCTATCTGGTCTCCCACATTGGAGGCTTCAATCAGTGCATCGATTTTGTTGAGATTACTCTTAACAAATGTGCTATAAATGGAATACTCATTTTTCTCGATATCATTTTCGGTATTCCGAATAGCCGCATTCAACGAAGCTTCTACCTCTAAGCATCCGCGTTTGCCACAAGAACAGAGCGTATTGTTATCAGAAAGTGGGATATGACTAAATTCGCCCGCAAATCCTGATTCTCCCTTAAATACAGTTCCATTAATAATAATCCCTAAACCAACGCCCCAATTTAGGTTGATGATCAAAGAATTTTCGATGTTTTTTGCCAAGCCAAATTCTTTTTCAGCAAGTGCTATGCAACGCGAATCATTTTCGATTACTGTGGCGACCTTGTATTTTTTCTCTATTTTATTTTTGATCTTATAGAGTGGATGGGTGACGGGATATGACTCGTTGACACCAAGTTCCGAATTCACAAAACCGGGCATGCTGAGACCAATACCAATAAGCCTATCAAGGGGGACGGCAGAGGAAGTTAAGATTCGCTCAACTTCTGAAAGAAGTAAGTCGGAGGAATTATCGGATTGTAGCTCCAATGGAATATCGCGATGTTCAGCGATTATATTTTGGCCTAAATCCGTCAATGTGAATGTCGAAAAATATTGATCGGCAGATATCGTTAATATATGGAAATTCAATGATGGGTTAAGTGCAAACTGTATTGGGCGCCTTCCTCCGGTGGATTCAGCAAACCCGCATTCGACAATTATCTTTTCCTGCAAAAGGTGATTGATAACCTTTGTGATCGAAGGTGTACTTTTCGAAAGCTTTTTTACCAACTCTGCTATAGAGAGTGCTGTATCAAAATAGAGGTTTTTTAGTATTTCTTTTTCCATTGGTATTTGAAATTCTTCATAAAAGCTGGTTAAACTTTTGTTAAAGATATGTTAAAAAGAATTCAAGTTCCAAATACTTTTTAAAGTTTTTTAAAAAGTATAGCTTTTTTATATAAAATCGGTGTGAACATATTTTTATTGTAACAATTCTATTTGCAAAGTGTCCTTCCCGTTTATGCCATTTATATAAACATTATGCATAAAAATGAATTCTGTAATACCTATATTTACGAACTAATCACTTAATTTATGATGAAACAACGTTATTATTCCTTGGATGTATTTCGTGGAGCTACTGTGGCGCTGATGATTATGGTAAATAATCCGGGGACATGGGCGCATATGTTCGCGCCGCTGAAACATGCAGCCTGGCATGGCTGTTCTCCTACGGACTTGGTTTTTCCGTTTTTTCTATTTGCGGTAGGAAATGCCATGTCCTTTGTGATTCCCCGATTACAGGAAGCTGGTCCTGCGGTTTTCTGGAAGAAGGTGCTTAAACGCACGGTCTTAATTTTTGCAATTGGTCTTTTTATTAACTGGTGGCCTTTTATTAAATGGGAAGGAGCAGAGTTGGTTTTTAAACAATGGGTTGATCCCAGTGATCCGAGCCGGGGCATTCGTATTCTGGGCGTATTACAACGTATTGCGATCGCCTATTGTTTTGCATCCATATTAGCGTATTATTTTAAAGAGAAGGCGATTATTTGGATTTCTGCTGGTATTTTATTGTTGTATTGGGCTGTTTGTGCAATGGCAGGGGGAGCTGATCCGTATAGTTTAGAAGGATGGTTTGGGACAAAGTACGATATCGCTATCTTGGGTGTGCCCCATATTTACAAAGGAGAAGGTGTTCCGTTCGACCCGGAGGGATTGATGAGTACCTTACCGGCGATCGTGCAGGTTGTGTTTGGCTATCTGGTAGGTGTGTTTATCAAGAAGCAAGGACAGGTGGACTGGTTATGGTCTAAGGTGCCTGCTTCAAACGAACCTCATTTTAAATTGTTGTCGGGGATGTTTGTGACTGGTTTTATCCTTGTTGTTTTGGCTTGGGTCTGGGCGCTCGGTTTTCCGATCAATAAAAAAATCTGGACAAGTTCGTATGTGCTTTATACAACGGGGCTTGCTACAATGACTATTGGTGGTATGATCTGGTTTATAGAAGTGCAGGGCGTTAAAAACAAATTGACGCAATTTTTTGATGTGTTTGGCAAGAATCCTTTGTTTATATTTGTACTGAGTGGAATTTTGCCACGTTTTCTGGGGCTATTTCGAATTTCAGATGGTGTAGCAGAAGATGGAACACAAAAATATATAGATGCTTTCGCTTGGTTTTATAAATATGTCTGTGCCAAAGTTCCCGGAATTCCAGAAGTTGGTTCTTTCGTCTATTCGCTGTGCTTTTTGACACTCATGTGGGTGATTTGCTACTGGTTGGACAAGAAGAAAATATACGTGAAAGTATAGTAAAGGTGAGGAGGTTATGAAAATGGATTTGCCAATCTGAAAAAAAACACTACCTTTGCACGCAATTAATAAATTTTTTAACGCTTTAATATTATTCAAGAGATGTATTTAAGTAAAGAGTACAAAGCTGAGATCTTTGCAGAATTTGCTGGATCAGCTACTAACACTGGATCTACAGAAGGTCAAGTTGCTTTATTCACTAAGAGAATTGCTCACTTAACTGAGCATTTGAAAAAGAACAGAAAAGATTTCGGTACACAACGTGCCCTACAAATGTTGGTAGGTAAACGTCGTTCATTATTGGCTTATCTTTACAAAACTGATATTAACCGTTACCGTGCGATCATTAAAGCGCTAGGTTTACGTGATATCATCAAATAAGCTTTTGTACAAAGGTTTTTTAGGAAAGCCATCCAGATTTTGGATGGCTTTTTTTTCTGAAAGTGTCTGATTTCTATTGGTCAGAAAGAACCTTCAGTTGATTTTCATAGCTGTGGTCAAATCTTTATCTTGCCCAAGTGCAGACTGTCTGTATTACCTCCACCATAGCTCTCTACAAAAAATATATACACTTCATAAGTCGCTTCCTTTGTATGTTCTGGAATATTAATATCTTGTTTGCCAGCTATTAAGCTATTTTTCGAGTCGTTCGTCAAAAGAGGATATTCAACTCCATTATCCCCTGCGCTATATAGTACTAAGAAGGAGTCGTAAGACCTTGTGTCAAACTTCTTCTCCAGATAGGCATCATATTCCCAAGTAACCTGAAGCACTCCGTTTTCTTGATCGAAATCCATCGTGTAAGAAGTGATGGGGTTGGGGCTTCCTTTGGCAACCATAAATTTCTTCCAGTCAACTACAAAACCGTCTCCTTCCTGCATAAGTGCTTCGTTCAGATTATAAGACATCGCACCATCATATGCCCGCTTTGGATAGCTGTACGCCTTATAGCCTATCTTGATGATCGGATTTAACATACTAATATGTGACCTCACAATTTTGAAGCGTGTTCTACTGAGCAGCTGTTCAGGACTGGGCTTCCGTTTTTTAACGCGAGGGAGAGAGCGTACATAATTTCCTGTTTTCGTCAACACAAATACAACAGAACCTGCTTTCCCAGAAACAGTTCCATTAACGCCATTTTTGATAATTGCCATAACTAACTGATTAGAAAATAGATAATCAAGATAGACATTAAAACCGAAACATCCTAATACCAAATTATACCTAATCACAATTTTTAATCAATTTTTAGACAGTAATCAGTCATTGGTTATTCAGTTTATACTGAGTTATCACTGAACCATCACTGAACAAACACTGAACAATTAATGTTAAAAGGTAGAATTTGATCCCTATTTGATCATAATGTGCTGTCTTTAAAATTAAAAGAGGAAAAAGGAAAGGAGCTAGGCTTGTGTAACAAAAATGCCCAAATTTAAAATCACAATTTCTGGCTTGATAAGTTAGATCTAAATATATTAAAAGCACCCAAGGTCCGATCTTTTCTGGATGGGCCGTTGTTATTCGGAAAATATTCAAAAAAGAGTACTTAAAAAAGGCACTCGAAGGTGCTTTTTTAAGAGCAGATTTCCAAAGAATGTCATCGGATGCTTCAGCTCCCTGTGGCCTGAGTATTGGCTTTGCATATTTAGCCCGATGTTAATTGCATTAATCTTAATATTTTAATTTACCTTTGTGCTGAAATCTAACGTATTTAAAATATAGGCACGCTGCCAACAAGATGAAAAGCGTGTCAAAAATAAGATTAAATGAATTACAACGAAATTAAAACAACCATCGATATGGGTAATGGCACCCAGATCGAATTGTCTACAGGAAAATTGGCAAAACAGGCTGATGGTGCTGTGGTATTAAAACAAGGTGATACGATGTTGCTTGCAACTGTCGTTTCTGCCAAAGAAGCTAAATCTGGTGTTGATTTTTTACCACTTTCAGTAGATTATCAAGAGAAATATGCGGCTACTGGCCGTATTCCGGGGGGCTTCCTACGTCGTGAGGCTAGATTATCAGACTATGAAGTATTGATTTCTCGTCTGGTAGACCGGGCTCTACGTCCATTATTCCCTGAAAACTATCACGCAGATACACAAGTTGCCATCAGCTTGATCTCTGCGGATAAAGATATTATGCCTGATGCGTTAGCGGGTCTGGCGGCTTCCGCTGCTATTGCAGTTTCTGATATTCCTTTTAACGGTCCTATTTCAGAAGTTCGTGTAGCAAAAATTGATGGTCAATTGGTTATCAATCCAAAATTATCTGAACTTGAAAATGCAACTTTAGAATTTATCGTTGCCGGCTCTGCACAGGATATCGGTATGGTGGAAGGTGAAGCAAAAGAAATTTCAGAAGCTGAAATGGTTGAAGCAATTGCTTTTGCTCATGAAGCGATCAAAAAACAAATCGCAGCACAGGTTGAATTGGCGAATCTAGTCGGTAAAACTGTAAAGCGCGAATATAACCACGAGCCTGAAAACCTTGAATTGAGAGATTCAATATTTGCAGCTACGTATGATAAAGTTTACGCTATCGCAAAATCTGCTTCAGCGAAACATGAGCGTTCTGAAAATTTTGCGAAGATCGCTGAGGAATATAGAGCAACAATGCCAGAGGAATTGGATGATGATACTGCATTCTTATTCAAAAAATATTTCCACGATGTTCAGTATGATGCTGTTCGTAACCTTGTCTTGGACGAAGGAATTCGCTTGGATGGCCGTGATGTACGTACAGTACGCCCGATCTGGTCTGAAGTGGATTACTTACCAGCAGCACACGGTTCTGCCGTATTCACACGTGGTGAAACACAGTCATTGACTTCGGTTACTTTAGGTGCTAAAGACGATGAGCAAATGATTGATGGTGCTTTTATCAACGGTTATAACAAATTTATCCTTCACTATAATTTCCCTGCGTTCTCAACAGGTGAAGTAAGACCAAACAGAGGTCCGGGCCGCCGTGAAGTTGGTCACGGTAACCTGGCGATGCGTTCATTGAAACAGGTATTACCTGCGGATAGCGAAAATCCGTATACAATCCGTGTGGTTTCCGATATTTTGGAATCCAATGGTTCATCCTCAATGGCGACTGTATGTGCCGGTACATTAGCTCTTTTGGATGCTGGTGTGAAGTTGAAAGCTCCTGTATCGGGTATCGCAATGGGATTGATCTCTGATGAAAAAACTGGTAAATATGCAATTTTATCGGATATCTTGGGCGATGAAGATCACTTGGGTGATATGGACTTTAAAGTAACTGGTACCGAAAAAGGTATTGTTGCTTGTCAGATGGACTTAAAAATCAATGGTTTGAAATGGGAGGTGTTGACACAGGCTTTGGATCAAGCAAAAGAAGCGCGTTTACACATCTTAGGTGAAATGAAGAAAACCATTTCTGCTCCACGTGAAGACTACAAACCACATGCACCTCGTATTGTTCAGTTGTTGATCGATAAAGAATTTATCGGTGCTGTAATTGGTCCAGGTGGTAAGATCATACAAGAAATGCAACGTGAGACGGGGGCAACAATCTCTATCGAGGAAGTTGATAACAAAGGTGTCGTTCAGGTATTTGCAGACAATAAAGCTGCAATTGACGATGCTGTAGGTCGTATCAAAGCGATTGCTTCTAAACCTGAGATTGGAGAAACTTACGAAGGTAAAGTAAAATCAATTATGCCATTTGGCGCATTCGTCGAGATTATGCCAGGCAAAGATGGTTTATTGCACATCTCTGAAATTGACTGGAAGCGTCTTGAAACAATGGACGGAATCTTCAAGGAAGGTGATAAAGTAACGGTTAAATTATTGGATATTGACAAACAAGGTAAAATGAAACTTTCTCGTAAAGCTTTATTGCCTCGTCCTCCAAAAGAAGATAAACCAAAACAAGATAAGCCGAACGGCGAAGCTCCCGTAGTTGGTGCCGGACAGGAATAAGCTTATATGAATTACTATAGAAAAGCCCGCTATGCAGCGGGCTTTTTTTGTGGGCTTAATTTGATTAACTTAGTGCTATACTTTAATTATGATCCGAATATATTGTTTTCTGTTTTTATCGGTATTATATCGGCCGGTTGTGGCGCAGGTATCAAAAAATACTGATACAAGCCATATCTATACGGCCGTGGACATTTTCCTTGTACCGAGGAGCGGGATGGATAACTTTAAGATCCATTGGCTAAATTATCTAAAAGAAGCTAAGCGGGATGGCCGGTTGGAAAAAGCGATACATGCTGACCATATATTTGAGGTATTCGTCACAAAAAACGGGGAACTATTGGGTAGGAAAAGTGGTTCTGAAGATCGAGTTCTACTTGATTTTCTAACAAGGCAAAAAAGATGGAGTCCGGGGATTCAATCGGGGCGCCCGATATGTTCTCTTTTGAAGCTCAAAGTCCCGAAAGAATTGTTTGATAAGGTAAGGATGGAAGAACTGGTTGGTCAAGGCGATTTGGTCAGGCAGGAACTTCTTGAACAATAAACAAAAGAGGCTGTCATTTCGACAGCCTCTTTTGTTTTTATAGCATAATAACGCCTTTTATCTTGGATACTTCTTTGTAGAAGTAAATGACCTGATCTGCATCTTTTACATTTACATTAACCGTGATCGAGGTGTATTTGCCTGTTTTGGAATCCTTGAAGTCAAAACGTGCATCAGTATCATCAAATACACTTTGGATCTGATTGAAATGATCTTGATCTTTTGGTAAGATAAATTTGTAGGTATAGTCTTTTGGAAAGGTTTCCAAGTCCTCTAATCTCTCTTTAAAAGTTTCATAGAAGTCTTTTGGATTATCACCTCCGTCGGGGATGTCTTGTATGTTGATGTTTTTGTAATCTGCCATTTTTTGTTCTCCTTAATTTATACAGTAAGGTGTTAACAAATATTAATCCACGAATGTTTTGCTGACAATTTTTCAGTTAATTATTGTCAATACTTGATGGCCTGTCTGCTTTATTTTTTCCAAAGTTCTTATTCGGCGTGGCGCTCATCTCAATTTCCATCTGACCACCCTGCAGCAATTGTGCATGTGTGATAAAAGTCTTGCTGTAAGGTTTTCCGTCCAGTTTGATGGATTTGATGTACTGGTTTGCTTTGCCTTGGTTTTTCACCGTTATTGCTAGGGTTTTGCCATTTGGCAAATTAATGTTGGCCTGTTCCATCATCGGCGAGCCAAATACATAAACACCGCTCATCGCATTCAACGGATAGAATCCCATCGCGGAGAACACGTACCATGCGCTCATCTGGCCGACGTCATCGTTACCACAGAGTCCTGCTGGTGTGTTTGTGTAAAACTCAGTCATTGCTTTACGTGCTAAGGCTGCACCCTTCCATGGCTGTCCCGCATAAGCATATAGGTAAGGAATATGATGGTTGGGCTCATTACCCTGTGCGTATTGGCCGATTAGTCCCGAGATATCTGGTGAGGCTTCACCGCCCAAATCCGAGGACATGGTTGTGAAGTAATCCAGTTTCTTCAAAAATTGTTGTTCGCCACCAAAAAGACTGATCAAGCCTGTCACATCTTGTGGTACCAACCAGGTATATTGCCATGCGTTTCCTTCACAGTAATCATTCTCACGGTGCTTGGCCATTAGCGGATCAAAGGGACGGCGGAAGTCGCCATTAACTTTTTTGCCGACAAAGTGGCCAACTTCTTTGTCGAAGTATTGTTCGTAAAGTTTATAGCGTTTTTTGAAATAGGCAGCGTCTTCGGTTTTACCGAGTTTCTCTGCTATTTTATAAGCACCAAAATCAGCGATAGCATATTCCAGTCCCCAAGCGACCGATTCATTCGGCATGCTGTCAATAGGGATATAAGTCAGGTCACGTGCGTATTTTAGGCCGTGATCATTACCCATTGCTGTGGTCTTGACAGCTTCCCATACCAAAGGATAATCTTTCTCGTCAATGATTCCTTTTAAGAATGCATCGGCGATCACTGGAATAGCTGGCAGGCCGACCATGGTATTGGTCTCATTTCCCTGCAGATGCCACATCGGTAACTTCCCTTGTTGTTGATAGATCGCAAGCATGGTTTTGATAAAATCCTGATTGATTTTGCGGTCCTCAAGGATGGTCATCAGTGGATGAAGCCCACGATAGGTATCCCATAGGGAGAATACGGTATGATTTACAAAATCTTGCTTTTCATAAACTTGCTTATCCGTACCCAAATAATCACCGTTTGCATCGTTGAAAATTGTAGGGGCGAAATAGGTATGGTATAAAGCGGTATAGAAGATTGTTTTTGTATCCTTATCTGCTTCAAACTGGATTTTGTTTAAGGTTTTATTCCAACGTTGATCGGCTTCTTGCTTTACTTTTTCAAAATTCCAGCCTGGAATCTCCGCATTGATATTATTTAAGGCATTGGTAGAGCTGACGGGTGAAATACCGACTTTCAGTTCAATGTTCTTGTTTTTAGCTGCATCAAAGAAAAGCGCTGCTTTGATGGCTTGTCCTTTGAAGGTTGTCTGACCGAATTTTTCTTCTTTGCCATCAAAGAATCTAACCTTTTGGATAGGCTGAGAAGTTTTTATAGCAAAGTATAGCTTTTGGTCACTGGCCCAACCGGTGGAAAAACGATAACCAACGAATGTAGAATCATTGACCTGTTTGATATAGGTATCAGTTGGTTTATCCCAATTGATGTGATAACCCAGATCAACTAAAATATGGGCATTGTCTGTTTTTTCGTATTGGTATTGGTGATAACCAGCTCTTTCTGTTGCTGTTAGATTCGCCTGAACGTTATAGTCATCCAGATACACACTGTAGAATCCGGGTTTAGCGACTTCATTTTCTTTTTTGAAAGATGAACCATAACCTGTATTCATCTTATTGAATTCTGCTGGGGTTAATTGCAGTTTGCCATTGGCCGGAACGATCATCAGATCATTGAGGTCACCTATACCTGTTCCGCTCAGGTGGGTGTGGGTGAAACCCAGTATTTCCTGACTTTTGTAATTGTAGCCGCTGCACCAATCCCAGCCATTGAATTTGTCCCAGATCTGTGGGATCTGTGTTGGGCCAAGCTGTACTGCACCTAAAGGTACATTGGCTCCGACAAACACGTGTCCGTGATCTGCTGATCCAATAAATGGATTGACATATTGTGTTAAATTTTGCTGAGCTTGAACGCAAAATGGTAAAATTAGCGTGCCCAACACTGTTGTGATGAGTTTATTTCCTATCATAGGTTTTGTGTTCGGGTATTTGAAACTGCCTAAAATTAGTAAATAAAACCTTTTAGCGCAATTTTATTATTATTTTAGTAAATTGTCGTTAAATTTTTTACTTTAGTAATCTTCGAAATAAAAACTAAACAAACCTACTCTACATGAAGAAACGTATTCTGATCAGTGATATCGCAAAGGCGTTGGGAATTTCTGTAACTACAGTATCCTTTATTTTGAATGACAAGGCAAAAGAGAAGCGTATCAGCGAGGCGTTGACCAAGCGCGTATTGGATTATGTCAAGAAAGTAGGGTATAAGCCAAATGAATTGGCGAAAAGCTTGCGTACCGGAAAAACCAAGATATTGGGTTTGATTATCGAAGACATCTCGAATCCATTTTTCGGTAATATCGCACGTCTGATCGAAAGCAAGGTTTACGAGCAGGGATACCGCATTATCTATTGTAGCACAAATAACGATGTGGACAAGGCGAGGGAGTTAATTCAGATGTTTTACGACCGTCAGGTCGATGGCTTTATTATTACCCCATCAGATGGCTTGGAAGATACTGTTAAGCAACTGCAGCAAAGTAATATACCCGTTGTACTCTTTGACCGCTATTTTCCGAACCTGGAAACAGATTATGTAGGGGCTGACAACTTTCAGGGGGCCTTTGATGCCACCAATCATCTATGTCAGCAAGGGTATAAACGTATTGGCTTTGTGTCCTTATATTCTGACCAGACGCAGATGAAAGAACGCTCAGATGGTTACCTGAAAGCAATGGATAATAACAAACAGCAAAGTTTTATACAGAAGGTGCAAATGGATGCTTCGGATGACGAAGCAATGGAGTCATTAAAAGATTTTATTTGTGAAAACCGTCTGGATGCTGTTTTATTCTCGACCAATTATCTGGCGATTTCGGGATTAAAGGCTTCGAAGAAATATAATTTTGCCATGCCTGCGATGATCGCCTTCGATGATCATACTGTATTTAAATTACTGGAGCCATCCATCACTGTTGTTTCACAGCCGATCAAGGAGATCGCAGAAAATCTGATCAATATACTTTTACTTCGATTACAGGGAAAAATAAAAGCAACACGTAAGCTCGTGTTGCCTTGTGAATTGAAAATTCGTGAGTCAACGAAAGCAAAGGCTACTTTGTAGTATCCGCTACAAATTTCATTGAAATAGAATTGACGCAATGGCGCGTGTTTTTTGCCGTGAAACCTTCTCCAAGAAAAACATGCCCCAAATGCGCACCACATTTAGTACAGAGAATTTCTGTGCGGCGTCCATCTGCATCTGTGATCCGCGTGATTGCTTCAGGGATCTCATCATCAAAGCTCGGCCAGCCACAACCAGATTCAAATTTTGACTCCGAACGGTACAGTGGACTATCGCAACGTCGACAAATGTAAGTTCCTTTCGCTTTGTTATCCAAAAGTGCACCCGTAAAAGGACGTTCCGTCCCTTTATGCACAATCACATATTCCTCTTCTTTGCTTAACGGGTTGTATTTTTTATTCGTTTCCATTTTCGTAGTCTGTTTAATGTTCTGCTGCCCCTGACAGGAATAGCCCATGAGGAACAAACAGATACAGTAGCTATATAATAGCGCTTTCATACCTATAAAGTTACGGAATTAATATGGAAAATGTTTTTTTTAGTCCGGAATGATCTTGATATTCAGGTATTTTAAATTGTCATAGTAATGTCTTATATTTGATTGAACGACGTAATGAAAAGTTGTAGCGAAAGAGCTACTTTTTACTATAATAGTGATTTCACGGTGGTTTAAAGGCAATTGTTTAGAATGATTATAAATTGATATTAAAGGTCACAAAATTGTCAGCGATTTATTAATAAATCATACTTTTGTGGCATTGTTAGGGGGGTAGTGGCTCCTTTAACCATGGGAGTTAATTTTTTACATTCACAAATAAATAGTATAAAGTGCTAAATATGAGAACTATCTCATCCGTTTTGGGAAGCCTTGCGAGGGTGGTGTCAACGAGTTTGATGCTATTATTTGCCGTTACGACGTTGCATGCGCAAGATGTCAAGGAAGGTGAAAAAATCTTCAAATCTAAGTGTACATCCTGTCACGCCATTGACAGAAAAGTAGTTGGTCCTGCGTTGAAAGGAGTTCCAGATACAAAATCTGAAGAATGGTTGATTAAATGGATCCGCAACTCTCAAGCTCTAATTGCTTCTGGTGATGCCGAAGCGGTTAAAATCTTTGAAGAGTACAACAAGTCTGTGATGACTTCTTTTACGGATTTATCTGATGATCAGATTAAATCGGTAATCGCGTTTATCAAAGATGCCTCTGTAGAGAAACCGAAAGAAGGTCCAGGTGGTACTGCTGCCGCAAAAGATGACAATGCATCTATGTTCATGATCTTGGGCTTGATCGCGGTTGTTGTTTTGGCGGTTGTCGTGATCGTGGTGTTGAACCGTGTGATCCGTACCTTAGAAAATGTAATTGCTAAAAATCAGGAAGCTATTGCAGCGCAACAAGAACCTGAAGACAATCAACGTTTTGTGAAGTTTGCGAAAGCATTCGTTAAAAACAAAAAATTGGTTGGATTTACCGTGTTGATGCTTGTTGCTCTCTTGGCAGTAGGTGGTTGGAAGACGATGTGGAACGTAGGTGTTCACGAAGGTTACAAGCCTGTTCAGCCAATCAAGTTCTCACACCAAATCCACGCAGGTGTAAATAAAATTGAGTGTCAATATTGTCACGGTGGTGCATTTAAATCTAAAAATGCGTCTATTCCATCGGCCAATGTATGTATGAACTGTCACAATACAATCACTGCATCAGAGCATTACGATGGTGAAATCTCACCAGAAATCGCGAAGATCTACCGTGCGTTAGATTGGAATCCTGAGACACGTACTTATGGTAACAATCCGAAGCCAATTCAATGGGTTCGTATCCACAACTTGCCTGATTTCGCTTACTTCAATCACTCACAACACGTTGTGGTTGCTGGAGTAGAGTGTCAGACTTGTCACGGACCGATCCAAAATATGGAAGAAGTATACCAATATTCTCCATTGACCATGAAATGGTGTGTGGACTGTCACAAAAAGACAGATATCAAATCGGATAATAAATATTATGAAGATCTGATCAAGGCACACGAAAGAATTAAGAAAGGTGAGAAAATGACTGCAGCCATGATCGGTGGTCTTGAGTGTGGTAAATGTCACTATTAATAATTATTTGAAATACGCAATCTTATATACAGCTTAAATGGATAGCAATAAAAAATATTGGAAAGGTTTGGAAGAGTTAAATCAAACTCCTGCTTTCGTTGAGGGAAGCAAGGGTGAGTTTGCCGAATCTATTCCTGTAGAAGATGTATTAAACGAAGCTGGCTTGAGTACTAAAACTCCTCGCCGTGACTTCTTGAAAGCATTAGGTTTTGGTTTGGGTGCTGTTTCTTTAGCGGCTTGTAACCGTACTCCTGTGCATAAGGCAGTTCCTTATTTGATTAAGCCTGAAGAAATAACTCCAGGTATACCTAACTACTATGCTTCGACATTCAATGGTCAGAGTATCTTGGTTAAAACGCGTGAAGGTCGTCCGATCAATGTTGAGCCTAACCCGAATGCGATTGGTTTGAACCAAGGTTTGGATTCAACGACCGCTGCTTCTGTATTAGATTTATATGATGAGTCTAAACTGAAGCAAGCACAATTGAAAGGTCAAGATGTAGAGTGGTCTAAATTGGATGGGGAAGTTGTTAAAGCATTGACTGCTGCTGCATCTTCTGGCAAACAAATTACGATCGTTTCGAATACCGTAAACAGTCCTTCAACCTTAGCAGCTATCGCTGCTTTCGCAACGAAATTCCCTACAGTTAACCACGTACAATACGACGCTGTTTCTTACAGCGGTATTATCGAAGCAAATAAAGCTTCTTTTGGTAAAGCTGTAGTTCCTTCATACAATTTTGATAAAGCAAATGTAATCGTTTCAGTTGCTGCTGATTTCTTGGGAACTTGGTTGGCAGGTGAAGAACATACACAACAATACGCTAAAAACCGTGACTACAAATCATTGAAAAATGGAAAAATGTCACGTCACGTACAATTTGAGTCCGGTCTTTCGATGACGGGTACAAATGCGGATGCGCGTATTGCGATCAAACCTTCGGAAGAAGGTGCTACGTTGATCGCTTTATATAATGCAATCACTGGTCAATCATTGGCTGGCGCGACTGCAAACAAAAAAGCACAAAAAGGTGTTGCCCTAGCGGCAAAAGAATTGGTCAACAGCAAAGGTGCTGCCGTAGTTGTTGCCGGTTCAAACGATGTGAATGTTCAGGTATTGGTCAACGCGATCAACGTTGCATTGGGTGCTTACGGTACAATCATTGATTTAGATAACTATTCGAAACAATACCAAGGTTCGGATTCTTCTTTCCAAGCTTTCTTAGCTGCTGCAAAAGCTGGTCAGGTAGGTGTAGCGTTCTTCTTGAACAGCAACCCTGTTTATGACTACTTCAAAGCAGAGGATGTCAAAGCTGTATTGAAACAGATTCCTTTCACTTTATCATTCGCACAACGTGCTGATGAAACTGCGTCGGAATTGACAGCGATCGCTCCCGCAAGTACTTTCTTGGAGTCTTGGGGTGATGCTAATCCGAAAGAAGGTTTATATTCAATCGTTCAACCGACAATCAATCCTGTTTTCCAAACACGTCAAGCTGAACAAAGCTTGTTGACTTGGGCAGGAAACACAACAGATATGTACAACTTTGTTAAGAACTTGTGGTCTACACAAATCTTAGCTGGTTCTACGAAAAACTGGGATGCTGTATTGCAAACTGGTTTTGAATATAAAGGTGCCAAAGCTTCAACTGCTCCTGCATTTACAGGAAATGCTGCTGCTGCCGCTGCTGCAATCGAAGCTTCTAGTAAAGCAATCACTGGCGAGTTTGAATTGAAACTTTACGAACCTGCTGCTCTTCGCGATGGTCGTTATGCAAACAATGCTTACTTACAGGAATTGCCAGACCCAGTATCTAAAGTAACTTGGGACAATTATGCAGCCCTAAACCCTAAAGATGCTGAAAAACTAGGTTTGGGTGAAGATGGTAAAGTAACTGTAAAAGCAAATGGTGTTGAACTTGAATTGCCAGTTGTACAACAACCAGGTCAAGCACAAGGAACTGTTTCAGTTGCTGTAGGTTACGGTCGTACTAAAGTTGGTAAAGCAGGTAATGAAGTTGGTAAAAACGCATTCCCATTTGCTTCTATCATCAACGGTACTGTTCAAGGTGTTGCAAAAGCAACTGTAGCGAAAGCTTCTGGAACTTACCAATTGGCACAAACACAAACACACCACACGATCGAAGGTCGTAACGTGATTCGTGAGACTACGTTTGCGAAATATTTGAAAGATCCTAACTCTGAGGCAGGACGTTTTACAGATAATCACAAAACGTACGATCTGTGGAATAAATATGAGCAACCGGGCCACAAATGGGTGATGGCAATCGACTTGAACGCTTGTACAGGTTGTGGTGCTTGTATCGTAGCATGTAACGTGGAGAATAACATCCCTGTTGTAGGTCGTGATGAGGTTCGTCGTCGTCGTGAGATGCACTGGTTACGTATCGATCGTTACTATACAATCGAAGGCAAAGAGAAAGATCTGACAAAAGAGAAAGAGATTGCGAAAGCTTCAGCTGAATTGGATTTCGAAGATATCACTGTTGTTCACCAACCGATGTTGTGTCAGCACTGTGGTCACGCTCCTTGTGAAACGGTTTGTCCAGTATTGGCAACAGTACACTCTTCAGAAGGTTTGAACCATATGGCATATAACCGTTGTTTTGGTACACGTTACTGTGCGAACAACTGTCCGTTCAAAGTTCGTCGTTTCAACTGGTTCGCATACTGGAATGATTCACGTTTTGACAACTACTTGAACAATGAGTTCACACAATTGGTCTTGAATCCAGATGTGGTCACTCGTTCACGTGGGGTAATGGAAAAATGTTCAATGTGTATCCAACGTATCCAAGCAGGTAAATTGCAGGCTAAGATTGAAAACCGCAAAGTGAAAGATGGTGATATCCAAATGGCTTGTCAACAAGCATGTTCGGCAAATGCAATCATCTTCGGTGACGCTAACGATCCAGAATCAGAAGTATCCAAAGCATTGCGCAACGAGCGTGTTTATTACGTACTTGAGGAAATCAATGTTCAACCGGGTATCGGTTATATGACAAAAGTTAGAAACACTTTTGAGGCGTAATCTTGTACAATATTTGAAATAAAAATACTATGTCATCGCATAACGAATCAATATTAAGAGAACCATTAATGACCGGTAAAGACATCACGTATGCAAAAATTACGGATGATATCTTACTACCGGTTGAAAATAAACCAAATAAAGCATGGTGGATTGGTTTTACCGTTGCTGTATTGGGAGCTTTATTATGGGTAGTTAGCGTTAGTTATACCTTTTGGACAGGTATCGGCGCTTGGGGTCTGAATAAAACTGTAGGCTGGGCTTGGGATATCACCGACTTCGTATGGTGGGTTGGTATCGGTCACGCCGGTACGTTGATTTCGGCCGTATTATTAATTTTCCGTCAGAACTGGCGTAATTCCATCAACCGTTCCGCAGAGGCGATGACGATCTTTGCGGTAATCTGTGCGGCTACATACGTTGTCGCTCACATGGGGCGTCCTTGGTTGGCATATTGGATTTTCCCACTTCCAAATCAATTTGGATCACTTTGGGTAAACTTCAACTCGCCATTGGTATGGGATGCGTTTGCGATCTCAACATACTTCACCGTATCCTTGGTATTCTGGTACTGTGGTTTGTTGCCGGATATCGCGACTATCCGTGACCGTGCTACTGGATTAAAACAAAAGATTTATTCTGTATTATCATTCGGTTGGAATGGTTCTGTGAAGACTTGGCAACGTTTTGAAATCGTGTCCTTGATCTTGGCAGGTATTTCAACGCCACTGGTACTTTCTGTACACACCATCGTATCCATGGACTTTGCAACTTCGGTTATCCCTGGATGGCACACGACGATTTTCCCGCCATATTTCGTGGCAGGTGCGATCTTCTCAGGTTTCGCGATGGTACAGACCTTATTGTTGATCTTACGTAAAGTAATGAATTTTGAGAACTACATCACGATGTTCCACATTGAATCGATGAATATCATCATCATGACGACAGGTTCTATCGTGGGTGTGGCTTACTTAACAGAGTTGTTTATTGCAATGTACTCTCGTTCAGAATACGAAATGTATGCTTTCGAGAACCGTATGTTGGGTCCATACGCTTGGGCGTACTGGTCAATGATGACTTGTAACGTAATTTCTCCGCAATTATTCTGGTTCAAAAAAATCCGTACAAGTATTCCGATCTCATGGATTCTATCCATTGTGGTAAATATCGGTATGTGGTTTGAGCGTTTCGTAATTATCGTGACTTCATTGCACCGTGATTACTTGCCTTCATCGTGGGCAATGTTCTACCCAACTTGGACAGACGTAGGTATCTTTGTAGGTTCAATTGGATTATTCTTTACGTTATTCTTGTTGTTCTTACGTTTCTTGCCAGGTATCGCGATTGCCGAAGTTAAATTGTTGTTGAAATCATCGTCATTACAACACAAAACTAAATTGGCTCAAGAAGGTGCTTTCCCTGCAGAGCAAGTGGAGTACTTCCAAGAATCATTGGAAAAATATGATTCAGTGACAGAAGAAGAGATTAAAGAATTATCAGTTAGAAAATAATCAGCAATGAGCAATACAAAATATATATTAGGTAGTTTTGCGGATCCGGATGACATGATGCATGGGATCGACAAATTGCAAGCAAACAATATAAGTATTTATGACTGCTTTACTCCGATGCCTATCCACGGCATCGAAGCGAAGTTAGGTGTGAAACCTTCTCGCTTGCCTATCGCAGCATTTTGCTTTGGAGCATTGGGAACGACATTAGGTTTTAGTTTGTTGTATTATACTATGGTATACGATTGGCCAATGAATATTGGTGGTAAACCATCTTTTGCAATGCCAAACTTTGTTCCTGTAACATTTGAGGTTACCATCTTATTGTGTGCTTTGGGTATGGTTGCTACATTTTTCTTCCGTAACCACCTATTCCCGGGACGTGCACCACGTGTGATGGACTTGCGCGCAACTGATGATCGTTTCATCCTTGCAGTAGATGCCAAAGAAAATGCAGACCACGCTTTGATCGATAGTTTATTGAAAGAAGCAGGTGCTGTTGAAGTTAAGTACAATGATAGAAAATATGTTAGCTATGAATAAGAAGAATTTACTTGGAACTGTATGCGCAGCTGTAGCATTAACAGCACTCGTTTCTTCTTGTGGTGATAAAACAACTCGTAGTACAGGTTTGGAATTTTCCCGTAACATGTACGATCCGCTTGCGTTCAATCCGGATCAACCTAACGCGAATTTTGCTGATGGAAAAACAGCGCAAACTCCGCCAAAGGGTACCGATCCAGTTGGATTCACTCGTTTCGAGTATGCCAATACATTAGAGGAGTACGAACGTGCGGGACGGGAAGTTAAAAATCCTTTGGTTGTCAATGCAGAAAACCTTGAAAAAGGAAAAGCATTGTTCACCACTTACTGTTCGGTATGTCACGGACCAGAAGGTAAAGGCGATGGACCGCTGACGAAAGATCGTAGTGTAACTGATTCTAGAGGTACCCGTCAATTAGAGAACTTTCCGCCGCCACCATCTTACCATAGAACGGATAAGGCGAACTCTTCAAGAGGTGGTTTCATGGCTGACTTGACGGATGGTAAAATCTACCATACGATTTATTATGGACATAACTCCATGGGATCACATGCATCGCAATTGTCTCCAGAAGAGAGATGGAAAGTTGTTATGTATGTTCACGAATTACAAAAGAAATAATCTAACATCAGATATATAAATGGGAACTCACAGTCATCATCACGATTATAATTTCAACGAGCGATACGAGTTTGCTGGCAAAGCTAAAATGTTCAGTATTATCGCTGTTGTACTAGGCGTAGCTGCTGTAGCTATCGGGTTGCTTTCGGGCGATCACGTTACTGTAGAGCGTACATACGCCAACTTGTTATTGATGGGTTATTACTTTACATGTGTATGCGCAGCTGGAGCATTCTTCGTTGCTTTGCAATATGTAACACAATCTGCATGGTCTGCAGGTCTGGTACGTATACCTCAAGCTATGGCAAGCACCCTGCCTATCGCAGCACTCTTGTTAGTGGTTATTGTTGGATTGGGTTTATCTACGCATAATCTTTACCACCATTGGCATGGCGAAGGTTTGTTGGATCACAATAGCCCAAACTATGACCCTATTATTGAAGGAAAGTCTGCATACTTGAATGTACCTTTCTTTTTATCTCGTCAAGTTATCTTTTTAGGAGTATATAGCATTTTTGCTGTTATCCTTGCTAAGCTTTCATACAAAGAGGATTTAGAAGGCGGTTTGGCTTCTTACAAAAAGTCATTCAAATTGTCTGCAATCTTCTTGGTTATCTTTGGATTTACAACACCAATTTGGGCATTCGATACGATTATGTCTCTAGAGGCACACTGGTTTTCAACGATGTTCGGATGGTATAACTTCGCAGCAATGTGGGTGAGTGGTATCTGTTGCATTACCATCATTGTTGTTGTCTTGAAAAAAGCGGGCTATATGAACTGGGTAAACGAAAATCATTTACATGATTTGGGTAAATTGATGTTCGGTTTCTCCATCTTCTGGACCTATGTTTGGTTTGCACAATTCATGTTGATCTGGTATTCAAACATTCCTGAGGAAACAGTTTATTTCTACAAACGTTGGGAGCCTGAATACAAACCTTGGTTTTGGTTGAGTATTATCATTAACTTTGTGTCTCCATTGCTTATATTGGTAGATCGCGATGCTAAACGTAAACAAAATGTTATGTTGTTCGTAGCGATTCTATTGTTGGCAGGTCACTGGCTTGATTATTATATCATGGTTATGCCCGGTACTGTTGCTGAACATAGAGGATTTGGTATCATTGAAATCGGAACTGCACTTGGTTTCTTAGGTTTGTTCATCTTTTTAGTGATGAGTAAATTAAGCAAACAAGCCTTGGTGCCTAAAAATCATCCTTTCTTGGATGAGAGTTTACATCACCAGATATAGTTTCACTTTTAAAGGAAGGTTACGTAAAAACGTTATAAAAGAAATGAGCTTTAAATTAAATAATAGATTCAAATCCATCTCGGGTTTTGTGCTTGCACTAGGGCTGCTTTTTGCAAATCCTATTCTTGCAAGTCAACAAGATACAGTAGCATCTGATTCTGCTAAAGTGGCGACTACAGCGGTAGCTGCCCCTGCAGCAACGGATTCGGTTGCAAAAGATACAACAGCGGCAGCAGGTACTGCTGCTGTTGCATCTGCTAGCTCGACGACAGAGGCTAGTGCAGCTGCTCCTGCTGTTGAAGAAGTGAAGCAAATAGACCCTCAGGTTTATAAAAACTTCACATACTATGTGTTATTGTTCTTGGTCATTTGTACAGTCATTGCTGTTATTGGCAAGGTACTCTCGATCTACGAATTGACACGGAAAATGAACGGACGATACAATCCATTTGCGAATAACACATTCCAATCGGCATTGTTGTTTATCTTCTTGGTTGTATTTCTTTACGGTGTCTACTGGTCATACGTACATTGGGGCGCCGCATATTGGCGGTCTGCGGTGACAGAACATGGTGAACGTATTGATACCATGTTTATCATCACAACGGCAATTACAACATTTGTATTGGTTATTACACATATTTTGTTGATGACTTTTACATTCTTGTACCGCATGCGTGCAAAACGTCAAGCGTACTACTACCCGCATAACAATGCGATCGAGAAACTTTGGACAATCGTTCCTGCTGTGGTTTTGACCGTATTGGTATTATTCGGTTTCTTTACATGGAGATCAATTACCAATATCCCTGAAGATCTTCAAAAATCAGCTTTGCAGGTTGAGGTGTTAGGTGAGCAGTTTCAATGGCAAGTTCGTTACCCTGGTACAGACGGCGTTATTGGTAAACGTAATTACAAAATGACGACACCGACAAATCCTTACGGTATCGATTTTAATGATAAAAATTCATGGGATGATATTCAAGGTTCTGAAATCTGGTTACCGGTAAACAAACCAGTTCGTTTCCATATCGTTTCAAAAGATATTATTCACTCTTTCTTTATTCCAGATTTCCGTGTTCAGATCAATGCGGTACCGGGAATGACTAATTACTTCCAATTCACCCCTACTGTAACTACAGAAGAAATGCGTGATCGTTTGGGAGACTACAACTATGATTTTGTGATGTTATGTAACAAGATCTGTGGATCCGGTCACTACAACATGCAAAAGAAAGTGGTTGTTGTTACAGAGGCACAATATAAAGAGTGGTTAGCTAAACAAAATAAATATTTTACCGAAGATCTTCAAAAGGAATTCAGCGGTAAGACGGCTAACGTAAAAAAGGATAGCGTACAAGTTACAGCATCTTTGAACTAATTAAGAATTTTTGAATATAAAATCGAATATGTCAAGTACAGTAATATCGCATAGCGCTGAACATCACGATTCGCACGGACATCATCACGAGGAATCATTCATCAGAAAGTATATCTTTTCTGGTGACCACAAGATGATTGCCAAGCAATTCTTGATCACTGGTATCATCATGGCAGTTTTTGCGATGCTTTTATCAGTATTATTCCGTATCCAGTTAGCATGGCCGGATAAAGAATTCCCTATATTAGAAGTATTCTTGGGCAAATGGGCTGAAGGTGGCCGTATTAAGCCGGAGTTTTTCCTTTCCTTGGTGACCATCCACGGTACTGTCATGGTATTCTTCGTGTTGACAGCGGGTCTATCGGGTACATTCAGTAACTTATTGATTCCATATCAAATCGGTGCGCGCGATATGGCGTCGCCTTTTATGAATATGTTATCTTACTGGTTGTTCTTCATCGCGTCAGTCATCATGGTTGCTTCTTTCTTTGTAGAGAGCGGTCCTGCTTCTGCTGGTTGGACAATCTATCCGCCATTATCGGCTGTACCAACAGCGATCGCTGGATCTGCGACAGGTATGACCTTGTGGTTGGTGAGTATGGTTCTATTCGTTGCTTCGCAGTTGATCGGTGGTATCAACTACGTGAGTACGATTTTGAACATGCGTACAAAAGGTATGGATCTATGGAAAATGCCATTGACAATCTGGGCGTTTTTCTTAACTGCAATCGTGGGTATGTTGTCATTCCCGGTATTGGTATCTGCAGTGGTTCTTTTGATTTTTGACCGTGCCGCTGGTACGTCATTCTACTTGTCTGACTTGGTTGTACAAGGACAGATTTTACCTAACGAAGGTGGTTCCCCAATCTTGTTCCAGCACTTATTCTGGTTCTTGGGTCACCCTGAGGTATATATCGTTGTCATGCCTGCTTTAGGTTTGACTTCTGAGGTTATCGCAACAAACTCACGTAAACCAATCTTCGGTTACCACGCCATGGTTTACTCGTTGATCGGTATTACCGTGTTGTCATTTATCGTATGGGGTCACCATATGTTTGTGACAGGTATGAACCCGTTCTTGGGTGGTGTATTTATGATCACAACGTTGATTATCGCCGTTCCTTCCGCTGTTAAGGCATTTAACTACTTGGCTACGTTATGGAAAGGTAATATCCGCTTTACGCCAGCAATGATGTTTGCTATCGGTTTGGTATCTTTCTTTATCTCCGGTGGTTTGACAGGATTGTTCTTGGGTAACGCGGCATTGGATATCAACCTGCACGATACGTATTTCGTTGTAGCTCACTTCCACTTGGTCATGGGATCTGCTTCCATCTTCGGTATGCTTTGTGGTGTTTACCACTGGTATCCTAAAATGTTTGGTCGTATGATGAACACGAAATTAGGTTATTTGCACTTTTGGTTGACTTTTATCGGTGCTTACCTGGTATTCTTCCCAATGCACTTTATGGGTATTGATGGTGTACCGCGTCGTTACTATGCATTTACGGAGTTTGCTTTCATGGCAAAATGGGTTTCTGTGAATCAATTGGTTACTTGGGCTGCGATTATCGCTGCTTTGGGACAGGTTGCATTTTTATGGAACTTCTTTTACTCGATCTTCTTCGGTAAGAAAGCGTCACAAAATCCTTGGCAATCGAATACCCTGGAATGGACTACTCCGGTAGAACATATTCATGGTAACTGGCCGGGAGAAATTCCAACCGTACACCGTTGGCCTTACGATTACAGTAAGCCAGGTCATGGTGAGGATTTCATTCCTCAAGATGTTCCCTTCTCTGAAACGATGAGCTCGAATTTGCCTCATGATTTTGAAGGAGATGAGGAAGCTGAGCGTATCCAGGCAGAATGGAATGCTCAAAATGGTAGAAAAGACTAATAAGATTTAATCGAATAGAGTAGGGCTGGTACCTACTCTATTTTATACAAGTTTGTATTTTAAGAGGTAGGGGTTGTATTATGTTTCCAGCAGCTGAAAAGCGATTTATAAAGACCAATTTTATTACGATTATCGTATTGTTTATGGTCATTATTGCTGGAGGCGTTGTGCGGAGTACAGGTTCAGGCATGGGATGCCCAGATTGGCCAAAATGTTTTAACCGTATTATTCCACCCACTGATATTTCCCAATTACCACAGGGATACGAACAACATTATATTGAAGGGAGAGCAAAGAAGAATGAACGTTTCGCCAAGATTGTAGATTTTTTTGGTGATAAGGAAATGGCTTACAAGCTCCGGACAGACAAAAGTATTTTGCAACACGAAGAGTTTAATGTTGCAAAAACCTGGACGGAGTATATCAATCGTTTGGTAGGCGTTATTTCTGGATTCTGTTTATTGTTTACTGCGATTTATTCTTTCACATATATAAAATCAAAAAGTTCGATCGTTGTTTGGTCAGTGGTTAATCTTTTTGTTGTGGTCATTCAGGCCTGGTTGGGTTCGATCGTTGTATCCACCAATTTGATGCCCTGGATTATCACGGTACATATGCTCTTGGCGCTTGTAATTGTTTGTATCAGTATATATACCTACTTTAAAGCAGTTACGTTACGTGACAAGACTATATTGGTTAATCGTTCTTTAGGCATAATAAAAGGTCTTGCGTTGATTTCCATTTTGTTGATGTTGACGCAGGTGATCGTTGGAACGGGGGTTCGGGAGGAAGTTGATCTGTTGACCGGCTCTAACATTGCCCGTGCCGATTTTATAACAGCTATTGGCCAACAATTTGAAATACATCGATGGTTGGCGTATTGTTCTTTGATTTTAGTTATTGTATTATTCTTTTTGGTCCGCACAAGTTTCAATACGGGATCTAAGCAATTGAAATTTGCTTTAATCATTTTGATCCTCGTGGGTATCCAAATGCTATCAGGAATTATCTTAGCTCGATTTGCAATACCTGCATTTGCACAGACAACGCACCTGGTGATTGGGACACTTTTATTTGGTGCTCAATTTTACCTGTTGTTACTGTTGAATAAGCAAAGGCATTAATTTTGAAATTCGAGATGTTTATGTTAAAAACTATGTGTTTGAATACACTGGTAGTAGGAGGTCTCTTTTAATTATGAAAGAATTTATTTCAGATTTTAAAAAGCTCGTTAAGTTAAGGCTTACGTTGACGGTGGTATTCTCCGCCTCAATTGCTTTTCTGATAGGATCAAAACAACAGGGTGAAATTTTCTGGGTCAATTGGTTATTGTTGACTGTGGGTGGTTTTCTGGTAACAGGTTCTGCCAATGGTTTTAACGAAATCATCGAAAAAGATCTGGATAAATTGATGAAACGTACAGAAGATAGACCGCTACCTTCTGGTCGGATGACAACAGGTCAAGCTTTGGTATTAAGTGTCTTTATGGGCATCTTAGGTACTTTGGTATTGGTTCGCTTAAATTTTGTCGCTGGCTTACTGTCGGTTTTTTGTATCCTTCTTTATGCGTTTATCTACACACCTTTAAAAAGAAAATCACCAATAGCCGTTTTTGTAGGGGCTTTTCCGGGCGCATTTCCACCATTAATCGGTTATTATGCAGCCTTTTCACAGGATGATCTGGCCTATTACAGTGGACACAACGAAGCCGCAATTATTATTATTCCCTTTGTGTTGTTCGCGATTCAGTTTTTATGGCAGTTTCCACATTTTTGGGCAATCGCCTGGGTTGTGGATGACGACTATAAATTGGCTGGTTTTAGGTTGTTACCAACGACAAAACGGGATAAGATATCGGCCTTTATGGTATTCATTACCGGATTGTTAATGATTCCTGCTGGATTTATACCTTATTATTTTGGCTTTGGTGGAATTTGGTTTACGATAGTGTCCGTCATTGGTGGATTGATGTTTGGGTATTATGGCTATTTGCTGTTTAAGAATTGTGATATTCCTTCGGCAAAAAAAGTTATGTTTACATCGTTCATCTATTTACCTGTTACACAACTCGTATTATTGCTTAACTTTATTCCTTTGAAATAATGTTAGATATACAAGCACAAACTGACGAGAAGTTAGTACAGAGAAAAGCTCAGAAATTCAACCTTTGGTTGGGTATGTTGGGTATGTTCATGATGTTTGCTGCGTTATCCAGTGGTTTCATTGTTTATACAGCAAGTGGGGTGGACAAAGGGATCAAGACCTTACTGCCAGATACGTTTGTGTATAGCACAATCGTGATCGTGGTGAGCAGTCTTACGATATTTTTAGCGCATAAAGCTGCTAAAAATGGTGATTCATCCAAACAGAAGTTATTATTAATGGTGACTTTCGTTTTGGGTATCGTGTTTTTTGCATTACAGGTACATGCTTGGAATGTGTTAACTGAGCGAGGCGTTTATTTTGTGAATAACAATGCGTCTCAATCCTTTATCTACATTTTTACGGGAATGCACTTGGCGCATATTATTGCGGGGTTGATCGTTTTGATTGGCGCGATTATAGGGGCGAATAAGCTTTCTAAGGACGGCAATCTCTTCCGCATGGATCTTGCCAGTATTTTTTGGCATTTTCTCGATCTTTTATGGATTTATATATATGTTTTCTTACTTTTGAATCAATAATAGTAAACAATGAGTACAACAGTATCGCAATTGGATAAGGTAAAAACTGGTCCATGGAATGGTGGAAAATCACCTTGGAACTTAGAGTATGGAAAAATCATGATGTGGTTTTTCTTGGTAGGGGATGCCTTCACATTTTCTGCATTTTTGGTTTATTACGGCGCACAACGCTTTTCTCACCCAACATGGCCTGATCCTGATAAGATTTTTCAATCTATCCCGGGTATTGCGGAGCATGGTCAACCTTTGGTATTCGTAGGTTTGATGACCTTTATTTTGATTATGTCTTCAGTGACAATGGTATTGGCTGTAGAAGCTGGACACCGCAATCAAAAAAATGAGGTTGTTAAGTGGATGTTGTGGACGATTTTAGGTGGTATCTGTTTCGTTGGCTGTCAGGCTATCGAGTGGACTCACTTACACCACATGGGATTCTGGTTTGGTAAAAACCCAGCTACAGGTTTGGAAGGGGATGCAATCAAGACCGCATTATTGCCATACTTTACACACGATATTTCCTATACATCGGCATTGCAATTCGCAAACTTGTTCTTTACGATTACAGGTTTCCACGGTTTCCACGTTACAGTAGGTATTATTTTGAACATCATCGTTCTTTGTATGACCTTAAATAACACATTCGAAAATCGTGGTTCTTACTTAATGATTGAAAAAGTAGGTTTATATTGGCACTTTGTGGATTTGGTGTGGGTATTCGTATTTACATTCTTCTACTTAATCTAATCATTGTATTATTAATTTTAGATCGCTATGTCACAATATCAAGATAATATCGCTCACGGAGAGCATGCTCACGAAGGTGGGATGGATAAGAAAGCCATCTGGAGAGTATTTGGCGTACTTTTGGCGCTTACTTGTCTAGAGTTCTTAATTGCATTAGGTTTTGTTCACCACTGGCAGATTTTGGCCAAAGGCGCATTGGTAAATACGATTTATATCGTTTTAACTTTAGTTAAAGCATATTATATCGTAGCATTCTTTATGCACTTAAAATTTGAAAAATCGAGTTTCATTGTTACCGTATCAATCGTCTTTATTTTTATTATTTATTTTATCGTCCTGATGCTAGTTGAGGGAGGTTTCTTGGCTGGTGCTTTTCAGGAGCATCAATTGTTTCCAAATAAATAGATAAAGTGAATAATGGATAATAATAATACTGGACAAAAGAAAGGTATTAAAACTATATTGATCCTGGCAGTAATTCTTTTATTGCCAGGATTTTTATATTTTATACTAAATAAAAGTGGTTCCAATAGCTACGTTTCCCTACCTATTTTCGGAAAAAAGGAGGTTCCCGGAACAACACACCGTAAATGGGGACGTGATATTCCCGATACCATCTATCATACCGTTCCTCCTGTTGATTTTGTGAATTATGATGGCAAGCCTGTGCGCCTATTGGATAGTGATACGACCTTGTCCGTGGTACATCTGATGTATTCAAAAGATGCCTCATTGTCGCGAATGATGGTAAAGAAGCTGGATCAGATTGCCAATCGCTTTATTCATAATAAAAAGGTAAAATTGTATTCAATCACCGTCGATACTGCATACGATAAGCCAGCGGTTTTAGCTAAATATGTGAAAGTTTACAAACCCTGGACTAAATCTTGGTTTTTTGTGACAGATCCTTCTGTTGATATCTTTAAATTTGCGAAAGAGAGCCTGCTACAGGATGCATTGGTAAATACGGATGGTAACAAACCATTTATTATCGGGTCCAATTATCTTTTACTAGATACGAAGGGGCGCATTCGTGGGATATACGACATTAATGTAAAAACAGATGTAGATCGTCTGGAAGACGAAATTAAGTTGTTGTTGGTGGAGGAAATCCGAAACCATCCGGCTACAATAGAACAAAAGAGATAGATTAGTTAGCATTATGGAAGAGAGTCTGATCAAAGAGAAAAAGTATAGCAAGTGGATCTGGTTATTGTCTATTGTGATTCCAATAGTAGTAGCGATCCTGTTTACGGTGAATTTACAAAAGTTAGGCTACGATGTAAAGCCATTGACGTTTTTGCCACCTATTTATGCGACGATCAATGGCATTACCGCGATACTGTTATTTTGGGCAGTTGCTGCGATAAAAAAGGGAAATAAAACTTTACATGAACGTTTGATCAAATGTTGTATCGCTTGTTCCCTGGCCTTTTTGGCGATGTACGTCGCTTACCATATGACATCCATAGAGACAAAATATGGAGGTGAGGGAATTTGGAGGCCTGTTTATTTCTTTATACTGATCACACATATTCTTTTGTCGATCATTATTATTCCCTTTGTGCTTTTTACTTTTGTAAGAGGTATTTCGGGATCTTATGAACGCCATAAAAAGCTAGCACGGATTACTTATCCCATGTGGCTTTATGTTGCTGTGACCGGTGTTATCGTGTACTTAATGATTTCACCTTATTATATAGGTTAATTTAACAAAAGGAAAAGGAGTTTGCTTATGAAACGTATTTGGATTTACCAGGCTGATCGTATTTTGACTGAACAGGAATCTCAACAAATTTCGGTAGAATTGACTGCTTTTGCCGAACAGTGGAAAGTGCATGGAAAGCCATTATCTGCTTCTGCTGAATTGCGTGACAACCTTTTTATCATTCTAAAGGTTGACGAGGATGTTGCTGCCGCTTCAGGTTGTTCTGTAGATAGTTCTGTTCGTTTTCTGAAGGGTATAGAGGAAAAGTACCATGTTCAGCTCTTCGACCGTATGCAGTTTGCCTATAAATCAGTGAATGGTGTTGCCGTGGTCAACCGTTCGGGTTTTGAAAAATTATTGGCCGCGGGCGAAATAAATGATCACACGCTTGTATTTGATAACACAATTACTTACGAGCATCAATTGGAGAATGCTTGGGCGGTTCCTTTTAAGGAGAGCTGGCATAAAAGATTATTTGCATAACGAAAATAACATGTATTAAAAAACGCCATTCCTAAAATGGCGTTTTTTTTATGTTGTCACGAGATAGCAATGAATCATAAGATAAATGAAGTGATCGGTATTCCATCCGCTGCGTCAAATCAATGAAATCTCCATCTTTAACGCTAATATTCAATGCAGGCTTAACTATTCCGGAATGGTATAATGATGCATGTACTTTGCAATGGCGTTTGCTCTTCTGTTGACATAAGAAGAAGGATTACGTGCGTCCCATTCGCGGGGATTTGGCAGGATTGCGATAATTAATGCCGCTTGTTTTTTGGACAGATTGCTTCCGGTTTTGCTGAAGTAGTATTCAGCAGCTGCATCTGCTCCATAAACTCCCTGCCCCATTTCAATGACATTGAGATAGACTTCAAGAATACGTTTTTTACTCCAGAAGGTTTCAATGAGTACTGTGAAGTAGGTTTCAAATCCTTTTCTTAACCAAGAACGACCTGGCCATAGAAAGACGTTCTTAGCGACCTGCTGACTGATTGTACTTCCGCCACGGAGCTTTTTACCCTGTGCATTTTTCTTGATGGCATTTTGAATACCTTTAAGGTCAAAACCCCAGTGGGTCATAAAATGGGCATCTTCCCCTGCAATGGCCGCTAATTTTAAATTGTCCGAAAGTTCCTCGTAACTCAACCAGTTTTTTTTCAGTTTAAACCCCTTCCCCTGTTCCTTAAGTTCAAACCCACGTTGAATCATCAGCCAGGTAATGGGAGGATTAATGAACCGCAAGCTAATTACCCAAAAAAGACTAATACCGATAAAATAAAGAACTACTCTGCTTGTGATACGGAGAATAGGTGATTTGATAGACTTCAACGGATTGAAGGAAGCTTTCTTAAAGGTATTTTTTTGTTTACTGGCTGTATTTTGCTTACCAGATCTCTTGATGGCCATATCATTACAAAATTTGTGCAAACATAACATCAAAAAGTTATACTTTCATACTTTACTTCATCATTTCTTTTAAATTTTCCAAAGTCACAGCACTCATCCAAGATATAGCTTTTGTATCTATTTCTCCATTTGGCTTTACAACAACATATGTTGGAAATCCGGAACGATTAAATAAAGTGAATAGTTCACTGATCACCGTATTTCCGACAAAGAGATGTGTACCTGGCTGTTCCAGTTCTGCTACTTTGTTGATCCATTTTTGTTGGTTAGAGGAAGCGTCGGTGCATAGATAAATAAATTCTACAGGAAGTTTTGCCTCTTTTGCTTGGTGATGTAGTTTTTTGCTGTAGGGCATCTGATCAAGACAGGGACCACACCAGGTCGCCCATATATCCAATAAGATAAGCTTGTTTGGATATTTTGCTTTGATGGTTTGAAGAAGTTCGGCACCCGTTTTCGTATTGTTCAATAGTAATGCTGCATCGAAAGGGAGCTCTTTAATTAATGTGCCGAAAGGGGTTTGCTTTGATTCGGTAGGAGTGGAATCTAATATATCTTTCAGTTTTGCCTGTTTGGCAGTTAAATTTTCTATTTCAATATTGAGGTTGTCTTTGGCCCATACACTCTTTAATTTTGGCAGTAAAGTACTATAAATCGTATTTTGTGTTTGGATATCATCATCATCGAATTTTAAGTTGAGGATATCTGCATAATTTTCTGGAAAAGTTTTGGTAATATAATCGGATACTTTAACAAAATCGCTACGACTTGCGTTGTCAGGATAGAGGACATATTTGGTATAGTAATGTAAAAATCGGTAATAATCGCTAACTTCATTGGAAATGGAGTAAATCGGGATTAACAGACCATCGCCGATTTCTTTGTTGATTTTATTTTGCATATAGTAATCCAGCAGTCTATAGGTATACTGCGCATTAGTTGCTGCATCAATTAGCGGTTTGCAGGTTGTACCATAAGCTTTATAAAATGCTGTATTTGTATTTCTTTGAATCGTAAATAAGGAGTCTAGTTTTTGCTGAAACTGGGGATCTTTGGGATCGAGCTTTCGCAGGGGTTTGTAAAAATCAGGGTTATTTTTCTTATCGAATAAGATATACTCATTCATCTGTCGATTTACTTCTGCATCTTTTCCAGCGAAGGAAATACCATCACCGATCATGTAAACCTTGTTTTTCTTCAGCTTCTCTAAATCAAAGATGAGTTCTAAATCCTCATGAAGATAAAGACAGGTATAGGCATCATAATCACCCAAGTTAAACCAGACTTGCTGATAGGGAAGATTATGCGTTTGTCTAAATTCGAATGTGCCATCAGCGTTCACTGGTATCGTTGCTTTACTTTGATGAGTTCCTATTAAATTGACGATACTGTATTGTATTTGGATTTTGGATAGTTCTTCCTGATTAGCATTTATGATTTTACCAGTCACTTTAGCCAGTTGTTTTTTGCTCAATTGATCATAGGATTCATCTGTTAGGGAAATTGGTTCAAGGTCCTTTTGCGCATAAAGCATACATGGTAGCCATAGCGTAAGCAATAAAGCAATAAAATAGACTTTCATAACAAGTGGTTTATATGTAAGCCTAATATATTAATTAAAAAAAATCAATTTCTCTTAATTAATGTTAAAATTTGTTCGATATTGTAATTTGCCAAAGCGACGATATTATCCTATTTTTACGCTTCACAAATTTGATTTTAGAAGTTGGCAAAAGAAAAGAAAGTAACTCCGTTGATGCAGCAATATAATGCGATCAAGATTAAGTATCCTGGTGCATTATTGCTGTTCCGTGTTGGCGATTTTTACGAGACATTTGGTGAGGATGCAATCAAGGCGGCTCAGATTTTGGGTATCGTTTTGACGAAACGAGGAAATGGTTCGGAATCCGAAACGGCTTTGGCGGGTTTTCCACATCACTCTCTGGAGACTTATCTCCCTAAATTGGTGCGTGCAGGTCAACGGGTAGCAATCTGTGATCAGCTGGAGGATCCCAAAACAACCAAAACGATCGTCAAACGTGGCGTCACGGAATTGGTTACTCCTGGAGTCTCTTACAATGATAACATTGTTCAGCAGAAATCGAACAACTATCTGGCCTCTATTTTTACAGATAAAGATAAGATCGGTATTGCTTTTCTGGATATTTCGACTGGTGAATTTCTTGTTGCTCAGGGAAGTACATCCTATATAGATAAATTACTTCAGGGCTTCAAGCCGACGGAGATCATTTTGCCGAAGAAACAGAGCAAGGATTTTATTGAGCAGTTCGGAGCGCACTATTATACCTATTTTTTGGACGAATGGCCTTATACCGGTGATTATGCGACAGAAGCTTTATTAAAACATTTTGAAGTTGCCTCCTTAAAGGGCTTTGGCGTGGAGCGTATGGCTGCGGGTATCGTTGCGGCGGGTGTTGCCCTGCATTACCTCAATGAGACAGAACACCGTAACCTACAACATATATCGACACTTTCCCGCATTGAAGAGGACCGGTTTATGTGGCTGGACCGATTTACAATCCGTAATCTGGAACTGATCGGATCCATGAACGAAAATGCAGTTACGCTATCAGATGTCCTCGATCATACAGCCAGTCCAATGGGCGCACGGCTTTTGAAGCGTTGGATCGTCATGCCGTTGAAAGACAAAAAGGGTATTCAGGAACGTCTGGACGTGGTGGATTTCTTTTTTAATAACCGTGAACTGCGGGACGAGCTGATCGGGCAGATTAAACAAGTTGGTGACCTGGAACGATTGATATCAAAGATCGGGCTTCAAAAGGCCAATCCGAGAGAGATCGTTCAATTGAAACGTGCTTTACATGCCATTGAAAACCTCAAGGAACTGACCGATCGTAAGGACGCGCAATCGCTGGCCCTGATATCCGATCAATTGGATGCCTGTGCCGCTATTCGAGAACGAATAGAACAACAAATACAGGCTGAGCCGCCCGTGGCCATCAATAAAGGCAACGTCATTGCTGCGGGAGTTGATGCTGAATTGGACCGCCTTCGTAAGATTTCTTTTGGTGGTAAAGATTATTTGTTGGAAATTCAAAAAAGGGAAGCTGAACTGACGGGTATCCCGTCCCTAAAGATCGCCTTCAACAATGTATTTGGTTATTATCTTGAAGTAACGAATACACATAAGGACAAAGTTCCCACGGAGTGGATCCGCAAGCAAACCTTGGTCAATGCGGAACGATATATCACAGAGGAACTGAAAGAATATGAAGAGCAGATTCTTGGAGCCGAAGAAAAAATCCAGGCATTGGAAAATAGACTCTATGCTGAACTATTGGTTGCTATTGCAGAATATATCAAACCGATTCAACTGAATGCACAGCTTATTGCCAAGCTGGACGTGCTACTTAATTTTGCCATTGTCGCAGAGAAGAACTACTACGTCAAACCGGAGGTAAGTGACAGCAAGATTTTGGATATAAAAGGTGGACGGCATCCTGTTATCGAAAAAAATCTGCCGATAGGTGAAGATTATATTACCAACGACACCTATCTCGACCCCAAAGCACAGCAGATTATTATTATCACGGGGCCGAATATGGCGGGTAAATCGGCTTTGCTCCGTCAGACAGGGCTAATTGTCCTGATGGCACAGATTGGTTGTTTTGTACCTGCCAAAGAAGCCAAAATAGGTCTTGTCGATAAAATATTTACCAGGGTAGGAGCTTCGGATAATTTGTCTTCCGGAGAGTCTACATTTATGGTGGAGATGAATGAAACCGCCAGTATCATGAATAATCTTTCGGATCGAAGTCTGATCCTTTTGGATGAAATCGGACGTGGAACAAGTACGTACGATGGAATTTCGATCGCTTGGGCAATAGCAGAATATTTACATAATCATCCTGCTGCCAAAGCGAAGACTCTCTTTGCGACACATTATCATGAATTGAATGAACTGTCAACCTCGCTTGAGCGCATAAAAAATTACAATGTTACGGTAAAGGAGGTCAATAATAAGGTGATCTTTTTGCGTAAGCTCGTACCCGGAGGATCCGAACATAGTTTTGGTATTCATGTTGCCAAGCTCGCTGGAATGCCGCCGAAGCTGTTGAACCGTGCCAATCAAATTTTGAAACGATTGGAACAGGAGCGTACAGGGGGAGAGCAGATTAAAGACAGCATGCGTAAGATTCAGAAACAGGCCTATCAGTTGCAGATGTTTTCTATAGATGATCCGGTTCTGAATAAAATCCGTGACATGTTGAACAACTTGGATGTTAACTCACTTACTCCTGTGGAGGCCTTGATGAAACTGGATGAAATTCAGCGTTTGCTAAAAAATTAGGTAAAAACAGATTGACTTATTGCGCACGTGGATCCCAAGGATCTGCTTCAACAGGAGGGAAGAGGTTCAAATGGTAAAGTAAACTAGAACCTGAAGAAGAACGCCGCAGTTCCGTAATTCGACTGTATGGGTGTCAGTACCTTGCTGCTCGCATCATAGGGAGCATAGTGGTAAGCCACTTCAATTCCAACATATTTCTTGTTTTTCATCTGAAAAAGAGAAGCAAAACCCAAGCCTAAGTGAACATTATTAATGGTTACCATACGATCGTTGTAACCACCCTCATAATAGTAACCGTCCGGGTCATAATATCCGTCTGAATAGACGCTCTCCGTGATGCCCGTATCTGTAATATCTATCCCTATTATGCCTTTGGGAATCAGGATGCATTTTTCGTTATCAAAAATTTTATAGCCTAGGGAACCACCTATAAACCCGGTGGCGGAGGAATTGACCGTAACATCGGATCCTTCATAATTATAGGCGATATTTTTATCATTTGAATTGATCCGCACACGGAAACCGCCTTCGAAAATAAATTTGCGTTCCAATGAACTCATAAGCATAAATCCAAACATGAAATTTGTTCCAAAAATCTTGTTTGAACCTCCAAGAGGACTTATCACACCGATGAGCGGAACATAGCCCAGTTTGGATCTACTTCTGTTTCCGTAGGCTTGAGGAAGATTCTTCTGTTGTTCTGTAATTTGTGGTGCCGGTTCATCTTCTGGGCTATCGGTGTCGGCAAACAGATGAAGAATATCTCTTTCACGGTCATCGAGACTGTAGTTAGTTGAGGAGAGCAGCGCGCGGGCTCTTATCTTGATTAAATTGTCCAGGGGATGCCGAAGGGGAAAGAAATTGTATATCGATTTATTTTGTTCATATTGCTGGGCGAAGTCGTCCCGGTCAGCAGCATCTAAACGTTGAACAAATGTCTTGTCCAATTGATTACTGATATAACGTTCTATTTCTGTACCACTATCCTTTTTCTCGATAATGAGCAGAAGAATGCGTAAACGCTGGCTGAATTCCGGTATACCACAGCTGGCCTGTAAGGTATTCAATAGGGACGGGATTTTGTCGAACTCATTGTTGTTCAACGCTCCTGTTATTAAAGGAAGGACCTCTGCTGTATATTTTTCGCATGTTTCTTGTGCCGAAGTTTTTTGTGGTGCAAGAAAACAAATGAAAGCAAATACTGCAAAAATGAACTGACGGATCATCATGGCTTACGGATTTATCAGAGACTAAATTAATAAATAAATTGAATGATGTCTTTGTTATTTGTGGCAAACATCTCAAAAGTTTTATCTTTGGCTCATGGCGTCTATATTTCGATTTAAACAATTTGAAGTTGATCAATCCAATTGTGCGATGAAGATCAATACAGATGGCGTATTGTTAGCGTCATTGGTCGATACGGATGGTGCGAGGCGGATGCTGGATGTCGGTACGGGCACAGGTGTGATCGCCCTTATGTTGGCTCAACGGATGATTGACAGCCAGGTGGAGGCCGTGGAGATAGATGAACTTGCAGCAGAGATGGCGAGCAGAAATTTTAATAATTCGATTTTTAAGGATCGGCTCGTATTGCATGCGACTGCTTTTCAACACTTACAAATAAGCGATCACTACGATCTGATTGTATCAAATCCTCCTTTTTACACAGATTCACTGCATAATCCAGATGTCCGGAAGAAATTAGCCCGGCATACGGATCTGGACTTTTTTCGAGAATTACTACAGTTCGCGTCGTCGTATTTAACTTCTAACGGTAAAATTGTTCTGATTCTTCCTACACAACTCGCGGAAACAGTAATAGCATTGGCAGTGGAACATCGCTTGTATCGTACCGCTGAAATTGAAATAAGCTCATTCGTTGGAGAGCCCGTGATTCGAAAGATCGTTACTTTTGAACGTATGCCAAATACGACGGTTGACCGACGTGAATTTGTGATTTATAAATCCAGGGGCGTTTACTCGGATTCGTACAAGAATGCTCTGGCGCCTTATTTTTTAGCTTTCTAGACTATGACAAAAATTGGACTTCTTTCGGATACACATTCCTATTTAGACGAATCTGTATTCAAGTACTTTGCTGATTGCGATGAGATTTGGCATGCTGGGGATTTCGGCGACGCCGATATTGCGGACCAACTAGAAGCTTTTAGACCTTTGCGTGGGGTGTACGGAAATATTGACGGAAAAGATCTTCGCTTGCGTTTTCCTGAAGATTTAAGATTTACCTGTGAAGAGGCGGAGGTTTTTATGACCCATATTGGGGGCTATCCGGGGAAGTATGCTCCTCGAATCAAGGCCGACCTATTGGCTGATCCCCCAAAATTGTTTATCACTGGGCATTCCCATATCCTTAAGGTTGTTTTTGACCCGAAAATCCATTGCCTTCATCTCAATCCAGGTGCTGCAGGCAAACATGGTTGGCATAAAGTAAGAACACTTATGCGCTTTGAGATCAATAAGGACAAGATTGAAAATCTTGAAGTGATTGAGCTCAAGGGGAGATAGCCCATAAATAGACCTATCATTTATTGACGTTTGCAGATGAGATTTTATCAGACCGAACAAACTGCTGCCCGTTTTATATTACGTTTTTTGTTTGGCGTTATCAAACTCTAAAGGGGCGTGCTACAGCTCTTGTCTTAAGATGGATATATAGAAGATATTCTTATAAAGAGTCACGGACTTCCAGCAAGAAGCTCTTCAGGCGTTCTAAAGAATCCACAACACGTTGATTTTCTTTTGCCTCGGATTTGTTGTCACGGAGATAGTCTCTTGCACCTTGTAACGTATATCCTTTTTCTTTTACCAAATTGAAGATGATTTTGAGGTTTGCGATATCTTCCTGCGTAAAAAGTCGGTTGCCCTTTTTATTTTTCTTTGGTTGAAGAATGTCAAACTCACGCTCATAAAAACGTATCTGGGATGCATTTACATCAAACATCTCTGTAACTTCCCCCATTGTATAATACAATTTATTTATTTCACGCTCTTTGTACGGCATATCATCGCAATTAATCTATAGCAAACTTAATAAAAATTCCAATTCAAAAAGAAATTTTGCGGTTTCTTATTTTAGGTTGCCGGGAAACAAAGCGGTGAAAGAGAGCCGGTAATTGAAGTTCTGATCTATACATGGTCTTAGCCACTTTGGGACTGGGACATTGCAAGTTGTTGTTATGGCGCTATGGTGCGCATTGTAAATAAGGACTAAATTAGCTAAGTTTGACTGGGGTTGAACCTATATGGACAGATCGGATGATTATCGTTAGCAAATTTTGGACAAATTTATTCTCTTTTGGGAAAGCCGATGCAATTACTATTTTTCCAATTATATTTCTGAAACATGCATTTTTTAAAGATAACAAGGAGCTGATCCGCCACGAGCGTATCCACTTGCGGCAAGCTTTAGAACTGGGGATTGTGTTTTTTTATCTCTGGTATTTATGCGAATTTATGGTTCGCTTTGCCCATTTTCAGAATTTTGACAAAGCTTACCGCCAAATTTCCTTTGAACGGGAAGCTTATCGTCACGAAGATGATCCTGCCTATTTATCCAGAAGAAAGATCTGGGCATTTTGGAAATACATATAATTGACACGATCAGCAATTTAAATTGCATAAAAAAGGCTCTTAAAATATGTTAAGAGCCTTTTTGTATATTTAATTTTACGTTTTATCCGACTAATTTGAGATAAGTGGCTACTTTGTCTTTTAATTGTCTACGGTCAACGATAAAATCCAAGAATCCATGTTCAAGTACAAACTCAGATGTCTGGAATCCTTTAGGAAGGTCCTTTTTGATTGTTTCTTTAATAACACGAGGGCCGGCGAATCCGATCAACGCGCCGGGTTCAGCAATATTAACATCGCCCAGCATGGCATAAGATGCTGTTACTCCGCCGGTGGTCGGGTCAGTCAGTAGACATACGTAAGGAAGTCCTGCTTGTGCCAGTAACGCTAATTTGGCTGAAGTTTTTGCCATTTGCATCAAAGAGAAAGCGGCTTCCATCATACGTGCACCGCCTGATTTTGAGATCAGCATAAAAGGAATTTTATGCTCGAGGCAGTAATCAATCGAGCGCGCGATTTTTTCTCCAACGACAGATCCCATCGATCCGCCGATAAAGCTAAAGTCCATACAAGCGATCACGATGTCTTGGCCATTCATTTTACCGTGACCAGAGCGTATCGCATCTTTAAGTCCCGTTTTTGCTTGACTTTCTTTTAAGCGTTCAGGATATGGTTTTGAATCGAAAAATTCCAGCGGGTCACCAGAATTTAGGTTGGGAAACAGTTCAGTAAATTCGTTATTGTCAAATAAAATTGAAAAATATTCTTTGGAGCCAATTCTTAAATGATGGCCACAATATTGACAAACATAGTCGTTTTCTACTTGTTCAAGATGCAACAGTGGTTTTTTACACGTGGGACACTTGTTCCACATACCATCCGGTGCTTCTTTTTTATTAGCGGTAGCTGTGCTAATACCAGCTTTTTCTCTTTTAAACCAACTCATACGATAGTTCTTATTCGATTACAAACTTAGATAAAAATGCTTTTATATACAATTATAATTGTGTTGAATGTAAAGGGCAGTAAATCAATTGTTTCGTGTGTTAGGGACACTGGTCGGCGGATAAGACACTCGATTTGAGAGCATATTGTCGGGCTAAATTGGGGTGGCTGAGGTTGAGGACGATCCCTGATCAAAAATTTGGGCACAAAAAAAGGGTAAGCTACTTCTATCGCACCGCTCAACCAAATACCCTTGCTTTGTTCCCAACCTGGGGGAGTCAATGGGAGCTGGTCGTAGAAGACTTACCCAGCACAAAAGTAGAAAAAAAAATAGTTTTAGGAAAGAAAAAATGCCTTTTTCTCCTACTTTGCTGATTCTCATTAGAATAAATTGTTCAAAGGGCCATCTTGTTGGTATAACTAATCCATTAAGATGGCCATGAAGCCTTTTTTTTATGCATTACATCTTCTTTCTGTCGTATTCGCCCAGCAAAGAATAGTAGCCAAACAGCCCCAAACCGAGGGAAATGATCGGTGTTAAGATACAGAGGATAATGATACCAAAGACCAGATCCTCTTGATGTCCTGTAGCAATTTTAGGTAATGCCAATTCAAAAATGGAAAAATATGCCGTGTATATGGCTAGTATGATCCATACTATACCGAGAAGTTTTTTCAGATTATTCATGGTTCGGAGGTGTTGATTTGTTGTTGATGTATAGACTACCGATAATAAAGCAGACTGCAGCAATAAGGATAGGATACCCTAGTCCCGCCAGATAAAACTGTGGCGTATTCGAGGCTTCTGCATTTGTGGTAAGGTAGGTGGAAACTGCCGGAAGGAGCCCTCCAAATATACCGTTGCCCACATGATACGGTAAAGACATGGAGGTATATCGGATTTTTACAGGAAACAGTTCTACTAAAAATGCTGCAATAGGTCCATAAACCATCGTAATATAGATGACCTGTATAAATATAAGGACAACGAGCAGTATGTAATTTTTGCCTGTTAAATGTACGGTTGTTTTGACCGTTTCTTTTCCTTTAAGTTCTCCTTCCTGATGTTGTATTTTTGAACTGGTCATTTCTGTCCCATCGGCATATTGGCTTTTTGTGATGGTAACAATGGTCGAATTCTGCTGTATGCTCGGTACTGTTGTTTCGTCGAGCTTGTTTTTTTGCTGTACATTTGATAGCTGATACATCGCTTCGTAAATGGGGCGATAGGTCAGCACCGCCAGGAGCATACCACCCAGCATAATCCACTTGCGACCAACCTTATCGCTAAGCCATCCAAATACGACAAAAAATGGAGTGCCTAATAATAACGCGATACCTAAAATGGTATCTGCCTGATCGGATTGCAGGTGCATGACTGTTTTCATGAAACTCATGGAGTAAAACTGTCCTGTGTACCATACCACTCCCTGGCCCATGGCGGCTCCAAATAAGGCGAGTAATACAAATTTGAGGTTATAGCGATTTCCGAAACTTTCCTTGAGTGGGTTGGTACTTGTCTTACCTTCTGCTTTCGCTTTGCTAAACTCAGGCGATTCCTTCATTTTTTTACGGATCAGGTATGAAACATAGACCATTACTAAGGAGAGTAGGAAAGGGATACGCCATCCCCAGCTGTCAAATTGTGTCTCACTCAGAAAACTTTTGGTTAAAAGAATCACCACAAGGGATATAAACAGCCCAAATGTGGCGGTGGTCTGTATCCAGGATGTCCAATAACCACGTTGCCCCAACGGAGCATGTTCGGCGACATAAGTCGCCGCACCACCATATTCGCCGCCCAGAGCGAGTCCTTGCAGAAGCCGTAGGATCAAAACAATCAATGGTGCCCAAAAACCGATCGTTTCGTAACTTGGAATACAACCAATCAGAAAGGTTGCGCCACCCATCAGCATCAGTGTTACCATAAAGGTGTATTTGCGGCCGATGATATCGCCCAAGCGACCAAAAAACAATGCTCCAAAAGGGCGTACGACAAATCCAGCGGCAAAAGTAGCCAATGTCGATAGAAAGGCCGCTGTGGGATTATCGGCAGGAAAAAATTTGGTTGAAATTACGATGGAGAGACTTCCAAAAATAAAAAAATCATACCACTCAATGAGAGTGCCCATGGATGAGGCGCCGATGACTTTCCAGATGCTCTTTGTGCTGTTTTCGTTCATTAATAATCGGTTTAGTGTTATTGAATTAATTTTTACGTTTATTAGGTCGTCCTTACATTTACTTGGCCACCAATGGTGACGCCGCAAGCGATTTATATACTTTTCCGGGGAGTGAACGGATCAACGATTGCATTTCCAGTTCTAATAAGACCAGGGCCAGCTTACTCTGCGGCCAGCTCAGCAGCTTGATCATTTGATCAAGTTCCAGTTGTCCGCTTTGGTGAATGAGAGTGAAAAGGCTTTCCTGATCTTTAGTCAAACTCAATGGGAGGGCTAACTGCTGGTATACGTCATTTTTTTTACTGATTTCCCAATTCATGACATAGGCGAGATCTTCGGCATGTCTGATCATGTGGGCACGATTTGTTTTGATCAGATAATTGGTTCCTTCACTGCTCTTCTCGTATATGGATCCCGGAAAGGCACATACGTCTCTGTTATAACTATTCGCTATTTCGGCTGTAATTAATGCGCCGCCCTTAATTGCCGCTTCTACCACGATAGTAACATCTGCCATCCCGGCGATAATGCGGTTACGCATTGGAAAATTGACTCGTTCGGGTATGGTCTCAGATGTGAATTCGGTTAATAGTCCACCATTTTCGAGCATTTTTGATGCGAGTTCGCGATGAGATGCTGGGTATATCCGATCCAGTCCATGAGCTAGTACCGCAACGGTCGGGATATTATTTTTTAAGGCATTGCGGTGTGCCAGAGCATCAATGCCATAGGCTAGGCCGCTGACGATCAGCGTGTCCCGGTTTTCATTTAAGTCACTGATCAGGTCCTCGCATATTTTCTGCCCATAATGTGTCGCATTTCTTGTCCCGACGATGCTGATGACTTTTGTTGCGTTGAGCACTGCATTTCCCTTGTAATATAACATGAGGGGGGCATCATCACATTGTTTTAGTCTATCGGGGTATTCCTTATCTTCGATCCATAGCGCTTTAATGTGATGTTTGTCGATAAAAGCGAGTTCCTTTTCGCAGGCTGACAGGTAAGTTTTGTTACGGACAGCATCGGCGATAGATGCCTTCACCCCCGGGATCTGCATCAGTTCTTTTTTTGAGTAAGAGAAGAAATCCGCTAAGTTGTCGCAATGGTCCATGATATTACGCGCTGTTCTAGGGCCAATGCCCTTGATCTTAGTCAAAGCTATGGGATAGATTAATTTCATAATTGGGTACTCTAAATATAGTGAAAAATTATAAATCTTGTAGTGCTTTTCATTAGAATTAATCATTTGATTTTGTGGCCGTTTTCCACAAATCTTAGTTGTGTTGTTCTTCTGTTAAGCCGTAACCCTGAGATCGTATTGCTGGTTGATTTCAGAACCGTTCCTTTTAGGGGAACAATTTGAGGCTGTTTTTGCGAAGAATGGTTTGATTTGGTAGCTTTGTTGAATTAACAATATTTTTAGTATGGAAATGAAAGAACCTTTTGATATAGAATTGGGCGATATAATTTATTCTGTTTTTCCGGAAGAAGAAGATACCTATGTGATCTTTAAAGAAGGAATGGAATATGTGAAAATTATAAAGGATACCGATACCACTTGGCTAAAACTAAATCCAGAAACCGAATTGCCGATGTTTGGAATGGATGAAGAGATTAATCTGATCGGGGAGGAGATCAAAAAAGAACTTAACCAATAAGTCTTGTAAGTTAAAGATCGTTAAAATTATTTTGCTCTTATCTGAGGTTGATTATTTTAGGATAATCAATTATAGATATGGCACGTATTGGTTTTCTATTTTTAATCGCTTTTTGTGTTTATTTTGCTTGTGATCGGCAGGTCTTTGCGCTACCTAAAGAGGTTATTTTGGAGGATATTGTGAAGAATAAGGGAAAAGATACGCTTAGACTGGATACGACTCAGATCATTCGTGAATACCTGGATTCTGTAAACATTATCCACAGGCGGCTTCAACTGCCTATGGATAATGCTAAACTTTGATTACATCGGTACGTATACCAAGTATTTTGTTTCAAAAAAATCTTCCTTAAAGTAGCCCGAGAGCGGGTACAATTCGGCTTTTAGTTTGGATTCTTTGATTTCTTCGCTCAGGTCACCACCTTTTAGATAAAGAATTCCGTTGGGAATACCGTTTTTATCTTTCTTTGCGAATTTGTTTCGGATCCAGGGGGTGAATTCTCCAAGTCTAGTTACTGCCCGAGAGATGACAAAATCATATTTGTCATCCAATTGTTCTGCGCGAATATGGTCGGCTTCAACATTTTTAAGGCCTAGTCCTGCGGCGACTTCACGGACTACCTTGATTTTTTTTCCGATCGAATCGACTAAGTGGAACTTGACGTCGGGGAAAAGGATCGCCATGGGGATGCCCGGAAACCCGCCACCGGTACCGACATCCAAAATCTGTGTTCCCGGAGTCAACTCCTGAACAAATTTGGCGATACCCAATGAATGTAATACGTGATGAAGATATAGGCTATCAATATCCTTACGTGAAATTACATTGATCTGACTATTCCAAAAAGTGTAGAGGTCTGCAAGTTTGGCAAACTGTTCTTTTTGTATATCCGTTAATTTCGGAAAATAGGAGTATATGATATCGACTGTAGGATTCAACATGTGATTTTTTAAAGGGGTGAATTATTTCCAGCTTATTTTTTTCTTTTTTCGGCTGAACAAACCATTGATACAAATATAGAAATAGTAGATGAAGTCTACCAAAGGAAGCCACCAAATCAGTTCTTTCACTTCGAGTTTCCTGTAAATAGATGAAAAAATGGCCCATTGGGTGAATAGTCTGAGCAGGTAAGCTGTAAGCGGAACGTACCAGAACATCGGAAAAGCAATAGCAACAGCAATCAAGGTTACGTAAAACAATACTGCAGAGACCAGTTGTATACCCAACATGCGCTGGTGACGTTTTTTATAAATGGTAGAGGCTCCTGAATGTCTTGCTTTTTGTTTATAATAGCTTTTCCAGGTTGTTTTGGGTGCCGAGTAAACAATTGCGGTTGGTGCGAGGACGATATTGACATTGGTTGCGGTGGCATTTTGGTTGACAAAAAGATCGTCGTCACCGGATTTGACATGCATGTGGGCGGCGAATCCCTTGTTGCGGAAGAAGAGTTCTTTTTTGTAGGCCATGTTTCGGCCAACACCCATATAGGCGTCTCCTTTGAGTGCATAGGATAAATAGCTCATCGCGGTATGGCTCGTTTCAAACCGAATCAGCAAATTGAGTAAGCTTCTTTTTTTTAAATAAGGCGAATAGCCCAATACGATTTCGGTCTCTGGCCTAAAAGCCGATGCAACCTCTTTCAGCCACTGATCAGATTGAGGAGCACAATCTGCATCAGTAAATACCAAAGTCTGATGTTTTGAAGCCTTGATCCCCATACTTACCGCGAATTTTTTGCCATGCTTCAATCGGATATGCTCTTTGATATCGACAATTTTTAAATGGGCATATTGCTCATCAAATTCCTGGAGTATCCATGGTGTTTCGTCGGTCGAAAAGTCGTTGACAACAATAACCTCAAAATTGGGATAATCTTGTTCAAGGATACTGGGCAAGTATTCACGGAGATTATCCTGCTCATTGTGCGCACAGATAATGACAGATATTGCCGGGAGATCCGTTCCATCTTGATAAGCTTCAATTTGGTACCTGCTTAATTTGCTGTAAACAAATAAGATGTAATATAATTGTGCCAATAGGAAAAGACCTAATATTCCAAATATAATATATGGAAGATTGGCCAAAAATACATGTAGGTCAAGCATAGCCCACAAAGATAAGCGCATTCATAATCTTTTTATAAAGGAAAATGATAATTTATTCGTGAAACATCCTGTTTGCAAATCTTTTTGTAGTATTTTTGCAACATATTTTAGGAAAGGACGGGCGTAAACACACTGGCAAGCGGAACCATATTTCCGTTGTTGAAAACAGTCTTGCCCATAATTAATGGGAAAAACACATGCAGAGGTCTGTCTACTAAAATGAAATTAGTCTCAGAGGAAAATATTAATGAAATTTACGCTACAAGCACAAGATACATTATCAAAAGCACGTGCGGGTGTTGTCGAAACTGCACACGGTCCCATTCAAACTCCCATCTTTATGCCTGTTGGCACCGCCGGTACGGTGAAGGCCATTCATCAGCATGAGTTGAAAAATGATATTGAAGCACAGATTATTTTGGGGAATACCTATCATCTTTATTTGCGTCCGGGATTGAACGTATTAAATAAAGCTGGTGGATTGCATAAGTTTAACGGCTGGGATCGTCCGATTTTGACCGATTCTGGCGGTTATCAGGTGTACTCCCTGACGGAAGTGCGTAAGATTAAAGAAGAAGGCGTAACTTTCCGTTCGCATATTGATGGTTCAAAACATCTTTTTACGCCAGAAAATGTTATGGATACGCAGCGTATTATCGGTGCGGATATCATCATGGCCTTCGATGAGTGTACACCTTACCCTTGTGATTATGGTTATGCACGTCGTTCATTGGATATGACTCACCGTTGGTTGAAGCGATGTGTCGATCGTTTTGATAGCACGGATCCGCTATATGGATATGATCAGACTTTATTTCCTATTGTACAAGGCTCAGTTTATAAGGACCTAAGAATAAAATCCGCAGAGACAATAGCCTCCTTTAACCGGGACGGAAATGCAATCGGAGGATTGTCCGTGGGTGAACCAGCAGAGGAAATGTACGCGATGACCGAAGTGGTCTGTGATATTTTGCCTAAAGAAAAACCGCGTTATTTGATGGGAGTAGGTACCCCTGTAAATATCTTGGAAAATATCGCTTTGGGAGTCGATATGTTTGACTGTGTCATGCCAACGCGTAATGCAAGAAATGGGATGCTTTTTACACAAAACGGGATCATCAACATTAAGAATGAAAAATGGAAGGACGATTTTTCGCCTATTGAAGCAGAAAGCGATTTACATGCAGATCAGTTCTATTCAAAAGCGTATTTACGGCACCTGATAAAATCACAGGAAATTTTAGGTGCACAAATTGCTTCATTACACAATTTACATTTTTATCTTTGGTTAGTCAATCAGGCCCGGGAGAAAATCATAGACGGTACATTCTATGACTGGAAAAATAAAATGGTGAAAATTTTGGATCAACGTTTGTAATGGAGTCACATAAAAAAATAAAACATAGATAAAGTATGTGAGCCCTGGGCTTGCAGAAGTAGAGTCTCAAATCTCATATCTTAATACTCAAATCTAACAATATGCTTTCGTTAATCGATCGTTACATCATCAAAAAGTATCTGACAACATTTGTTTTCACGATGGCCATATTCACTGTGGTGATGGTCGTCTTTGATGTGTCCGAAAGATTGGATGATTTTCTGAAATACAAAGCACCATTGGATAAGATTATCTTTGAGTATTATGCCGGGTTTATTCCATTTTATCTTAATTTTCTCTGTCCGTTAATTAACTTCATCGCGGTGATCTTTTTCACTTCGAAAATGGCGGACCAGACCGAGATTGTCCCGATATTAAGTGCGGGTTATAGTTTCAACCGTTTGTTGCGGCCTTATATGATAGCTGCAACAATAATCTTTGCTGTATCTTTCGTATTCAATATATTCATTATTCCGCATACCAATAAAATGAAGGTGGATTTTGAGAATATCTATGTGAAACCATTGAAGGACAACTCCCGGGTATCAACACATATGCAGCTGGATAAAAACAGTTACGTGTATATTGACAATTTTGATAATGCTACCAAGACTGGCTATGGTTTCGTCCTGGAGATTTTCAAAGGAGATACATTGAAGGAGAAGATGATGGCAGACCGTATTACCTGGGATTCAGTGGCGACGAAATGGAAAATAGAGGGATACACCAACCGTATTATCAATGGCTTACGCGAGCGAATGGACAAAGGAACAGTCAAAGATACGACATTGGATATGAAACCCTCTGATTTTGAGTTAAGGGATAATATGTTTACTGCCATGGATACGCGAGAACTCAATATCCGTATCCATAAAGAAGAAACGAGGGGAACGGGGGTAATGAATGACCTATTGCTGGAAAAATATAAACGCTATGTTTACCCATTTTCGGCTTTTGTTCTGACGCTCATGGGGGTAGCGCTTTCCTCCAAGAAAGTCAGAGGTGGTATCGGTTTAAGTCTTGGTGTCGGAATCGGCTTGAGTTTTACGTATATTGTTTTTATCCAATTTGCCACCATGTTTTCACTGAAAGGCGGATTGCCGCCGATAATTGCGGTATTGATTCCAAATGTGACTTTTTTATTGGTCGCAATTTATCTGGCGATAAAGGCGCCAAAATAACTCCGATTACGATCATCAGCTTAAGCAGCGCACAAGAAAAGGGAAAATAAGTGCTGCGCATGGTGATTTTTCATTGCCATTACAAATAATTTATATTCTATTGAATATGTCCAAAATTCATCTAAATCGGAATATCTTAATTCTGCATTTAACAATCCTGATTTGGGGATTTACGGGGATTCTAGGGAGTCTCATTTCTGTTTCTGCGATTCATCTGGTTTGGTACCGCGTGGCGATAGCTTCTATTTCTTTGCTGGCCTATTTCCTGTTGACCAAACAAACGGTAGTAGTTTCCAGAAAACAGTTTCTCCAGTTTTTTATGGTAGGGGCCGTGGTTGGTCTACATTGGGTTTTATTTTTTTATTCCATCAAAGTATCTACGGTCTCGGTTACGTTGGTAACCTTATCTTCGGTGACATTGTTTACGGCAATATTGGAACCGATTATCAATAAAAAGCGGATCGCGCTATTGGACATTGTAGTTGGTCTGGTGATCATCGTGGGGATTTATACCATATTTTCCTTTGAAACGCATTATTTGGTCGGCTTACTGGCGGGGCTTGGCTGTGCTTTTTGTGCCAGTATATTTTCCATTGCCAATGCGAGGATGGTCAAGAAATCCAGTCCGACACTGATTACGTTTTATGAAATGCTGGGTGCCTGTTTTTGGATCAGTATATTGATGCTGTTTACCGGGGATTTTAATACTGAGATGCAATTAGGTCAACAGGATCTGATCTATCTGCTATTGTTAGGGGTAGTCTGTACGGCAGTAGCCTATGTTATGGGGGTAGCGGTCATGAAAGAGCTATCGGCTTTTACGGTTGCATTGACGACGAATTTGGAGCCTGTCTATGGAATACTTTTGGCCATGTTGATCTTTGGACAGAAAGAAACCATGAGCGCTGGATTTTATCTCGGAGCTAGTATTGTTCTCGGAGCAGTGTTTACCTATCCTTATGTGAAAACAAAATTGGAGAAAAGACAGAAAGATCTTATTATCCGAAAGCTACATTAAAAATTACCGGGCTGTCCAAAAAGGCGGACAGTCGGTAATCTTTTGTTATACACACTCCTGTTCCTGAAAGTAGTTCGCTTCGATCGTTCAGCATATCAAGAATTCAACTGGCGGGCAAATTAAAAGGTAAATTCACCTACCAGAACATTTCTCTCCTGATCTCTATCAAGGTAAATCGTCGTGAGTTTACGTTCCTGTCTTCCGGTGCTATAATAGGTGTATATTTCTGCCAGAACAGCAGCTGGACCGGCCAAGGTCAGAGAACTGTCGTTGTAGAAATCAACTTCTATTTTATATTTTCCTTTTAATGCTTTCTTTAATAAAAATTGTTCTGGACCGTAGCCTCCGGTAAAGTCGTTACTGAGGCGGCCGCCGATTGCTGTTGCGGGGTTGCTGTAGAAGCATTTTTCTCCGTTTGGATCAGTTACCCAAAGATCGATATCGGTGTTTTGGGAATTCCAGTTGATGACTACGCGCATGTCAACGGGTAGGTCGGCAATCAGCTTTTTCTCCACAGCAACTTTTGCAGTTGCGTTTTTCTGAAGTTTAATGAGGTTATTGATCTCCATCACAAGAATTTCTTCGATACCATCATCTCTATTTGCGGCCTCGGGTGAATAGCTTTGTGTCAAGATACCATAAAGTTCATCCAAGGCTTCTTTATAACGACCTTTATCCTGTAATACTAGGGCATAATCACGATGGCTCTGTGGATCCATTGGTCGCCATTTCAGTACTTTACCGGCTATGTACAAGGCATTGTCGACATCACCCCATTCACGGAGCTTGTAGGAAATGGTCTTGTAAAGATCTGCATTTTCAATTTGCAGGTCTGCCAACGCACTTAGGATAAGTAAGGCCTTTTGCCTATCTCCCTTTTTGAAAAAGAAGTTGGCAACATCGAAATAGAAGGTAGGTGTTCCCATATACTGATCCCGTAGCTGAAGATAGCTTCTGTAAGGATCTTTGGATTGATTGAGTTCCTTTAGGTAAGCATTGTCTTCCTTAATTTCGGGAATACTTATTTTGCCGGTTGTGCTGCCGAGGGGACTGGTGGGTTGTACTCCAGCAACGCGTCCTTCTAGTGCCTGAACAGCATCTACAGTAGCGGTTTTTTGAAGTGCGTCGTTGGATGAGATTCTCTCCAGCATTACTTTGCTGGCCGCTTCGGTAGCAGCTCCTGAATTGGCGACTGCAGACATGCTCTTGTCGTCACTAGTCCCTACTGATGATCTGGCTTCCACAACCGGCGGTGTAGCCACTGGGCTTGCGACGGGACGGGATGGTGTGGGGGGAACAGCGATATTTACAGTGGGAGCGTCTTGAGCAATAGCTGTACCAGTAGACCGACCTGACCGATCCCGTTGTGGATATTTCGTTTTTTGCTGAAAGTCGGTATTCCACCAAGATTGAAGTTGTTCGGTGATATTCTGGGCCTGTGTCAATAAATCCGCTACGCGTTCTTCCTTTTCGATGCGCTCTTCTTTTATGAGTCGATTGAATTCGGGAAGCAACTCAGCTGGTGGCGTGATTGCATAACGTATATAATCTTCCAAATTTTCCAAAACAATTAAACTGGTGTTCCGTGTCACAATGCCAAATTGTTTTCCGATTGCTTCGATTTCATCCCGATGGTCGTCGTATTGGATGTCCAGTGTATTTATTTTCTTTTGTGCCCAGATCTGTTGCAGATCGATCTCGCCATTGTCGGACTTTAATGGAACTTTGATCTCTTTAATTATCTGTGTTCCATCACCGACTAAAAGTGTGATTTCTTTTGCATCACTGTTTTTACCAAGTCCCGAAACAGAAAAATAGGATTGAATAGGGGAGCCCTTTTCGGGATAGATTTCGGTAAAAGCATATTGTTCTTTTACACCCAAGAAGAGGAGGTCAATTGTGTTTAACGCGTTATAGGCTTGATTGGCTGTTGTTGCTGTCAAGTTGACCATTTTTCCAAAATGCGTCTGAGCAATTTGTTTGAGGTTCGCATAATCTGAGGCTGTTGACGAAGTAATGCAATAAGTGGGCTTATCCAGCACAATTTTACCTTGGCCAAATGTAGAAAGTCCGTCACTGAAAAAGAGGTAATTTGCGCCATGCAGAACTCCGCTCTTCACTTGGCTATAATCAGTACCGCCGTCATAAACAGTCTGTTTTAGGTAATCCTTCAATTCTGTCCAGTTTCCGTTGTTGATCTGAAAAGTGCGGGCTTTACTGAAACGAATATCTAGATACCCTAGATCCACTGATATATTCTGATTTTCATTGAAAAACTGATCCAGGAGACTGAATTCTTTGTCCAGATCTCTATTTTTTGAACTTAGTGAACGATCCCAAATAATGGCGAGGCTGTTGCCCCATTTTTTTTGCGTCTGCTTTGGAATTTCCATTTTTGCATTGGCGAGAAAGTAAAAACTACCATCTTGGTTGAATTGTTTTAATCCGGAGACGGCGTTTTCGTTTAAAGGGAGCTTAATCGCCAGATTTTTTGAGGATTTAAACTGTTGCTTGTGTAGTGTAGCGGCGTAGTTATGATTTTGTTCAGCAAATGCCAAGGAACCATCGGGTTGCTCAGTAAAGCTTGGTTTTTTATTGCCTTGGTAAACGTTGATGTTCAGCTCGACGTTTTCAATAATGGAATTATAGTTCAAAGGCAGATAATAGTATAATGCCTGATCGGATTCCGGTGTTAGGTTTTCGGAATAACTAATCTGGACCGTACGCTGTCCTTTTGAAGGTAGGGGATAGATTCGGCTTCGGAAATTGTTTCCTTCTACTTTTTCAAGCAATCCGGGGTCTACTCGTCGTGTTTCTATACTTTCAAAAACTTCGGTTCCTTTATTTTTGTCCACAGGTACCGCCTGACGTAGTTTTCCATTGATATCCAGCGCATAACCGCTAACGGAAACGCCTTCAGGCATCGGGAAAGTAAGTTCTCCTTCAAGATCCCGATTTGTCGTGTTTTCGAAAGTCATGGTTATGGATGTTTTTGCAATATTTCCAAAAATACTAACAGCTACTTTTAGGTCGACGAGTTTTGCTGCATCTAGATGTTGCTCATTTTTTATTTTTAAGCTGGGGACCTCACGGGTGGGTTTTATTTGAGACTTTGTATCCATATTGGAAAATACCAATAGGGTGAGGAGGGCTAATATTGTCTTTTTCATCTTTGAAATGATTTGTTTATCAATTATTTTGTTTTTTAACATATTCAGGCTGTCTTCCGCGGCATACTTGTTTGGTCTTATCGGTATCAATGGGCTCTTTTAGCCTGTTTTTTTAATCATCAGTTCATTGTTTCTTTCGGGTATTATACAGTCTTTGGCTGTTTCATTTGTATCACCCCATCAACAACGATTCATCTCTTCCTTGTCTATTTTTTTTCTTTGATGCAATGAAAAACGAAATTCCATAAAGTCAATCTATTTTTATTTGTCATTTGGTTTGGTCGGTGGATGTAAGTTATTTAAACGTTTGTTAATGATGCCCTAATATGCGAGGTTTATGTTTGCAGGATAATAGAATAAATTATGAAAAGATTATACAGTGTATTGGGGATTGCTCTTTTGTGTGCCTCCTGCAGTAAGGATGATGTATCAAAGATCATTGATCCGATTGTCAATTTAACTTATCCGGATAAGGCTGTAGCCATGGATCCAAAAGTATTGGGTACGATTGGTGAGGTAAAGGTATATAATGGTGGGTATGGCTCTTCCATGGTTCAGGATCCGAATGATAAGACAGTGTTTTACCTCTTAACAGATCGCGGGCCAAATATTGATGGTACGGAAAAAGATAGTAAAGTTTTTGCTAACCCGATGTTTACCCCTCAGATCGGTAAATTTCGATTAAAGGATAATGTGCTGGTTTTTGAATCAGCTATTGAATTAAAGAATAAGAACGGCGTAAAATTGAACGGCTTGCCGAACCCTGAGGGAAAAGGTGGTTCGGGAGAGAAAGCTTTGGATACGAATGGAAAGGATTTGGGAAAAAGCGAAGATGGTATCGATTCGGAGGGCTTGGCAAGAGCCGCTGACGGTTCTTGGTGGGTAAGTGATGAATATGGACCACATATCGTTCACTTTGATGCTTCTGGAAAGGAGATTGAGCGGATCAATCCTTGGACAACAGGAAAGAAATTACCATTGGTATTTGCTAAGCGCCGGGCAAATCGAGGGATGGAGGGATTGACCATTACGCCTGATGGAAAGACATTGGTAGGTATTATGCAATTTCCACTCTATAATCCTTCAAAAGATGCGGTGAAGAATTCTTTGGTTATCCGTATCGTAACCATGGATATCGCAACAGGAAATACCAAGCAGTATGTGTATATGATGGAAAAGACCGATTTGCAGGCTGTCAGTGAAATTGCTGCGGTGTCTAACTCTACCTTTATTGTATTGGAACGTGACGGTGCATATGCAACAGAAGCAACACGTGGTGATGTGTTCAAAAAAATCTATCATATAGACCTTGCGGGTGCAACAGATATTTCTGATCCTAATAATGGTGTTAATGGTTTGTTTCCTGGGAATGGTACAAAGACGGTCGAAGAACTGAAAGATGCAAAGACCCTGGCGGAATATAATATTAAGCCTGTAACCAAAACCTTGGTTGCTGATTTAATGGCCGATATCAAAGAGTTATATCCGCACGACAAAGCAGAGGGTTTGGCGGTTATCAATTCATCTTTAATTGCGGTATGTAATGATGATGATTTTGGGGTTACAGGAGAAGGTTTTTACGAGTCGAAGATATTACCGGCTATAAAGACGGTAGATCAGAATAGCATCTATTTTATTAAATTAAAGACTCCTTTGAAATAACGACTTTGGTTGATATCAAAAAATGCCTGTTTTAAAAAGTCAGGTATTTTTTGATATTTCCATTTTGAAACTAGTAAATTGCTGAAGGATTCTTTCTATCACAATAAAAGCACCTTAAGGTGCTTTTATTGTGATAGAAAGAATCCTGATCCATTTTTTATTTATGTCTGTCTATAGTAGACTACAATTAAGCTTGCTGGGTAGCCAAGAAATCCTTGCTTTCAAGTTCGGAATAGCCCATGAGGTATTCGTCTACTTTTCGTGCGCACTCCCGGCCTTCAGAAATCGCCCAGACCACCAAGGATTGCCCTTTGCGGCAGTCACCCGCTGTAAAGATATTTTCCACTGAAGTTTGGTAATCTTTATCATTAGCCAGAATATTTCCTTTTTCGTCCACGCGCACACCGAGTTGCTCCAATAGTCTTTGCTCGGTATGTTTGTAGCCAATAGCCAATAAAACCAGATCAGCTGGAATTTCCCGAACTTCGGATTCACCCAATCTCGTACGGCGTCCAAATTCGTCGACTTCGTATTGAACTTCTTTAATTTTTACCGCTTTGACATGGCCATTTTCGTCGTGAACAAACTCTTGCGTCTCCGTTGCCCAAAGACGCTCACAACCTTCTTCTTGTGAAGAGGAGGTTGCGAAGGTCACTTTGTCCATCGGCCAGGGATTGTTTCTTAAACGTTCTTTTGAAGGTGTTGGTTTACGGGCGATCTGTGTAATACTTTTGGCCCGGTGGCGGTTGGAGGTACCTATACAGTCCGAGCCTGTATCACCGTCACCAATCACGACCACATGTTTATCTGTCGCTAGAATGCGTTCCTCGTCAATACTGATGCCACTGACTTCTTTGTTCTGCTGTTTCAAGAAGTCCATGGCGAAATGGATTCCTTTGGCTTCATGTCCGGGCAACTGCATGTGCCAGGGGATGGTCGATCCAGTAGCCAATACTACGGCATCATAAGCTTTCAATTCGTAAAAGCTAATGTCTTTTCCTACCTCTGTATTTACGCTAAATTCAATCCCAGACTCTTTCATTAAATTAATCCGGCGGTCGATAACAGACTTCTCCAGTTTAAAATCCGGAATACCATAGCGGAGTAAGCCTCCTACCTGATCGTCACGTTCGAAAACAGTGACGTCATGGCCCGCTTTATTCAATTGTGCTGCTGCAGCAAGTCCGGCCGGGCCGGAACCGACCACGGCAACACGTTTTCCTGTTTTTAAATAGCTCTTATGGGCCTTTACATAGCCTTTTTTGAATGCAATCTCAATGATATGCTTTTCAATTTCTTCAATTGTGATCGGTGTGCTATGGATGCCCAATACGCAGGCCGATTCGCAAGGAGCAGGACATATTCTACCTGTAAATTCAGGAAAGTTGTTGGTCGAGGTCAGGATCTGATAAGCCTCTTCCCATTTACCGTCGTATACGGCATCATTGAATTCAGGAATGACATTGCCCAGCGGACAGCCTGAATGACAAAACGGAATACCGCAATCCATGCAACGCGCGGCCTGTTTATTCAGCTCATTCTCAGAATATCCTTTATTAAATTCTTTGAAGTGCTGCACACGGCCTTCAACAGCTTCTTTTGTTGGAAGCACGCGCTCAAATTCTTTAAAACCTGTAATTTTTCCCATGATCTGTGCTTCCTATTTTATGCTTCAACTAATTTTTGACGAATGACATTTTTATATTCCCTAGGGAATACTTTAATAAATTTATTTTTTTCCCGGGTCCAGTTCTGTAAGATGAAATCTGCTCTACGGCTATTGGTAAGTAATACATGACGTTTCAATAGGGCAATAATTGCTGTTTCATCTTCACTTTCCAAGGGATCCAGGTCCACCATCTCCTGATTGCAGTTTTCGCGGAAATCATCATTGATGTCATAAATCCACGCAATACCACCGCTCATTCCGGCTGCGAAATTGCGTCCTGTCGCGCCGAGGATCAGCGCGCGACCACCCGTCATATATTCACATCCATGATCACCTACTCCCTCGACGACAGCGGTAGCTCCCGAGTTACGAACAGCAAAACGTTCACCTGCTTGTCCATTGACGAAGAGGTGTCCTGAGGTAGCTCCGAATAGTGCTACGTTGCCGATAATGATATTATCTTCAGGTACAAGGGCACTTTCCGTTACTGGATAAATGGCCAATTGTGCCCCTGATAAGCCCTTTCCAACATAGTCATTGGCTTCGCCCTGCAGCTCAAAAGATAGTCCTTTTGTTGAAAATGCACCAAAGCTCTGACCCGCCGATCCTTCAAATTTGAAATTGACCGTGTTATCCGGTAATCCTTCGGACCCGTATAATTTGGAGATCTCATTGGATAACATTGTTCCGATGGTACGGTCGGTATTTTTTACTTTGAAAGTTCCAAAAACCGGTGTTCTGCTTTCTAGCGCTAGTTTGGATTGTTTCAATAATCCCCAGTCCAAAATCATGGCCATGCCGTGATCCTGCTCTTCCGTATTGTACAACGACTGTCCCGGTTCATTGCGTTCCACATGCAGGATGTCTGTAAAGTCGATTTTCTTTGCTTTCCAATGGTCGATGTTCTCCCGTTTTTTGAGGAACTGCGCACGACCTACCATTTCGTTGATGGTGCGGAATCCGAGGTATGCCATGGTCTCGCGAACTTCCTCGGCAAGGAAGGTGAATAGGTTGACGATATCTTCGGGTTTTCCGGAGAAAAGTTTACGCAATTCGGGATCTTGTGTGGCAACTCCTACCGGACAAGTATTTAAGTGACACTTGCGCATCATGATACAGCCTCCAGCGACCAATGCAGCTGTGGATACACCCCATTCTTCGGCGCCTAAGAGTGTTGCGATAACGATATCGCGACCTGTTTTTACCTGACCATCGGCCTGTAAGACCACACGGCTACGCAACTTGTTTTTCACAAGGGTCTGATGTGCTTCGGCAAGGCCCAGTTCCCAAGGTAATCCGGCATGTTTGATCGAACTGATTGGTGAAGCTCCTGTTCCGCCGTCGAAACCTGCGATCAGGATGACGTCGGCATGTGCTTTGGCAACACCAGCGGCTATTGTTCCTACACCAGCTTTAGATACCAATTTTACGTTGATTCTTGCTTGACGGTTCGCGTTCTTTAAGTCAAAGATCAACTGTGCCAAATCTTCGATGGAATAAATGTCATGATGTGGTGGCGGTGAAATCAGCCCCACACCAGGGGTAGAGTGTCTGGTTTTTGCAATCCAGGCATCTACTTTAGGGCCTGGTAATTGACCGCCTTCACCCGGTTTAGCACCCTGTGCCATTTTGATCTGTAACTCATCCGCTTGTGTCAGGTAATTGGAGGTGACACCAAAGCGTGCAGAAGCGACCTGCTTAATTGCCGAACGCATGGAATCTCCATTTGGAAGAGGTTGATAACGCAATTCATCTTCCCCGCCTTCACCGGTGTTAGATTTTGCGCCGATGCGGTTCATGGCAATGGCAAGGGTACTATGCGCTTCGTGGGAGATAGATCCAAAGGACATCGCTCCGGTAGCAAAGCGTTTTAGTATTTCACTTGCCGGCTCAACTTGCTCCAATGGAATGGAATTGCGATGTTTAGCAAAATCCAATAGTCCACGAAGGGTAAACATATGTTCTTTCTGTTCGTTGATCTTGGTCGCATATTTTTTATACGTGGCGTAGTCTCCGGTCCGGCATGCCTGCTGCAATAAGTGAATGGTGTCTGGATTCCACAAGTGACCTTCGCCACGACGTTTCCATTGATAGATACCACCTTCCGGCAATAGGCTCTGTGGTGTACGGCTTTTTTCAAATCCGCGCCAGTGTTTAGATAAAGCCTCTTTAGCCAGATCATCCAGTGTCATACCACCGATACGGGATACTGCGCCACAGAAGAATTTATCAACAACAGATTTGTCGATACCAAGTACTTCAAAGATCTGTGCCCCGTGATAGGATTGTAATGTTGAAATCCCCATTTTGGAGAAAATTTTCAATAAGCCATTGTTAACGGCTTTTACGTAGTTTTTGGATAGTTCCGGCCAGGTAAGTTCGGTATCTAAGGTATTCTGTTCCTTCATGGTACGAATACTTGCTAGTGCCATATATGGGTTGATTGCCGTAGCACCAAAAGCCAATAGACAGGCAAAGTGGTGTACTTCCCAGGCATCGCCGGCTTCGACGACTAGACCAACAGCACCACGGTTACCGGTTTTGATCAGGTGGTGGTGGACCGCTGATACGGCAAGCAAAGAAGGGATAGCCGCGTGTTTGGAATCTATGGCACGATCTGAAAGTATCAATACCTGAAAACCATCCCGTACAGCATCATCAGCATATCTGCACAGACGCTCTAAACCAGCTTCCAGCGAACCCGGCTTTCCGTCTGAACGGAAATAGGACTGAATGGTTTTTGCCTGAAATAATCCGGTATCTATAGAACGCAATTTTTCAAGTTCTTTGGATGTAAGGATCGGATGAGGCAAGGTCACACAGTGACAGAATTTTTTGTCCTCGATCAGGATGTTGCCTGCATTACCGATAAAGGTCGCCAAGCTCATGACCAAACGCTCCCGGATGGGGTCGATCGGTGGGTTGGTTACCTGTGCGAAAAATTGCTTAAAGTAGCTTGAGATATGTTGTGGCTGATCAGAAAGAATAGCCAAAGGAACATCCGAACCCATCGAACCTGTTGGTTCGTATCCGGTCAATGCCATTGGTGTCAGGATTGTTTCGAGGTCCTCTCTGGAGAAGCCAAATGTCTTTTGATATTTGAAAACGGATTCTTTGGAAAGATAAGTATAGGTGACGCGCGGTTCTTCCAGTTCTTCTAACTTGATTTTATAGTTGTCCAACCAATCGCTATAAGGTTGTTGGTTGATCAATTGATCTTTTACTTCTTCGTCCGTCAAGATACGACCTTGTTCCATGTCGACGAGAAATATCTTGCCTGCCTGTTGGCGGCCTTTTTTAATAATGGTCGATTCTTCGATCGGAAGTGCGCCGGCTTCGGAGGCGACCACAACACGGTCATCCGAAGTTACAGCATAACGTAATGGGCGTAAACCGTTGCGGTCTAGTGTTGCCCCGATATGTTTACCATCGGTAAAACATAGTGCTGCAGGTCCATCCCAAGGTTCCATTAAAGTTGCATGGTACTCGTAGAATGCACGTTTCAATGGATCCATTTGGGTATTACCATCCCATGCCTCAGGTACCAACATCAACATAACGTGTGTCAGGCTACGGCCACTGTGTAAAAGCAGCTCGGCAACATTGTCTAGACAGGCTGAATCCGACTGACCCCGATCAACAACAGGAAGCAAGATTTCCATTTCATCCTCGGTGAAATATGGAGACGAAAGGGAGCGCATGCCTGCATAAAACCAATTGAGGTTACCGGTCAAGGTGTTGATCTCACCGTTGTGTGCCAGCATACGGAATGGTTGCGCTAGCGACCAAGAAGGAAAAGTATTGGTCGAGAAGCGTGAGTGTACCAATCCAAATGCAGATACCACACGGGGATCGCGTAAATCAAGGTAATAGGTGCCGACTTGGTATGTTGTTAATTGACCTTTGTAAATGATAGTTTTGCAAGAAAGTGATGCAAAGTAAAGTGGGAGCGGGTATTCTTGTTGTTGTTTAACTTTTTGAATGATCAGGCGACGTAGAACAAAAAGCTTGCGTTCAAATTCTTCCGTGTTTGAAACTCCGTCCGGTCTGCTAACAAAAAATTGGACGATTTCAGGTTCGGCACTGAGCGCTGTTGGTCCAATACCTTCTCGATTGACTGGTACTGGACGGTAGCCAAGGAATTTCATACCCCTTTCGGCTGCCGCTTCCTCAATCAAGTCCCGACATATTTTGTTCATGCCTTCTTCTTTCGGAAGAAATACCATTCCTGTTCCATAATATCCCGGTTCCTCTAATTGTATTCCTAAGCTGATACATTCTTCCCACAAGAATTCATGTGGCAACTGAATCATGATACCAGCTCCGTCTCCACTTTCGGGATCACAACCACAGGCCCCACGATGCTCCATGTTCTCCAGCATGGTCAGGGCGTCTTTTACTTGTGCGTGTGATTTATTCCCTTTGATATGGGCGACAAAGCCTACTCCACAGGCGTCATGCTCAAAATTAGGGTCGTAAAGGCCCTCCGTTTTCGGTCTTTGTTGAATCATCTTTCCTTTTCAAATATTATACATTGCTAATATAGGAATAAAAATGGATAAAATTATAAATATTCTAATAAAAATGTGTTTGTTTTGATTTTATTGTTTGTTTTTAATGTTTTTGTTATGGATATTGTATTTGTTGTTTGATTGTGTTAACACGCTTTTTCGACCCTTAAATAATGCATCATTTGGCGATAAATTTTTACTGGATATGGAAAAAACATCGTGGGATTGCAATAATATGTATAAATTAGGCAAAGTATTGCATATCGTTTGTGCTTTATCAAAATGACTTAATTTATAGACAGAAGATGAAAATAACTGAAATTGAGATATATCGGCTGAGTATTCCGATGGAGCCATTCGTCATCGCGACCGGAACCATGGATTATGCCCAGAATACTTTTATACGGGTACATACCGATACGGGAATCTACGGTGTCGGTGAATGCTCGGCATTCCCCATGATTGTGGGAGAAACACAGGATACCTGCTTGGTTTTGGCGCGTGATTTTGCCAAGATCTGGAAAGGAAAGGATCCATTGGCTATTAGTGAACGACTGGCTGAGCTGGATTTGTATATTGCAGGGAATCGAACGATCAAATCAGCTTTTGATATCGCATTGCATGACTTAGCGGCCAAAGATGCGGGTATTCCTTTGTATCAATTTTTGCGCGGAGCCAAACGGGAGATAACAACGGATATAACGCTGGGTATAGCATCTCCAGAAGAGATGGCGATGAAAGCTAAGCGTCTGCAGGAAGGTGGCGCTGTGCTATTGAAAGTAAAATTGGGTAAGGATCCGAAAACAGATGTCTCACGTATCCGTGAAATTCGAAAAGCGGTAGGATTTGAGATGCCTATCCGGATAGATGCCAACCAAGGTTGGTCCTACGAAGAGGCAGTGGAAGCTTTACAAGGCTTAGAACCGTTTAAAATTCAGTTTTGTGAACAGCCCATGCGCACATGGAACGATGAGTTATTACCTCAGCTGCGTACCGAAACGATCGTCCCAATTATGGCGGATGAGTCGGTCTATTCCCATCATGACGCCGAGCGGCTCTGCAAAGCGGACGCTTGTGATTATATCAACATCAAATTTTCAAAATCCGGTGGTATCCAGGAAGCCTTGAAAATCAGTCAGGTCGCCGCGGAGTATGGCATCAACTGTATGATCGGTGGGATGTTGGAATCTCGTTTAGCATTAGCTGCTAAAGTCCATTTCGCCTATGCGGCTCCCAATGTCAAATTTTTTGATCTAGATACCTGCATGGTCGGACACCTGAAAGATCCGGTCGTCGGGGGGATCCAATATGACGGTTACAAAATCCATCTATCGGACCAGCCGGGTATCGGCGCTGATATAGAACAAGCATTTTTGGATGGCTGTGAAAAATGGGTGATTTAACTTATATACATAAGGTATGAATAGCATGAACTGGGGGATAGGTGGTCAGGAGATTGCCGTCCTTATTGTTATCCTGATTTTCTTGGTGGCCGCCTATTTCTTTTTCTCCAAACTGTTGAAGAAGTAAAATTGTCTATTTTTTTACATTTGTTAAAAAATAAGCAGTCAATAGCTGTTTTGGTGAGAGAGGAAGCCTAAAATAGATAATATTCAGTACCTTTGCGGTACTTATTATTTTATAAAAGTTAGAAAATATCATGAGTACTCAAAAAGGACCTATTTCTCAATTTATTGAGCATAATTACCGTCACTTTAACGCAGCAGCATTAGTAGATGCTGCAAAAGGTTACGAGGAACATCTTTTGGATGGTGGAAAAATGTTGATCTCCCTGGGGGGTGCAATGTCTACTGCCGAATTGGGTGTTTCTTTGGCAGAAATGATCCGTCAAGATAAAGTACATTTTATTTCATGTACTGGGGCTAATTTGGAAGAGGATGTGATGAACCTGGTTGCTCACTCACATTACAAAAGAATCCCGAATTATAGAGATTTGACAGCGGAACAGGAAAGAGAATTATTGGATAATCACTATAACCGTGTAACAGATACTTGTATTCCAGAAGAAGAAGCTTTCCGTCGTTTGCAGAAACATCTTGAAGATGTGTGGCATGCCGCTGAAGCGAAAGGTGAGCGTTACCTGCCACATGAGTTTTTGTATCAGGTCGTTAATTCTGGTGTATTGGAGCAATACTATGAAATTGATCCAAAAGATTCATGGATTGTTGCTGCTGCTGAGAAAAATTTGCCTATTGTATGTCCGGGATGGGAAGATTCGACTACAGGTAATATCTTCGCGTCAAATGTAATCAAGGGTAAATTGAAAGCGAGCACCGTTAAATCAGGTATTGAGTACATGATTTATCTGACAGAATGGTACCGTAATAATTCCGCTGGAAAAGGCGTAGGTTTCTTCCAGATTGCCGGTGGTATTTCCGGTGATTTCCCGATCTGTGTAGTTCCGATGATGTATCAGGATTTAGAATGGGAAGAAGTGCCTTTCTGGGCTTATTTCTGTCAAATTTCTGATTCAACGACTTCTTATGGCTCTTACTCTGGGGCGGTTCCAAATGAAAAAATCACTTGGGGTAAATTGGATATTGATACACCTAAATTTATTGTGGAATCTGACGCGACAATCGTAGCGCCTTTGATTTTCTCTTATATCTTGGGACATTAATCTTTTTATAGAGAAAGGGGAGTGAGGAATAAAGAATTTGACTCGGGCAAGTTCTTTATTCCTCACTCCTTTTTTCTTTTACTCTTTTCTTGTTTATCTTTACTTTCCACTATTTCTTTTTCAGACGATGAGCAATTTAACAACAGATAATCCGGTAGCCCTTCAAGCCTTAATGGATGAAACTATTTTTTCCAATGGGTATGACTTCCGGTCGGAACCAGATGCTTTAGCCAAAGCAAAGGATACGGAATATGTGGCTGTTGGAATTCCCTCGGTTGATCATCTCTCTACACCAGTTATTTCAGACAAAAATATTGAATCAAGTGCATTAGAGAACGAAAAAGATCAAAAGGGTACTGTCAATGCGCTGGAGGTATTAGGCGGAGAATTTATTTATCAGGGCAGCAAAGATCAAGGGATACTCTTTATTCTGCGTTATGTAGCATATCCTTATTTCTCTCCGGCGGCTCTCGACGCATTTGAAAAAACGATTGGTGCCTTAAAATTGACCAAGGAAAATGTTGCGGTGGTTAACTTGGCCAATGCGCATAACCCAAACGATTTTAAACGTATCATGCAGTTTTTTGAACCCAAAAAGATTATTCTATTAGGTGTGGAGCCCGCATCCTTAAAGCTTCCTCCGATCGAACACAATTCTTATATGAAAGGGCGCATAGCGACGGTATTCAATACCTTCAGTTTTGAGGAGATGTTTGCTGATGTCAATAAAAAGAAACTGTTCTGGAACGAGTTTAAAACATTTATCGTTTCGTAATTTTTAAAAAAGATTTGTCCTGTTACAATGATTGCCGTCTTTTAAATAAGAATTTCTACTTTTGGCAATATAATTTGAAGAAAATGCTAGAACTTGTATTTGCAACGAATAATGCCCATAAACTGGAGGAGGTTCGGGCAATAGTGGGAGATGCTTTTGTTATTAAAAGCTTAAACGATATCGACTGTCAGGATGATATACCGGAAACCGGGGAGACATTTGAAGAAAATGCACAGCAAAAAACGGACTATTTGGTCAACAAATATGGGCTTTATTGTTTTGGTGATGACTCAGGCCTGGAAATAGATGCCTTAAATGGAGAGCCGGGGGTGTATTCGGCACGTTATTCGGGCTCTAGGGATATGGAAAAGAATATTGATCTTGTGCTGGAAAAATTAGGCGATAATCCAAATCGTTCGGCCAGATTCAAAACCGTTATTTCGTTGTACCTGAATGAACAACAGCATTTTTTTGAGGGAAGTATCGAAGGTCAAATCATTAAAGAGCGTAGAGGAGTGGATGGATTCGGTTATGACCCGATTTTTATCCCTGATGGCTATAACACAACTTTTGCTGAGATGAGTGCCCAAGAAAAAAATGCAATCAGTCATCGTGCGATTGCTGTCGGCAAACTTGCCCAATATCTAAAAACAAAATAATGCTTAGACGTAGTTTTAGTTGATAAACTTTATCCTTGACGGTAAACACAAACGGGGCAAAATATTTATTTTGCCCCGTTTAGTTTTATCTTTTTATATGGTCTATTTCGGCTCTTTCTTTTTGGACTTTTGGGTACTATCCGGTGCTGCTACTGTCAACGGTTTTAAATTCGTTGAATCCCGTTTTACAGCTGTTTTATCGGTTGTTGGCGCAATGTCGTTTTCTACTTTTTGCTTGGCTGTTGTTGCTTCGGGGGGTGTTGCTTTAGGCGTACCGCCTGTTTTATTCGAAACAGCTTTTGCTCCGGCTTTCGTGTCATTCCCTTTCTTCTCCTGGCCCTGCTTATCCTCTTTAGGCTTGGATTTCATTTTTCCATTTTCCTCCGTTTCCTTTTCTGTCGGAGCGGTGAAAGATGATTTGGAAAGGTCACGTTTTCTATTTAATAGATCCGCTTTCGATTTAGGACGGTCTTCAGGGCGCCATGTAAAGTTTGGTAGAAACTCTTTGTCTGCGGTAACCTCCGCTATCGGATAGACCTTGCCATCGACTTTTCGGATGGAAACGTATTCTTTGAGTTTATTGTCCTCCATCAGAATTTTAAAACGACTGCTCCGATCATGTACCAATTCTGTTGTTACATTTGTTTTCTCATCGATATTATAGAAAATGTTTTCAGCATTTCCATCTACAAAGAGGCGTTCCATCCGGTTATTGGTAAAGAAACTGGTAATTTTTCGTCCTTTGATCTGATTGAATTTTAATGAATCGCTTGTGGCATTGACCATAAATGCATTTCCGACTAACAGCGAGTTGTCCAGTTTTTGATTTTTGACCTGCAAGAAGATCGTATCGCCGGATATTTGCGAATTCTCAGCCCACATCATCGGTTTTCCCATCAACCTAAACATTGAATCCTGCATACCATAATACATCGAATCGGCAACCGCCTGCAGATCGGATTTGAATAATCGGGCATTATAGTAGGCTTTCAGAATTCTGGTTTTTGCGGTATCCTGAGCCAAAGAATCTTTTTTCCCGCCTTGTGCATTTTTTAATGCAGCATCCATAATCTGATCCGATTCCCCGCCTTTTGGGATGATGGCTTTTTTACGTAACACACTATCGGCTTTCAGGTTTTTTTCAATCTCAATCCGATTTTGATCACCTACGATCACCGGTTGTTTCTTCGCAATATTCTGCCTCTTCGTGGCACTGGTATCTGCTGATTTCTTGATTTCCTTGCCGAGGGCAGGTTCCTTGATTTCTTTCTTATGGAGGCTGTCTATACCTTTTTTTAAGCTATCGGCTGCTTGTCGTAAATTATTGGTTGAATCTATATCGGCGGACATAGAATCTGTATCACCGTAATCGACCTCATTGTCTTCTTCAATGGCTCCCCCTTCTCGGTTTAATTTAAAATCCCGCGCGATATAATCTCGCCGGAAGATCATTTGTGAGAATAGGGTGTCTGCAGTCATAAAAACAGAATCCATCTCGGACTTTTCTTTTAATTCCTCATCCTTTCCGATGACATTCTTATTTTCTGCTACGGTCTTCTTAGGATCCTTATCGGTAATAAGTGCTGCTTTGTTATTTTTTTTCTTGTCTTTCTGTTCTTCTTTTTCAGCTTTCTTTAATTCTTTTGCTTCTTTTTTTAGTTCCTTTTCAGACTTTTTCTGTACAGGTGAAAACGAGGAGACAGAATCTTTTTTTGTTGAATCCTTTTTTACCACGGAAATAACCAAGGGTTTGTCTGTCATCGTAATGGACTCATTTTTTCCATTATAGAGTCCATATCCACCATATGCATAAAATTTATCAAGGGTGTCCACGAAGACGACATTTTTCACGGCTTTACCGATGCCGACCTGTCTATCATAGAAAAGACTATCTCCCTTCAGGAATTTAGTGCCTTCTGTATAAAGATTGTTCTTGGAAAAATAGGCCTGACCGGTAGCCATATGGTAACGGCCTTTCTCGGTATATAGATTTTCGCCCTTATTCCCTTTCATATTTGTAGGGCCGTAGAAATCCGTTATTCGGGTGTTGCCATTGTATTTCATGGAGTCCGTATAGACTTTTACGTTCGGCGATCGGACAACAACCTTTTGGTTAAAATATGATTCGCCGGTATTTTCGAAATAGGTAGCACGCTGACTGGTGATGGTGTCGCTTCCGGAGAGAATACGTCCACCGCTATAGTAGTTTCCAATTTTACTACGCATGTTATAAACGAGGTGATCGGTGGTCAATATTGATCCGCTGGTACTGACCATACGCACTGCTCCGGTTAATGTCGCTAATTGCATAGCTGCTTCATAATGCAGCTTATTGGAAAATATCTGTGTGCCATCAGGTTGGGTGATGATTACATTTCCATAGGCCTCAAAGAATTGTCGACCCAGTTTATCATTATGCAAATACCCACTGTCAGACGATAAGGTCGAGCCAACGTGCTCATAGACCGGGCGGTAAAAAACAACATTACCGTTCTTTCCAGTAATAATATGTGACGAAGAAAGTAACTTTAATTCGTCCTGTTTCTGCGCTTGGACCGTCAAGCCAGTTAAAATAAATACAATCAGGGTAAAAATGTATTGTCTCACAAGGGCAAAAATATGGATTTTAATTGCTACTTTATTGGATTTCACAAATTTTAAGATGTGAATTTATCATTCAGACAAATATACCGTAACTTTGTTTATATGAATGTGCTGGAAAGATTAAAGGGATATATTGAAAAGGAGCATTTGATGATGCCTCATGACAGAATATTGCTTACGGTAAGTGGGGGAAAGGATTCGATGCTGATGGCACATTTATTCGCAAAAGCCGGCTTTAATATCGCTATTGCACACTGTAATTTCCAGTTGCGTGGAGAGGACTCCGAACTAGATGAAGCTTTGGTTCGAAAATTTGCTGCTGATAATGGGATTCCAATCTTTGTCAAGCAGTTTGATACCAAGACCTATGCCAAGGAAAATCAAATTTCCATTCAGATGGCTGCGCGCGAACTTCGTTATCGCTGGTTTGAACAACTTCGTGAGCAACTTCAGTTTGACCGAATTGCTGTCGCTCAACACCTAAATGATCACATTGAAACCGTCTTGTTAAATCTTTCACGTGGAACTGGCCTGCAAGGGCTTCAGGGCATCTTGCCTATAAGAGATCGTATCATTCGGCCACTTTTATTTCTTAAAGCAAGTGAAATCGAATATTACGTTCAAGAATATGCCATTGCTTATCGGGATGACCAATCTAACTTTTCGACAAAGTATGCGCGCAATAAGATAAGAATCGATATTATTCCGCATTTCAAAAAGCTACAACCCGATTTTGAACAGATTTTCGAACAGAATATTACGCACTTTAAGGAATCTTATCAATTGCTACAACAACTTGTCGAACCGATCCGGAATAAACTTTTTCGGTCTACAGGCGATGGTTGGGTAGTGCGCAAAGAGGATTTGGAAGAACATTTGAACAATTTGCCTTTATTGTACGAGTTGTTTTCCGGTTTTAATTTTTCTAAAGCTGTGTTAAGTGATTTACAGCAAGCTTGGGGACGGGAATCAGGGCGTATCTTCCAATCGGATTGCTATCATATGCTTTTGGATAGAAATGAGCTTTTTATCAAAGAAAAGGAGTTTATATCGTCGGACGAGGCGATCATTACCTCTGAAACATCGACGGTGGAGTGGAAACAATATTGTTTCCATGCTGGGGTCTCTACAGAACTTACGATTAACAATAGTAAGGAGATTGCAAAATTCGATTATGATCTGCTTATCTTTCCATTGACAATCCGTTCATGGAAGATCGGAGATAGCTTCTATCCTTTGGGCATGGATGGGCGAAAAAAGCTGAGTGATTTTTTCATCAATAAGAAAATCAGTTTATTTGAAAAGGAAAATATTCCGATCCTGGTGAATGGAAATGGCGATATTCTTTGGCTTGCCAAATATCGCATGGATAATCGCTATAAGATTACCAGCAATACAAAAAAAGTCCTTACTTTAGTCTGTAAATGTGGTTAAGGATTAAGGAGCAAGAGGAAATTGTCCCAATACCCTATTATAAAAAAAGAAATGAAAGAAGGTGTATTCTATTCGGAAAATCAATATTTAGGACGTGACCGTGTTTGGATAAGCGTACGTTTGGTACTTGTGTTATTTTGTTTTACCGCATTTTATCTGAATTTGGACCATTTGATTTCCAGTCAATTGTTTTTCATTGTCGGAGTGGGAATCATCATTACATCCATTGTTATGATGTATATGGTCTTGTTTCGTATAGAAGTATTCCAGGATCATATCCTGATCAGTGGCCTCTGGTCCACTCGGGTGGTGAAAATAGATTTGGCTTCTATTTCGAAAGTTGAAAAGGGGCCATACAGCACATTTTTTTTTAATAACCCTGTTTATAACCTGCATTCCAAAGGGAAGATTAAGTTTTTTGCAGGGGGTAAAAATGCAGTTTTCCTAACGGATAAAGATGGATTGACTTATGTGTTGGGAACCCAGCGACAAGAGGAGCTTTTTCGTACAATCATGGAAACGAAAGGAAAACTGGCGAAGTCTTAAAAATTGTTAATAATTTCTTATCTGACATTTTAAAGACAACAGTTTATTGAGTTATTGGTTAAATTTGAGAAAATAGCAACGAATTAACTATGGCATTTTTAAAATTTATACTTATTACATTTGCTGTTTACTTTGTAATAAGATTCTTATTCAAATTATTATTACCGTTTGCAATGCGTAAAGCAGCTGAAAAGCTGATGAAAAAAGCGCAGGAACAGGGGGGAGCATATAGCGGCCAAGGGCAAGGTGGTACTTTTCACTATGAATTTACCGGTCAGGGGCAGCAAGAAAATAAAAGATCTCAGCCTGAAGGCAAAATCAAAGTTGATTATATTCCACCGAAGGAAACACCCGAGCGCAAAGGGGCGGAAACGGCTGGTGAGTTTGTCGATTTTGAGGAAATAAAATAATTTTTAGCGGCCCAAATAGCGTATCTTTGTGCTATGTGGCTTAAGCAACTTTCTGTTCTAAATTTCAAGAATTACTCGGAAACTTCTTTGGAATTTCTCCCTGAAGTAAACGCTTTTACAGGGAATAATGGTGTTGGCAAAACCAATCTTTTGGATGCAATCCACTATTTATCGCTTTGTAAAAGCTACTTTAATCCTATAGATTCGCAACATATCAAATCCGGTAACGATTGGTTCATGGTTCAAGGTGAATTTGATAAAGAATCGAATAGCGATGTTATTTCCTGCAGCCTAAAAAAGAATCAAAAAAAGCAGTTTAAAAAGAACAAAAAAGATTATCCTCGACTGGCCGATCATATCGGACTTTTTCCTTTGGTTATGATTTCTCCAAATGATAGCATTATCATTACGGATGGGAGCGAGGAACGTCGAAAGTTTGTGGATAATGTGATTTCCCAAACGGACAATAAGTATCTGGATACGCTAATTATCTATAATAAATTCTTAGCCCAACGAAATAGCCTGCTCAAACAGGCCCGTCAATCCAATGTGCTTGACTTGGGATTAATCGAAATTCTTAACTTTCAACTGGAGGAAGTCGGCAATATTATCTTTGCCAAGAGAAGAACATTTATGGAAGAGTTTCAACCTGAGTTTGATCGGCATTATGAATTTTTGACCGAAGATGCTGAGTCTGTCCAGCTGCGATATGAGTCTCCCCTAATGTCGGATTCCTTCTTGAATATTCTGGCAAAGAACCTTGAGCGTGACCGTATTTTGGAACGTACTAGTCAGGGAATTCATAAAGATGATCTGATATTTACTATCCATGGTGGAATGCCGCTGAAAAAGTTTGGCTCCCAAGGACAACAAAAATCATTTCTCATTGCGTTAAAACTTGCTCAATATTCCTATTTACAGCAAAAAAAAGGATTTAAACCCTTACTTCTCCTGGATGATATCTTTGATAAACTGGACGATCGTCGTACGCATAAATTGATGCAGATGGTCTCTGATGATGATTTTGGTCAGATTTTTCTGACGGATACGGACTCAAAAAGAATTCAACGAATCTTTGATGAAATCAATCGGCCTGTTCGTATATTTGGAATCGAAGGAGGACAAGTGAATGTATAAGAAGCAACCAACGAAGAAGAGCCTGGAATTTATTCGGTCAAGCGATGACATGACCATTAAGCAGGGGGTGGAGCGTCTCCTCGAAGCTTATAAACTGCGCCGAAAATTTGATGAGACCTCAATCGCTTCGGTATGGCCTCAACTGATTGGAAAAGCAATTGCCAATCGCACACAGCAGCTATATGTACGTGACAAAAAGTTGTTTGTGCGCGTAGAGTCTGCCGTGATTAAAAATGAACTGGCATTAATGCGTCGTCAGATTCTCGGAAGGGTAAATGAGTATGTCGGACATGTCATTATCGAAGAGGTCGTGATTTTGTAGCCTGTATTCCTAGCTAAGTTTAACCAGTTGTTTGATAACCTATATCATCTCCCTGAAACCGCAGGGACAAAGCTGTTTGCACGTTTTGAACACACTGAATCCAAGCGGGATGACTATCCCATCAGAGAAGGAGATTACTTTTTCATTTTATTTTTATTGGCCGGTTTGATCCATCAATACAGCTGGAGTAACAAGTGAATTTACACAGTGGATCGGTACAGCCAATCTTTTCATCACTGATCTCGCATCTTTTATTTTTGATGTTCCTTCCATATAGAATTTTCAATGCATCAATGATTGTCGTATATACCGTTTATCAAAATGAGATTATCAACAGATGGAAGCAGATATCGTTTTATTTTATCTCCACTGGCAGGTCTCGTCCTTTGTGATCTGTGTAAAGCTTGAACTTGTATCATAAGGCATTCGATACCATAAAGTAAAGTGACAGGCGTAGGTTTGTTTTTATATCGTAAATCCAATGACACTTTTTTAAGATGTCGCGATTGCCTATGCGATTCGAGTGAGCACACAGAGAGCCCGAGGATTAAAAGTTTTGAACAGGAGCCTGTAATCATTCACCACAAGACAAGAATTTGAACTCTTTAATAGGGTAATAAAGCAGCGAGTGGCACTTGGGGCTATAGCTTTCAACATTGAGATGTTAATATAGGATGATTATACACAATGAATTTTGGCTGAGAGATGCTTTCAGCTGTGTTGTTAACATTTTTGTGTGGATAACCTCGTAGTTTTGCACATTTTGCTGTGATTTTTAATTTTGCCTTGTTGTGTTATTCACATTTTAATGTTGGTAAGTGTTGAGTTGTTCACATTTTCAGGTAACGGATGGGTATGGACATTCCACTTATTAACATTTTGTATGTTAATAAGTGGCTATTTTTGTTAATAAGTCCAAGCTAAAATACTAAAGAGTCAACCTTATGCACAAAATACCAACAGTCCTTTAGGGTTGGTATTTGTTGGGCGCATGTTTATTGGTCGACTAGATTTCCCTGTGGGAATATGGAAGCTACTATAGGTACTGTTCCAGATCGCCTTTGCCTTCACGGATAACGTCAAAGGTTCCTTCCGTCAGATCTACTACCGTGGAAGCAACATTGTCCCCATAACCACCATCGATAACAGCATCGACAAGATCCTGATATTTCTCGTAGATCAATTCGGGATCAGTTGAATATTCGATTATTTCATCTTCATCGTGAATGGAAGCCGTCACAATCGGATTGCCCAATTGTTTCACAATTTCCCGAACAATGTTATTGTCTGGCACGCGGATACCCACAGTCTTCTTTTTCGAACTTAATAGCTTGGGAACTTTTGTTGTTGCGTTAAAAATAAAGGTAAAGGGGCCGGGGAGGGCTTTCTTCAGGACACGAAATACGGTGGTATCGAATGATTTGGTGTACTGGGAAATATCGGTCAGGTCATAACAGATAAAGGATAGATTGGCTTTATCCGGTTTTAATCCTCTGATCTCACAGACACGTTCTATTGCTTTTTGTTGTGTAATATCACAGCCGATACCATAGACGGTATCGGTGGGGTAAATGATTACTCCGCCTCTTTTAAGGATGTCAACAGCCTGTGCAATGGCTTTTGGATTGGGATTGTCGTTATATATCTTGATAAGCATATTGCGTATAGTATATTTATTATAACGTATGAAAATCATAGTTTTTAATCTGGGAAGCCCTGAGCGAGGTGCTTACCATGTCAAGGGGGCAAAACTATTATTCAGATACGTATCTTTCTAAAAGAACAACAGCCAAAATATTTTGTTTTGGCTGTTGTTCTTTATGTTAAAATTCTGCGTTCTTCGGAGTACGGGGGAACGGTATTACATCGCGGATATTGGTCATTCCGGTAGTGAACAACACCAAGCGCTCAAAACCTACACCAAATCCTGAATGTGGTACAGAACCAAAACGGCGGGTATCCAAGAACCATTCCATTTCTTCTGCTGGTATGCCTACTTCTGCCATACGCGCCAATAGACGATCCAGATTTTCCTCACGTTGTGAGCCACCGACCATCTCACCGATACCTGGGAAAAGAATATCCATTGCACGTACGGTATTACGCCCCTGCGCATCTGGCTCGTTCTGTTTCATGTAGAAAGACTTGATCTCTCTTGGGTAGTCAGTCAGAATAACAGGTTTCTTGAAGTGTTTCTCGACCAAATAACGTTCGTGTTCAGATTGCAAGTCTGCTCCCCAATCGTCAATTAAATACTTAAATTGTTTCTTTTGGTTTGGCTTACTGCGTTTTAGTATTTCAATAGCATCTGTATAAGTTACACGCTCGAAATCATTGGCTAAGACGAAGTTTAACTTTTCAACCAAATTTAATTCAGAACGTTCTGCTGCTGGTTTTGATTTTTCTTCTTCCAATAAACGACTTTTCAAAAACTCGATTTCCTCAGGACAAGTTTCTAAAGCGTATTTGATCACGTATTTTAATAATGCTTCGGCCAAATCCATGTTGTCTTCCAGTTCATAGAAAGCCATTTCCGGTTCAATCATCCAGAATTCAGCCAAGTGACGTGTAGTATTTGAGTTTTCTGCCCTAAAGGTCGGACCAAAAGTATAGATATTTCCAAAGGCCATTGCTCCAAGCTCGCCTTCTAATTGACCGGAGACCGTCAGGTTTGTCGATTTTCCAAAGAAATCCTCTTTAAAATCAATTTCTCCGTTTTCTTTACGCGGTGGATTTTTTAGATCCAGCGTAGTCACCTGAAACATTTCACCAGCACCTTCGGCATCAGAACCTGTGATAATCGGTGTGTGCATATACACAAAATCATTTTCCTGGAAAAATTTATGTACTGCGAAAGCCAAGGCATTACGAACTTTGAATACCGCATTGAATGTGCCTGTACGGAAACGTAAGTGCGCAATTTCACGTAGAAATTCTAAGCTGTGCTTTTTGGGTTGTAAAGGATATTTTTCAGGGTCTGAATCACCAATAATGCTTACCTCAGTAGCTTTAACTTCTACTTTTTGTCCCTTACCCAGTGATTCTATCAATTGACCTTTTACGCGAACTGCAGCTCCGGTAGTGATACGCTTCAGGATATCTTCAGGTGTATTTTCAAAATCGACTACTGCTTGAATATTATTGATTGACGAACCGTCATTAATTGCTATAAATTGATTGTTACGGAAAGTTCTTACCCAACCTTTAACAACGACCTCTTTGCCGAATTCTGTGGCATTCAATAGTTCCTTTATTCTTGTGTGTTCCATCTTAATTTTTGGAGAATGACTTGTAAAAGATGCTTTGTTTAAAAAGCAATACAAAAATAAGCTATTCTGTTGATTTATTGGGTATCAATGTTGATTTAATTCGCTGACTGAGGGATCAATGAGCTTTTAAACTTAATTTTTCCGGACGAATATTTGGATCAAAATCAATAGAAAGGGGGCGGCATTTAGAACAAAAAAGCGGATCAACTCAGTTGATCCGCTTTTAAGCTTTATGATGATCGAAGGAATTATCCTTTCAATACTTTGGTTACTAATTCAGCAGCTTCCTTCAATAAGATTGCAGAATAAACTTGTAGACCTGACTCATCGATTAATTTTTTCGCTTCTTCAGCATTTGTACCTTGAAGTCGTACGATAATAGGAACAGGAATATTACCAATTTCACTGTAAGCATCAATTACCCCTTGCGCAACACGGTCACAACGAACGATACCACCAAAGATATTGATTAAAATAGCTTTTACATTCGGGTCTTTCAAAATGATATTGAAACCAGCTTTCACCGTTTCAGCATTTGCCGTACCACCAACATCCAAGAAGTTCGCAGGTTCTCCACCCGCTAATTTGATGATGTCCATTGTTGCCATTGCAAGACCGGCACCATTTACCATACAACCTACGTTACCATCTAGTTTAACATAGTTAAGGTTTGATTCGCCAGCTTCAACTTCTGTAGGATCTTCTTCGGTTACATCGCGCATAGCAGCGTAATCAGGATGACGGTACAATGCGTTCTCGTCAAGATTAACTTTGGCATCAACAGCTAAGATCTTGTCGTCGGAAGTTTTCAATACTGGATTGATCTCGAACATCGAAGAATCAGTAGAATCGTATGCTTTATAAAGCGCAGCAACAAATTTTACCATTTCTTTGTGTGCAGCACCGGAAAGACCTAGATTGAAAGCGATTTTACGTGCTTGGAATCCTTGTAAACCTACTTTTGGATCGATTTCTTCTTTGAAAATCAAGTGCGGTGTTTTTTCTGCAACTTCTTCAATGTCCATACCACCTTCTGTAGAGTACATAACGATGTTACGTCCTGTAGCACGGTCCAATAAGACAGACATGTAGAATTCTTTTGTTTCGCTTTCACCTGGATAGTAAACGTCTTGAGCGATCAAAACTTTGTTTACTTTTTTACCTTCAGGTCCAGTTTGAGGCGTTACTAATTGCATACCAATGATGTCAGTTGCCCTTTGTTTGACTTCATCTAAGTTCTTAGCTAACTTGACACCACCACCTTTACCACGGCCACCAGCGTGAATTTGAGCTTTGACAACAACCCAGTCGGAATTGTAGTCTTCTTTCATTTTTTTAGCCGCTTCCACAGCTTGCTCTGGAGTATCTGCTACGATACCTTCCTGTACGCGCACACCAAAGCTCTTTAGTATTTGTTTTCCTTGATATTCGTGAATGTTCATTTGCAAAAATATTTGGCGTAAAAATATGTTTTTTTGAGGGATAAGACAAGGGATAAATTGCTCTTTTATCTATTTTTTGACATTTGTGAAAAATAAAATGGCCGAAATAGAGAAATAACTGCTTATTTATTCAAAGACGTGATATCGTAAATTTATTTATCTTTGTCCTATGATGTTACAAGCCAAAGGAATTCACAAAGCTTATGGGGCATTGCCCATCTTAAAAGGCGTTGACATAAGCGTGGAAAAAGGTGAAATCGTGAGTATTGTCGGAGCTTCAGGAGCAGGTAAGAGTACACTTTTACATATTATCGGAACATTGGACAAACCTGATCAAGGTTCAATATTTATTGATGGTGTTGATATCCATAAACTGAATGCCAAAAAGCTGAGTGCTTTTCGAAATGAGCATATTGGTTTTGTTTTCCAGTTCCATCACTTGTTACCTGAATTTACGGCATTGGAAAACGTGTGTATTCCTGCATTTATCCATGGGCAGAAGCGGGCAGAAGTGGAGACAAAAGCAAAGGAATTATTGGAGTTACTTGGAGTTTCACATCGTATTGACCATAAGCCTGCTGAGATGTCAGGGGGGGAACAGCAACGTGTTTCTGTTGCACGGGCCTTGATAAATGATCCTTCTGTTATTTTGGCGGATGAACCTTCCGGAAACCTGGACTCTGAAAATGCTGCGGCACTACATCAGCTGTTTTTTGATCTTAGAAACAAATTTCAACAAACATTTATCATTGTAACCCATAATGAAGAATTGGCCCGCATTTCAGATCGGACAATTCATATGCGGGATGGATTGGTTGTTTAATTTATATCATGTTACAAGCATCTTAGATTTAGATTGTCTTGTGAGCGACCAAAAACTGATTATTGGGCATCGTGGATCACTAGTCCCCTATGAATAACAAATTATTTTGATGAAGAAAATATTAATAACTTTCGGAACCAGACCACTGGCGATGCGTATTGCCAAAAAGCTTGCAGGTAAATTTGAAGTTTTGTACGCCAGTTCGGAAGAGATTCCGGAGTTACTATTAAAATCGGGGAATTATGAGTCTATCCCCAAAGGATTACTGCCTACCTTTGCCCACGAGTTGCTCAAATTGAGCCTAGACCAGCAAGTGGACTATGTGCTGCCTTTAGGTGTTTTTGAGCTCGAACCATTGGCTGAAGCCAAAGTATTATTTGAGGAGTACCAGATAGCCGTACTTGTTCCGGATAAAGATATGCTAGGCACTTTTCCTATCATTGAAAATCCTCCTGCCGAACTCCCCTATATTTTGCTTTCCAAAGGCAATAATTTATTGGAAGACGATGTTGCTGAAAATACCTTGGATGGACTATTGGTCAGATCGGATTCTGAGGAAGATTTTGCGCTAGTCTGTGTATCGAAATAAGGCGACTGTACTATTGTTCGCCTCATGCTGAACCTGACTTGTGCGACGTTTTTTTAATTTAAAGGTTTATTAGTGATGCTGTTTCCAGAAGAAAAGAAAGTCTATGTGTTTGAATTGGATGATGTTATTTTTCCAAAGAAAGACTACTTGCTCCAAGTTTATTATCTGTTTGCTAATTTTATTGAATTCACGGAGACCTTTCCTCCACAGGGTGATTTGGTTAACTTTATGAAAAACCATTTGGAAAATCAGGGCGAAGAATCCCTATTTGAACATGCGCAAGCAACATTTGGATTTGACATGAAGTACAAGGAAAATTTTGAACGATTGCATGTAAATGCCGTATTGCCGTTAAAGCTGCATCTTTTTGATCATATCTCCACATTATTTTCTCAATTGAGTGCTGCTGGTAAAATGATATGTATTCTGACGAAGGGAAATCCACTGGAGCAACTGAACAAAGTGAGATTTGTGGACTGGGGGCCTTTCAGCGATCGGATAAAAATTTATTTTGAGGATGAACTTGTGTTTCGTAAGATAGATCCCATGTCATTCTTAGCCCAGGAATTTGCGGTAGATAGTTCCGCAATTCAATTTGTGGACTAAGTTTTCATTGATTATCTTTGTATTATCTACCAACAATGTTTTGACTTTAGAATATACTGAATAAACATTGTTGAAAAAAATTATGATTAGGGATATAAAAGCCCTATTTTTATATAAAGCCCTTGGATTTATGAATAAAGTGAACAAGCCTGCCACGATTAAGGAAATTGCCAAGAAGCTGAAAATCAGTCCTTCCACGGTGTCTAGAGCATTGAATGATCATCCAAGTATTGGATTGGTAACGACAATGCGTGTCAAAAAAATGGCCGAAGAATTGAACTATGAACCCAATCAGACAGCTATTTTCTTTAAACAACGCAAGACATTTACCATCGCTGTTATCCTGCCTAGTTTATCGGAGCCATTTTTTTCCTTCGCGATCAGCGAAATAGAAAACGTTGCTTCGGCTCAACGGTATACTGTTTTAATGGGGCAATCATTGGATGATCCGGATCGGGAAGAACAGATATTAAAAACATTTAAAAATCATCGTGTAGATGGTATATTAATGTCGATCGGGAAGAAGACAACAAATTTGGAATTTATCGAAAAGCTGGAGTCATCTGGAATACCGGTTGTCTTTTTTGATTGTGTCCCTAGTTTACCGAATATCAATAAAGTCCAGAGTGATCTGTCGACCGGCATGAATGAGGCTGTGGATGCTTTTGTGGCACGAGGGCACAAAGTAATTGCTTTAGTTAATGGACCGAAGACATTACCTGCCAGTGAGGACCGAAAAGTAGCGTATTTGTCTGCAATGAAGCGAAATGGAATGGACATTCTGGAAAAGAATATTATTGAAACAGACCTGAGCACAGAGGGGAATGAAAAAGCCATGGAAAGTATATTTGCAATGCCTGAACGACCTTCAGCGATTATTTCTTTTAATGACTTTGTTACACTGGATCTGATGAAAGCGGCGCGCAACAAGGGATTGGTTCTAAATCAAGATATCTTTTTCATTAGTTATGCCAATTATCCACTGTGGCAGTATATGGAAAATCCACCCATGGGACGTATCGAACAGTTTCCGGGTATGCAGGCACGTAAGGCGGCCGAAATTCTATTTGAGCGAATTGAGAATTCAGATGTAGCAGATCAACAAATTGTTTTTAAGTCGAGATTGGTGATGTAATTTTTTAGCTAAATGAATAACAACATAAAAAAGAGGGGAAAATCATTCGATTTTCCCCTCTTTTTTATGTTATATGCGACTATAGATGGATCACTTCACCGTATGCATCGGCACATGCTTCCATAATAGCTTCACTCATCGTTGGGTGTGGATGGATTGATTTGATCATTTCATGTCCTGTTGTTTCCAATTTACGGGCAACAACAACTTCTGCGATCATTTCAGTAACGTTAGATCCGATCAGGTGTGCACCTAGGAATTCACCATATTTTGCATCAAAGATAACTTTGACGAAACCGTCTTTTGCTCCAGCTGCAGAAGCTTTTCCTGAAGCGGAGAATGGGAATTTGCCTACTTTAACTTCATAGCCAGCCTCTTTTGCGGCTTTTTCAGTATAACCAACCGAAGCAATCTCTGGTGAACAATAAGTACATCCGGGGATATTGTTATAATCAATAGGTTCTACGTGAAGACCTTTGATTTTTTCGACACAGGTAATACCCTCTGCTGAAGCAACGTGAGCTAAGGCCTGGCCTTTAACGATATCACCGATAGCGTATACACCTTCAATATTTGTTTTGTAGAAATCGTCTACGACAACACGGCCACGATCAGTTTTTACACCAACTTCTTCCAAACCGATGTTTTCGATATTGGGAGCAATACCTACCGCAGACAGTACAACTTCCGCTTCGATGACTTCAATACCTTTTTCCGTTTTAATGGAAACTTTGCTCAATTCTCCGGATGTATCAACGGATTGCACCTCTGATTTGGTAAGGATATTAATGCCTTGTTTCTTTAAGCTTTTTTCTAATTGTTTTGAGATTTCTTCATCTTCAACTGGAACGATTCTATCCATAAATTCAACGATAGTCACTTTTGTTCCAATTGCATTATAGAAATAAGCAAATTCAACACCGATGGCACCGGAACCAACAACAACTAAAGATTTTGGTTGTTTAGGTAATGTCATTGCCTGGCGGTAGCCTACAATCTTTTTACCATCTTGTGGTAAGTTAGGCAGTTCACGTGAGCGTGCTCCTGTGGCTAGGATGGTGTGTTTTGCCGCATATTCTTTGGTCGAACCGTCTGCACCTTTTACATCGATCTTACCGCCTTTTTTAATTTTTGCAGTTCCGTTGATGACATCAATTTTATTTTTTTTCATCAAGAACTGAATACCTTTACTCATTCCTTCAGCTACGCCGCGGCTTCTTTTGACGATAGCTTCGAAATCAGCCTCACCACCTTGAACATTGATGCCGTAATCTGCGGCATGGTTTAAATATTCAAATACTTGAGCACTTTTCAATAATGCTTTTGTAGGGATACAGCCCCAGTTTAGACAGATTCCGCCTAATGATTCGCGTTCAATAATCGCTGTTTTGAACCCTAACTGAGCGGCTCTAATGGCAGCAACATACCCGCCTGGACCACTACCGATTACAATGATGTCGTAATTCATATAAATAAATATTCTGTAGTTGAGTGTTATAGCTTCAAATACCAAGGTACCGAACCTTATATTCATTCAAAAGTACATATTTTTTCTGATGAATATGAACTATTTATTGTAAAATTGGCGGTTTTTGATAAAACAATGTCATTGTGTAGAGCGTAATGTCACGTGTCGGTAAAAGGAAGAAAAATAATGGAGTAAACGTGTTTAGAGTGTTATTTTTGATGTTCACAATACACAGTTTATCATTATGTTAAGAATATTTAGACAAATTGCGCTGTGGGAGGCTATTTCCACGATCTGCTTGTTTTTTATTGCAATGCCCCTGAAATATTTTGCCGGAATACCCGAGGCAGTGAAGATTGCGGGATCCATTCATGGCTTTTTTGTCGTTATATTTGTCGTGATGCTCATCATGTCTACCATCGAATATAAATGGCCCATTCTGAAGGCAATTAAGTACTTTTTGGCCTCCTTGGTTCCCATCCTTGGATTTTGGGTAGAATTGGATTTAAAGAAGGAGATCGAAGGAAAAAGACAGAAATCTTAATCATTTGGATTTGAGATATTAATATTGAGATCTTAAAATCATTACGCTTAGGGATAGGTTTAAGTTAAGCATACGGCAATGGTGCCCGATAATTTGTGCGCGTAAATTTGCGGGTAGCGATTTATAAAAAATATGCTTCAATACAATAGGAACAGGCGAGATGGTTAATCATCTCTTCCTGTTTTCTCGATTCCCATGTAAGCATAGGTAATGCTATCTTTTCCATGTGGGACGGGAGTTCCATCCTCATCTAAATTGACAAATACCAGTTTGTCGATAGATAGGATTGTTTTCTTCGAGATTTTATTTCGGACTTCACAACGCATTGTCAATGATGTTCTTCCAAAATTAGTTGCCTCTATGCCTAACTCTAAAATATCTCCCTGTTTGGCAGAATTTACAAAATTGATTTCAGATATAAATTTGGTAACGACCTTTGGATTGCCCAATTGTACAATCGCATAAATGACAGCTTCTTCATCTATCCAACGCAAAAGTGTTCCGCCGAATAATGTACCGTTCGGATTAAGATCTTCGGGTTTGACCCATTTTCTTGTGTAAAAATTCATTTTATATAGGTAGTTATGACAAAGGGGAAAAGTTTCCTTTTCCCCTTTGGTTTATACTATTAACGCTTATGCGTGTATTGCTCTATTGGCTGTTGCGGCTAATGCGGCTTCTTTAAGAGCTTCGGTATAGGTTGGGTGAGCATGACAGATACGTGCGATATCTTCCGCAGAAGCGCGGTATTCCATGGCTACTGTAGCTTCACCGATCATGTCTGCTGCACGTGGACCGATCATATGTACGCCTAATACTTCGTCTGTTGTTGCATCAGCCAATACTTTTACAAAACCATCTGTATCACCTGAGGCTTTTGCACGGCCAGAAGCTTTGAAGGAGAAAGATCCAGCTTTATATTTCACGCCGGCTTCTTTCAATTGTTCTTCCGTTTTTCCAACTGAAGCCACTTCAGGCCAGGTGTAAACAACTCCGGGAATTAAATTGTAATCGATGTGTGGTTTTTGTCCCGCAATATATTCCGCAACATATACACCCTCATCTTCGGCTTTGTGTGCCAACATCGCTCCAGTGATCACATCACCAATAGCAAATACGCCTTGTACAGCGGTCTCCAAGTGAGCATTTACCGGGATTTTCTTTCCTCTTTCTTCGACAGTGATGCCAATATTTTCTAAGCCTAAACCTTCAGAGTATGCCGTACGGCCAACAGCTACGATACAATAATCACCTTCTAGGGTTACTTCTTGTCCTTTTGGATCTTCAGCTGTTACTTTTACGGTTTTTCCTTTTGCTGTTGCACCTGTAACTTTGTGACCCAAGTAGAATTCCATGCCCAATGATTTTTTCAAAACACGTTGCAATTCTTTACCTAAGCCACCATCCATTGTACCAATGATGGATTTCGCAAATTCAACGACAGAAACTTTTGAACCTAAACGGGCATAAACTGAACCTAATTCTAAACCAATGACACCACCACCGATGACGATAAGATGTTTAGGGACCTCTTTTAGGTTAAGCGCTTCCGTAGAAGTGATAATTCTTTTTTTGTCAACCGGCAAAAAGGGTAGAGAAGTGGGTTTTGAGCCTGTGGCAATAATTACATTTTTTGCTGTAACTTGTTCCGTAGAACCATCTGCTTTTGTTATTTTAATGGTGTTTTTGTCGACAAATGAACCCACACCTTGGAAACTGTCAATTTTATTTTTCTTGAATAAGAAAGTGATACCGGCGGTATTTTGAGCAATGACATCGTCTTTACGAGCAATCATCTTTGCCATATCCACCTTTAGGTCTTTTAAACTGATGCCAAATGCGTCAAAATTATGGGCAGCATTGTGGTAATGCTCCGATGAATCTAAAAGCGCTTTTGAAGGAATACATCCAACGTTAAGACAAGTACCACCAAATGTGCTATATTTTTCAATAACAGCTGTTTTTAATCCTAATTGGGCACAACGGATAGCTCCTACATATCCGCCCGGACCACTTCCGATTACAATTACGTCGTATTGCATTGATTACGTTTTAATTTTTAGTAGTACAAATTTAATGATTATTAATGGGATAGGAAATCAAAACTTACGATTTGTAGGCGAATAGACTTACTTTACATTTTTTTGATAAATGGATAGGCATGTACAACCAAAAAAATAATCTTATTTTCGATAAATCTGTATGTGATAAAGTTATTTTGGAAATAAGTTGCTAATTAACAGGAGCAGGCATCGGCATGATGCGGGGTTGTAGATGATGGGCAACTGAGTCAACGAAAGGGATCAAGGGGCAGCAACTTGTGATCATTTTAACGAAAAATAACACCTCAACAAAAAAAGGATACCTATATCTAGATACCCTTTTTTGTTTGTATATTATTCTGCAACGATTTTTCCTTGCATTACTCCGTAATGACCAGGGAAACTACAGATGAAAGGATAGACTCCTTTTTCAAGTGTAAATGTAATTTTATCTGTTTCACCCGGACCTAATAATTTCGTGTGGGAAACGATGGAAGATAATGCTGATTTTGGAATATACTCATCAGCTGCGGCTGCTGCCGCCTCAGCTCCGAAAGTCGGAAGATCTACACCCGGTTTAAGGATGACAACATTATGTCCCATAGATTCTTTTGGCATGGTACCTGCATTTTTGAAAGATAATTCTACAGGTTCGCCAGCTTTCACACGGAATAAATCCTTGTCAAATTTCATCTGATCATTACCTTCTAAAGATAAGCTGTTGGAAATAGCTACGTTTTCAATTCCAGGTACTGTTTCTGTTGCTTGGTTTTCTGTTGAAGTTGTCGATTCTGTACTAGCTGATTTGCCAGACTTCTCACTGTTTCCGCCACAAGATGCAATTGACAAGGCAACTGCAACTGCTGGTATCATAAAAAGTTTTTTCATTATTATGTTTTGTTAATTCTTTAAAATTAATGATTTCATCGGTAAATCGAAACAATCATTTCAATTTTGACAATAAAGCTTCAATTGTTTTGTATAATTTGATGGGATCAAATGGTTTTCCAACCACTTCATTGGCTCCTGCATCCAAGGCTTCTTGCTGTTCTGCTTTTAAAACTGAAGCAGAAATGGAGATAATGGGCATATTCGCTATAGCTGGATTCATATGGCGACGTATTTCTTTGATCGCTTCAAAACCACTCATGAGTGGCATATGTGCGTCCATAAATACCAGGTCTATTTTTTTTCTGTTTATTTCCTGAAGGGCAAGCTGTCCATTTGTCGCCAAGGTGATCTCGCAATCCCAGCTTTTGAGGATATTTGCTAACATAAAGCTATTTAATTCATTGTCTTCGGCAATCAGGATCATCGGAGAGTTAAATTTTGGTAACTCGGTATAAAGCACTTGTGTTTCTTTTTCTTTAGGTTTATCTTCTATTTTATCAAAGGTGCATTCAAAAGAAAATGTGCTTCCTTTGCCATATTCACTTGATGCGAAAACCTTTCCGTTGAGAAGGGCGGCAATACGTTTTACAATTGCTAAGCCCAAGCCCGTTCCACCAAATTTTTTTGTGATGCTGTCTTCTCCTTGTTCAAATGCGATGAATATTTTTTCCAATGCATCTTCTGCAATGCCGATCCCCGTGTCGATGACCTGAAACTGTAAACCAATTTGCTGATTACTCTCCGTTAGAAGCTGGATTTTTAAAATGACCGAGCCTGCGGAGGTAAATTTGAAGCTATTTGAGATGAAGTTCGTTAGAATCTGTTTTAAGCGAAGCGGATCCGTTAAAAAATAACTGTTTATCCGGTCGTCCACCTCGATATTAAAATTCAAACCTTTATAGTTTGCCTTATCGATAAACAGATTATTCAAATCATCGGTAATATCATGCACCGAGGTGGATTCCATATTCAGCTTCATCATGCCCGAATCGACTTTGGAGAGGTCCAAAATGTCATTGATGATCGTAAGTAAGTTTTGAGAGGCCGAATCGAGTTTATAGATCCAGTTTTCCTGTTCAACGGTAAGCTGTGAATTTTTTAGCATTTGGGTGATTCCCATAATGCCGTTGATAGGTGTCCGAATCTCGTGACTCATATTGGCTAAGAACGTTTCTTTTGACTTTCTGGCGAGTTCAGCTTCTTCTTTTGCTTTAAGAATAGCTTGTTTAGACTCCTCCAATGCAATGTTTTTTTCTTTAATTTCCTGTTGTATCAACAGCTGCTGAACAAAAGATTTGACTTTTGCGATGGTAGCTTCTGGATTGAGAGGTTTATATAGATAGTCTACAGCGCCACTGTTAAGTCCTTGAATAAGATACTTATCCTCCTTGGAAATCGCAGTTACCATGATCGGGATGATGTGATTCGTCTTTGGGTTTTTCTTCAGGAAGGTGACGAATTCAAATCCATTGATTTCGGGCATCTGTACATCAACCAGAGCGAGATCAATTTCTTCTTTCCAACAGATTTTTAACGCTTCATTGGGATCTGTACTACTAATTATATTTACATATTCGATATCCTCCAACAATGCTGTGAGACTGATAATATTCTCAATTTTATCATCGACGATCAATATATTAATCTTCTTCATTATATCAAATCTAAAATACAACTTTAGGTTAATTGCATTATGTAATCTTTTATTTCGGCTATACTCAAAATCTGATCTTGCGCATTAAGGTCTATTGCAGCCTGAGGCATTATCGGAACTTCCGCCTCAAGTGGGTTCTGTACATAGGTTTTTCCGCCGTACTTTTTTATCATTAACAATCCTTGTGCGCCATCGTGGTTGGCCCCGGAAAACAAAATTGCAATACAATTTTGTTTATAGATTTCGGCAGCCGACTCAAAGGTCACATCGATAGATGGTCTTGAATATTGAACCGGTTCTGAGATATCCAACGAAAAGCTATAATCTGGCTCAATAAGTAAATGATAGCCTGCGGGAGCAAAATAGATTGTTCCGTCCGCGATACTCTCTTTATCGTCAGCCGTTTTTACTTTTTGTAATAGGGCTTTCGAAAGGGTATCTTCTATACTTGATGCGTATTTGGGATTGCGGTGAACAACGACGATGATCGGTATCTGAACCGGACGTTCCAATGCCTTTAGGATGTTTAAAATAACACTGAACCCGCCAGCGGAACCCGCTAATAAAAGAATTTTACGTTCCATCTTGACCTAACCGATTTTTTGATAAATGTTGTGTTTGTTATTTACAACCTTGAATTTTGCTGCATTTTTATAGTTAATTAATGATTCTTTTGAACCTAGACATAAGAAACCAAGGTGACAAAGTGAATTATAAAATAAATCCAATACCATTTCCTGGAGGTTTGTGTCAAAATAAATCAATACATTACGGCATGTGATCAATTGAAATTCATTAAATTCCCGATCGGAAACCAAGCTATGCTGTGAAAAAAGCACATTTTTTTTTAGACTATTATTTATCGTGGCCGCATTGTACATTGCTGTATAATATTCGGATAAAGAGCTTTTGGGATCAGTTTTAATAAAGTTTTCAGAATATTCCTTCACTTTTGCCAATGAATAAATGCCTCGTTTGGCTTTCTCCAATACTTTGGTATTAATGTCAGTTCCATAGATAAAAGAACGTTGATAAAGCTCTGCTTCTTTTAGTAAAATGGCCAAAGAGTAAACTTCTTCACCCGTGGAACAACCGGCACTCCACAGCTTAATATGAGGGTAGGTGGCCAGATAGGGAAATACTTCGTTTTTTAATGCTTTGTAAAATTCCGGATCTCTGAACATTTCAGTCACATTGACTGTAATTTCCTGTAAAAAATGAGTGCTAAATCCTGGCTGGTTAATCAGTTTGGATTTTAATTCGACCAAGTCCAGTTTGTTTAGCTCCATAATTCTGGTGACACGCCGCTTGAGGGATGCTCTCGTATATCCGGACACGTCATAGCCGTGAAGATTTTTGACAACATCAATAATTTCCTCCAACTCTTCAAAAGTGATCATTACTGCTACTTTAGTAGTTAACTCAACCATACACGCATTAAGGATATCAATTTATCCACATCAACGGGTTTACTAATATAATCGTTTGCTCCTACAGCAATTGTCTTTTCCCGGTCACCTTTCATTGCCTTTGCTGTCACGGCGATAATAGGGAGATTTGAAAATTTCTTGTTTGACCTTATTTTTTCGATCGCTTCATATCCGTCCATAACCGGCATCATTATGTCCATTAAAACAAGATCAATATGCTCGTTGCGTGCTAGAATATCCAGTGCCTCCTGACCATTATTTGCAATCTCGATTTTCATGTCATAGCTTTCGAAAGCTGTACTTAGTGCAAAGATATTGCGCATATCATCGTCTGCCAGCAAGATGGTCTTAGCCGCCAGATTATTCTCCACGAGCACCGACGCGCTATTGTTAAATGTGAGGTATTCCGTTTTGCTGCTCCGGATTTTATTTAAGAATAAATTGACTTCATCGATCAGTCTATTATTGGATTTGGCTGATTTTAACACCATGGCCTGACTATGCTGCAAAATCTCGGAGGTTTGTTCAGGACTTAGCTCCATCGCTGTGTTGATAATAATCGGTAAATCTTTAAACTGGCTGTTTGATTTGATCTCATTGAGCAGTTCAATACCTGATTTATCCGGTAAATTTAGATCCATAATGATGCAGTCAAATACTTTTTCCTGGTCCAGCAGATCGAGCGCCTGTTGCGCATTGAAGGCCTGAAATATCTGAATATTTTGTTCTTCGAGCGATTGCTTGATAAAATCACTTTGAATTTCCTGATCTTCTACCAATAGGATTTTCTTAATAGGATGGCTTGTTGACGCTTTAATTTTTTGAAAAGTCTCCGCGAGTGAGTTTTCAGAAACCGGTTTGGACATAAATCCGATAGCGCCCGCAGATATCGGTTCATCATGCAGGAAAGTTCCCGCTGACATCATGTGTACGGGGATATTCTTCGTTGAATCTGTTTTTTTGAGATTACGTAACACTTCCCAACCGTCCATTTTTGGCAGCATGATGTCTAATATGATGGCAGCAGGGATTAAGTTCTGCGCTTTATGAAGGCCATCTTGTCCGTCATAGCTGATATAGGGGTCATAACCATTTTGGATCGCATAATCTTTTAGTATATCTGCAAAAATAAAGTCGTCTTCGATGATCAGTAATTTATTGTTTCTATTACTATTTTCAGTATGACGATTTTTTTCGAGGGGTATATTTTCTAATTGCGGATAGGATGGTACGTTATTTTGTTCAATAACCGGTAGTTCTGGGATGTTTTCAATTGCAGCTTCTTTCTCCAGTGGTACGCTGAAAATAAAGGTACTGCCTTCACCAACTTTGCTTTTTAGGGTAATTTTTCCCTTCAATAGATTTGCAATCTCACGACATATGGACAGGCCTAGCCCCGTGCCGCCATATTTGCGGCTTGTGGATCCGTCCTCCTGTTTAAATGCATCAAAGATGAGCTCTTGTTTTTCCGGAGCGATGCCGATACCGTTATCCTTAACCGTAAAATAGATGTTCTCATTTTCTATATTGATCTTGAGCGATACTGTGCCATTTTCACCCGTAAATTTAAACGCATTCGACAGCAAATTTTTTAGAACCTGTTGTATGCGATGTTCATCACCAATAAATTCTTGGGGAGCATTGCTATCAATTTCAACGTTAAATTTGATCATCTTGGATTCTGCGGTATCGTGGAAGAAATCATTTATGTAATTGACAAGATCGCTTGTATTGATACGTTCCTTTTGGACTTCAACTTTTCCGGATTCTATTTTTGCCAAATCCAATAACTCGTTGATCAAGTGGAGTAAATCCGTACCTGCACTGTGGATCACTGAAGCATATTTTATCTGGTCGTCATTCAGATTTTTCTTTTTGTTGTCCTGCAGCAATTTGGCAAGTATAAGAATACTATTCAGTGGAGTCCGTAGTTCATGACTCATATTCGCCATGAATTCGGATTTGTACTTACTTGATAATTCGACTTCTTCAATTTTTTGTGCAATGGCCTGTCTTGCTTTTTCCAGATCTTCATTTTGAGTGAAGAGTAATTTCGCCTTCTCATCGAGCTCATTGTTTGTTTGGATGAGTTCCTCCTGTTGTACACGGAGCTCTTCTTCGGAAGCTTCCAGCAAATGAGTCTTATGGACTAACTCCTCGTTTGTGGTTCTTAATTCTTCCTGTTGAGCTTCAAGTTCTTCCGTTTGCTGTTGAAGTTCTTCATAGAGATCGGCAAGTTTGCCATGGGTCTGCGCAACTTTGAGGATGATCGCGATGTTGCCTTTTACTTTATCAAGGAAATTGAATCGTAACCGTTCTTCTTTTTCCGGCACGATCGGGCAACAGATTTCCATTAAACCAACGCAGTGATTTTCATAGGTGAATGGAATAATGTAGATTTCTGTTTCTATTCTTTTGGATAAAGAAGTTTCTAAAACGAGATGATTATGGTCGATATCCTTGATTTTAACTACATTATGTTTGTTTGTTACTTCTCCCAAAATACCGTCATCTTCTTTAAAACTTTTTTTAATCTGCTGTGTCGCGGCGATTCCTATTTTATGACATAACTGATATTCCCGGTAATTATCATCAAAAATATAGACTGTACCTCCCAGCGCTTTCGTTGTACTGGTAATCGCATTTAGGCTGATCTCAGCTATTTTTTTATCGTTGTAATCGCCCCTTAGCTGCTCATCTATATGGTTGATGGCATTCAAAATCCAGTTATCATTATTGGTTTGATCCTGTAAATGCTGAAGACGACTATTAGATTCTCTTTGACCTTTGACAGTGGCTCTCAATACTTTTGAAATACCGGAAAATTTTGCTAGAATATAGAAAAAACCGCTTAAGCCGATCGCAATGAAAAAATAGGTAATGTTCTGCGCCAATTGAAGACTGTTTCTGGATTTTTCCAGCCGACTTGCCCTTTGATCAAGCAGATCTCTGGATAGCATATCTATTTGATTTAAGATCGCTGTTTTCTGTTCCTGGATATAAGATGGCAGCGAACCATTGTTCAGTTTAGCATAGGTTATATCTTTTTCGAAATCGTAGAAAAGTACAATTTCTTTACGAAGTGTTTCAATCGCTAGTGGGGAGACCGGATAGAGCTCATCGGCTCGAACAATAGATCGCAGTAATTCATCTATGTGCTTTCGCTCGTTTCGATAAGGAAGAAATAAGTCCGGATCTTCCTTTATGAAGTAATGAAGTTTAACATCATTCACTTCATCAATGTTTGATCGGACTTCATTGATCACATTAAATTTATTTTCAGCGATCCGGACAATATTACGCTCGTTATCGACGATATGATGCAGAGAAATAAAAAAGTATAGAGCGGAAATAAAGATAAGCGAAAAAGAAATTATCACTCCTATGGTAATTTGCTTTCTATAGTTTTTTTGCTCCATGCGAGAATGAGTTTAATGAATTTTGATCGCCCAACTATCGTTCATTTTTCTGTCAGTAGTTTCCTGATGGTACCTGGGGAAAAAAGATGTATGTAAAATAACAAAAAAACTTGCTATTCCTAAAATAGTCAAAAAAGCAAAAATATGCAATACTGTACGTAAGGAAATAAAAGGTTCTAATAAAACAAAACCCTGATGATGGGCACCAGGGTTTGTTACTAACCAATTATAAACCTAAATTATGAAAAGACTTTTTAAGGGCGACCAAACTAAATTAGTTGCCGTGTTTTTTGCTGTGAAAAACTAAATTGATTGTTTTTTTAATCTTATGCTGCTTTAAACAAAATTGTTTATTTGAACAGAGCTGTTAGTGTTTTCATAGCGAGATAACCTTTAATTATCTTCTACAAAGATACGCTAAATATCAGGTTCCGTCCAAATGTTTTTTATAATAAGTTGCTGATACAACTATGTTGTGACATACAAATGATATTTTGGCTTATCTGAATAATTTTATGGCATAAACAGAAAAAATAAGGCGGGAGTATGGAATCGTATATTTAGCGGAAATGCTTTATTTTTACAAAAATATATTTCAATGGTATTGACTGAATTTAAAACAATAAAAGGATTTGTATTGGATGTGGATGGGGTATTGACAGATGGAACTGTACAGGTGAATGAAGCTGGGGAACAGCTGCGAACTTTTAATATAAAAGATGGTTATGCCATACAATTGGCCATTAAAAAAGGTTATCCGATCTTTATCATCACTGGCGGGGCATCCATAGGGGTGGAGCGCCGTTTACAGGGATTGGGCGTAAAAGAAATTCACTCACGAGTCGTAGATAAGCTTTCGAAATTGAAAGTGTTAGCTAAAGATTATCATCTGGGACTTGATGAATTGATGTATATTGGTGATGATATCCCTGATTTTAGTTGCATGCGATCTGTTGGTTTGGCTGTGTCGCCGGCAGATGCCGTGGAAGAGATCAAGAAGATATCACATTATATCTCGGCTTTCAATGGCGGAAGAGGGGTTGTACGGGAACTGATTGAAAAGGTACTTAAAGTGCAGGGAAATTGGTATGAGGACGAAACGATAAAAAGTATTTAATGATGTTAGAAAATTTAAAGAACAAAACGGTTATCCTGGGATCCCAGTCTCCAAGACGCAAGCAGCTCTTATCTGGGCTGGGCATTACCTTTGAAGTAGAGGTGCGGGAGACGGATGAATATGTCGATCCGAGTCTTTCTGCCAGTGAAGCTGTTCGTCAGATTGCACTGCAAAAAGTACAGGCTTTTGCAGATAAAACAGATGGCTTGGTGATCTGTGCTGACACCGTTGTTGTTTCGGCCGAGGGTGAGATTTTAGGGAAACCGAAGAATGCAGCGGAAGCTAAGCAGACTTTGGCAGACCTATCCGGAAATAAACATGTGGTCATTACCGCGGTAGCAATACGTTGGCATGGTGTCGTGCAATCCTTTGTCGAAACGACAACAGTGTATTTCCACGTATTGGATCGAGAAGAAATTGATTATTATGTTACTCATTTTTCACCGCTTGATAAAGCTGGATCTTACGGTATTCAAGAATGGATCGGCTTAATTGCTATCGAGAAGATCGAAGGTGAATATAATAATGTCGTTGGCCTTCCGACGGCGCGATTATATCAAGAATTGAAGAGGTTAACATAAAAAAAGCGGCGAGCCGCTTTTTTTATGTTAAAATGATTCTATTTTATGAAATATCGAACGCCTGTATAAAACATGCGTCCTGTTAAAGGTCCCCATAACATGGAGGTGTCAAAATAATTTCCGAAAGGTTGATCCGCCGCAAGGATGGGTGTTTTCTGGAAATAATTGGACAGGTTTTCACCACCGACATATACGGTAAAGTTTTTATCTTTTCCAAAAGTTTTGCTGATCTGTGCGTTCATCGTTGCGTACGTTTTTGATTCGGAGGCCATCTGGTATTCAACTGGATTATCCATGGTTGAAGGGATACGTTTCGGTCCGACCACATTCAAGGTATAATCTAAGCTCCATCCGGAATGATGATTATAGGCTAAGTTGACGAAACCACGGTGTTTTGCCAACAATGGTTTTGTTTTTCTTCCGCTCTGAAAGTCGGTCTGCACATCCAATAGCCGATAAGCCAATCGTGATTCAAAATGTGGCGCTGGCATAAATCGAAATTCTGTCTGCAAACTATTTGAGAATGATTTTCCGGTTAAGTTGTAAAAACTGATTTCTCTTGGATTTTCGTAGTCGACCACCACCTGATTGGAAAAGCTGTTATGAAAGAATTCAATGGAGGCGGAGGCTTCCCTTCCAAAGATGCGCATATTCTGGTCTACCGCGATCCCTGTATTCCAGGATACCTCTGGTTGCAAACCATAAGCTTTATTGTAGATATCCTGAGACTGAATGATCAATCTCCTGCTGCTTGCTAAAACCGCTGTGTTTTCAGCAAAAATATTGGCGGTGCGTTGACCTCTACCTGAGCTTGCACGGAATGTCGTTCCAGCAATAGGAGCATAGCGTAAATTCAACCGTGGTGTAGTGAACCAACCATATAATGAATTATAGTCCTGACGCAGTCCGACGACCGCATCAAATTTTTCGGATGGACTGAAGGTATATTCTGCAAATGCACCTGAAACGACTTCTTTACGTTTGAAATTTTGATCGGTTAAATACCATTCATCGTAGTTATCGTAATTGATGGAGGCGCCCACACGATATTTATGGGCTACGGTACCTATAATATCCTGAAATAATAGGTTGGCATAACCATTTTGCTGTTCGGAGTCGTAATTTTTTAAGCCGAAATAACTTTTTTGATTATAGTTGGAACCAGCCAATTGCAGACCGATGCTTCGGTGTTTATTTTCTGGGAAAACATAACCGATTTTAGCAAATCCTTCAACGCGTTCGATGTCGAATCCCAGTCCATAACGATTCGTCGTGCCCTTATCTGTTTTTTTGTCAAAATCTATTTGTCCGCCAGTACGATCGTCATTTAAATATTTGACACCAAACTGAATCATCAGACCTTTACCGTTCTCATACAACCAGCGGTTCACACCGGAGAAAAGATTGCCAATGGGCACATCTCTAAATCCATTGTGGCTAAAGTTCATGGATTTATTATACATAAAGTTGTCGTGTAATAACACAGATGTTGACCAATGTTGACCTATTTTTTGAGATAGATTTAAATTTACATCGGTACGTCCCATGTTATTTGCATAGGCATTAAAAAATAGTCTTTCAGAATTTTGTGGCTTTTTCAGCTCGACATTGATTTGACCGGCCATACTTTCATAGCCATTAGCCACAGATCCCACTCCTTTGGCGATTTGAATGGATTCAATCCATGTACCAGCAATGGAATTAAGTCCCAATGGGGAGGCCAGCCCACGTGGTCCAGGAAGGTTTTCTACCGTCAATTGTGTATATATACCACTAAGACCCAGCATTTGAATCTGTTTACTGCCGGTTACGGCGTCTGCACTAATAACATCCACTGAAGCGTTGGTTTCGAAGCTTTCACTTAAATCACAACAGGCGGCTTTAAATAGCTCTTTGCCTGTAAGAACTTCCAGTCGAGCTGGTGTCATCCGGTCAATATAATTGGACCGACGTGTCCCTTTGACTTCGACTTCCATGAGTACATTTCCCTTCGCAGTGATCATGACGACCTCATGTAGGTCTTTGATCGTGATTGTATCGGATTTCATCCCGACATAACTGACGACTAATTTGTCAAAACCCTCTTTGTGCTCGAGCTTAAATACACCGTTTTCATTACTTCTGGTATTTTTTGTCGGTAAATTCGCCCAATGTAAATTGGCACCAACGATAGGTTTTAGATCTCCTTTTTCATTTTCTTCGACAACAACACCTGTGACGGTATGGGGATGATCATGTGGTTCGCCCGTTGTAGGTACCGCCTTCTTTTCCGGGACTTTCCCATTTTCAAACCGTGGATACATACAGCACTCATGGAGTTTCGCATAGGATTCCTCACTTGCAACCAAATTCTCAACATCGTGCCCGACTTGCGCGATATTCTTTTTGATGGTTTCAAGTTCCACTTTTTGGGAATTGTATTTCAGATGTAGCAAATTGTCGCCCGCATTCCAGGTTGCGCTTTCAACGCCTTGTATTTTTGCGGCGGTTTCGATCCTTTTTTTACACATCGCACAGTTTCCTGCCACAGTAAGCGTGCGGGTGCTATCGCTTTGTGCCTTCACAATTGCGAAAGAGAATAACAATAAAAGGGTAGTCGTATATATTTTTTTAAAAATTTGATTCATAGTTTTTTGATCATGTACGGGCTAAAAAAAATGGGTATAGCATGTAAGGTCGAAGGTAAGATCTTCGACATTTTTTTGATTAAAAATCAAAAAGCCATGAAATCAAATTCTGAAACTCTGATTTAGAATAAATACAGGAGGACTGTATCTGTTGAAAAAGCTGTTCTGGTTTGTACTTAATTTGGATGAACTGTCCTCATCAGCAGAAAATTGGTGATAATGATGTATCCAGTAAAGTGTAATGATCGCGGGAGAAAAATGATTGAAATCGAGTGTTTGAGATAATCGGTTGAAATCACCCACTTTTTGGGCAGCAATAGTGACATCCTTGCAACTGCCTTCTTGATGACAGTGATTTTGCTGCTTTTTTTCTGACTTGGCACACAGTGGACAATGAGCTGTGTGATTTTGGCTTAATGAAACACTTTGTGCCTCGCCCTGACAAAAATGAAAATGTAAAGTTGCACCACTTGCCGCAAGCAAATAAAAAAATAAGCCGATAAACAATGCAATTTTTCTCATCTCAACAAAAGTAGAGAAAATTTGTATTTCTTTTTTGTAATATTTTGGATAAATGTTATAACTTGTACATAAGAAATAAAAAACCAAAAATTACCGTTATGATGTGTCTACTATTTATTAACTCCATCAGTTTATATTTATTAGCTGTTTTTTTGATTGTTGGTGCAGTTTTACTGTACAAAGGATTTTACCACCTTATTCGTCGTATACAAGAGTAATATCGAAAGGTTGGTTTGTATAATGATGATTTTTGGAAATAAAAGATTTCAGACGTATTGACCACTTGTTACAAGAATCATAGATAGACGGGGCTATCTCCTTTCGAAAATAACCCCGTTTCAATTTATTGTTATCTGCTTAATAACGGATCACTTTTTCCGCTATGTCCAATTTCTATACGACCGGCATATTGCTCTTGGAATGCACTGTAATCTTTACAGCTGATACGGAAATCATACCAAAAGCTTTGTTTGGAAAGATCGAACAGAATGGTCGTTGATACACCACTTTTAAGCTGAACTTCTTTTCTGGCCTGTCCATAGCTGACATCTTCCACTAGGAGCTGGTGACTTCTACTGTCTTGATTTATACATGTAAACAAAAGACGGCCTGTAAAGGAGTTCTCATCTTTGCTTTTTTCGTAAGTACAACGGATTTTAATATTGGGGTGTTTGGCCTCACCTTTAAACATCCGGTAAAACCCATTTGGTCCATGTATATCGAGCTGGAATAATCCGTTGTCAAATGCATTGATAGACCAATTGTCTGATAGGCTGTCGCCTGCTGATACGGCGTAGTTGCGGGAAGTGCCAATCTCTCCCTTATAGGGCATGCTATGATATACTGTAAAGGGAGCGCCCGCCGAACCTGTCCCAAACATTTTATTGGACGCTTCAAATGTTAGCTGATACTTTCCGCCGGATAGATATTCCCCATGGGTATAAAGCTCATAGGGTAATGTACAGGAGTCGCGAAGTCCCTCTTCCTGTTTTGGAAAATAAGGCGAGCGGCCAGGATCCTTCTCGATCTGTTTGATCTCATCGGCAGTTAATGCTTTGAATCCCATTGGCAGACCTTTAAATTTTGCCTGATGGATCTCTTTGATAAATGGCTGACGTTGCAGTACCAATGGCTTTTTGATGAGCTCCCCATGATATGGTCTAAATACAGAAGTGAGATCTCCACAGACGGTACGTCGCCAGCTGCTGATATTGGTTTCTTTGACTTCTTTGTTGACTTTGTGGCTGATGAATTTCTCTAAAAACTGTAAACTTGAGGTATGGTCAAAAACCTGTGAGTTTACCCAGCCACCTCTTGTCCAGGGGGAAGCAATGATCAGCGGGACACGATATCCGAGGCCTATATTACTTTCTCTTCCACTTTCTGGATAATACTGTTCATCACGACGGACAAACTCCAATTTGGGATCTATGCCAGTGGATACCTTACCGCTATCGGCTTCGTAGGGATTAGGTGCCGTAAAAGGGGCGAAGTGATCAAAATAACCGTCATTCTCATCATAGGTAAGAATAAAGATTGTCTTTTTCCAGACTTCTGGATTTTGTGTGAGGATATCCATAATTTCACTCACATACCAAGCCCCAAACCAAGGCGAATCAGGATGGTCTGAGAAAAGCTGCGGCGGCGCAAGCCAGGAGACGGTAGGAAGTTTACCTTCCTCAACATCTTTTCTAAATTGATACAGGACATCGCCTTTTGGGATTTGCAGCTCCCGCTGATGGTCACCTTCCTGATACTGCATCGTTTCAAGCTCCATGTAATCCGCTTGTGCACTATTATTCACAAATGCCCGACGATGGATCTCTTTTGTACGTTCATCAAGTTTTTCAAAATTTTCTGCGGTATATTGTTGCTGCTCTTCCAGCACATTTTTAAGGTCCTGATGCAGCTTGTCAAGTTTATCTTTACTTGTCGTTGCGGCTATCTTCTGTTCCAGTTCTTCTTTTTTCCGTGCAAGTAGTTCTCTATAACGCGGACTGTATTTCACCTGATATTGTGGGAAATATTCCATGGGATTACATCCAAAATTTGCCAACCAACCGTTGGCTTCGCCACTGTATCCGGCACTGCTTGAAGAAATCTCATTTTGGTATATTTTCCAGTCTACGCCAAGCTCTGAAAGACGTTCTGGGAAGGTTTTCCAGTTTGCTTTACCACTGAATTCTGAATCACCGTTCCAAACCAATGCCTTTCCATTTAAATTTTCGCGAATATTAGCTGTCCAAAAATAGAGTCTATTGGGGTTTGTACCTGTAATACTCGAACAGAAATGTTGATCACAGATGGTAAAAGAATCCGCCAGTGAATAATAGAATGGAATATCCTCCCGGGTATAATGTCCCATGGTCAATGGAAGGTCTGCGAATTCTTTAAATCCCGAATGTTTGACGTCTAGCCATTTGTCCATCTTTCCTTTGTTTCGGGCATCGGTCTGGTCGGTCCAATTATGAGGCAAACAGCCCATCCAGGTAATTTTTGAATCCTTAATGTCTAATCGGAATGGGGCATAAGTTTCGCCTGTTTTTTGCGTCTGTAACCATACTTTGTGTCTGTTTGGCTGACGGATCGCCCGTGGATCATTGAAGCCCCTCACGCCTCGTAATGTACCAAAAGCGTGATCAAAAGATCTATTTTCCTGCATGAGTAATACCACATGTTCGGCATCATAGAAGGTACTGCCCACCGCAGGATTGATGGCCATTGCTTTTGCAATAGCCGATGGAATAACCTGAGAAAGGGATGCGCCTCCCGCGAGCATGGCCGCCTTTTTTAAAAAATCTCTTCGTGTGTCCATGTTTTTTATTTGATTAGCCACATAGCGGCATTTACATTGTCTCCTTCGGTAAACTGCCGTTTTACAGCTGCATCCAGGTTGGTCTCATTATATTGTGATTCAGAAAGCGGATATTGCCATCGTTTAGGCACTTTACCGCCATTCAATGTCCCAGGACCAACGCGTAAAACAGGGATGCCGGTACGTCTCTGTTCAAAGAAAGGCTCCCAGCTGGAATTCATATAGAAAGCAATGTATTTTTGTGTCAGTATTTTTGTCAGCGGATCACCGGTTGCTAATTTGACAAGATCTCTATTGAGGTAATCTGTAACGAAAGTGCCAGTGATTTTATAGAAAGCCATTGATGCCGTTATTCCTTTTTGATAATGGTCGTTCATATCTCCAGTGATCCAACCCCGTTGAATTGCCTCTGCAATCAGGAATTCCTGTTCAGCATAACTTAGAAAGATCATCGGTTCATTCACTGGATTACGAAGATCGACATATCTTCTCGCGATGAGTGAAGATTGTGCCGCACTGGCCTGTTGATCAGCAGGAGAGAGGCCTGCATCTACACCTTTATAGTTTGAAAAGACTCCTGCATCTTTACCTGCTATTGGATCTCCAAAGGAGAATAGACGAGGATCTTCTCTTTTTTGCAGCATCTCTACGAAAGACTGCTCGAGTGATACTAAGGTTGAAACACTTAGAGAACCTGCGGAAGGATAATAATTAGAAGGATCGGTAGTATTGAACACAATTTGGGCATTGTCACCGACATTTTCCATTAGCGGATACTTGGTCGGATTGCTGATTATGGTTTGAAACTGTTGCCTGACTGCAATTTTCGTTTGCCCTTCTTTTTTTGAAAGATGAATCAGCAGACGTAAGCGATAAGCATTTGCCAGTTTTTTCCATTTATTGGCGTCACCTCCATAGATAATATCACCATCTATTTTTCCATTAGCGGCATCCAAAAGGGAATTAGCTTCCTCCAGTTCCTGCAATAATCCATCATAGATATCTTCTTGTTTGTCATAGACTGGCGTGCGACCGTCCTGTTCAGCATGAAGAGCATCTGTATAGGGGATATCACCAAAGGTTTCGGTCATTTGCGCGAAATAAATTGCGCGGAACAGATGAACAAGACCTTTAAAATTTTTATTGTCTGCAATGAGCTCTTCTAATTTAAGGACCTGTCTTAAGCCATCATAACCACTGAATGATCCTCTGTTCCAATTGTAATTAATGGATTCATTTGGTCGCTCATAGTAGGTGAGGTGTCTTGACGCATATGCGGCACTGATCGGGTCGTTTTTAAAGATATTCTGACAGATATAGGTCATTAATAAAGCTGGTGTAGCTTTGGTTGGTTTATTGGGATTATCTTGATAATAATCAAATTTTTTGCAGCCACTCACCAAAGTGAATATGCAAATAATCAAAAGAATAGCTGTTTTTTTCATGATAAGTTCTTGCATTTAAAATTTGAGATTGACGTTGAAACCTATATTACGCACTGTTGGTTCTGCAAGTTGTAAGCCACTATAGCCGTCAGGATCCATATAGGGGACTTTAGACCAGAGTAATAAATTGCGACCTACCAACGAGAAACTCGCCGTTTTAAAGGGGGTTTTGGTTAAAAGATTGCTAGGGATTTGATAGCTTAGCGTCAACTCACGTAGTTTGACAAATGTGCGGTCGTAAAGAACAGACTCATCGATTCCATTTGTATAAGTTGCAAAGACCCAATCCACGTAGTTTACATTAGTCGTATTGGGAGCGAAAGTGCGGGAGTCATTGGTTATATTGCCTTGGGCATCGTATGCAACATCTCCTCCCGTTTGTGTCACGCCACCAGCAAGGTATGTCTTTTCTCCGTTATAAGCATCGTCTCGGTAGCTATTTGCAGTATTAAGATGCATACCACCTTCATACATTTTTGCTTCTATACCGTTATTGATTTTTCCGCCAATACGACCGTCGAAAGCGAAGGAAACTCCAAAATTTTTATATTGAAAGCTGTTTTGGAAACCGAATTCCCAGTTGGGATCTGTATAGCCCAGATTGACCTGCTGATTAATATATTGTGGAATCCCATTCTCGTGGACAATCTGTCCGTCGGGAGATTTTTGCCATGCCCAACCTCTATAGATATCCATTCGTTCACCTACTTTCACCCCGCCACGAATTTCTTCGCCACCATAATATTCGAGTACCGTGTTTCGTAGACGGGAATAATTCAATGTGGTCGTCCATTTGAAGTTCTCGGTCTGTACTGGTGTCCCAGAAACAACAAGTTCGATACCTCTCCGACGATAACGATCCCCGTTCAGTTGAAGTTTGGCAAAACCGGAAGCTTCAGAGAGCGGAACTTCAACTACATTGTTCGTTCTGTCGTAGTTGAAGTAGGTGAAATCTAATCCGATACGATTACGAAACAGACGTAATTCTGCCCCATATTCCTGAGAGATTGTTTTATTAGGTTTTAATCCCGGAGGACGTAAGGTATTAGGGAGATATAAGGAGGGGTTGCCGTTCCAACGATTTTTAACATCATAAGTAAGGAGCGCGCTGTAGGCACTGATATCTGTTGTTGCATCGGTAACTGCAGCACGAAGTTTAAAATAGGATATTGCTTCTGGTAAATGGAACATTTCGGAAACAATCAGACTGAGGGAGGCGGAAGGATAGAAATAAGAATTATAGGGTGACTGTAAGGCTGAGGTCCAATCATTCCGCCCAGTCAAACTTAATGTCGCCATGTTGCGGTAATCCAGGTCGACATAACCGTATACACCATATACTTGTTTTTCAATCCGTTCATTCGTCGAACGGACAGGATCTCTGGAATTATCCAAATTATACCATTCTGGAACAGACAGTCCGCCAGTGGTTTTTGATTCTAATTTGTTATATTGGTCTAATCGTGTGCTTGCACCGACACTTGCTGTAACAGTAAAATCTTGAGCTATCTTTTTGTCATAGGTCAATAATGCATCGCTGACAAAACGCATCCGGTTATTACGATTGACGTTATAATTGCCATAAGGTGCCGCATCAGTACCATAGTTAATATAACTATAGGGAATACGGCTTTCACTGTTAGCAAAGTTTGTGGTAATACCACCGCGAACGAGTAATTTTAGGTCATTGTTAAACTTATACTTGATATTTCCTTGCGAAACAATTACGTCGTTCGTGTAGGCTCTTTCTTTCTCATAGGCCAAAAACCAGGGGTTATTGTACCAACTGTAATTGTAGGTCAGTTGTTCCAGTCCCTCCCGGCCCGGCTTCCAATAACTCCGCATGTCGCGGATATCAACATCAGGCCCCATCCATAAAACAATATTATAAAGATAGTTGTCAGGTGAATAACCACTGTTTGGATAATTGGGCGAGTATTGCCTATTATATGAAAGTGTCGCTTCGGCGTCAAGTTTACTATTTAGTTTCAGCTTACCTGCAAGGCTCAAGGTCGTTGAATTTAATTTTGTATTGGGCACTTGTCCTTTTTGATACAGATGAGAAAGTGAGATGCGGTAGTCCGATTTGTCTGTTGATCCAGCAACACTTACATTGTGTGTTGTAATCAAACCATTGTTAAGAAAGTTGCCAAGATTATCTTTTCCTCGGCTAATCCATGGTAGTGGTTTTAACTTATTTGTTTCTGGATCCAAGGGACTATTGTATTGGGGTATTTCGATAAAACCACTTCCCGTGGTCGGATCAGGCTGATTCAGTTTTGGCCCCCAGACATAACCATAAGCATCGTTGATACCGCCACCTTTTCCATCTACGAAAGCATATTTTCCATTGAATCCCATTCCATAGTCCTGTTGTGTTTTTGGGATACGTAAAAATCCGGCCTGAAATTCCGTACTGGAATTATAGGTGAGTTCAATTCCTGCGGTCCCACCTTTGCCCTTTTTGGTGGTGATCATAATTGCACCGTTTTGAGCCACTGATCCATATAAGGCTGATGAAGCTGTTCCTTTCAATACTGTGATATTTTCGATGTCATCTGCATTCAGACTCCACATATCAAAACCATCAGGAGCAGGAACCCCATCGATAACAATTGTTGCATTACCACCTCTCAATGTAATTTCAGGATTTTCAAATAAGGTAGATTTGGTTCTGACCTGTAGTCCCGCAATTTTTCCAACTAGACTGGATGCAACATTGGGCTCGCGGGCGGCGGTCAGACTCTCTCCTTTGACATCCTGTGAAGCATAAGCCACTTTACGTTTCTCTTTATTAATACCCAAGGCTGTGACAACTACTTCGGCCATAGCGTTACTGACCGGGTTAAGGTGGACGTGAAGTACTTTATCTTTAGCGATAATCTCTTGTTTTTCGTAGCCCAGAAAACTAAAAATAAGTGTTGAATTATTAGGGACTTTTAATGAGAATTTTCCTTCAGAATCGGTCCGTGTTCCGATTTTGTTGTCGGCTTTTGTATAGATATTAACACCCACGAGAGGCCCCTTGTCATCCCTTACGGTACCGGAGACTTCCATTTGTTGGAGTTTATTGGCTGCGGTAATGGTGATTGTCCGTGACATCTTTTGATAATTAAGTCCTCTTGGGATAAGGATTTTATCTAGCGTTTCATCTAGAGATGCCTGTTCTACGGTTAGGTTGACTACCTCTACTTTATTGATCAGTTCACTTGAATAGAAAAATTTATAATCAGTCTGCTGTGATATTTTCTTTAACACGCTTTCTAAACGCATGTGCTTGACTGATAGGTTGATTTGTTGCCCATTTGTTTTAGCATTTAGCCCAATGGAGAACAGAAACATGAAGATGATTATCAATTTCATTCTTCTAATGATTAAATAATGGCCCGTAAAAAAACGACATAGTCGTATTGTTCCTTTACGATCACAGAAATATTCCATAATTTTGAATTGAGGTTGTTTAATATTTTTTTTGAACAGCTTTTTGAACAGATTGCGGAGATGTTACCACCATCTCCGTATTTTTTTGTATCAACTTCTTATCATAGGCAGCGTTTTTATTTGTTTTTTTGTTTAACAGTAAGATGATTCCCGTTAAGGGTAAAATCCAGATTACCAACATTAGCGAGCATTTTCAGTACACCATTTAATTTACTGTTACGGTCCATACTACCACTATATCGACCGCTTGGTAAATTTCCGTTAATGCTGACTTTCAGATCATACCAATTACTGACATCTTGTAATATCTTACCTAATGGTTCGTCTTTAAAATAAAAATATCCTTCTTTCCAGGCAGTAGCGCTTTCAACGTCAACTGTTTGGAGTTGTAGCTTATCTTTAGTATCTATAAATGCTTTTTCTCCTGGGACCATGGTGATTCGCTGATCGTGATAAGTCAATTGAACGGACCCTTCTACTAATGTCGTCGCAAAATGTTTGGGATGATAAGCACGTAAATTGAAAGAGGTGCCCAATACCGAAATATTTAGATCACCAGTTTGAACTTTGAATGGACGTTTCTTATCTTTTCGAACCTTAAAGAAGGCTTCACCTTCAACTTTGACAAAACGTTCATCTGTGGGAAAACGATTGGGGAAATAGAGCTTGGAATTGGCATTTACCCAAACAGTAGATCCATCAGGCAACTGTATTTCGAAAGTTCCGGCTTTTGGAACTTCGAGGATATTCCATTGGATGGTTTCTTCAGCTGAACTGCCACTATAGACTAACCGCCCCTTTTCATAGTTGAGATTATTGTCTTTTGCGTTGATAGACTGTTGTTTATCAAAACTTAATTTTTTACCAGTATAAAGTGTAAGACGAGCTTGGTTTTTTCCCGGGAGAATTTCTTCGGTTTGTTTCTTTGCGGCCTGTCTTATGGTGTCCTTAGGTATCCTCGGTTTATTTTGCCAAAGGTATGGTAAAAGACAGAGGATCATTACGGCTGCCGCTGCTGCGGAAAAACGATATAAAGTCTGTAACCGGCTCCGTTTTTTTTCACTTTCTTGAAACTTTGACATTGTCAGTGCTATTCTTTTGTCGACAGTACAAACGATTGATGTAACAGCCTCGAGGGAAGTTTCGGATTGGCCCACCGCAATCTGTTGTTCAATCAGCTTGCGGAGCTGATCCATGGATGTTGGGGAACCAAAATGTTCCATCAATTGATCAATGTCCTCAGTTGAGCAACGGTTGGCAATAAAATCCTGAAACAGTTTATTTAAATTTTTCTTTTCCAAGGGACTCGTTTACATCTATTACGTACTACGGTAAAAAAGTCACTACATGAAATCGAAAAATTTTTTAATTTTTTATGAAGCGTTATTTAGTCCACAACAGAAGAAGGAAATAAGGAAGGTTTACAGGGTTCTGTAGAAATAATAATATTTTCTTATTGGCACGATTTAAATGGTTACTGATCGTATTTGGAGATATTTGCAAAAGATCGGACACTTCGTCATAACTACGGCCTTCAATTTTGCACAGTTGGAACACCGTTCTGCATTTAGGAGGAAGTTCTGTCAGTGCTTTATCTATCAATTCTCTTCGGTATTTATTTTCCAAAAGCTCGTCTATATGCTGGTAAACGGTTTCCTGTATATTGATAAGATAGTCCTGATAATTTCGATCCTTACTGATCTTGCGATAAAAGTCAGCGACCATATTAGCTGCTATCCGATAGAGGTAGCCTTCAAAACAACGTTCGGGATCAATCTTGGATCTATTTTCCCAAACTTTGACAAAAACATCGTGGAGAATGTCTTCTGCGACATCAGACGCTTTTACGAGTTTAAGCAGATTGCCAGCTAGCTGATGCTTGTACGTATTGTACAACCATTCAAAAGCTATCATTTCACCTGCATTTAAGCGAATGATCCATGCGGTATAATTCAGATCTTCAGCCTTACTCTTCATTTCGCGAAACTATTGGTTATAGATGAATTGGTCGTTAACTCAATGTAATCAGATTGTGTATATTGGTCTTTGACGAAATACACAATCCTTAAAAGCGTATCTACACTACAATAATAGTAAATTATAAATGAAGTTAATAAATATCTTTTAAAGGGAATAGAACTATGGGCAATTCTATAGCTGGTCGATAGGAGTTCTTTTTGAGATAGTTAACAGGGTACTAAAGCGAGTCCATCGCTTTCCGGTGAATTCGCTTTAGTACTTGCTGTTGTCCCTACCCTTTTATTGATTTTATAAAATCAGGGATTTGATCCATATAATCTTGCTCTCCGAGCCTCTTAACAAATGCACTGCCGATAATTGCGCCAGCAGTATATTGACTTGCTTTCTGAAAAGCTTCTTTGTTTGAAATTCCGAAACCAACGATCAATGGATTTCTTAGCTCCAGATCATGAATCCGTTTAAAGTAGGCATTGGTGTCTTCGCCCACATCCAGTGTTTTTCCCGTTGTGGCATTGGAGGACAATAAGTAGATAAAACTATTGGATAGGCTGTCTATTTTTCGGATGCGCTCCGTTGAGGTCTGTGGTGTTACGATAAAGATATTCGCGATACCGTTTTTTTCAAACGTTTCTCTGTAGAGATCCTCATATTCATACATGGGCAGGTCAGGAATAATAACCCCGTCTACACCGACATTTTTGCACTCTTCACAGAATTTCTCCACGCCGAATTGGATCACCGGATTGACGTAACCCATGAGGAAGACCGGGATCTGTACATGTTGGCGTAGTTCACGTAACTGTTCAAATAATTTTTTGACAGTCATTCCATTGGCCAGAGCAACTTCTGAACTGTGTTGGATAACAGGTCCGTCTGCAACAGGATCAGAATAGGGGAAACCTATTTCCAAAAAGTCTGCACCTGCTTCTTCCAGTTTCTTAGCAATCTGGATTGTACTGTCCAGTGCTGGGTATCCTGCTGTAAAATATATCGATAGAAGGGGATTTCCTTCTTTTTTTTCAATCGTATTCATGCTTTAAAAATCAAAGTATTTCATATAGTTATCAAGATCCTTATCGCCGCGCCCTGATAAACAAACCACAACGGTTTCATCACCCTTAAAAGGAATTTTCGCTAAATAGGCAAGTGCATGTGAACTTTCTATTGCGGGGATAATACCTTCGAGTCGAGTGAGCTCTAGGCCCGCATGCATTGCTTCATCATCTGTAATACTAACATATCTTCCTCTTCCGGATTTAAATAGCCAAGCATGTTGCGGTCCGATCCCAGGATAGTCAAGTCCGGCTGAAATAGAGTAGGGTTCAATAACCTGACCGTCTTCCGTTTGCATCAATATGGATCGGCTTCCGTGCAATACACCTTCTTTCCCCAAAGCTGTCGTAGCAGCTGATTCTCCCGAGTCTACACCATGTCCAGCAGCTTCCACAGCATATAGCTGTACAGCTTCATCATCCAGAAAATGATAGAACATCCCCGCAGCATTGGAGCCGCCACCGACACAGGCTAATACGATGTCTGGGTTCTCCTTTCCGGTTTTTGCTAACAACTGCTTTTTCGTCTCTTCGGAGATAATGGATTGGAATCGGGCAACCATATCTGGGTAGGGATGTGGGCCCACGACAGAGCCAATAATGTAATGTGTATCCACAGGATTATTGATCCAGTCACGCAGCGCTTCATTTGTCGCATCTTTAAGTGTTTTTGAACCTGAGGTAGCAGCAATGACTTCTGCGCCCATCATTTTCATTCGCGCCACATTGGGAGCCTGTCTTTGGATATCAATTTCCCCCATATAGACAGCACATTGTATTCCTTTTAATGCACAGACTGTAGCCGTAGCAACACCATGCTGTCCGGCCCCTGTTTCCGCAATGATCCTTTTTTTTCCAAGACGCTCGGCCAAGAGGATCTGCCCGATGGTATTGTTGATTTTATGGGCTCCAGTATGATTGAGATCTTCACGTTTAAGGTAGATCGTCGTACCATACTTTTCAGACAGTCGCTTCGCATGGTACAAAGGGGAGGGGCGTCCGACGTAATCACGGAGTAGCTGATTGAATTCCTCCTGAAAACTTTTTTCTTCGATTATCTTGAGATATTCCTCACGGAGCTCTTTCACGTTGGGGTAGAGCATCTCGGGGATATAGGCACCACCAAATGGACCATAATATCCTTTTTCATTGACTTGATATATACTCATTTTTTAATACTATTTATGCTACGGGCCAAAAGATCGACATCTTTTAATCCTGGTTCTACTTCAAATTTTGAATTGAGATCCAAGGCATACAACCTGGGATCATTTGCTTGTAAAGCATCTTGGACACTGTCCGCATCTAATCCGCCACTAAGAAAATAAGGGCACTCGAGTTTGTATTGCTGCAATAAGGACCAGTCAAATCGCATCCCGGTGCCGCCGTAAGAACTGCTTTTGGTGTCGAATAAAAAAAAGTCTACAGCTCCCACGTAAGCGTCCAATACTGACCAGTCAAAATGCGGGTCTATACCAAAAGCTTTGATCACGGTCACTGGTGCACATTGCTTAAGTTCTGCACAGAATTGAGGACTTTCATCACCATGCAGTTGAACCGCATCTAATTCGAACTCTTCTATTTTACGATAGACCTCCGTGAGGTTCGCATTGACAAAAACACCAACTTTTATAACACCTTGGAGTCCTTTAATATAGTCTTTATTAGCATCGCCAACAAAACGTTTGGATTTTTCATAAAATATAAAACCGATGTAGTCAACAGCAAGGGCGGTCACTCCAACGATATTGTCAGGGTGCTTCATGCCACAAACTTTTATCTTGATTGCCATCTTATTGCTTTATTATTTTTTTGAAACTTTTGAGCGCCCTTCCTGTCATAAGTGATTCCTCGGCTTCATAGAAACAGTCGCCAAAAGATTTTTCAGGATGAAATGTTTTTATGGCAAACGCCGCATTTGTCAAAACAACATTGTTCTGCACATCTGTGCCTGTGTTGTTCAAGATGGACAAGAAGGTCTGGGCTGCTTCGGCGATGCTGTCCCCACCTGCGAGTTCCTGTGGAAGAACAGGGCTGAAGCCCAGTTCCTCCATGTTATAATAATTTTCACCCTGATTGTTGATAACCTTGAAATCTCCGGTCATCGATATCTCGTCATAACCGTCCAGTGCATGGATAATGGAATATTGTTTGTTCGTATTTTGGTATAAATAACCGTATAAGCGTGCAAGCTCCAAGCTGAATACACCAACCGATTGAAATTTCGGATTGGCCGGGTTGGTCAATGGCCCCAACATGTTAAAGAATGTTTTTACACCTAAGGCGCGCCGTATGGGGGCCACCGTTTTCATGGCTGGGTGAAACAATGGCGCGTGCAGGAAACAGATATTGGCTTCATCGAGCTGTCGCTGCAACTCGGTTTTGTCATTACTGAATTGATACCCTAGATACTCCATTACGTTGGAGGAGCCGCAGCTCGATGATACACCTATATTGCCATGCTTTGCAACCTGATAACCTGCGCCAGCTGTCACGAAGGAAGCAATGGTAGAAATATTAAACGTATTTTTACCATCACCGCCAGTACCACATAAGTCGATCAAGTCATAGCCATCAAAATCCAGCTTGAGGCACAGATCGTACATGGCATCTCGAAATCCGCCAAGTTCTTCCACCCGAATACTGCGCATACCATAAGCTGTCATAAAAGCAGCGATCTGATGGCTATCATATTTACCTTTGGCAATGTTCGTCAAAATCTCGTAAGCTTCTTGCCGCGAAAAGGTCTTGTATTCAAATAAATGGGCTAAAATTTCTTTCATAATATTTTTTAAATAAAAAAGGGCTTACCTTATTTAGGCAAGCCCATCATATCTTGATGTATATATCAAATAATGCAATAGGTGTTTGCCACAACGTTATTCGTTGTGCCACCACCAAGCCTTATTCAATATACTTATTATCATTTCCGTTTTTGTTATTACAAATATGGTTGATAGAATTCTAAAATGCAAGTGTTTTTATTGAAAAATTTTTAAGAAAGCTGTCTAGGTTTAAGATGGCTCATAAGTATAGGCGAGTGAGATCCTGAAATAAGTCAAGTGTATGGTGCTTGTCCATATCATGAATAGGATGATCAGGTGCAAACTATGGCGAGTATTTTAAAAGGATTGAAAACGAAGATCACTTATGGAAATTAATAGAACACAAAATGTGCTTTATTGTTTCCTTTGGAGACCAAGGTAAAGGAGGCAATTTTTTTGTCCCGGATAACGGCGGCAAAAACAAAACGCTTGAGATACCTCACGAAATATACTTGCTGCGGATCTATTCCTTCCAGATCAATATCGTAGGTTTCTTTCCGGCCAGCTGCTATAAAGTTGATGTATTCTAATTGACGGATATCTTTGCTTTGTACATTGATTCGAATTTCGTCTATGCTGGCCAAAAGATATTCCTGTTGATCTTCATCTAGATTTTTCGCCGTTAATATATCCTGACTTAAAATGATGTCAGTCGCCAGATCGGGATCATTTAGACGATGGACGAATTTTCTTAACACAGCAATATTTTCTGTCGCTGCAGGATTTTCCTGAGCGAACAGAGAAAAAGATAGCATACAGCTTATGAACGTTAACAACAATATATTTGGTTTTATCTTCATAAGCTTAAGACTGAATGTCATGACAATGGATTAATTTTCTGAAATAAAAAACGCCTTTGACTAAAGGCGTTTTTTATTTGCTAATATTCATCTTCGTTGAAGAAGAAATCATCTTTTGTTGGATAATCGGGCCAAATTTCTTCAATATTTTCATATGGCTCACCATCATCCTCAAGAGATTGTAAGTTTTCAATCACCTCAACTGGTGCACCCGAACGAATAGCGTAATCGATTAATTCATCTTTTGTTGCTGGCCACGGTGCATCTTCTAGATGCGAAGCTAATTCTAATGTCCAATACATATAAAAACAATTTAAGTTCTCTATTTTCGCAAAACTATCATTTAATTTAACTTAAACAAGTAAATCAACTGTTATTTTTGTGTAAATAATATAAGTGATTGATTTGTAGTGAAATAATATTTTTAAATATTCTCAAAGTCGCTCCCTTTTTCATTTAAGGCACTTAGCCGTGGTGACACGGATTTAATGTCTGTATTGGGGTAATCGTTTTCAATTAGACCATCGCGCATGCGTACAATGCGATGGGCATGTAGCGCAATATCTTCTTCGTGAGTGACTAAGATAATGGTATTTCCTTTGGAATGAATCTCCTCGAGCAAACCCATGATTTCAATGGATGTCTTTGTATCAAGATTTCCCGTTGGTTCATCGGCTAATATGATCGAGGGATCATTGATCAGGGCCCGGGCAACCGCCACCCGCTGACGCTGTCCCCCTGAAAGCTCATTGGGTCTGTGATCCATGCGGTGTCCCAATCCGACGCTTTCCAATGCGCCCGTAGCTTTTTCTTCCCGCTTGGCTTTATTGTACCCTGCATAGATTAAAGGGAGTGCCACATTCTCCAATGCGGTGCTTTTAGGAAGGAGATTAAATGTTTGAAATACAAAGCCGATTTCTTTATTTCTTACTTCGGCTAACTCGTCTTCCGACATGTCACTTACATTAATCCCATTCAGGATATATTCACCCCTACTGGGCGTATCGAGGCAACCCAGAATATTCATCAACGTGGATTTTCCGGATCCTGAAGGCCCCATGAGCGCTACAAATTCTCCTTTATGAATATTGAGCGTTACTGAGCTGAGTGCATGGATTGTCTCTGAGCCTATTTGGTATTCACGTGCAATATCCTTGATTTCGATTAATATCTTTCCTGACATATTTTTTGGACGTTCTCTGGTTGATGAAAATACGATTTATTCTTCATAATCCAATAGGAATGCATTTTGTCATAAACAATTTTCTCCAAGTCTGTGGCATTGTTGTCGTCAAAGTCTTTTGTTTCAATAGGCGAAAAAACATGGACCCTGACAATTCCCGGATGGGATCCTCTTTTGGCGCCATCATCAAAAAAGATATCCCAGGCGTTTTCAATGATAATGGGAACCACCGGCACATCGTTTTGTGCCGCAATACGAAAGGCCCCAGACTTAAACGCATGTATCTGAGGTGGAAATCCGTCATCTATTTTTCCTTCCGGAAAAATGACAACACTGCGACCATTTTGGACAAGCTCGTTGGCACGTTGAAATGCCTTAAATGAAGATACTTTACTCCTCCGTGTGACAGGAATGTCTATAGTTTTGAAAAATATACGGGTTACGGGATTTTTAAGAAGAGAGGCCTTCCCGATAAATGAAAACGGAACAGGACATAGATAGGTTAGCGCTGTGATATCAAGCACTGAGGTATGGTTGGGACAAAGTACCATTGGTCTGTTCCAGTCCATCTCTGATTCATAGGTGACTTTAAAAAATACACCTGCCAATGCTGATCCTCCTATGGATACCCAACGTCGCATACGCGCAATCTGGGCATAGTTCTTTTTTGGATGCCGGGCCAAGAAATAGATATAGGGGAATAATACGATGAAAACAAGTAGAACGCTAATAAAATACCAGTAACGATGGAGTTTTTTGAGCAATAGAACCATACAATTCAACTAATTTTGACCTAAAGTAAAAAAAGAAAATGGATAATTAATTATCCATTTTCTTTTAGTCTATTGTAAAGCCGTACTTTTTGTAGATCTGCTTTGCTGTGGGGGAGTCCATAAATTTTAAAAAATCATCTGCAGCCTGTGCATGTGGTGCATTTTTCAATTTCGCGGCCACATAGGTTGCTGTGGTATTCTGCGCATCAGGAATGGCTATGCCTTCAACAGGATGACCGATAAGCTTTTGGTAGACGACCTCTGAAGTCCAGACCGGAGCTACATCGGCTTGACTGTAAAGGATACGCATGGGGCTTTCGCGATGATGTATTTTTGTTAAATACGTACTGCCATCCTTTACCTTATCTTCCATGATCTTCTTGACCAGCTGTTCACCGCCTGCTTTTTTGTAGGAAGCCTTAATCTGTTCACCTATGCCTTCCCATTGTGGGTTAGGCATGCTAATCCGTACATTGGAATTGCCCAGATCGTTCAATGTTTTGATATTTGCAGGGTTGCCCTGAGGGACCATCAGGCAAATGTTGTTGTAACAATAGGTTTGGGTATGACTGAAATAATCTGCCATCTCGTTAATTGCACGTTTGCTTGCGGTGTAGATATCGGGTTGGTGCGTAATACGCAGATTGCCAATCGTAATGGAGCCCCCTTTTATCTGTTTCGCTAGGATTCCCGGTGGCAATGTTTCGACAAAAATACGTTCGTATTGTGGATATTCTTTTTTGAAAGATGTCAGTAAATCATCCACAACCATAAACTGGTTGCCGGCAAAAAAGACAGTGAGCTGCGGGTTTTCAATATCCCCGTACAGATCCGGAATATTGTCTATCCCGGGAACAGTAAAATTTAATGCTGATTCGGGCGGATTGTTCCAAGGGGGATCAAAACGATGTTCCTGTGCCCTGATTTTTGGAACGGTAAAGCATGCCAAGGCGAGACTTAAGGTGATTGATTTTTTCATCATACTATGGTTTAACAATGACCCATCCCTCATTTGCCCTTAAGATCAATTCGCCATTCCCGCTAGGGACATAACCGATGAAATCAAACAGTTCTTCTTTTGCAATATGTTTTTCTTCCAATGTGTTTAGACACTGGGCGACAATAACACCTTTTTCTACAAGGTCCTGTAAGGGTTTTTCATACTGGCTATTCTTTTTTAAATAGGCTTCGGTACCACCAGAAAAAGCCACCAGTTCAATTTGAAGATGTCCTTTCAGTCGCGGATCTTTCAGTACATTGTTGATATTGCGAATGGCTTTCTCAATGGTTTTTGGATCATTACTATCCAATTGATAGATCGCCTTATACAGTTTTTTCTTGGAAACAGCCCCTGTATATTGATGGTTGTTTAGCAATAATTTATTGCTTTGTGCTTTCGCCTGTATTGTTGTCATCGCTAAGAGGATGCACACCATTGTCATCTGTTTTTTCATCATATTAAAAATTATAAGGTCCATGTTTATGTTGTTCTAAACTAATATTGTCTGCGTATGGCGGATAAGGGCTATCTTTTGGCTTCTTAGTCAGATTCGGGTAATCAAATTCCTTGTTCGCTTTTTTCGGACGATCGAAAGAATTGATGTAGGCGGCGACATCATAGGCTTCCTCATCGCTGAGCTGCGGAGCATCATAACTTGCCCCTAAAGGCATGTTTGCTTTTATAAAACGCGCTGCTGTAAGCAACCGTGCCATGCCAGCTCCATCGTTGTAGCTATCTTTTCCCCAAAGTGGTGGATATAAATAGCCCTTGCCGGTAGGCTGTGGCACCCCTTGTCCGTCTTTGCCATGGCAGCTTGTACATTTGCCTTCAAAGACCAATTGACCATGTTTTAAATCCGCAGCACGATTTGGTATGCCCATTTTGACAAAGCCCTGACCAGTTAATCTTCCCTTATTGACCGTATTGATACTGATATTTTTTATATAGGTGACAATAGCACGCATTTCTTTGCCATTTTCTGGAATAGCTCGGCCGTTCATACTTCTTTCGAAGCAACCATTAATACGTTCCTCTAAGGATTCAACTTTGTTTTCTCGTCCGATATAGGTTGGAAAAACATTTGTGAGTCCAACATACGGAGCTGCGAAAGCTTTTGTCCCACCGTTGAGGTGACAACTGCTGCATGCTAATTTATTTCCGATTTTTATTTCCCCCTCGTAAAAATAGTCATAAGTGTTTTTGATCAGCTTCTCGCCGTAACTAGCCATTTCACCTTCTGGGTTGTCTTTGAAGGATACGGCTCTGAACTGCGACACATGTGTAATGAGAGAATCATTTTCTGCAGCGGGCGAATCGGTCGATTGACCGGTGTTTCCATGTTTAAGTGGAAATATACAGAGTGTTGTACAGGTGATGAACAATGCAATAATGATCCAACTGAGCGCCTTTAGGTAAGTTGTTAGTTTTTTGTATTCCATGCCTCTAATTCGTTTGTACAAATCTACCGGTCTATTAACAGCGATTAAAACGAAGTTTTTTTATGAGATATAACCAAATGTTATATCTTGAAATTTTGTTTCAGGCAGAACTGCAAGAATTGGTTGGGGGTACCGGCAAGACCTCCGTATAGATGCGTGAAATAGAAATAACGTTCAATAGACAGTTGAGGAATATCGACAATGGTCAATTGATTGTTCAGTACCTCCCGTTGAACCGTATGAATAGAAAGAAAGGCAAAACTATGGCGGCGGGCCAGGTATCCTTTTATACTTTCTGTTGATGGTAATATCATTTCTATCTGGATCTCTGAAAGACTGATACGTTGTTCTTTTAATGCATTTTCAACAATGGTACGCGTACCCGACCCCTGCTCACGAAGGACTAAAGGTAGACGTGTAATGTCCGAAAGAATAGGATTTTTCAATTGTTTTAAAAGCGGGTTTTCGCTATTGGTGATCAAAACGAGCTCATCTTTCATAAAGGGGATATATTTTAATGCCCTGTTGTCTGTTGAGCCCTCCGTGATACCCAGGTCCAATGTTTTGTCAATAAGCTGTTCTTCAATGCTACGGCTGTTGGATTGAAAAGACTGGATGCGGTTATTTGGATATTGGGAGAGAAAATCTGCCAGTAAGGTGGGAAGCACATATTGGGAGATTGTTGTGCTGGCTCCTAACACAAGGTTTCCCTTACGTCCCGTTTGAAGTTCTTGTATTTCCTGCCCTGCCTGATTGTAGAGGTTGATAATCTGTTGGGCGTATTTATAGAGAATTTGCCCCGGCTCAGTCAGGTCGAGGTTATTTCCCTTCCTTTCAAAAAGAGGGACACCAAGTTTTTTTTCCAGTTCCTGAATGTTTTTGCTGACTGCAGGTTGCGAGATGAAAAGTGCCGAAGCGGTCTTGGTGAAATTAAGATGCTGAGCTGCAGTATAAAAAACGATGAGGCGAAAATCAAAATCCATAAATGATAAAGGGTTATTTCTAAAATTTAAAAATAACCCTTTATCTAATGAAAAACTAAATTATTTACTTAGTTCTGCGTAATATTTATGAAATAAAGGAATAGTAGAGATACCCATGAGGTAATTCTCGATTCCATATTTTTCGTTTGGAGAATGCAGGTTATCGCTGTCTAGTCCAAATCCAAGAAGCACTGTTTTTAATCCTAAAACGTCTTCAAATAAAGCGACAATTGGAATAGATCCACCACCGCGGGTAGGGATTGGTTTTACGCCAAATGTTTCATGTAAAGCTTTTTCAGCGGCTTTATAGGCAACACTGTCTGTTGGTGTGACTACCGGTTCTCCACCGTGATGCGGTTTCACTTCTACTTTAACATAATCTGGTGCAATACCCTCGAAGTGTTTTTTGAATAACTCAGTAATGCGTTCAGAATTTTGGTTCGGGACAAGACGCATCGAGATTTTTGCATTTGCTTTGGAAGGCAATACTGTTTTGGCACCTTCGCCGATATATCCGCCCCAGATACCATTGACCTCCAAAGTAGGACGGATTCCTGCGCGTTCTAAAGTTGTGTATCCCTTCTCTCCCCAGATATTCTGAATACCCAAATCTGATTTGTATTCTTCGATATCAAATGGAGCTTCATTCAATGCTTTGCGTTCTTCATCCGTTAATTCAACAACATCGTCGTAAAATCCAGGGATCGCAATATGGTTGTTTTCATCGTGCAGGGAGGCGATAAGTTTTGCGAGAATCGTTGCTGGATTTGCAACCGCACCACCATATACTCCAGAGTGTAAATCCCGGTTTGGTCCAGTGACTTCAACTTCGACATAAGAAAGTCCACGGAGACCTGTCTCCAAAGAAGGTTGCTCCATGCTGATCATAGATGTATCCGAAATCACGATCACATCTGCCTTCAGTCTTTCGGTGTTTTCTTTTACAAATGTTCCTAGGTTAACCGAACCAACTTCTTCTTCACCTTCGATCATAAATTTGATGTTACATGCCAAAGCATTGTTTTGCATCATATATTCGAAAGCTTTCACATGCATATAAAACTGTCCCTTGTCATCTGCCGAACCACGGGCATATATTTTTCCATCGCGGATAGTCGGTTCAAAAGGAGGGGTGTCCCACAACTCATATGGATCTGCTGGCTGTACATCGTAGTGACCGTAAGTCAGTACAGTTGGCAATGAAGGATCAATAATTTTTTCGCCATAAACGATTGGATTACCAGCAGTGGCACAAACTTCTACGTTGTCGGCACCTGCTTCACGCAATTTTTGAGCAACAAATTCAGCAGTCTTCTGTACATCGCCCTTAAATTTGGGATCAGCACTGACCGAAGGTAAACGCAATAAATCAAACAACTCATCTAAAAAACGTTGCTTGTTTGCTTCTACATATTCTTTAATGTTTTGCATATTGTTTGTATTTGAAACAAATTTACACAAATAGACACATTTAACTCAATTTGTTGTAACCTTTTCAGAAGTGATAGTGACTAATGTTAAAACTGAATCAAATATTATGGAAAAACAGACAATGGCAGCAGTTGTGGCTGTGGGATTATTTACCTGTATCACACTTTGTGTTTATTTTGTCATGCGTTATCGCAGTACCGCAATCAATATCCCGGGAGAGGAAAGAAGAAGACAGCCTACTGACTGGCAAAAACCGGGTATTTTGGTATTAGGAATAGGTATTGGGTTGTTTATCGTGGGCGTAATACAAAACTATGTGAGCCCCGGCTTACCAGATTCGCTCGCTGTCGCAATCTTAATTATAGCCGCTGGTGTTGCAATGATTGTAGCGAATAAACTGGATAAAAAACACGATATTTAACCATCCAATGGATGAAATCTATATTCGGAAAGTACTGTCCGGTGATGTGGAATCATACCGGTATTTTATAAAAACGTATCAAGATATGGCTTTTTCTGTTGCGCTTTCCATTGTTAAGCAGGAACATTTGGCTGAGGATGTTGTTCAAGATGCTTTTATAAAATGTTATCAGTCGCTGTCCTCATTTAAAGGTAAATCAAAATTTAGCACCTGGTTTTATCGTATCGTTGTTCATATTGCTTTTAATAGCATACGGTATAAGAAATTGACGCTGATCGACTTTGATCTCACAGACCATGATCAGGCTTATGATGAGTCTATACTTGATGCAATTATCGACAATGAGCGAAGAGAAATGATTAATGATGCCCTTGCTATTTTGTCTCCCAAGGAATCTGTCGCCTTACGTCTATTCTACCTGGAGGAACAATCAATGGAAGAAATCCAGGAAATAATGGGTTGGACACTCGCTAATACGAAAGTCATTCTGCATCGGGCCCGAAAAAATATGCAACAGGTATTGAGTCAATTGATTAAAAAATCCGAATATCATGGATAACGAACACAAGAAAATGAAACAGGTCATACAAATGAGCAAAGTAAGCATGCCCTTTGATGACTTCGAACAACGTATTATGGGCAGGATCGCAGATTTAGAAAACGCAAAATCTAAAGCTCTTTCAAATAAAAAATATGCCATTATATTTTTCCTTTTGGGATCAATCTGTGGTATTCTACTCAATAGCTATTGGATGAATAAACTTGAGATGATGGAGATGATGGCCACATACCGCAATTATATAGCGATATTCTCCCATATTGTTTTTGTGGTATTGATCTGTTTTTTCTGCCTGCAATTGTGGAAATTGATCAAGATACAACGCGATAAAAGCTATCAATAATTCCGAATCTTTTGTGGAATTTATTCGATTGCTGTATCCTGATTATATAACCTTTTTATTTCGTCTCAATTAGCCATAGACCGTTTCAAAATACTTTTTGAGAAATAAAATTAAATTTACTGTAACAAAACATTGGTATTATCTACTAATGTTATATTGATATTAATATACTATCCAACAATTTTATGAAAATAGTTTTGCATATTCTCTTGTTTTTCGTTTTCGGAGTCCATGGAATAGTGTCCGCACAGTCCAGAATTATTGCCGGAAAAATAAGTGATGTAAAAGATCAGGTCAAGCTATCTGATGCAACAGTCATATTGCTTACCGCTAAAGATTCCATATTGACAGGTTTTACAAGATCAGATGAAAATGGACTTTTTTCTTTATCAAAGCCAGATACAGGATCCTATTTACTGATCGTAAGTTATCCCAAATATGGCGATTATTATACAGAGATTTCTAAAGATAAAGATTATTCCAAGTTAACTGTGGGGTTGACCAAAACAGCCACTTTATTGCAGGAAGTTATCGTTACCGGTCGAATTCCTATTACAATAAAAGGGGACACCACTGAGTATGATGCTGGTAGTTTTAAAGTGGAAAAAAATGCGAAGGTGGAAGACTTGTTAAAGGTCTTGCCGGGGATCACCGTTGACGCGTCCGGAAAAATTACTGCACAGGGTAAAACTGTCAAAAAGGTATTGGTGGATGGCGAGGAGTTTTTCGGTGATGATCCGACATTGGTGACCCGCAATATTCGATCAGATATGGTTGATAAGGTACAGGTTTATGAAAAGAAATCCGAGCAGGCAGAACGAACGGGTGTAGATGACGGACAGCGCGAACAGACGATTAATGTCAAATTAAAAGATGGTTCCAAAAACGGCATGTTCGGAAAAGCTTTACTCGGAGGCGGTACCAGTGACTATTACATGGGGCAGTTGATGTTAAACAAATTCAAGGGATCTCAAAAGATCTCCGTTTATGGCCTTTTTGGAAATAATGGGACGACAAGCATGAACTGGCAGGATGCACAGAAATATGGTGGTGATTCAGGTGTTTCATACGGGGATGACGGATCCATGTCCTGGTCTAGTTTTACAGATCCTTTTTCAGGGCAGGGCGTAATCGGTATACCCCGTGCGATCAATTCTGGAATCAATTTTTCAGATAAATTCAACAAGGATAAACATAATGTCAATATCAACTATAAATATGGAAGACTAAGCAGTGATGGGGATGATGAGACAATCAGTACGGGGCTGATCAATAATAAGTCAACTAAATCCGTAGATACAGAAAACGATCAGCATCGTGCCAATTTAAAATATGATCTGAATTTTGATTCATTAAATACCTTGACCATCCGAGGCGGAGCTTCCCGCAAAAATCTTTGGTCGGACAACAAACGTGAAGCCTATCAGTTTACCCAGAATATGGATACAACTGTCGCTGAAAACACCCGTGAGACCATCAAGAATACGGTTAACGAGTTGAATTTTAGTACTTATTTTACTCATAAATTTAAGAAAAAAGGGCGTTCCTTTACATTTGACGGCCAATTCAGGCGAAGTGAAATGATAGGAGAAGGTCATTTATCCTCAACTGTTGAAAATTATGCTAAAAAGGATTCCGCGGGCCATAGACAGATTGACGGGACAGATCAACGAAAGGAACGCAATAATAAAAATGATGTGCTGGGTGCTTCGGTATCCTATACTGAGCCTCTATCGAAAGTGTGGAATCTTGTTGTCGGAACTGGGATTGAAAGTAGTAATAACTCCTCCCGTGTTGAATCATTTAACAAAGGTGCTGACGGGAAATATGATGATCTGGACAGTCGTTTCAGTAACAATTATGATTTTGATAGACGGAGCAGCAGATATAAATTAGCCATCGTGCATACAACCGATAAGTTGAAGTTTACCGTTGCCAATAATTTAAATAATGATAAACTGAAACAATATAATTATTATAGTCAAGAAGCGCTTTCCAGAAGTTATTTTACTTATAATCCTAATGTGAGTGCTGGATATTCCTTCACGAAGACCAAAGGATTATGGTTGAATTACACGGGAAAGAACCAGTTACCTTCCATGAGTCAGATTCAGCCTATTCTGGATAATTCGGATCAGATCAACCGGTATTTGGGAAATGAAAATTTAAAACCTTCTTTTAGAAACTCCTTAAATATAAATTATAACTCATTTCGGATTTTGACAGGAAGTTATGTTTATGCAGGCGGGAATATCACTTTGGATAAAAATCCGATCACACAAAATATTGATACTGTAAAAGGACTCAATATCTACACCTGGAATAATGTAAAGGGTAAAACAAATACTTCCGTGAATATCTGGTCCGGATACCATTTTAAACTGAGCAAAAAATTGGGTTTGTCCAATTCACCACAGTTTTACCTGAATATGAGTGATAATTATAATCTATTCAACCAGCAATTAAACAAGGTCAACACAACGAATTTCAATTTTACATACAACTTTAAAAGAGATACAAAGACTGGATTGAATTTCGATTTAAACTTCAGCCCACAATATCGCTTAATGAAATCCAGCCTGGAACGTAATACGAATAGTAATGGCTTTGTATTTGGATCGAATGGCAGTGTAGAATATTTTATCAATAAAACCTTTAAAGTATATACGAACTATAGCTATACCTACGAGGCAGCAACGAAGGCTTTTGACGAAAAATTTGAGCAATTCCTGTTGCATCCCGGAGTAAGTAAAAAGTTCCTGAAGAATGAATCTCTGATGTTGGATTTTATGATCAACGATGTACTTAATCAAAATAAAGGTTTTAGCCGTTCGGCATCAACATCAATTTTTACACAGCGACGTTATGATACGATCCGTAGATATTATATGCTCAAGTTATCCTGGGATTTCACAAAAATGTTTTTATAAAATTTAAGATAAATACCATGTTAAAATATATCGTTTTTCTCTTTTTTTGTTGTACAGTTCTAAGTCTCAAGGCGCAGTACACGCTATTCGGAAGGTCCGGGAGCATTTCCTATGATAAAACCATGTACATGAAGAATATTGTGGGTAAAAAGTTTTTGGCAAAGGCTGATGATAAATCAAAAATATTTTTTGAACAGGTATTACCCAAACTTCCTGAAAATGCTGTATTGAAAAAGATCCTAAAATTCAATGCCAATGAAACCTTGTTTGAGCCAGTCAAAGATGATAATCTGGATCAAATGGTTAAGCAATATATCATGATGTTTGCATTGGACTTTGAAGCGATTACGTTGTCCGATATGACGACACGTTCCTTTCAACGATATAATGATATTGTTGGTGAAAAGATCATTGTTGAGGACACGATGAAACGTATTAAATGGAAAATTACTGACGAGTATCGGGAAATCGCGGGATATAATTGCCGGAGAGCCAATGGTCTTACAGCTGATTCGATTTACGTGATCGGCTATTATTGTAACGAGATTCCAATCAGTGGCGGACCTGAGTCCATCAACGGTCTTCCTGGGATGATCTTGGGCTTGGTGGTCCCCAGCCAGCATGTTTCCTATTTTGCCACGAAAGTCGAATTGAGCAACGATGTGATCATGGATAAAAAAAGGTTCGAAAAAAGTAAAGTGAAACGGATGACCAGAAAGACAATGACCGATCAGATTTCGGGCGTTTTGTCACAGCACATGAATAAAGAAACCGTTCAGTTTATCATGGAATTGGGCAATTTGTAAAGACACGTCAAGCATAAATGTGTTTAGTTTGTCAGGCACTCATGTGCCTTACCAAGAAAGGGCTACCCAAGGGTAGCCCTTTCTTGGTAAGAAAAAGTTAAATCTATGTTGATCGGGATAACTTTATTAGAAATTTAGCTGCTATATGATAGGCTAAAAGCTACTTAGTATGTTTATTTTTATATTTTTTTTCATTACATGGTTATTTTTTTTAACCGAAGTAAAAAATAATAGTTGCAAAATTGTAGTTTTGCCTGCTAATACAATTTATCATTATACACCATTCAATAAATTTTATGAAAAGCCTGTGGTTACCACTTTTACTTTTCCTACTTTGCTCCTGCGGAATAGTTCAAGCACAATCCAAAATTGAGGGAAAGATTAACGACGTAAAAGATCAGTTAAAGTTACAAAATGCAACGATCATGTTGTTGACAGCCAGAGATTCGATACTAACGGATTTTACCCGCTCTGATGAAGTCGGAAAATTCTCTTTGGCCAAACCAGATACCGGACAATATATTCTTATCGTTACCTATCCAAAATATGGTGAATTTTATGCAGATATCTTACCGGGGAAGGATTACACAAATTTATCGATTGGACTGACAAGCAGTACAACTTTATTAGAGGAAGTGATTGTAACGGGACGTATCCCTATAACAATTAAAGGCGATACAACGGAATACGATGCTAGAAGTTTCAAGGTGGAGAAAAATGCAAAGGTTGAAGATCTTTTGAAAGTGCTGCCCGGGATCACCGTGGATGCTTCGGGGAAGATTACCGCACAGGGGAAAACGGTCGAAAAGATGCTTGTCGATGGCGAAGAGTTTTTCGGGGATGACCCAAAATTGGTGAGCCGAAATATTCGTTCGGATATGGTCGATAAGATTCAGGTCTATGAGAAGAAATCCGATAAAGCAGAGAAAACCGGTATTGATGATGGAGTACGTACACAGACCATCAATGTAAAATTAAAAGAGGAAGCAAAACGTGGTATATTTGGGAAAGCTGATGCTGGTGTCGGAAATAATAAATTTTACCTTGGCCAAGGCTTTTTGAATTATTTTAATCAATCTTTTCGGCTTTCAACTTATCTGATAGCAAGTAACACCGGAAAAACAGGACTGAATGGTCAAGAGGCATCAAGTATAGGTGGTGATGGTGACGGTTCTGGAAATTTTGAGGGCGAAGGGGTTCCGAAATCCTTAAACACAGGTTTTCTATATTCAGATAAAACAGCGAATAAAAAACATGTATGGCGTATTGATTATAAGTATGGTCAATCGAATGTAGATCTGGACAGAAGTATATTCACAAGAAATGCAGCACGCGATACCATTCTGATCAGCAACAATAATACGGCCGCTTCCAGCGACAGTAAAAAACACAATGTCGGACTGAAATATGAATTTAAAATAGATTCTTTATCGGATCTGACCATTTGGGCTGGTGCGAATAGGAGAAGGGATATTAGCTCCTCAGCAACAATCTCAACGACCTTTAACCAATTTGATCAACAGATTAATGGAAATACCCGAAATTTTAAGAATGATACCGAGGCTGGGCAGTATAATACCTCCGCAATTTATGTGAGGAGATTTAAGAAAAAGGGGCGTTCATTAACATTTAGCTATGCAACATCAGGCAACAAGCAGGACGGAAGACAGCAGCTATATTCCAATCTAAGCTATTACAGGGATGGTGATTCTGTCGGCAGTACGATTTTAGATCAAGAGAAGGTGATTGCAAATAAATCGTTTGCAATAGGGGGAGATGTGTCTTACTCTGAACCCTTATCAAAGAAGCTTATCCTAGCGTTTGAGTACGGCATCAATTTCAACCGCGACAATAACTCGGTAAAATCATCTAACAAAAACCCTGTCACGGGAAAATACGATGATCCGGATGAAGTTTATAGTAACGATTTTTTGTATAAAACCACGAGGAATACCTATAATCTTTCGGTCAACTATAAACCGCTGGAAAAATTTGTTATTAATATCGCAAATAGATTTGAAAATAGTGATTTGTCGCAGTTAAACCGAGCCGATAATGCACATCTGTCCAGGTCCTTTTTTGTTTATAACCCTGTCTTGGATTTAAATTATGAAATTAAAAAAAATAGGTCGATTTCAATGGTGTATAGAGGAACAAATGGATTACCTTCACTCAATCAGATTCAGCCACTACGGTCAAACCTTGACCCGTTGAATGAATATTTAGGAAATGAAAACTTAAAACCATCTTATACCAATGAATTGAATTTAGGTTTTAGATCTTTTTCAATTCTTAAAGGTGAGTTTTATGGTATTTTCATCAATGCTTCCCGTACGAACAAAGCCCTGGTTCAAAATGCAATAATAGATTCTGTGGGTAAGACAACGTTTATCTGGGATAACTTAAATCACAATACCAATAATCAGATTAGCATTAGTCCTATGTATTATGGAATCCTGTGGAAAAAGTATCAATTGAGACACGGTGGAGGACCTACTCTTTCCATTGGTAACAATTATAATTATGTGAACAATGTTTTGGCGAATGCGAAGTTTCAAACTTATTCATTGAATTACGGGCTTCAAAAGTCCACAACAAAAGGTCTAGATTTTGAATTTGAAGTTTCGCCGGGCTATGTCATCCAAAATAATTCAATTGGTAAAATGGAAGACAGTAAAGGTTTTACATTATCTTCTAATGGAAGTCTTAAATATTTCCTTCCGGCCAAATTTGTATTGCGGACAGACTTTAACTATCGATATCAGGCACCGACGGCCGTATATAGTAAAAAGTTCGAACGTTTTGTGTTGAGCCCCGCACTATCGAAAAAGTTTATGAAAGACGAGAAGCTCGAAGCAACCTTTATGGTTAATGACATATTGAATCAAAATATTGGCTTTGAACGGAATCAAAACGGCACGTTGCTTACCGAGCGCCGATTTAATACAATCGGTAGGTATTATATGGTAAAACTAAGCTGGGAAATCAATAAGATGTTAGCTAAATCGAAATAAAATGAGAACGATAAAAAATATAATAACCCTATTTTTAGTCCTATTTTTTGGGAAAACGGTGGTAGGACAATACGCTTATTTCCCTGACCGCGGAACGATTACTTTTGAGAAAACCGTATTTCTTAAAAATTTGATCAAGCGTTATGGAGCCTATTCCAAAGATGAAGAGAACCGTAATGCCTTTAAAGGATTGGGGGAAGCGGCTCCAGAAAATCAAGTGCTGAGAAAGACCTTGAAATTTTCTCCTGATGAAGTGATGTATGAGCATATTGCTGAAGATTATCCTGAAGTCACACAGGGGTTGATGCAAATGGGGATTTTTGAATCCGGAATTAGCAGTTACCAGAATCTGAAAACAAAGGAATTCAAATCCACGTTCGAATTGGGAGGAGAACGGATCGTAATAGCTGATTCGATGCTAAAGATAAAATGGAAAATTACGAACGAGTACCGGGAGATCGCGGGGTATCAATGTCGGCGGGCCAACGGACTTGTGCTTGACTCGATCTATGCTGTAGCATTTTATACGGATCAGATTCCAGTATCTGGCGGACCGTCCGCGTTCAATGGTTTACCGGGAATGATTTTGGGGTTGGCTGTTCCGGAGCTTCACTATAATATGTTCGCAACTAAAGTCGAACTGAGTCCAGTAACGATTTCTTCTGCCAATCTTCTTAAGAAAAAAGACAAACCTTTGAATAGAAAACAGGTTTACGACAAACTAAATGCTGTTGTGGGTGGCTATCTTGGCGTTAAGGTGTACAACCTTGTGATGGGTTGTTATTACTTGTAGCCAGCCCAGATCCCCGAAAACATAAAAAAGGCCCTTCATTTGAAAGGCCTTTTTTATGTAAAAACTCAGGAAAGATTATTTTCCGCCGTTTTTCTTAGCAGTAACTTCGTTACGAATTTCTTGTGCTAAGGTTTTGATGTCTTGTAATCCTTTACGTACACGTGTACCAGCAGCAGAATTACCATTGTTGAAGAACTTGTCTGCATCAGCTTCGATAGAAGCTACTAACTCTTTTAATTTTACGTAGTTTTCCATTTTTTTATAATTATAATTTTAGTTTTTATGGTTTTTCCTAAACACTCCTTAAATATACAAAAACGAATCAAATAGAAAATAAATTTCGTTTTTTTTTATCGAAAAAGCTTAAAAAAAACTATTCAACAATCTTAAGTTCGTCAATAATGTTGGTTGCTCCTGCAAATTTATCAATGATAAATAAAACGTAGCGAATGTCAACTGAAATTGTACGTTGTAACTTATGGTCGAAGATCACATCGCCGGCCATCGCCTCAATATTACCATCAAAAGCTAGGCCAATTAATTCACCATTGCCATTTATTACGGGAGAACCTGAGTTTCCGCCTGTTATGTCATTGTCACTTAGGAAGTTTACTGGTAGATACCCTTTTTTGTCAGCATAACGTCCATAGTCCTTATTTTTGTACAGATCCATCAAACGTTGCGGTAAATCGAACTCTTCATCACCTTTTTTGTACTTCGCGATAGTACCTTTTAAAGTGGTGTAGAAGTTCTTGTCAGCGTCATTTCGCGGGTCTTCTGGTAATCCTTTGATTGAACCATATGAAAGACGCAATGTGCTGTTTGCATCTGGATAGAACTTTCCTTTTGGATTGGAAGCCAATACACCGGCGACGTATTTGCGGTAAGCTCCATCAAACTTGTCTTGCTCAGCTTTTAAGCGCGGATCTTCCTCACGGTATTTACTGATCAAAGCTGAAGATAATTTGTACAAGGGATCGTTTGCCAAAATTTCAGCATTTGGATTCTCTAAATAATTATTCAAACGCTCTGCAGAAGCAAAAATGCTGTTTTTTACGGATTCTTTGATGTAAGCTGTAAAATCATTATTGTTTTTCGCAGCCAATTCAGCAACATAAGGGGCAATATTCCCTGCTTTTTTGGCATATAGGTTCAATTCGTCGATCAATACCTGTTCTTCCAGGGGTAGATACATTTTTTCGTAACCAGCATCGATCGCCGATTTTAGTCGAGGAAGAATACCTTTTCTACGTGTTTCATCACCCGCAGCATAAACTTCTAAGCCGGAACCGATCGTGTAAGGTAGTGTTGCAATCGCACTGGAACGAATCATTCCCATGAGATAGTTGTCATGTCTAGCTTTCTCGTTGGTTGCAGTATAGAAAGCATTGATTGTTTTGATCACGTCCCCGTATTCCGCTTTGTTGGCTGCCTTGTTTGCCCATTTATCAAATTTAACCTCATCTTTAGCTTTTGACGCTGCTGTTTTATGTAAGGTCAACGCGTCAATCATACCTTGACGGTTTTTCCAATAATTGGCGACCTGAGAGTATTTCGACGCATAATTCAACTTAACTGCCTGATCTTGGTCCATGAATTTTTTCATGGCGTCCATGCCCGTTTTGGAGGCCTCTACCCAAGCAGGGTATGCAAATTTTACGTTTTGATTGATTCCACCCGAAGGCATCCAACGATTTGTACGGCCGGGATAACCCAAGATCATTGCAAAATCGCCTTCTTGAATACCTTTTAAGCTTACAGGTAAGAAATGTTTTGGTTTCAACGGAACATTGTCCTGTGCATATTCCGCAGGGTTTCCGTTTCTGTCTGCATAGACACGGAAAATCGAAAAGTCACCTGTGTGACGCGGCCATTCCCAGTTATCTGTGTCTCCGCCGAATTTACCGATGCTATTTGGTGGCGTTCCCACTAAACGTACATCGTTATAATCTTGGTACACAAAATAATAATATTCATTTCCTTGGTAGAAAGATTTTACCTCAACAACATACTTACCATTTTCGCTGTTCTCTTTTTGGATTTTGGCGATCTCAGCAGCGATAATTTTGTTGCGCTCATCTTCAGTCATTTTATTATTGACCAAACTTAAGATGCGTTTCGAAACATCATCCATTCGTACGAAGAAGCGGACAGATAGCGATTTTGGTTTCAATTCCTCGCTTTTTGTTTTTGCCCAGAAACCATTTGTTAAGTGGTCATTTTCTGGTGTGGACAGTTCGGCAATGGCGCCATACCCACAGTGGTGGTTGGTGAATACCAAGCCTTGGTCAGATACAATCTCTGCAGTACATCCACCGTTGAATTGTACGATCGCATCTTTTAAACTCGAGTGGTTAATGCTGTAGATCTCTTCGGCACTTAAACGAAGACCTTTCTTTTGCATATCAGCCTCATTCAGACGCTTTAGATACATTAAAAACCACATTCCCTCATCGGCAAATGCAGCAAAGCTTGTTGTTATCAGCAACAAACACATCCATAATTTTTTCATATCAACCTGATAAAAAGTTTGTTTATACCCTACAAAAATGCTTTAATTATGTTAAAAACCAAAATATTAGACTTTATATTATGCTTTTTCCCAATTTTTATGTCAATTAAAAGTAAATGTGTACGGGAATGTCCTTCAGGGAAAGTCAAATGGACTCTTTTCCTTATCTTTGTAAGATGCAGCAATCATTTGAAAATTTTAAATTCAATAAACAGATCTTAAATGCGATCACAGAAGCAGGTTATGAACAGCCGACTGAGATCCAAGAGAAGGCAATTACACCGATATTGGCGGGGCAAGATGTGATGGGAATAGCCCAGACAGGAACCGGAAAAACGGCTGCATTTGTATTGCCCATGCTGATGAAATTGAAATACGCCCAAGGAATTGATGCGCGAGCCTTGATCTTAACTCCAACCAGAGAATTGGCCATGCAGATTGAAGAGAATATCAGGCTATTTTCTACTTACCTCGATTTACGTTCGGTTGTTTTATATGGCGGATTAGGGCCTAAGACACAGATCGAAACGCTTGAAAAAGGAGTTGATATTATTGTCGCTACACCTGGCCGATTCTTGGATTTATATTTGGAAGGACATATTGTCGTGAAGTCACTCAAGTTTTTGGTGTTGGATGAAGCGGACAAGATGATGGATATGGGCTTCATCAGTAAGATTCACCGTGTATTGGAAATCGTGCCACGTAAACGCCAAAATTTATTGTTTTCGGCGACCATGAGCGAACTTGTTCGTAAGATTGCCGGTGATTTTTTGGCTTTTCCCACTGTAATAGAAGTTTCTGAACAGGCAACGCCGGCTAAAACGGTCAGTCAGGCTTTATATTTTGTTCCCAATCAAAAAACTAAGTTAAATTTACTGCAGCATCTATTGAAAGACGATGAAGCTTTTAGCAGACTGATTGTTTTTTGTAAAACGAAACAAGTTGCGGACAATGTTTTTCATTTCCTGGAACGTAAATATGGCAAAGACGAAGTCCGTGTTATTCATGCCAATAAAGGGCAGAACACACGTATCAACTCAATCAATGCATTTAAGGAAGGGAATATCCGTATCCTTGTTGCAACGGATGTTGCGGCACGGGGACTTGATGTTTCCAATGTAAGCCACGTGATCAATTTCGAAGTGCCTATTGTTATCGAAGACTATGTACATCGTATCGGACGTACAGGCCGGGCATTTAATGAAGGGGATGCGATCACTTTTTGCAATGAGGCCGAGAAATACTATGTACGAAAAATTGAAAAATTGATCAAACAGAGTATTCCGGTATATCCAATTCCAGAGGAGGTTTTCGTGGAGAAGACGCCTTTTCAGGAGAAACAGGATATTGCACGCGATATTGACAACCAAAAGAAAAAAGACAACCCGGATTATCAGGGCGCTTTCCATGAGAAGAAATATGTGATCAAACAAAAGGAAGTACGCGAAGCACAACGTGCCTCAGGCTTTAAGCCGAAGGCTAAAAGCAAAGGGAAGTCCAGTGGGGGAAAATCCACAGGACCAAGCCGTAATTTCAAGAAACGTTAACCAACATGCGGTTTACCCCATTAAATATTGCTAGTGCATGCTTGGTCGCCTGGTTTGTCATGGAAAATCCCAATGACGAAAGGGCACTATTTACATGGGGAGCATTTATAACTTTGATGGTGCTACTGATAGTGGTAGACATTTTGTTTAGAGTACTCATTAAAGAAAATAAGAAAATGTGGATGTTACAGTTGGCATTTTTGGTGTTGGTCTGCGTTGCCAGCCTGATCGTTAAAGTGATATTCAGTTGATATATTTAAAAGTGAAAATTAAAAAATGGAGATAGTGTATAAGCCCTAGGCTTGTTGAGGTAAAATCTCAATACTCAGATCTCAATACTCAGTACTAAGATGAAAAAAGCAGAAATAAAATTACAAGTAGAGCTTGACGAAAACAATGTTCCTGAAAACATCATGTGGTCGTCCACAGACGGGAATAATGCGGAAGAATTACCCGCGAAAGCGATGTTTTTAGCCCTATGGGATTCACATTATAAAAACTCAATGCGTATCGACCTTTGGACAAAAGACATGCCGTACGACGAGATGAAGCGTTTTTTTTACGAAACTTTACAAACTTTAGGCGACTCCTTTATCCGTTCTTCAGGCGGGGATCCCATGGCCGAGAAGGTTATTGGTGACTTGCGCGATTACTGTGCGCATTTCGCAGACAAAATGGAAGTATTAATGCCACAACAATAGTTTTTAACGCTTAACAAACAGTTGATTATGCAATATTTCTTAGTGAAATCTGAACCATTTAAATATAGTTGGGAGCAATTTAATAAAGATGGACGGACGTTTTGGGACGGTGTTCGCAATTACCAGGCTAGGAATAACATGAAAGCAATGAAGGAAGGCGATTTGGTCCTTTTCTATCATAGCAACGAGGGAAAGGATGTCGTTGGTGTCGCCAAGGTCGTGAAAGAATTTTATCAGGACCCAACAACCGACGATGAACGCTGGGTTGTCGTAGATCTGGCTCCTGTTGAAACACTGAAGAAGTCTGTTACGCTGGAGACCATCAAAGCAGATGAGCAATTACAGGATATCGCTTTGGTAAGACAGGGGCGTCTATCGGTGATGCCGCTAAAGCCCGAGGAATTCGACCGAATCTTGGCTTTAGGCAATGGGGAATAACCATTCGACATAAAAAGGTGCAGAATCACATTTTTTGCAGCATATAAAATAAAACGAGGATATGTATGTATATCCTCGTTTTATTTTATAGCAATGTATCAGTCCTGTATTAGTTCTTCTGGCTGAACAGACTGACCAATGCTTTTAGTTTTTTTGCATTTTCGGGTTTTAGTTTTCCCGCAAGAATAAGGCGAAGCTCTCTGCGTTGCAATGCATCTTCATAAGCTTTGTGTTCTGATTCTGTTTCAGGAATCAATACCGGCACAGTTTTAGGGTTATTGTCGGCATCAACGGCAACAAAAGTATAATACGCTTCATTGGTTTTTACGCGAGTGCCCTCCGGCAAATTTGATGCAAAAATTTCCATGCGTACCTCTAACGAACTGTTAAATGCACGGGTGACCTGTGCCTGTATGGTGACCACTTCACCCAATTTGATCGAACGTTTAAAAGATACATTATCTACAGATACCGTAACGACCACATTGCTACAATGTTTCTGCGCAGCAATAGCCGAACAGATATCCATCCAATATAATAAACGGCCGCCCATGAGATTTCCAAACGTATTGGTATCATTCGGAAGGACCAATTCATTCATCTCCGTATATGACTCTCTCGCAAATTTCTCTATCATATTATTTTGTGTCATTATCTTCCAAGTTCTTTAGATTGCCTATCAATTATTGCCAGGGACTCTACAAATGAGGTCGGTACATAGCCCAGTTCGTTTTTGGATTTACTGAGATCAAAACCTGTCAGACGAGGCCTGTTGTCCGCTTGTCCGATACTTGCTGCACTGATTTCCGAGATCAATGATTTGTCAAGTTGCCAATAATCTGCGATAGCATAAACCGCTTCATTGATGGACATCAATTCTGCCCCGGAGATATGGAATATCCCACGAGCCTCTCGTTCAATGGCCAATTGACAAGCAGACGCTAAATCATCTACAAATGTAGGCATTCTCCATTGGTCATTGACTACTTTTATCGCTTCTTTTTGTTTGAGCTTTCCCTTTGCCCAGAGGACCAAATTGGAGCGATTTGGATCAGCGTTGATACCGTATACTAAAATCGTACGTAAAATGGCATAATTACAGGAAGACCGAGCCAGCACTTGCTCAGAAGCATATTTGCTTTTTCCATATTCACTTTGCGGGTTTGGTAGGTCTAGCTCATGATAAGGGCTGCCTTTTTTGCCATCAAACACAAAGTCGGTGGATAAATGGACCAACTGCGCCTGATTTTTTTCGCAGTAGCTCGCCAAGGTTTGTACCAGATCTACATTGATTAGCTGGCAGGCTGCTTTATCGGCCTCACATGCTTCAACACTGGTCATCGCTGCAGTATGCACAATCGCATCAAAGGTATGACTGGATAAAAAATCGGTCAGTTTTGTATGATCCAGTAAATCAATTTGCTCAAATACATATCCAGCTTGATTTGGATTTCTGTTTGAGCCTTTTGAAATAGCTGTAACTTTATAGCGATCGTCTCCGGCAAGTAGGTCTACGACCTTTTGACCCAAAAAACCGTTGGATCCTGTGACAAGAATTTTTTTCATCCGTATAGTTATTTTTTTATCCGTCTTTTAGTTCAATAGGGACTTACACTGTATCATTCATCCCGATCGAGTTGTACCCGGGACTAATCCGGGCTTCGAGAAAACAAGAGGAATTCTGTGCGTTTAGTTCGTCCAGATAAAGTCCATTTTATTGGACTGTTTCATCACATTTTCAATGACCGATTTCTCCAGATCGAGAATAGATTTCAATGCCTGGTAATCAATCTTTTCCGCATCATCGGTAGGCATGTGGTAGTCTGGATGCCCTCCGGTATGGAAAAATAATACAGGAATATTTTTCTTATAAAAGGAAGTCTGATCGGAACCGCCATTACCATCCTTGCTCAGGTTGAATTTTATTGGCGCCTGGATATCTTTGAAAATTATTGGCCATTGGCTGCTTGTGCCATAGCCGATAACGGCAAGTCCATTATCAGGGTTGTAACGGCCGATCATATCCATATTGAGCATGGCTGTGATTTTTTTAAGCGGTAGGGTGGGGTGCTCCGTAAAATATTTGGAACCTACTAATCCCAGCTCCTCAGCGCCAAAGGCTATAAATAATAGATTGTAAGGTTCTTTTTCCTTATTGGTGCTAAAATAACGGGCAAGTTCCAATAAACCAGCAGTACCAGAAGCATTGTCATCAGCGCCATTGTGGATTTTGCCGACACCCAAGGAGTCTTTCGAACTACCTTGGTGACCAGTACCCAAATGATCGTAATGGGCTCCAATAACCACTGTCAGGGCAGCTCCATTATCAATAAAGCCGATAATGTTGTCTGCATCACGGATACTGTCGGCTACTTTCACTTTCCATACTTTGGCTTTGAAAGATTGACGGTAACCATTTTCACCTTTAGGCTGCAATTTATATTTTTTGAATTCTTTTTCGATATAGTCAGCAGCTTTGAATACTTCTTTGCTACCAGTTCCTCTACCTTTCATTTTGTCATCTGCCAGGTAGTAGATATGTTTTTTCAGGTTTGAAATTTCAATTTGCTGTGCTTGTGCGTATTTTGTCAAACAAAGTAAGCAGAGGATTAGGAATAAATTTATGTTTTTCATTTTTGATATTTAGTATGGAGATCGCCATAACCTACATGACTGGATTCTTGATAATCGGATTATGATCCCCATTTATTTTTAACGTTTTAAAAGAAAAGCCTTGCGATTAACAAGGCTTTTGTAAGATATTTCGTTAATCTTCAACGATTTCGCTATGGATACTTGATTTTTCCTCTTTTTCCGTTTTAAAATACCGTTTTTGGAATAGTAATATTAACACAACACCTACTGAGATTGCCGAATCAGCGATATTAAATACTGGTCTGAAGAATAGAAAATCTTCGCCACCCCAAAAAGGCACCCAGGTAGGGAATGTACCTTCGATTAACGGGAAATAAAGCATGTCGACCACCTTTCCATGCAAGAAGGACGAATAGCCTCCAGCGGCGGGAAATAAGGATGCTTTGTCGTAAAAGGTGCTCTCACTGAAGATTACGCCATAGAATGCTGAATCAATGATATTGCCCAAAGCACCAGCGAGAATCAAGGCTACGTTTAATATAAAACCACGGTTGTATTTATTCTTGATCATATAGTGTAGACCATATCCAATACCAGCTACAGCCAGTATCCGAAACACGGTCAGGAACAATTTCCCGTAATCACCACCAAATTCCATTCCGTAGGCCATTCCATTGTTTTCAATAAAATGGATCTGGAAGAATTTACCTAATATGTGATGACTTTGTCCAATTGTCATCGAGAGCTTAACCCATATTTTGGACAATTGGTCTATTAAAAGAATCGCGACAATTAGTGCGACTGGTTTCGTATACCCCTTCATTGTGCTATAAAAATGGTCTTTGCCCGCGCAAAGACCATATATTTTTGCTTAAAATTAATATTGTTTGTTTTTCGCTTCGATGCTCAATGTCGTATGCGGGACAGCTTTCAAACGTTCTTTTTGAATCAGTTTTCCGGTTTCTCTACAGATACCATACGTTTTGTTCTCGATGCGTACCAAGGCTGCTTCAAGGTTGTCGATAAACTTCTTTTGACGCGCAGCCAATTGGTTGGTTTGCTCTTTTTCCAACGTTGCAGAACCATCCTCTAAGGTCTTGTAAGTCCCCGCAGTATCATCTGTACCATTCGCATTGCTGTTATTAAGCGTTGCTGTCAACGAGGAAAGCTCTTCTTTTGCTATTCTAAGCTTGTCCAAGATAATATCTTTGAATTCTTGTAATTCTGAATCGCTATAGCGTGTTTTCTCGTTGTTGTTTGCCATAATTTAATTTTTTTGGATTAATGCCTTAAGTTCTTTGCCATCGATCTCGATGGTCTCTCCTTCAGTTAGTGAATCTTCAAATACCAATGAATCGGCTAGAATTTCGGTGCAAATATACGATAAATTTTCTTTCGCAGCATTGACTACTTCTGAGGTAGCTGTTAACTTTACGTTAATTCTATCCGTCACTTCAAGCCCTTTTTCCTTCCGTAGATTTTGTAGACGGTTGATCAATTCTCTTGATAAACCTTCTTTCTTCAATTCTTCGGTGATATGGATATCCAATGCTACGGTCAATTTACCTAGATTGGCAACCTGCCATCCTTCCACATCCTCTGCTATAATTTCTACATCGCTCAATAGAATAGTATATGGTGTGCCAGCTAAGGCCAATTCACCGGTTGATTCCAAGGTACTGATCTGTTCTATAGTCAACGATTGGATAGCTGAAGAGACTAACTTCATATCCTTACCAACTTTCGCGCCAAGAGCTTTGAAGTTTGGTTTTATTTTTTTCTTGATAATACCTGTTGTATCCGTAATGAACTCAATATCTTTGATATTAGTTTCCGAAAGTATCAAATCTTTTACTTTTTCTACTTTCTCCTGGAAAGCACTGTCCAGTACTGGGACGAGGATTTTGTTCAATGGCTGACGCACATTGATCGACGTTTTTTTACGCAATGAAAGTGTCAAAGAGGAGATGTCTTGTGCCAGGGCCATACGTTCTTCCAGATCTTTGTCTACCAAGTTTTCATTGTATACCGGGAAGTTCGCCAAGTGTACAGAATCAACTTGCTCTTTATTTGTTGCAGTATTCAAATCCAGGAACAGTCTATCCGAGAAAAATGGCGATATCGGTGACATTAATTTCGCAATGGTATCCAAGCAAGTATATAATGTCTGATAGGCAGAAATTTTATCTTCTGTATATTCTCCCTTCCAGAAGCGTCGGCGGCACAAACGGACGTACCAGTTACTCAGGTGTTCGTCCACAAAATTTTGGATTGCACGAGCCGCTTTTGTCGGTTCGTAATCCGCTAGATATTCATCCACTTCTTTCGTTAGTGAATTGAGTAATGAGATGATCCAACGATCGATTTCAGGACGGTTTTCCAATGCAATATCTGGTTCTGCGTAGGAGAACTTGTCTATATTGGCATAAAGTGCAAAAAATGCATAGGTATTGTATAGCGTGCCGAAAAATTTACGACGTACCTCATCCAATCCCTCCATGTTGAATTTTAGGTTATCCCAAGGAGCTGCATTACTGATCATATACCAACGAGTAGCATCGGCACTGTATTGATCTATTGTTGAAAATGGATCAACGCCATTACCTAGACGTTTGGACATCTTATTTCCGTTCTTATCCAATACCAGACCGTTGGAAACCACGTTTTTAAAAGAAACTGATTTATACATCATCGTGGAGATCGCATGTAGCGTAAAGAACCAGCCACGAGTCTGGTCAACACCTTCCGCAATGAAGTCTGCCGGATATGCATGATTGAATCCGTCTTTAAAAGGAAACTCTTCACCTTTTGCCAATTTCTCATGATCCAATCCCCATTGGGCATAAGGCATTGCACCTGAGTCGAACCATACATCGATTAAGTCAGGCTCACGGAATAATTTTTGACCGGCATCAGAAACAAGAACGATATCGTCCACATATGGACGGTGTAAATCCAGCTTTTCTGTATCAAATTTATCCAGGTAAGCCTGGTTTTTCGCTTTCTCATCTGCCGATAGGACATCCGAAGTCAGTGAAGCCTCCAACAAAGATTTTAATTCCGGTAACGAACCGATACAAACCTCTTCATTCTCATCTTCCGAACGCCAGATAGGAAGAGGAGTCCCCCAGTAGCGTGAGCGTGAAAGGTTCCAGTCTACCAGGTTTTCCAGCCAGTTTCCAAAGCGTCCTGTTCCGGTAGCTTCAGGTTTCCAATTGATTGTTTTATTTAAAGCAACCAAGTCCTCTTTTACGGCAGTTGTACGGATAAACCAGCTATCCAATGGATAGTATAAAACCGGTTTGTCAGTACGCCAGCAGTGTGGGTAGGTGTGCTCGTATTTCTTAACATCAAAGGCTTTATTGTCCTCCTTAAGTTTGATCGAGATCAATACGTCTGTAGGTTTGAAATCTTCTTTCGCACGCTCATCAGCACTGTAGTATTCTTCTTTTACAAATCGTCCTGCAAAATCCGTGATTTCATTGACGAAACGGCCTGTACGGTCTACTGTAGGAACATCTTTTCCATTTTCGTCTTTTACCAAAATACCCGGAACACCATGTTCTTTCGCTACCCGGAAGTCATCTGCACCATAAGTAGGCGCAGCATGCACGATACCCGTACCATCTTCGGTGGTCACAAAGTCACCGGGGATGACGCGGAAAGCATTTTCCTGTAGATCTTCATTGGTGATATAAGGCAGCAACTGTTCATAGCGCAAGCCTACAAGTTCTTCGCCCACAAATTCAGCCGCAAGTTCCCAAGGGATTACTTTATCGCCCAATTTGTAGTCTTGGAAAGAGGCATTTTCACCTTCAGCTTTAAAGTGTTTACTGATCAGATCTTTCGCTAATACAACAGATACCGGTGCACCCGTATATTTATTGAACGTTCTGATTTTGACATAGTTTATTTTCTTGCCAACAACCAAAGCTGTATTGGAAGGTAAGGTCCAAGGTGTAGTTGTCCAGGCGATAAATGCAACATCTTCGGCTTCATCATCCACTAATTTTTCAATAGCTGGATGCAGCTGGCTTTTGATCAATCGGAATTCAGCAACAATGGTTGTATCCTTCACATCTTTATACGTGCCCGGCTGATTAAGCTCATGTGAACTCAAACCTGTACCCGCAGCAGGTGAATAAGGTTGAATGGTGTAACCCTTATATAATAAGCCTTTTTTATATAGCTCTTTTAACAAATACCATAATGTTTCGATGTATTCGTTTTTATAGGTGATGTAAGGATGTTCAAGATCAACCCAATAGCCCATTTTGTTGGTTAGGTCATTCCATACATCCGTGTATTTCATTACTTCCTTGCGGCAAGCGTCGTTATATTCTTCTACGGTAATCTTTTTGCCAATATCCTCCTTAGTAATACCAAGGGCTTTCTCGACAGCAAGCTCAATCGGGAGACCATGGGTATCCCAACCTCCTTTTCGTTTCACCTGATAGCCTTTCAATGTCTTGTAACGACAGAAAATATCCTTAATCGTACGAGCCATCACGTGATGGATTCCAGGCATTCCATTTGCAGAAGGTGGCCCCTCAAAAAATGTATATGACTTGCTCTCAGGGCGATTATTGATACTTTTTTCGAATATTTTTTCCTGTTCCCAACGGGTCAAAATCTCTTTACCAATCTCCGGTAAATTTAACTGCTTATATTCTTTGTACATCAGACTGTTGTATGCTTCTTTTCTAAAGGTCGCTAATTTAGTGAATTATGATGGAAAAAGAAAGAGGCCTTTGTTGCTGTAATATCATTATATAAAGGACTCAATCTTTTCAAAAATATTGCCAAGGGGTAAGAATGGAGTATTATGCGAGAATGCTCCGCGCTGAGATCGAGTTAAACGCTGAGAAACCGCTAAATTGTTGTGGGAACGGGCGAATAAAAGAACACCGAAAATAGATCCACATCTATCTAGAAAGCTAAAATAAAAGCGGGATTGCTACTGGCAATCCCGCTTTTATTGAAATATGTATAGATTTCAACTTATGCTGAAAAACTGCTTCCACACCCACAGGTGCTTGTCGCATTTGGGTTATTGAAAGTAAAGCCTCTCGCATCAAGTCCTGATTTGAAATCAATTTCCATGCCTGCAAGATATAGGCCGTGGGCTTTGTTCATAAATATGCGGATGCCTTCAATTTCGTACTCGTTGTCTCCATCTTTTTTCTGGTCAAAGCCCAGGATATAACTCATACCCGAACAACCACCGCCTTCTACACCAACACGTAAACCAAAATCATCAGAGATTTCTTGCTGATCCTTTAATTTATTGAGTTCCTTGATTGCTCCTTGCGTTAAGGTAACGGGAGCAATTGCTGTATGTTCTGTGCTCATTTTGATATTGTTTTAGCCAATTCTTAAGCAAAAATACATATTTTAAGTCGCAAATTGTTTGTATTGCATTTTTTGACATTTACAAAACATTCAATTTTTGGGGAGAGGAACGCTTGAATTAATATTTAAAAAGATCGTATGGGAATTAGGTAATTCGCATAAATAAGGCTGTTTTCCTAAGAATATTTAATAAAATATGGCTGTTTGTCGATATTCTTTATGGAATATGCTATCTTTGAGGCATTAAAATAAAAACAAAATTTACTTTACAACATTTAAAAACAATGGAAAGAGATCAAGCCATTTTTAATTTAATAGCTGATGAGCTTAAACGCCAAGAAGAAGGTATTGAATTAATTGCTTCGGAAAACTTTGTTTCAAAACAAGTGATGGAAGCTGCTGGTTCAGTGTTGACAAATAAATATGCAGAAGGCCTCCCGGGAAAACGTTACTATGGAGGTTGTGAAGTTGTGGATGAGATTGAAACCATCGCTATTGACCGTGCGAAACAATTGTTCGGCGCAGAATGGGTAAATGTTCAGCCTCACTCTGGTGCACAGGCAAATGCTGCTGTTTTTTTGGCGACAATCAAGCCCGGCGATAAAATTTTAGGTCTTGATTTATCGCACGGTGGACACTTGACTCATGGATCACCGGCAAATCTTTCTGGTAAGATCTATCAACCATTATTTTATGGTGTAAAAGAAGATACAGGTTTGATTGATTACGAGCAATTGGAGGAGACTGCTCTTCGTGAAAAGCCAAAAATGATCATCTGTGGTGCTTCGGCTTATTCACGTGATTGGGATTATGCCCGTATCCGTAAAGTTGCTGATGAAATCGGTGCGATTGTTTTGGCAGATATTTCCCACCCTGCAGGTCTGATCGCTCGTGGTTTATTGAATGATCCACTTCCTCATTGTCATATTGTGACAACAACTACACATAAGACATTACGTGGCCCACGTGGCGGTATGATTATGGTAGGTAAGGATTTTGAAAATCCTTGGGGTATCAAAACGCCTAAAGGCGAGACCCGTACAATAACGCAATTGTTGGATCTTGCTGTTTTCCCAGGTACGCAAGGTGGTCCTTTGGAACATACCATTGCTGCAAAAGCAATTGCTTACGGTGAAGCGCTATCCGATGATTATATGGAGTATATTGTTCAGGTGAAGAAAAATGCGGCTGCATTGGCGAAGTACTTCGTTGATAAAGATTATAAAATTATCTCTGGCGGTACAGATAATCACTTGATGTTGGTTGACTTGCGCAACAAAGATATTTCAGGTAAAGAAGCAGAAGCAGTATTGGGCAAAGCGGGTATCACAACCAACAAAAACATGGTTCCTTTTGATACACGTTCACCTTTTGTGACTTCAGGAGTACGTTTTGGCACTGCAGCAATCACGACACGTGGCATCAAAGAAAATGAAATTGTTCAAATCGGAGAATTGATTGACGAAGCATTGCGAAATGCATCGAACGATGCCGAATTGGATAAAATTCATGGTAAGGTGAAAGCCATGATGGCCGAGTTTCCATTGTATAAATAAGACGACTGCCTCGCTATACAATAGCGGAATCACTCCAGGGTGGTTCCGCTATTTTTCGTTTTGGACCTAAGCTACATTTGCAACTCCCGGCTCTGCCTATGTTCGTTCCCTTCTTTTAAGATGTCATGTTCGAGGCAGTATGGACTGCGAAACCGGTTTATAATTCCCTGTCGGAAATTAGGAGACAACTTTTGGAATAATAGGCGTTTTATACTAATTAAAACAACGAACTAACAGAGGCTTGATACGCTTTCATCCAATGGGGGCCGGACCAGGTTTTTGTAAGCTCCCTGTTATCTGTCAATTTGGGTCAGTGTGATTCATCGGATAAGTCGAAGCAGACCTAAGTATGTCAGGTGCTTTTTTTGTAAAAGGAAGGAAGTTTTTAATTTTTAAAATGTTAAAAAGTCTTAAAATAAAATGTAAAAATTTGATTACTCAATAATTTTACGGTACTTTGAGATAGTATTAATTGATTGTTTTACAATAAGAAAGGAACACTATACGCTAAACATTTACATTTTACAACAGAACTGATAATTTAATTGCGAACTGCTAAAAAAGTAAGTGACGTATGAGACTTTTGAAAAGTAAGAGTGATCAAGAATTGATCCAAATGTATGTCGGTGGCCAGGAGTCTGGCCTAGAGGCATTGTTGAATCGATATAAATCGAAGATTTACACCTCTATATATATGAAAGTAAAAGACGAATATCTTGCTGAAGATATTTTCCAGGAGACTTTCATTAAAATCATCAATACCTTAAAATCGGGCAAATACAACGAAGAGGGGAAATTTTTGCCTTGGGCGATCCGTATTGCGCATAATATGATCGTTGACTTTTTCAGGAAAGCCAAACGGGCTCCCAATATTGTAAATGCAGATGGTTTTGACATTTTTGAAGTGTTGGAGTTCAGTGATGAAAGCGCTGAGTCTAAAATGCTGAAACAACAGGTCGATGTCGATTTAAAGAAAATGATACAGAAACTACCTGATGATCAGAAAGAGGTTTTGATTATGCGTCATTTTTGTGATATGAGCTTTAAGGATATTGCCGAGATAACAGAGGTGAGTATCAATACTGCGTTAGGAAGAATGCGCTATGCTTTGAGCAATCTTCGTAAAATGATTGAAGGCTCTGATTTAGTCTTTCAGATGGGATAGTGGAAAAAATACTATAATTTAGAAAATAACAATAACGGGGTGAGGTTTTCACCCCTTTTTTATGCAACAATGTCATGTCGGCATCAGAAGAATTTGTTCTTTTTGTCAGTTATAAGCTTTTTATTATCTTAGAAATTCATGTCTTAATCAATTTATGGGAATTGGAATAGGGTTTGATAGTCATATAGAAACTATTAAAAGATAATAACGATAAAAATATAAAAGCTATGTACTTGATTTTATTTATTGGAATAATGGTGGTAAGCCTGATTGTCCAGACACGATTTAAAAACAAATTTAAAAAGTATTCGGAGATGCCGTTGGGGAATGGGATGTCGGGTGCTGAGATTGCGCAAAAAATGCTCAACGATAACGGTATATATGATGTGAAAGTGATCTCCATTCCTGATCGCTTGGGCGACCATTATAATCCATCGGATAAAACGGTAAACCTGAGTCCTGAAGTGTATAGTGGTCGTAGTGTGGCGGCGGCGGCAGTAGCGGCGCATGAATGTGGTCACGCTGTTCAGCATGCAAAGGCTTACAAATGGTTGGGTTTCCGTTCGGCAATGGTACCTATGGTCAATGTGGCTTCCAAACTGACCTCATGGGTGCTAATGCTCGGTGTGATGTTATTTGCATTTTCCAAAGGCGGTAATCCTTGGCTGCTGGCCGTAGGGGTAGGTGCTTTGGCTATTACAACAATTTTTTCATTTATCACACTTCCGGTAGAATTCGATGCATCAGACAGGGCGCTAGCCTGGTTAAACCATGCCGGAGTTACCTATAACGGTGAGGAGCACGATGGTGCGAAGGATGCGTTGAAATGGGCTGCCATGACGTATGTAGTTGCTGCTTTGAGTGCCTTGGTAACACTTTTATACTATGCGTCGATGTTATTTGGCGGGCGTAGGAGCGAGTAAAGAACGATTTAACAACTTTAGGATATAAAAAATGCGATTATTTTTAATAGTCGCATTTTTTATAGGGTGTTAATGAGGTTACTACAGACTATTTTTTTAACTTTGCTGTTTATATAGAATAAGACTCAGATTTTATGTTTTCAAATCTTCAAGATAAGCTAGATAGAGCCTTTAAGGTATTAAAAGGGCAAGGCAGTATTACCGAAATTAACGTTGCTGAAACGATGAAAGAAATTCGCAAGGCATTGTTGGATGCCGACGTGAATTACAAGACTGCTAAAACTTTTACAGATGATGTTAGACAAAAAGCTTTAGGGCAGAACGTTTTAACAAGTATTTCTCCGGGTCAATTGTTGACTAAAATCATGAATGATGAGTTGACAGCATTGATGGGCGGATCTGTTACCGAGCTGGAGACTGGTAAAAATCCTACTGTTATTTTGATCGCGGGTCTGAACGGTGCCGGTAAAACAACTTTTTCCGGAAAGTTAGCCTTATACCTGAAAGATAAAAAGAACAAAAAGCCATTATTGGTCGCTGGTGACGTTTATCGTCCGGCCGCCATTGACCAGTTGGAGGTACTCGCTGAGCAAGTTGGTGTACCTGTATATGTCAATAGAGAATCAACGGATCCGATTGCTATTGCCAAAGCAGGTGTTGAAGAGGCAAAACGCAATGGCCATAATGTAGTCATTATTGATACCGCTGGTCGTTTGGCGATAGATGAGCCTTTGATGGTAGAGATCACTGCGGTTAAGGAAGCAACAAAACCGGATGAGATCTTATTTGTAGTTGACTCGATGACGGGTCAGGATGCTGTCAATACAGCGAAGACATTCAACGATCGCCTTGATTTTACAGGTGTTGTATTGACCAAATTGGATGGTGATACACGCGGTGGTGCTGCGCTATCCATAAAATCCGTTGTCAATAAGCCAATTAAGTTTATCGGTACCGGAGAGAAGATGGATGCATTGGATGTTTTCTACCCCGATCGTATGGCATCCCGCATTTTGGGTATGGGTGACGTGGTATCTTTGGTAGAGCGTGCACAACAACAGTTTGACGAAAAGCAAGCTGCTGAACTTCAAAAGAAAATCCGTAAGAATAAATTTGATTTCAATGATTTCAAATCCCAGATCCAACAGATCAAAAAAATGGGTAATATGAAAGATTTGATGGGCATGATCCCCGGCGTAGGAAAGGCAATGAAAGATATTGAAGTCGATGACAATGCGTTCAAACCTATTGAAGCGATCATTGATTCGATGACTCCTTTTGAGCGTGAAAATCCGGATGTAATTGACCAAAAACGTCGCTTACGTATTGCCAAAGGTTCCGGAACAGACATTAATGAAGTAAACAAATTGTTGAAGCAATTTGGTGATATGCGAAAGGTGATGAAGCAAATGTCTAACCCGGCGATGGCCGCTAAGCTGATGCGCAATATGCCTAAAATGCCAGGAAGAATGTAATTTTAGTGTATAGTTATATCGTATGGGGCATTGTAGGCATACAATGCCCCATTTTTTTAATAAATAATTCGTAATTTCAAGTTCCTCGCTCGAGTAAACGAAATAATTGTTAAATTTGTAATTATTATGGATGACCCCGCGCAATTATCGGAATACGGCAAAATCCTTATCATTCTGTTGATAGGGACGCTGTTAGTCTGTGCGACCATTTTTCTAGCACGTTTAATTTCTCCCAAAAAGAACAATCCCATTAAATCTGGCACTTACGAATGTGGTGAAGATCCTGTCGGATCCTCTTGGGTACAATTTAATCCTCGATTCTACGTCATTGCCTTGGTGTTCCTGTTGTTTGATGTGGAGCTTATTTTTATTTTTCCATGGGCAACAGTATTTGGGCAATCGGAATACATTGCCGCAGATGGTCGATGGGGCTGGTTTACCATGATTGAAATGGCCATGTTTATCGGCATATTAATCTTGGGATTAGTTTTTGTCTGGAAAAAAGGCGATCTCGAATGGGTGAAACCCAATGTATCTTTGCCTAAGGTTCCTGTAAATATTCCTCAAAGTGCTTATTCCACATTGAATAATCGTACCTATCAGGTGCGGGACTATAGGGAGCCGGCAGACGTGGCTATGGAGAATACTGTCGCACAGGAAGTGACAGCTACTCCAAAGATCGCTTTTAGACCTCGATTTAAAAAAACTGAGTAAGCATGAGTTTAGATAGTCAACTGCAAAATAATGGTGTCGTCGTTGCCAAATTGGATGATTTGCTAAACTGGGCGAGACTTTCGTCCATGTGGCCCATGAGTTTTGGCATTGCCTGTTGTGCGATCGAGATGATGGGGGCAATGGCCTCGACTTATGACCTGGATCGGATGGGCGTTTTTCCAAGGCCTTCGCCGAGACAGTCTGATGTTATTATAATCGCAGGTACAGTTACATTCAAAATGGCTGACCGTATAAAAAAACTATATGAGCAGATGCCCGATCCTAAATATGTGATCTCGATGGGATCCTGTTCCAATTGTGGCGGACCTTATTGGCAACACGGCTATCATGTGGTTAAGGGAGTGGATCGGATCATCCCGGTGGATGTGTATGTTCAAGGTTGTCCTCCACGTCCAGAAGCCCTTATCGGTGCATTTATTGAACTGCAAAAGAAGATAGATAAAGAAAGTTTATTAGGCGAACAATTGTTCAAGGAAAAAGCTTAGAAGATAAATTTTATAAGATTTTAAAATCAATTATGGCAAAAGATTTTTATGGCGAACTGCAATTAGGCATTCTTGGTGGTGGTCAACTCGGAAGAATGTTAATCCAGGAAGCCATTAATTACAATGTAAACGTTCATGTGTTGGATCCTGATAAGAATGCCCCTTGTCGGAAGCTGTGCAATAAGTTTGAATGTGGTTCATTGAGTGATTTTGAGACAGTATATAATTTTGGAAAAGATCTGGATCTGATAACGATCGAAATCGAAAAAGTAAATGTTGATGCCCTGGAGAAACTGGAAGAGGAAGGCGTAGTCGTTTACCCACAGTCGCGTATCATTCGCCTGATCCAAGATAAGGGGTTGCAGAAACAGTTCTTTAAACAAAATGATATCCCGACCTCAGCGTTTCAATTGATATCAACAAAGGATAATTTAAAAAATCCTGCCCTGAGCCTACCTTACATTCAGAAACTGCGTAAAGATGGTTATGATGGAAAAGGGGTTAAGAAAATTGTTACTGAAGCGGATATTCAGGATGCTTTTGAAGAACCGAGTTTAATTGAAGAGTGGGTAGATTTTGAAAAGGAAATCGCTGTCATTGTCGCCCGTAACGATCGGGGGGATGTCTCCACCTTTCCGATGGTAGAGATGGAATTCAATCCACAAGCTAATTTGGTTGAGTTTCTTATCGCGCCATCCTTGTATGGCGTGGAAATTCAACAGCGCGCGGAAGCAATTGCAAAGAAAATTGCAGACGATTTGCAGATCGTGGGCCTGCTTGCTGTAGAAATGTTCCTAACGAAAAACGGAGATATTTTGGTGAATGAACTGGCTCCGCGCCCGCATAATAGCGGACATCAAACGATAGAGGGCAATTATGTTTCTCAATTTGCACAACATTTAAGAGCAATATTCAATTTACCATTGGGCGATACGAGATGTCGGACAAATGCGGTCATGATCAATCTTTTGGGCGAAAATGGCTACGAAGGTTTAGCAAAATATGATGGCGTAGAAGAGGTATTGGCGATGGAAGGAGTTTATTTGCATCTGTATGGCAAGAAATATACAAAGCCTTTTCGCAAGATGGGCCACGTATGTATCATCAATGATGATCGGGATAAAGCAATCTCCAATGCAAGAAAAGTACAAGAAATATTAAAAGTTAAAGCCTAATAATACTATGTCAATCAATAATAAGGCCCAGGTAGGCATTATCATGGGAAGTAAATCTGATCTTCCAGTTATGCAGGATGCCATTGATGTCCTCAAAGTCCTTGGAGTGGAATTTGAAGTTACCATCGTTTCGGCACACCGTACGCCACAACGCATGTTTGATTATGCGAAAGATGCGGCATCCCGCGGATTGAAAGTGATTATTGCAGGAGCTGGCGGGGCAGCACATTTACCGGGAATGGTCGCGTCAATTACACATTTACCTGTGATCGGTGTTCCCGTAAAATCCTCTAATTCTATCGATGGATGGGATTCGGTCTTATCAATCCTGCAGATGCCCAACGGAATTCCAGTGGCTACAGTTGCCTTAAATGCTGCAAAAAATGCAGGTATTTTGGCTGCTCAGATTCTAGGAACTCATGATGAGACGATCAGTAAAAATATTATTGACTTCAAGGAAGAACTGGCGCGTAAAGTGATTGAGACAGCCGTTGAAGTGGAGGATACACAGTTCTAATGGAATTGATCAAATAGAAAAGGGAAGCATTTGCTTCCCTTTTCTATTTGATCAGATTTGCCTGCACATAATCGTAGCTCTTTTTAAGACTCTCCATCTTATTTGGCATATAGATGTTGTCTTGCTCCACGAATGCATATTTCAGCCCTGCTTTAGCTTTCTCTTTGACAATCTCGGTAAAATTGATACTTCCTGTACCAACTTCGGTATATCTGATATCTTTAAAGATCTGTTCAACCGGTAACTCGCCGTCCTTAGGCCATTCGATCGGATTGGATTTTGTGCGGTCCATATCCTTCACATGCCATAGTTTAAATCTATTCGGGAATTTTTCGAATATGGATATCGGATTTTTCCCGGCTTTCTCGGCCCAGAAAAGATCAAGTTCAAAATCCACTAGATCAGGTTCTGTGAAAGCTAACATGACTTCTTCCCCCATTGTATTATTCCCCAGATCTCTAAATTCCCAGAAATGGTTGTGGTATGCAATTTTTAATCCGAGTTTCTTCGCCTGTTCTCCTGCTTTATTAAGTTGTTCTGCGGCATAGAGATAATCGTCTTTTTTAAGTGCATTAATATCGAACATTGGTGTAACTGGCGCAATAACATATTCCTGACCGAGCTCTTTTGCTGCATCAAAGTAAATAGATAAATCTTCTTTATCGGTATGGGATTTACTGAGATATTTAGACATATCATAATGACCCGAATGAGTTTTTAAGCCGTTGTCATCCAAAATCTTTTTTAGCTCTTTATAAGGTAATTTCCAGAATTGTTTGGCGGCAGGATCAATACCATATAGCTCAACATGTTTGAAGCCAATTTTTGCAATTTGCTCCAAAGAACCTTTTGGATCTTTATCCATTAAATCCCGTATGGAATAGAGCTGTACACCTATGTTCTGCAGGGGATTGTCACTGACGGCGCCCGTTTTATTTTGACAAGATATCAAGTTGGGCATCAGATAAGCTGCCGAAAGACCTATTCCAGCTTGCTTTAAAAATTGACGGCGAGAATTGTTCATCATATAACTGATTATGTGTTAGTGTACAATGTACAATTATTTTGGTCAAATATCAATAAAACGTCGCGGAATATTTTGTGAACGGATCATATTGAACTATCGGAAAATAAGGAAGAAGCTGCCGGAAAGAAAAAGGGGGCGCCTGCTGAATATTTAACGAGAGTGGGTGCCGGAATACGAATACCATAAACAAAACGAGGATATTCAATCTTTTTGAACATCCTCGTTTTGTTTGTTTAAGAATAGCAACTTAAACAGTCATGATATCTTTTTCTTTCAGTTCAGCCAATTTATCAACCTTTACAATAAATGCATCAGTCAATTTTTGAACTTCGCCTTCGGCAGTTTTGATCTCGTCTTCTGAGGCACCATCATTTTTCAATTTTTTGATGGACTCATTGGCATCTTTACGAATATTACGGATAGCTACTCGGCCTCTTTCAGTCTCTTCTTTTACTTTTTTCACCAGGTCACGTCTTCTTTCTTCAGTCAAAGGAGGGACATTCAAGCGGATTACGATACCATCATTTTGAGGATTGATGCCAAGGTTAGCATCCGTAATAGCTTTTTCAATTGCGTTGATGAGCGATTTTTCCCAAGGTTGGATGACAATTGTCCGTGCATCAGTTGTATTAATGTTAGCTACTTGCGAAAGCGGAGTCGCGCTGCCATAATAATCGACTGAGATACCATCCAACATAGATGGTGAAGCTTTACCGGCGCGAATTTTTGTTAATTCAGACTCCGTGTGAGCAACTGCTTTGGACATCTTGTCTTTACAATCGTCCAATTCAATTGAAATTAGTTCGTTCATATAAGATTACGTTTTATACAGATTTTAATTATTTTACCACAGTTCCTACATGTTCACCATTGGCAAGTTTCAACAAATTGCCAGGTTTGTTCATGTCAAATACAATGATGGGTAATTTATTTTCTTGGCAAAGGGTAAAAGCAGTCATATCCATGACGTTTAACCCTTTCTCATACACTTCCGTGAATGAGATCTCTTCGAATTTTGTTGCATTAGGATCTTTCTCCGGATCAGCAGTATAGATACCATCTACACGTGTTCCTTTTAGTACAGCATCGGCATTGATTTCAATCGCACGCAAAGAAGCTGCTGTGTCCGTCGTGAAATATGGGTTTCCGGTACCAGCTCCGAAAATAACAATACGACCTTTTTCCAAGTGGCGTACAGCTCTTCTGCGAATAAATGGTTCACAGATCTGCTCCATCTTGATAGCCGTTAGCAAACGTGTCTTTTTCCCTACTTTTTCAAGAGCATCCTGAAGTGCCATACTGTTGATTACAGTGGCAAGCATTCCCATATAGTCTGCCTGAACACGGTCCATCCCTGATTTTTCAGCACTTAAACCGCGGTAAATGTTACCACCACCGATAACAATTGCTATTTCTAAACCTTGATCGTGAATTTCTTTGATATCATTAGCGTATTGTGATACACGGTTAATATCGATACCATAGCTTTGGTCACCCATTAAGGATTCACCGCTAAGTTTTAATAAGATACGTTTGTATTTCATAATTGTTTTTTTGGAAATTTTCCAAAGGTCAAAGATAAAATTTTTTTTTCAACCCTTAAGGCCAAAAATGATATTTATTGTGCTTTTGTTGTTTGATCAATCACTTCCCGGTAATATTGTTCGTATAGAGGCATGATATTGGACAATTGGAATTTTTTAGCATGGTTTAACGCTGCTTCTTTAAATTTTTCCAACCGTTCTGCATCTTCTAAAATATAGATTGCATTCTTGGCCATATCATCGACATCACCCACATTACTGAGGAATCCTGTCACGCCGTTCTCATTGAGTTCGGGTAATCCGCCTGTGTTGGATGATACAACTGGAACTTGGCAGGCCATTGCTTCTAGCGCGGCCAATCCAAAACTTTCGGAACTGGAAGGCATCAGGAAAAGATCAGAAACAGATAAAATCTCTTCCACGGCATCCTGTTTCCCCAAAAAGCGAACATCTTTACACACATCCAATTCTCTGGATAACTCCTCCGCGTTGCGACGTTCAGGCCCGTCACCTACCATTAATAGTTTGGAAGGGATGACATCATGGACTTTCTTAAATATACGAATAACGTCTTCCGTATTTTTGACTTTTCTGAAATTGGAGGTATGGACCAAGATCCGTTCGTTACCCGGAGCAATCGCTTTTTTGAAATGGGAGCGATCCCTATTGCTGAATCTATCGAGATCGATAAAGTTGGTAATCACTTTAATATCTCTGGAGATATCAAAATATCGGAGTGTCTCATCTTTTAGATTTTGTGAAACGGCGGTTACACCGTCTGACTGATTGATCGAGAAGGTGACGACCGGGCTAAAGCTCTTATCCTTTCCAACCAGCGTAATATCTGTGCCATGAAGAGTGGTAACCACCGGAATATTAATGCCATACGTGGTCAGCAAGATTTGTTTTGCCATGAACGCAGCCGAAGCGTGGGGAATAGCGTAATGTACATGGATCAGATCCAGCTTTTCAAAGCGTACAACATCAACCAGTTTACTGGCCAGGGCAGATTCGTAAGGTAAAAAGTCAAAAAGCGGATATTGGGATACTGCTACTTCGTGATAGTATAGGTTTTCCGAAAAGAAATCTAGGCGTGCAGGTTGTCGGTAGGTTATAAAATGGATCTCATGCCCATTGGCCGCCAAAGCCTTTCCTAACTCCGTTGCCACAACACCACTGCCACCAAATGTGGGATAACAAACAATGCCTATTTTCATTGATATAATTTTTATTTAGTGTTCGCTTTCATTGGTACAAATGAACTCGCTGCACTCGGTTCTATTTTAAAGGTGATGAAGCTTCAGATTTAACGCCTTTTCTGTATGCGAATAAATCCTGATGATTTCATAACTCATTTTTTGTGCTGCAAATTTCGACTATTTATGCCTAAAATAACAAAAACCAATTGCCATAGTTTTGTGAATTTTTTGATTACTTAAAAAGCATTATCTTTAAGTAGACATTTAAGCGGTATATGGACAATTTCACAAGTGATATCTCAGGACAGCAATTCCCTGTCGAACAGTGTATTTTGGGGGCTTCGATCCGACAACCTATTTATAGATTAATCCGAAAGGAATATCCCAATTTTGGGAAAGACAAATATATTGCCGCAACGGAATTGACTAAGTTTAAAGAAGCCTATATTACCGAATTTTTGAAGGATGAGTCTGGACAGCTCAGTCAATTGGATCAACAAGTGATACAGAGCTTTAAGGATAATAAAGTCATTAGTGCAGGTATAGACAGTGATGTAGGCGGCGCAACCTCGGTGGGAGAGCGTATAGCGGATAAAGTTGCCGAATTCGGCGGGAGTTGGACATTTATTATTTCTTTCGTCGTATTTTTGCTGATCTGGATTGCGCTCAATACCTATTGGCTAAATAATAAGGGTTTTGACCCTTATCCATTTATTTTGCTTAATCTCATTTTATCTTGCGTCGCCGCCCTACAGGCACCGGTCATTATGATGAGCCAAAATAGACAAGAGGCTAAAGACCGGGAGCGGGCACGCAATGATTATATGGTCAACCTTAAAGCTGAACTTGAAATTAGGGAACTGCATGAAAAAATAGACCATCTCATTATTCGTAAAGAGCAGGAACTCGTTGAGGTACAACGTGACCAAGTCGAAAAATTAGGTTTTCTGCTCAAGAAGATGGAAAAAATAGAAGAAGCATTTAAAAACAAATGAATATAACAGGAATAATAGGAGAGCTGACGTTTAAATTTTCACGGTCCGGTGGGGCAGGGGGACAACATGTCAATAAGGTATCCTCTAAAGTGACCCTACAATGGAATGTGGAGCAGTCGACAGTTTTATCAGCTGAGGAAAAGGCTATTCTGACTGAAAAGCTCTCAAATCGCATAAATAAAGAAGGCATTTTGCAGCTGGAAGCTGATACAGACCGTTCGCAGCTACGTAACAAGGAAATTGCCATTGACCGTTTTCTTCACCTGGTGAAGGATGCACTTGTGCCTATAAAACCAAGAAAGAAAACCAAAATACCCTATTCCAGTGTGTTAAAAAGACTAGACCGAAAGAAGCAGCAGGCCCAGCTGAAAGCTTCACGCAGACGGAATTTTGAGGATTAGTCTGTTATAAAGTAGTATTTAATTTAACTTTATTTAGCTCAAAATCAGTGTTTTAAATATATAACTAAAGAAATAGTTGTAAAACTATTTCTTTAGTTATATACTTGTATGGTAATCGATTACAACAGTACTGTTAATATAAAGGAGTTATGGAAGATTTCAAAGAACTGACTAAAGCAGAAGAACAGATCATGCAGGAACTTTGGGAAATAGGACGTGGTTTTGTCAAAGATATCATTGACCGTCTACCTGAACCGAAACCTGCTTACAATACAGTTTCAACCATAGTGCGTATTCTCGAAACCAAGGGTTTTGTATCGCATGAGTCTTTTGGTAAAAGCCATCAGTATTTGCCAAAGATTTCAAAAGAAGAATATAAAAAAGGAATCACTGGTAAGTTGTTGAATAATTATTTTGATAATTCTCCCAAAAGTATGCTTTCTTATTTTCTGGAAGAGAATAAATTGGATGTCAAAGAATTAGATGATATTCTTTCGATTATCCGACAAAACAAATAGCAACAACCACCTCTTATAAACTTTTGATTATGATTTACTTATTGATTGTCAATGTTTCATTGATTATCGGCTTTGTGCTCTATAGGCTGATTTTTCGAAAACTCACCTTTTTTCAATGGAATCGGGTTTATTTGATCGGGATGATATTTTTCTCGCTCCTGGCACCCATTGGGATTTTTATTGAATTACCGAACGCCCAGATAATCGCGTATTCCATACCGATGGTGGATCTGAGTGGCTACATGGATATTGCCATTAGCAGCCCGCAGGAGCAGCCGACCTATTTGATAGACATTATGACCTATGTCTATTGGACAGGGGTTGCGATTGCCTGTGCTTTCCTGATCGCTCGGGTGAAGTGGTTAATTCGTGCTTTACGTCACGAACAAGACTATCTAAGTTTTTCATTTTTCAATAAAATCATCATTGGAGAGTCTATTAAAGACAGCGGCAGTATCGAATTACATGAACGTGTCCATGTCGAACAGGGCCACTCTTACGATTTGCTTTTGATGGAGCTGTTGAAAATTTTCAACTGGTTTAATCCGATTTTATATTTCTTTCAAAAAGAGTTAAAGTTCCAACACGAATGTATAGCCGACGAAATCTGTTCGACAGATAAGGTGGCCTATGCCGAAATGTTGGTTGCTCATGCCCTGAAGACGGATCATCTTCCGCTGACGCATGAGTTTTCTAATCATTCGTTTTTAAAGAAAAGAATTATGATGTTATTTAAGAATAAATCAACACAGAACCATAAGCTTTTGTATGTAACCATTTTACCGATGCTATTGGTGGTGACGGCTTCGACCCTGGTATTTAACACGACCCGGGCGAAGGATCTTGTCACCGATATGGAAAGTTCCATTAACCAGTTGGAGATACCCGGATCAAAAGAATCAGCGATGTCTGTTGAAGAATTGATTTCGCGGAACCAAGCACCGGGAGGACGGTGGAATGCGATTGCTGAACCCTCACTAGCTCTGGCGGGAAGCAATGTTTATGCAAATGAGAGCGCAAACGCCTTGATCCAGCCGGATACAACGAATCCTCGGAAAGATATCGTTTTTACCGAAGTCGAAGTTCTTCCTGAACCCGTTGGTGGAATGCGGCAATTTATGATGTGGGTTGGCAACAATTACGACTACCCGAAAGCCGCATTGGAAAACGCAGTGAATGGTATTATTGAAATTTCCTTCATTGTGGAACAGAATGGGAACTTGTCGAGTTTTGAAGTCAAAAAAGATCTGGGCTATGGTACCGGTGAAGCTGCGTTGAAGCTAATGAAAAATGCGGCAAAATGGAATCCCGGCCTACAAAATGGTCGAAAAGTACCTGTAGCCTATACCTTACCTATCCGTTTAAATACAATGCAAGAGGACAGCTCGCCGGCTCCAGCTAAAGCAAAAAAAGCAGTTGCTACGCCGAAGCTCGGCGTTGATGGCTTAAGCAGCTGGTTTGCCCAGAATTTTAAAATGCCCCGAAAAATATCCAATAAAGACCTTGATCCCGTGATTGAAAGTTACTTTATTATTAATCCCGATGGTACAATAAAGTCTTTAAAAATCAGAACGGATCTTGACAAACAGTTTATTGATCAAGCGACTAAATTATTGTCCCGGTCAAAATGGGAGCCTGCTCTGGTGGATGGCAATCCTGTTGAATCCAAAGCTGCCTTCTATTACAAATTTGCCCCTAATGGTGGTTATGTGAAGAATTATACGCGTGTAGACGTGACGTCAGAGCCTATTGGAGGGATGATTGCCTTACGTGATTATGTGATGAAGAATTACGCCCCAAACTCAACTGGTGAAGATGGGAATGTCGTTGTGCAATTTGTTGTCGAAAAAAATGGTCAGCTGAATAATTTTAAAGTCGTCAGCACGCCTAATACGAAGGCCGGTGACGAGTTGGTCCGACTGTTGCGATCTGGAGCAAAATGGAAACCCGGTATTCTCGATGGCAGTCCTGTTAGAAATCAATATGAGCTGACATTAAAAATAATGAAGGTGAACGGCGATTTTTATGATGTTTATCGTTGGGAAGGACTAAAGATGCAAAACTTAAAATCTTAGGAGACCGCCCGGATGTTAAGAAAAGAGAAACCCTTACTCCTGTTAATCACCATGTGGCTAATTTTTGCACTTGTTTCCTGCAGATCCTATCAGATTGCTCCAAATGGCTATACAGTGGAAGGGGATGAATATTTTATCAATATCGATAAAAACCTGGCTGTATTTTTAGGCGACGATATTTTAAAGGAAGAGAACTGGCAATCCAATGGTGGGCCAATCAATGTGAGTAAGGTCACTGCCAAATACAAAAATGTACTCAAACATCTAAATTACCCGGATACTGCTTACAAGGTCTTATTTACCGGACATATGAAAGGGAAATATAATTATGACATGCTTGCTGTGATAAACAATTTTCCGAATGTCAAAGGCAAAAGAAATCATTTATTGGACTTGACCGCCTTTCAGCGGGAAGAAAACAGGGAAGGACGATATTTCTACAACATAAATGAATTCAAAGGGCAAAAGCTGTTGCATTTTGTTATTCCGTTCAATGACAGGCTTTGGCAGGAAAAGATGGTGAGTATGATCTTTCTGCTTCCGGATGATTTCAATGACATTGCCTGGGCGAAGGATATTGTGCAATCCAACGTGGCCTTGTACCGCAATCGTTATATTTTTGCGCCGAGCAGGACGGCGATACAATGCCCGGACGATGGAAGTCGTTCACATCTTGACTATAAGATTCCTGAGGAAAAGATTAACAAAACCGGATATATGCTGATGAAAGCATATGGAAATGTAGAAGGGAGGCGTACATTGGTGGTCTATCGGCTAATGAAGCCAAAAGATTTTTATGGCTCATTCGTTGTTTGTAAAGGAGATTATGAAATTCTCTATACGACGCTGCAGGATAAAATCGTCTGGCAGACCAAAATCAATACTGAGAAGGACGTGGTATTCTAATTATTCTATTTTATTGACGGGGATAAAAGCCCTGGATTAATAATCCAGGGCTTTTAATTTATTTTTGAGTAATAAGATTTCATTTTGCAGTTGTTCGACCTTATCCAATAAATGATTGGCTACCTGAATTCCCTGTGGATTTACTTCGAGATCGTAATATAGATTTGAGAAACGTTCCAGTTTCTTGAGTTCATCTTCGTCGATATATTGTTCTTCCTGCTGGATGACAATATGAATGAGTCCATATTCCTCCATGGTCTGTAGAAAAGTTGTTTCAACCTTTCTGGACTGACAGAAGTCTATCACTTTTATGAGTGTCGTTTCCATAAGATTATTGCTTTAGATCCTTCAATTGTTGAAATAGCGCTTTTTCGTCATCGGAAAGATTGCTGGGCATTTTGATGTTTAGGCTTACGTAGAGATCCCCAAATTCGCCTTCTTTCCGGTATAGCGGAAAACCTTTGCCCTTGAGCCGCATTTTTGCACCGTTTTGACTTTCGGGTTTGATCTTTAATTTTATTTTACCGCCAAAGGTGTCGAGTGTTGCCTCGCCACCTAAAATCGCCGTATAAAGGTCTACATCCAGCGAGGTGTACAGATCATTTCCCTGACGTTTGAAATTTGCATCGGGCGTGATGTTGATCGTAATATATAAATCGCCTTTAGGGCCACCATTGATTCCTTCGCTACCATAGCCCTTTAATTTGATTTTCTGTCCATCCTCAACACCTGCATGAATCGTTATACGGATACTCTTGCCGTTGATATTAAAGGTTTGTTGGTGAGTAGTGTAGGCCTGTTGGAGCGTTAAACTCAGCTCAGCATTAAAGTCCTGTCCACGGAAGGTACTTTGTCTGCCGCCACCGCGTCGACTGCCAAACATCTGCTCGAAAAAATCCGAGAATTGACCATCATCAAAATTTCCGGTATACTCGTAGGAACCCGCACCGCCACCAAATGGGTTCCCGCCGGAACCAAAAGGATTGCCACCGCCCGATTGGGATTGTCGGTATTGCTGCTGTGCTTTTTCGTACTCCTCTCCATGTTGCCAATGTTCGCCATATTGGTCATATTTTTTACGTTTCTCGGGATCGGATAACACTTCATTCGCTTCATTGATCTCCTGAAACCGTTGTTTAGCCTCGTTATCATTGGGGTTGACATCAGGATGATATTTACGCGCTAGTTTTCGATATGCTTTTTTGATATCATCTGCCGAAGCCGTTTTATCAATGCCAAGCACTTTATAGTAATCTACAAAAGCCATAAATTATACGTGTTTTATCCTAAAGATAACAATAAATACAGGTAAAATGTTTCTGCTTGTGGTCAAATCAAACTTTTTCAGATAGACTTATCATTTGGTTTTTATGATATTGAATTTGTGGATATATCCGAGCATAAAATACTGCTTTAAGGTCATTGAACTTCCAAAATAAGTCATGTTCCCCTGACTTCCCCAGTAATTTTGTGTATTTTGATTCAGGATGTCAAAGCCGGTCAGTTTAACTTGAGACTTGTTTTTAAATGTATAGTACATTGAAGCGTTCAATATATGGTAGTTTTTTCTTCCATTTAATCCACTTGCTCTATTATCCAATGAATAAATACTCTCTAACGAAAACCCCTGAATAGGATTGATATTTAATCCCATGCCGATCTGATGTGTTGAATAAGCTGTTTCAGCAAAGTCTGGATGGTTTTTGGCGGAATTTAAGTTTTTATTCCTGTTATAAGTATACTTGGGTTGAATACCGATCAGATTTCTCCAGGTAACGGAAAATTCCTGTGATAGATCTATTCCCACATTATTTGATTTATTGGAAATGTCATTGATTGTACTGTAATTTTCGAAATTATAAGCAGTACTGGTCTGGGAAAGGTAAAAATTCCAGTTTTCACCGCTTTTAAAACTATATCTGAAGAAACTATATAAAGAAGAATTATACCTGGAACCTGCTAGATAAGATTGAACGGTATAATGACCATTTTTGGCATCACGCCAGCTTCTAGTGCCGATGCTGCGTTCTTGGTAGTTAATATTTCCTCCGGTATTGAATTGGATCTTCGCGTTATAAGCATAAAAAGAAACGCTTGCCTGTTGCGTTTCTATGTTATCGAAAATAAACGCCTTCAATCGGGTTTGTAATGGGTTGAGGTCATTTTCAACCGTGCGAATTCCATTTGTGGCGGGCGATTGGATATTTTTCTGCCAACTGAGTGACAGACTTTTGTAACGAACGGAAATATTAGGAAGCCAATAGCCATTTTTGAACTTTTTATTTTCATTGAGCTGTTTGAGATCGAAATGATCATCCTTTATGGCGTAGGTGGTCCCTATATCAATAAAGATATCTTTGACGGGTTTCCAATAAAACTTAAGACCCGTGACATATTCTTGGTAATTGTAATCAAAATTGTTTTCGAGATCGTTTCCATGGACCCTTCCGCTGTTGTTCTGATCAAAATAGAAAGTCTCGGTCTGCGAGCGGCTGTTTTTATTGAGGGAGAAAAATAGATTGAAATCTAACTTTTTCACAGTTTTGTTGAAATAACTGATCGTCGAATTGAATGCACGGGACTTCGTTACCGAACCTTCGTTTGTCCATAGGAGGGTTCTTGGATTAGGGTTGTTGTAAATCTCACTCAGTTGTTCATTGGTGCCATCCACATCATGATTGCTATAATTGATTTCATTGCGAAAAGAAAGGCTATGCTTTTTGTTAAACTGTTTTTCAATATAAAAACTATGTGAATAGTTAAATTGGGCCTGCTTAGAATCCCCCGTTGTCTGTGATTTATTTATGCTATCTTGCTTTGTATCAGTTTTTGAAAAGGACTTCGAGTCGCTGTGATCTCTATTGATCCTAATACTCGGTTTAAATTCAAGATAGGCGGTCGTATCCATTCGGTGTCGGAATAGGGACTTCAGATCATGACCTAAGCGTTTTTTGCGTTCCTCATAATTACTGTTATTGAATTGCTCGATGGAATCGAATTTAGCGATATTACTGGACTGGTTAGCATTTTCGGTGTTATTATGCTTCAGCATATACATGATGTTAAGTTTTGTTTTTGTGCCCCAGTCATTGTTGAGATTGAAACCGATACCGACATCATTTGCTTTCCCCGAATAATTTCGCCCGCCAAAGCTATCAAAACCATAACTTTCTGCTCGGCCCAAACCACCTTGCTGGTTTAATTCATTATAATCGAAACTCTGTCTATTGACATTGTTTCCAAAAGCCAGAAAACTCAATTGCAATGTATCCCGAAACGTGTTAAACAGTGCTCCTGCTTCGTAATGCCCTCTGGTGCCAGCACTTCCATATGCTTTTCCGAAGCTCGCTTTTAAAAACTCTTTCTTGACTTTAAGATTGATCGTAATTGGGAGTCTGTCTTCATCTTCGACATTGATCTTAGATTCGCCTTTGTCACGATATACTTGTACTGTTTTTATTAAAGAAGCATCCAGATTTCGTGTAGCGATGCGTACATCCGTAGAAAAGAAATCTTTGTCATTTACTTTGACTTTTGACACTTCTTTTCCCTGATAGTAGATGGTCCCGTCCATATTGACCTGTAATCCGGGGAGCTGTTTAATTAGTTCTTCTACATTGGCATTTGGCCTCGTTTTAAAGAAGTTTGTATTATATTCCAATGTGTCTTTGTTCATCCGGACGGGAGGGGCAACATTGACCACAACTTCATCGAGGCTTTTAGCCCCGAGTTTTAATTGCCCAAAATTATGTAATCCATTGTGAATACTAAAATCTTGGCTGTAAGGCGAAGCATTGATGTGTGATACAATCAAAATAAGCCTAGTTTCGGCCGGTAGCCGAAAAAACTCGAAGTTTCCCTTGGCATCTGTCAGCAAATACGAGATGACAGCGGAATCCTTTGGAGAGAGCACCGTGACTGTTGCTTTTTCGAGTGGTTCACCTGCTTGCGATAGTATTGTTCCGTTTGCTTTCCCCTTTGTCTGAGATAACGCGGGAATGGTAAAGAGAAGCAGAAAGTAGAAAATAAACAGTATTTTCATAAAGGTTATTTTGGTTATTGGCTTAGTACAATTACTTGGTACAAGTATACTAAGTAGTAGGGGAAACAAAAAATAAGAGCCGGTATTAGGGCAGTGTTTTAACAGAGTTTAACACAAAAGGGATAATTTATCTGCTAGCGGAATAACTGGGATTGTGTAATAAAAAAAGGTCAGGTAAACTGCTTTACCCGACCTTTTTTTTATTATAGCGAAAACTATTTTTATTCTTTGTTGCTGTCTATTGCCAGACGGTTTTCTCTATTGGCGATCTGCCATGCTGTAAAAAAGATCAATTTTTCCCGTTTGACCATCAGTGGGAAGTCGATTTTGTCATAGGTGTCCGCGGGTGTGTGATAGTCAGGATGAAGACCCGAAAAATAGAAGATGGATGGTATGCCTTTCTTTGCAAAGTTATAATGGTCAGAACGGTAATAAAGACGCATGGGATCTTTTGGATTGTCATACATGTAATCTATCTCCAACTTGGTGTTTTTGTCATTTTCATCTTTATTGATCTGATAGAGTTCAGAGCTTAGTTTGTCTGAACCGATCGCATGAATATAATCGTGATTTCCTTTGAGATGTTTGTCATCAACACGCCCGATCATATCAATGTTGATACAGGCTATGGTATTTGCCAATGGAAAAACTGGGTTTTCGGTATAAAATTTAGAACCGAGTAAACCTTTTTCTTCAGCTGCATAAGTAATAAAAAGAATACTACGCCTTGGACCATTGCCTGCTGCTTTTGCACGGGAAAAGCTACGTGCGAGCTCAAGTACAGCCGTTGTTCCGGATGCATTGTCATCTGCACCGAAGAAGATGTTTCCTTTTGAATCTTTGCCGTCGTGATCATAATGCCCGCCAATGACGACAATTTCATCTTTTTTATCAGTTCCTTCTAAATATCCCAGGATATTGGGGTCAGCTAAAGGTTTTGCATTTGTGCCGAACTCAGCTTTAAGGTTTGTACTGATCGCAAAGGAATTTGCCTGTCCGGAACGGTTGATTTTACCGACTACAGCCGCGAGATTTGTACGTGCCAGATTGAATATATAATTCGCTGCATGATCGGTGATGTTGACAACGGGGATCATGGGGGATTTTTCGGGTGCCGGCTGATCTACGGCCAGGTTATAGCGGCCTTCGGTAGCACGGTCTCCCGCATCTTCAAGTAGTTGGGAAAGCTGACTGTTGACAGCCAGCACCAACTTTGGTTTCTTCTTGAGAATTTCCTTTATTTTTTTATTCCTGCTTGTCGACCAGTCAGACGGTGTTTTTTTTCCGGTGATCCATGAATTTCCCTTGTCATCCGTAGGTTCACCTTCATTCAATAATAAGACAATTTTATTGGTCAGGTCTAAACCGCTGATGTCGGAATACTTTGGATCATCGATCCCATAACCAATGAAGATAATCTCATTGCTTTCAAAGAGCTTATCCTCGTTGTTACCGATGACAAAGATATCTTTTCCATTTAAGAATGGTCGGTCATTGATGCTAAAGTGCTTGACTTTAAAACTATTGTGTATAAGCCGAAGAGGTTGAAAATAAGTTCCATTTACTGGTGCTGAAAGGCCATATTTTTTGAATTCATTTGCGATATAATCCGCAGCCAGCTGACCGCCTTTCTGCCCCGTTCCTCTTCCTTCGAAGTCTACAGAAGCAAGTGTGCGCAGATGTTTTTGTGTAGATTCTACGGTGATTTCACTCGCGTACTTACTGCTGACATCCTGCGCCTGAGCACAGCTTACCATAGACAACGCTATCCAGATCAGGTTATGTATTTTCTTCATTTCGTATTTTGTATTTTGTATTGAGTCTCGAGAACCTGCTGCTGTAAGCTTGGGCTCTATGCTGTACGCAATATGTATATAAGATGATGAGTACACAATATAACTAAAAAAGCGGATGAAAAGTATGTTTTACCTTTCATCCGCTCCTTAAAATATGTTAATTTGTTAACAGCTGCAAGCTATTTTGTTGACACGATTGGCATGACGACCACCTTCAAATTCGGTTGTCATAAAAGTTGATACGATCTTTTTAGCAAGGTCAAGATCGATAAAACGAGCTGGAACACATACGACATTGGCGTCATTATGTTGACGTGCTAATACTGAAATTTCCTCCAACCAACAGATTGCGGCACGGATATTTTGATGTTTATTGGCTGTGATCGCAACTCCGTTGGCACTACCACAGATCAATACACCTGCATCAGCCTCCTTGTTTTCTACCGCAGAAGCGACGGGATGTGCAAAATCTGGGTAATCGACCGAATCTGGCGAGTTTGTTCCAAAGTCAGTTACTTCATAACCCAATTCATTTAAAAAGTTAACCAATGCCGTTTTGTACTCAAACCCTGCATGGTCACTTCCGATCGCAATTTTCTTTACACTGCTCATTTCTCTTGTTATTTTATTTTTCTTGTGCTAATTTTTTTCTCTTAACATCTGCCGAAACCATGATACTTACTTCATACAATAAGAACATCGGAGCAGCAACAGTCAACATGGTGATAATATCCGCAGAAGGGGTAATGACCGCAGCTATAACCAAAATTATAACGGTTGCATAACGACGGCTGGCACGCATAAATTCAGGTGTCATAATACCTATTTTAGACAGGATAAACACCAGGATCGGAAGCAGGAAAACAATCCCACAACCTAATGTCAATGTAGCGATCGTAGACAGATAATTGTCGATGGTAATCTGATTCACGATTTCGTCACTTAAGGACACGTTCGCCAAAAAGTTAATGGATAATGGTACAACAATATAGTATCCAAAAAGTGCTCCTAAAAGAAACAACATGGAAGAGTAAAAAACAAATCCACGTGCAGAACGTCTTTCAACATCTGTCAATGCTGGTTTTACGAATAGCCAAATTTCGAATAAAAGATAGGGAAAACCCATCATCAAAGCCATCAAAAGACAGGAGTTGATCTGGAGCATAAATTGCCCTGCTAATTCCGTATTGATAATGTTAAAAGGTATTTTCTTGACACAGAAGTCGGCTAGATTGAATGCATCTGCGGCTTTGCACATCATGCGATAAGTCCAAAAATCGAGATTTTTGGGCCCCATGATAATATCGTTGAAAACAAAGTCATAAAATGTAAACGCGATACCGGCAAAGATACAGATTGCAATAGCTGAACGAACCAAATGCCATCTCAAGACCTCAAGATGGTCAAAGAAAGACATTTCTGCTTCTATATTCTTCCCCTTATTTTTGATAGCCTGTATTAAATCTTTCGAATTTGGTGTACTCATAAAAATTGTTTGGAAACAAAAATACCATTCTTATTGTAAAGAATGGTATTTTTTATGTATGTAAAGACAATTTTATTTAATCTTCTACAGGATATTCAGTTAGGTCAAATGTTTCCATGAATTTTGTAGTGAAATTGCCTGCTCTAAAGTTGGGGTCACGCATTAATCTCAAGTGCAGAGGAATGGTAGTTTTGATACCTTCGATGACGAATTCGCTCAATGCGCGCTCCATGGTACAGATTGCTTCTTCACGTGTTTGTGCGACACAGATCAATTTAGCAATCATAGAGTCATAGTTTGGCGGAATGGTATAGCCTGAGTATACGTGTGTATCTACGCGTACACCATGCCCCCCCGGAGAGTGAAAATTCGTGATTTTGCCCGGTGAAGGACGGAAATTGTTGAACGGATCTTCCGCATTGATACGACACTCGATCGCGTGCATTTCCGGTTCGTAATTCTTTCCGGAGATTGGAATACCGGCAGCAACCTTGATCTGTTCTTTGATCAGATCGAAGTTGATCACTTCTTCTGTTACGGGGTGCTCTACCTGAATACGTGTATTCATTTCCATAAAGTAAAAGTTGCGGTGTTTGTCAACCAAGAATTCTATTGTACCTGCACCTTCATAGTTTACGGCTTTTGCACCTTTGACAGCCGCTTCACCCATTTCGGCCCTTAATTCAGGCGTCATAAACGGTGAAGGAGATTCCTCGATCAATTTTTGGTGACGACGTTGGATCGAGCAGTCACGTTCTGATAAGTGACACACGGTACCAAATTGGTCGCCTACGATCTGGAATTCAATGTGACGGGGTTCCTCAACATATTTCTCAAGGTAGATACCGTCGTTACCAAAAGCAGCTGCGGATTCTACACGGGCAGAATCCCAAGCTGGCTCGAACTCTTCGTCTTTCCAGATGATACGCATACCACGGCCACCACCGCCGGCAGTAGCTTTAATAATAACAGGATAACCTATCTGATTGGCGAGTTTGATGCCTTCTTTTACGTTTGAGATCAAACCATCTGATCCGGGCACAGTAGGTACTCCAGCTTGTTTCATGGTGTCCTTTGCACGGGATTTGTCGCCCATTTTCTCGATTTGCTCCGCCGTAGCACCGATAAATTTGATACCATACTCTGCACAGATTGCCGAAAAACGCGCGTTCTCAGACAAAAAACCATATCCCGGGTGAATTGCATCTGCATTTGTCAATTCAGCCGCAGAGATAATATTAGGAATGTTTAAGTAAGAATCTTTACTCGGTGGAGGGCCAATACAAACCGCTTCATCAGCAAAGCGTACGTGTAAGCTGTCTCTATCTGCGGTTGAATATACTGCAACACTTTTGATACCCATCTCACGGCAGGTACGGATAATGCGCAGGGCAATTTCTCCTCTATTTGCAATTAATATTTTTTTAAACATTGTCTTGAATTATGAAGTTTACAAAAATGTAGCCCTTTGGAGGCTACATCATATTCATTTACGTTTGTAAATTACTTAGGCTCTACTAAGAATAATGGTTGATCATACTCAACAGGTTGAGCATCTTCGACCAAAATCTTAACGATTTTACCAGAAACTTCAGATTCGATTTCGTTGAACAATTTCATCGCTTCAACAATGCACAATACAGAACCTGTATTGATATCATCACCAATATTAACGAAAGATGGCTTACCGGGGCCAGCTGAACGGTAGAATGTACCGATCATTGGTGATTTGATTGTGATCAAGTTTGCGTCAGCGCTAGCAGCTGGTGCTGCAGGAGTAGCTACTGGAGCTGGTGCTGCAGCTTGCGCAACAGGAGCAGCAGCAACTGGTGCAACAGCCGGAACAGAAGCTGTAACGTACGTAGGCTCTTGATTTGTCTTTATTGTAATTTTAAAATCTTGCTCTTCAATCGAGACTTCATTCACACCTGATTTTGAAACGAATTTAATCAAGTCCTGAATTTGTTTGATATCCATACCCATAGTATTCTAGGTTTTGTTTGTTTCTTAAAAAATTCTAACTGTCAAAAGTAATAAATTATACCATAAAATGGACAATTAATACGCCCATTTTAAATAGATGGATCCCCAAGTGAAACCGCCACCGAAAGCGGCAAGGATCAGGTTATCTCCTTTTTTCAACTGAGATTCCCATTCCCATAAGCATAGTGGGATTGTCCCACTGGTGGTATTACCGTATTTTTGGATGTTTACCATCACTTTTTCGTCTGGAAGACCTACACGTTCGGCTGTTGCATCAATGATACGTTTATTGGCCTGATGGGGGACCAACCAGGCTATATCTTCTGATTTCAAGTTGTTCTTTTCCATTACTTCATGCGCTACGTCCGCCATATTGGTCACAGCAAATTTGAATACTGTACGGCCTTCTTGGTACGCATAATGCAATCCTGCGTCAACAGTAGCATGTGAGGCTGGATTTAATGAACCACCACCTTTAATATTGAGGTACTGGCCACCGGAACCATCGGTTTTTAAAATCGCATCCTGTATACCCAATCCTTCTTCATTCGGTTCCAATAACACACAACCGCAGCCGTCCCCAAAAAGGATACAGGTATTGCGGTCCTGATAATTGATGACCGATGACATTTTATCTGCACCGACAACAAGCACTTTTTTGTGTGTGCCTGCGGTGATAAACTGTGTTCCGGTATTTAAACCGAACAAGAAGCCTGAACAAGCTGCCTGAAGATCGAATCCCCAAGCATTTGTCGCTCCGATTTTATCGGCCAGAATATTTGCTGTAGCCGGAAACAACATGTCTGGTGTACTGGTACAGAAGATAATTAAATCGATATCCGTCGCTTCTATCCCTCTCTTTTTCAATAAACCCTGAACGGCAGGCACAGCAAGATCTGATGTAGCAAGCCCTTCACCCTTTAAGATGCGTCTTTCTTTGATTCCCGTTCGTGATACAATCCACTCGTCGTTGGTATCGACCATTGTTTCCAACTCTTTGTTGGTGAGGATGTAATCTGGAACGTAACCATTTACAGCCGTAATTGCGGCATGAATCTTTGACATAAATACTTAATTGAAAATAGATCTGATGCTGTCAATGAATTTAGACTCGATCATATCTCTTGAAAATAAAACCATATTTTTAATGGCCTCCGGTGTTGAAATACCATGACCAATAATAACAGGAGCATTGACTCCTAAGATTGGACTACCGCCGTACTGCTCGTAGTTGAATCGATCGAAGAAATCATCTTTAAAACCTTTTTTCAGGGTCACTACATAAAATGATTCTGCAAGTTTTAAGACCACATTGCCCGTAAATCCATCGCAGACATATACGTCGGCATGGTCACTGAACAGGTCGCGGCCTTCTGCATTTCCGATAAAGTTAATCTTGTCGTTGGCTTTAAGTAGGGGGTAGGTAGAGGTTGTCAGGATGTTTCCTTTTTCTTCTTCTTCTCCAATGTTCAATAATCCGACTTTAGGATTGGATACATTGAATACATGCTCGGCAAAGAGGCTGCCCAGCATGGCAAATTGATTCAGCATCTCCGGTTTACAGTCAGCGTTTGCGCCGACATCCAGTAAGAGTCCGAATCCTGATTTCAATTTTGGAACAATTGATGCTATGGCTGGGCGCAATACGCCTGGAATAGCTTTTACGCTGAACATCGATCCCACGAGCATAGCTCCAGTATTACCTGCGGATGCGAATGAGTCGATTTCTTTGTTTTTTAAATATTCAAATCCCTTCGCAATACTTGAGTTGGGTTTTTGAGTTATCGCTTTGGTTGGATGTTCACCCATCGCAATGACTTCTGGAGCTTCCACATATTCAAAGTCAGATGAATTTCCTCCGGCTTGATCGATGAATTGCTTAGTCTCTTCAGTTTTACCAAAAAGGACTATCTTTTGGTCTCCAGTAAGCTGTTTTTGTGCTTCAATAGCACCTGTTATCGTTGCTTTAGGAGCATAATCTCCTCCTAAAATATCTAAACCAATCTTCATCCGTTATTATTTAGTAAATCAATAATACGCAAAAAACATCCCAAAATAAAGCAAATTTCTAAAATATTGCTTGTTTGGGATGTTTTGGTGTTATGAAAGGTTTACCTTAGACAACAGCTGTATTTTCAATGATCAATTTACCGTTGTAGTACAAATTTCCGTCTACAGTGTATGCACGGTGTGGTAAATGAACTGCGCCAGTTTCTTTACATACTGTCAAGCTAGGAGCTTCAGCTTTATAATGTGTTCTTCTTTTGTCTCTTCTTGATTTAGAAGTTTTACGTTTTGGATGTGCCATCTCGTATTTTTGTTTTAGTTATTTTTAATATTTCTCAATGCTTCCCAACGTGGGTCGATAATTTCTTCTTCTTTTTGCTCCTCTGCATCTGGCTCGCTTGTAAATAAAGCCAGCATTTCAGGATCGCATGCTATGCCTTCTCCTTGCTCCTCACATTTCACGATATAGGGCACAGCTAAGTTGATGTATTCGTACAATAACTCAGCTATATCCAACTCATGGTCGCTTTTTGATAAGATCAACACTTCATCCGTGTTGTCTGTCCAATCTTCATCCGTGAATTTGACCAATATCCGTTCTTGAATTGAAATCGGTGACATAAACTCTTTCAAACAGGTATCACAAGTCAATTGAATCTCGCCTTGGATATCAAAATGCAAAATCAAAAGGTTTTCCTGTTTTTGCAATTCAACTTCTGCTTTCAGATTGCCATCTTTTACAATCGAATGTTCGTAGCAGTCAAAGAACTTTTTATTAATGTCAAATTCAAAATTGTGCTTTCCAGCGTTGAGTCCCGAAAAGGGAATTCTGTATTGTTTTAGATGTTTCACAATCTTGCATTTGAGCCTGCAAAGGTATGTATAAAATCATTAGGATCGAAATATTTTTTTAAATATTCCGGTCGAACGCTTTATATATACGCATGGCACGACTTATTCATAATAATTTTTACCTAACTCTATTTTTTCGCGTCCATTTGCCATGCGCCATTTATTGGTGTCACGTAGCGAATAGGCACAACCGCAATATTCCTGCATGTAGAACTTCTCTTTTTTGGAGACTTCTAACATTCGTGCCGAACCACCTTTCTTGCGCCAGTTGAATGTCCAGTACTCCATACCTTCATGGCGGGAGGCTGCACGTAGGCCACAGTCATTGATCTGTTCCATGTTTTTCCATCGGGAAATACCCAATGAACTTGAGATCACATCAAAGCCATTTGCCGCCGCATATTCTGCGGTTTTCTCGAAACGCATATCAAAGCACATCGTGCAACGGATCCCCCGCTCAGGTTCCTGTTCCATGCCTTTAGCCAGATCAAACCAATGGTCCACATCGTAATCCGCGTCAATAAAAGGGATATTGTGTTTTTCGGCAAACCGGATATTTTCATCTTTGCGCAGATCGTATTCCTTGCGAGGATGGATATTGGGATTGTAGAAATAAATCGTAAAATCGATATCTGAAGCAATCAACGCCTCCATGACTTCTCCGGAACAGGGTGCACAACAGGAATGCAAAAGCAATTTCTTGCCTTCTCCCGGTAATGCCAACTTCTCCCGTACAAATTCCTTCTTTTCCATAATGTATATGATATCAAAAACAAAGGCAATTTTAATCAAAAAGTAGCGGAATGACAAATATTTCCGTTTGAGTTCCCGTAATATATGCCCAAAAGAATCATATAAATTCATTGATATTCTGCATATATTAGTAGATTTGTATGTTAGACACAATAAGCTATTTATAATAAAAAATATATGAAATTTTCATTTCAAACCTGTGTTATAGTATTATTTGCCAGTTTAATAGGCGTTGCTTCCTGTAAAAAATTGGACGATGAACCCGATGTTGGTCAAGTATCACTTGTTTCAAGATTGTATATTTCTTTTAGGGATTATCAGCCGAATAGTTCTTCTATCAAGAATCTCTTTATTGTGGATCCTGCTGATACCAATAATCTGGATAATATCTATCAATATCTTTCTCCGGCAAAGGGTGGGGGAGCGGTTATATTTGACCCCGATGCAAAGGCTGTTTTTCAGGCGAGTGAAGGATCAATTGCTCAAGATACCTTTATCCAGCGTATTGCACTGGATGACGTTTATGGGATTCCGGGAAATGCAAGCGCTATTGGCTATACGGGGTTTAGAAACGTAAGAGGATTAGCCTATTACACCTATGCACAGCAAGTCGGTAATACCGGATCAAGTGTGACCAATTTTCTGCTCGCTGCTACGGGTGGCAATATGTTATATGCGATAAGCCGTCCGGAGGGAAAAGGTTCAACAGGTGGTTCTAAGATCATCGACAAACAGATCAGTTTGGGAGATATTGAACCCGTCTCATTGAATTTATTACAGGGGAATACAGCTGATAAAAATGAAAAATGGGTGCTCATTGGATTTAATGATCAAGCTAAAAACAGAATTGGTTTTGCTGTCTACAAAGGACTTAAGCAGGAATTGATAGACCGAGCACGCGATACGATCATCAATAAGGATAAATTTCAGCCTGCATTGACTGTCTATGTGGAGGGAAAAACAGACTTACAAGCAGTATCTTATGCACCTAATAAAAAACTATTTGCTGTCGCTACCGGGAAAGGCGGGGAAGTATTGTTCTTTAGAAATCCTACGGAGTTGTTTGATGGAACTGGCGATAAAACCATCCAACCTGATTATGTGATCGGTGGTACGAATACAGGGTTGGAAGAGCCTGCGGGAGTTGCCATTGATGACCGTATTGAAAATGGTAAATTTCTTTATATTTCAGATAAGAAGAATAGGAAAATCAGCCGGTTTAAACTGGAGGATCAAGGAAATACAGCACCAGAATTAACAAAAACATATGGCACAATGACGCCAAATTATATCTTTTTGGACGCCAGAGAAAGACCAAATTTTTAATTTATAAAGACTGTCAAGCAAGCAATTCGAACAGTTCGCTGATCTCCTGTTGCTTGCTTGCACTTTCATGTGCTTCATAGGCCGACAATAAATTCCGAAGTGCACGCTTCATTATGGTCACATTGTCACAGGGATAGGTAAATTCCCGATCTGCACTTAGATTTAATTGTTTTAGGAACGAATTTACATCACTTTTTTGCATAATCTGCCCCCGGTTAAATGCATTGATGTAAAACAAAACATGTTCATTTCCTTCTTCATCCGTATCCATGTAAGCCAGGATAAAATGCTTGGGTAAATTGATCCCATAGATCGGGATATCCAGCTTTTGCGCAATAATGCTATAGATACAGGATAAGGTCAACGGATTCCCCTGCTTTGTGTCCAGAACCTGACCGATATAGGAGTTTTGCGGATGGTGATAATCCTTTGTATTGCCAGATAGCCCAAAGGAACCAAATAGCACATGGTTCAGCAGATTCACCTTCTCCAATGGACTCATATCGTATTGAAGTCCACGCCAGACCTCTGTTTTTAGATCTTCGATTTTCAACACGATTTTATGGTCCTCGTAAGAAGGATATTGATAGTTATTGAGAATGATAAGTCCTTCCAGGAGATTGAAGGAATTGCTCAGATTCCAGATCTGTAGCTCATTTTTGGTCTGGTCGAACTGAATTTCATGGATAATGTTTTCCAGTCGTCCCTGTACCCTTGGATCAAAGCTCGACTCCCAGAATTTCTCCAAATAAGGAACGATTTCAGGGCCTTGGCTTTTTAACTGATGTTCCACTTCCTGAATAATCTGTTGGTCGGTATCGTCCAGCAGAAATATTAACGATTTCAGCTCTCTCTCATTCATCATAACGAAGTTAAAAAATTGAATTGAGAAATAATAAAAAAAAATCCCTACAGTATTCATGTACCAAGTAGGGATTATTCAGGTTAAATTGGCATACAATTATTTGAGCTGGCCATCCAGCATATTCACAATTCTTTTGCCGTATTCCGCATTTTTTTCGGAATGGGTAACTTGTATGATCGTGACACCGTCATCATTCAATTGTTTGAACAGTTCCATGATCTCTTCGCCTTGTTTGGAATTGAGGTTACCCGTAGGTTCATCTGCCAACAAGAGTTTCGGAGAGCCCGCCAATGCACGCGCGATACCAACGATCTGTTGTTGTCCTCCGGACAACTGAGCCGGAAATAGATCTTTCTTTCCCACAATACCAAAACGGTCAAGCATATCGGCCACAATGGCTTTACGCTCCTTGCTGGAAATGTCTTTATAGATCAGCGGTGTTTCTATATTTTCATATACTGTCAACTCATCCAGTAAGTGGTAAGCCTGAAATACATATCCAATATGAGATTGGTAGAGTTGCGTCCGTTTTTTTGCTTTCATCTCCAATACATTTTCATCCATAAAGATATATTCACCTTCATCGGGTTCGTCGAGCATGCCGATAATATTCAACAGGGTGGATTTTCCTGAACCCGAAGGGCCCATAATGGATATGAAATCACCTTCTGCTATATCTAAACTGACATCTTTGAGCACAAATGAGCGTGTACCACCGACGTTATACCACTTGAATAAATGTTTTAATTGTATCATTTTCTAGTATTGAGATTTTATTTTTTACTTATTCATCCCGCAGGCTATCTACCGGATTTGTTCTTGCAACTTTCAACGATTGGAAGCTAATGGAAATTAATATTAAGATAAATATGCAAAATATCGGGATCAAAAACGACCACCATTGTATATTGACATGATATGCAAAATTGGAAAGCCATTTGTCCATGAGTAAATATGCTAAAGGAAGGGCTATGCCGATACCGATCAGAAATAGCCTGAAAAACGGTTTATTTAATTGGACAAAGAGCAGCTGTGCCGAGGCACCGAGTACTTTCCGGATACTCATTTCTTTTTTGCGTAATGCGGCCTGATAAGCGGCCATGCTGAATAGTCCCAATGCAGCAATAATAACCGAAAGGCCTGCGAAACTATTAAAAGCAACCTGTAGTTCCTGTTGTTTCTTGTGCTGTAAGGCATATTGCTGATCCATAAAAGAATAGTCTAAAGGTAGATCTTTTGCAGATGTATTTTTCTCCCATTCCTTCTTGACCGTTTCAATTGCCCGATCGACCATTCCGGGTTTTGTTTTCACCATAAGTGTCGTTTGAAAGCGCATGCTCCCACACTCATTTTTAAAAGAATAGAGGGTAGGTTGAACGGCATTTTCAAAGCCATAGGCTTTACTATCTTTGACAAGGCCGACGATTTCGAAATTTGCGTCACAGCCACTGATTTTTGCGCCAATGGGATTTGAAAGTCCCAAATTTTTAGCAGCAGATTCATTGATGACCGCATAGTTGGAAAGGGAGTCACGGAGCAACTGATCTATTGACAAGTTGATATTCCCTTGTAGATTGGGGATATTTAATGTGTTGAAATAGCCCGGATCGATACCGACATGAGCAAAGGAAATATTCTTTTGTGCATAGGAGAACTCCATTTTGGGAGGCTGTTCCCCTTCTCCCGGGATATTTGTTGCGGAAGCCACCACCTCAATGCTCGGATCGTTTTCTAATCGCCGTTTCAATTGGTGGAAAGAACCATCAATTTTGGTGTCGTAATACATGCCCACTCCCTTGAAATTGACTACTTGCGCCGGCTCAAACCCTTTATCTGTATGCTGCATATACCGAAGCTGGGCCCTAATGACCAGCATACCTGAAATAAACAGAATCGCCATGCTGATCTGAAAGGTTAGTAAAGCATTTCGGAATGTTCCTTTTTTTAGTATTGCGGATAATCCGCCTTTGAGCAAATTGACGGATTTGAAACCTGAAAGAACGATGGCAGGGTATATTGCGGAAAGGATTGTTGTCAATAGTACAGCGACACAGAGCTGGATAATGGTTTCAGAACTTAGAATATAGCTTCTGAGATCATCATTGAACCATCTTTGTAATATGTTCCCCGTAAGTGCCAAGGTCATAAAGCTCAATAGTGCCGCACTGCTGGTCAATATAAATACTTCTAGTAATAATTGCCTTACAATGGCCCAGCGCGAACTTCCCAATATTTTTTTGAGGGCAAGTTCTTTCAGGCGTTGATCGGCTTGTGCCATAATCATATTGGCAAAATTGGCGCATGCAAGCAGAAGGATCAACAGGGAAAGAATACCGATAATCCAAGTCATGATATAGGCCGTGTTGCTTCCGGTTTTCGGCCGCAGGTGCAGGTTGGCCAATGGATCTAAGTAGATCTTGCCTTTGGCATAACCGGAAGAACGTATTTTATCTTTTGGGGCGATTTGCTTGTGATAAATCGTGTTGATCTGATCGGTCAGCTTAGCAATATCTGTACCCGGTCTGACCTGAATAAAAGTCTGGTATAAAAAAGGATTATTTTCAGCAAAGAGATCCTGTGGTTCACGGATAAAAAGAAGGTCGTAATCAATCATCGAAAGACCTTGCTTTTTGATGGTGCCGTAAATCGTCTCACGCATACCCAGATCAAGGCTAATAGACGGAATGGAATGGGGGGTATCAAATGTTAAATCTTCCTTTTTGAAAAGCTGTTCCGCAATAGGACTTTTGACCATGGTCGCATCCTTTTGATCTTTGTTTTTGTAGAGCGGTCCGTTGGCATTTTTTACCTGAAAGATCCGGGCGGCAGAAGAATCTATTAATGCAGCATTTTTAATAAGCACGGTCTTCTCCCCAAAGAGTGGGTAGCTACCATAGTTGTAGACAATTTTTCTACCGGCATATACGATATCCGGTAAATACTGTTTTAGCAGCGGAGCCAGGGAAGGCGAGGTTTCGTCCGTAAAAGCACCTTCGGCTTCCAGACCAATCTGATAGATTTCCTTATAGTTTGGATTCCATTTATCAAAGCTTGTTTCCCGGTTGATGTATTGATAGGAAAGGATAAAACCGGTAAAACCAAGTGTCAGTCCAATAATATTCAAAAATGTGAAACCCTTATTTTTTAAGAGTTTACGCCAAGCCAGTTTGAAATCATTTTGTGCCATGTTATCAAAAATACAATCCCCTTGCCAGTGTTTTAACTATTTTATTATGAGTTTGTTATGTGGTTTTGCTGCGTTTTTAATGTTCGATTTCGGACAGTTTTCGTTCGCAATCGAACATTCATCCCTACTTAGCCGTTGGTTCATTGCCCACCACGCAACAGGCAAGGCAATGACCAAGGCCACAAACACCAATTTTTAAGATCTTCTGACTTTATTCATCCCTTAGACTATCGACCGGATTGGTCCGGATAGCCTTCCAGGTTTGATAACTAATGGTACCTAAGGCGATGAGGACTGCCCCCATACCCGCAAGAATAAAGTACATCCAGTTGATATCTATTTTATAGTTGAAATCTCTGAGCCATTGGTTCATTGCCCACCACGCAATAGGTGAGGCAATGACCAAGGCCACAAACACCAATTTTATGAAGTCTCCGGACAACAGTTTGAGCAATCTGATCGTACTTGCGCCAAGTACCTTCCGCACACCGATTTCTTTTGTCCGCTGTTGTGTCACATAGGTGGCTAGTCCAAAGAGCCCAAGGGCAGCCACAAAAATGGCGACGATTGCAAAACAGCTGAATATATTCTTGGTCCGTTCAACATCTTGATAAAGGGAGGCAAAACCCTCATCCAAAAAGCTGTAATTGATTTTTTGATCAGGTGAAAATTTATTCCATACGCTGTTGATCCCGTTCAGGGTCTCCTGTAGGTTTTCGGGTTTAACTTTAATGGATAAAAGTGAGGGATAACCCCGTAATACCATACATAAACCAGCGAATCCTTTACCTTTCAGCGACTCAAAAATAAAATCGTCCACGACACCAACGACTGTCCAGGTATTGCCATTGGTTATTTTTGCTCCGATGGGATTTTTTAATCCCAGGTCATTCGCCAATTTTTGGTTGATGATGGCAGCCGTGCTGTCTGTGGCCATTTTGGGATCGAAATTTCTACCTTTGGTCAGTTGCAACCCGAAGGTCTCAAGGTAATCCTGGTCAATCTCCCAGAACTGTCCCTGTATGGCCATGTCGATCTCCCGTCTGCCCTCATTCCAAAATGGGTTGCCGTTTCTTTTGGCACCATCAATGGGGACTGGAATAAAATCGCCTAAGGAAACGGAACTTACATTTGCAATGGACTTCAGCTCATTTTTAAGGCTTGGGATCTGATTCCCCAATGTACCAATACCACGGAGGACAATGACCTGCTCCTTTTTGAAGCCTAAATCTTTTTCCAGGATATAGCGTATCTGTTGATTGGTCACCAAGGCACTTACGATAAGGATGATGGACGTAGCAAACTGAAAAATGACAAGGCCATTTCTGAATAATGAAGATTTGGCTCCGGTGGTCTTGTTTTTCAATGCGGCAATCGGTTTAAATCGGGATAGATACAACGCTGGATAGATTCCAGCCAGGCTGCCGATGAACATTATTGCCAGCAATAAAGATGGGAAAAAGTAAGGGGATGTCCATGGAATGGTCAGGGACTTATTGGCGAGACTGTTGAATATAGGCAACAAAACCCAACTCAACAATAGACCAACAAGCAAAGACAATACACTATAACAAATCGCTTCGAGCAGGAATTGTCCGATCAATAATGTCCTTGTCGAACCAATTGTCTTCCGGATGCCGATTTCTTTGGCCCGTGTAGCGGCATTGGCGGTCGATAGGTTAATAAAATTGATACAGGCAATCAGAAGAATAAACAATGCGACGATGGCAAAAGTCCAGACCATGCGGATATCTCCCCGATTCAATGTACTGACTTTATCGTCATCGATATCGGAAGACTTCAAATGGATGTCAAGTGCATTTTGTAAGTTGATTTTTGCCTGTTCGAATAAAGGATTGAGCTTACGGCCTGATTTCTTATATTCAGGTAAATAGTGCGCTTTATAATTTTTTAAAATCTCCTTTTCGGTTTGTTCAATATTGACATTTGGTTTTAATTTAACGTAGACTGTGTAATTGTTGCTGAGCCATTGGTTCTGTTCACCGGGATAAAAGGGTTCGCCTGCGAGCGACATGAAGAAGCTATAACCTGCTAAAGTGGAGTTTTTGGGTATATCTTCGATCACGCCGGTAATGGTATAGAGCTTGGATCTGTTATTGTTCAGATAAATGGTCTGTCCGATAGGATCATTTTTAAAGTATTTTTCCGCTTTACTTTTCGTAATGACAAGTGTATTGGGCTTATCCAATGCATGGGCAAGAGTTCCTGAAACCATGGGAGTCGGAAACATGTCAAGAATAGACTGGTCAATATAGACAAAGCCATCATCATAAAAGCTTTGCGGGTTATCATTCAGGGAGAGCTGGTTGCTTCCAGCGCCAAATAAAGGGTTAGGGAGTATTCGGCCCGTTTGCTCGATAGCGGGAATTTCGGCTTTCAGTGTCGGGGCAACCGGTGCAGAAAGTGACACCCAACGTTGAATTTTACCTTCGATCGGGAGCTGAACGACGAGACGATAGGTGCGATCCATTGCTGGATAAAATTTGTTGTAACTCGTCTCTTGCTTGATATACAGTATGATGAGCATACAGATTGCGATACCAAAAGCAAATCCTCCGATCTTTATAAAAGAATAGAGCTTATTTTTTGCCATGTTTCGCCAAGCGATTTTAAGACTATTTCCTATCATAACAATACATTTTTAAGATCTTATTGATCGATCGGTAATCGACCAGTCAATCTAGACATTAGACTGAAGTCAATTGTATTGCCATTTTGTTAAGTTGTTGTTTTTTAGTGTTTTGTCTTGTTTGTTGGGTTTTGTGGATGTACGATATCGAACAGTTTTACGTCCAATACCGCACAGATCATCTGGTTAAAGGGCTCTAGGAAAGTATCCTAATCCTCAATCTCTTTCAGTTGGAGATGTTCGCAGAGTTCGAGCATCATTTTGGCTGGGTCCGTATCGATGGCCAGGGCGATCAAGTACATTTCATCTAAACGTAATTTAGCCGTTTCGGTCATGGTTAATTCATTGATCCTCGCTTTACTTAATCCAGTTTTGCGGGCAATCTGGGATTTATTCACAGACTTCTTCGCTAAAAATTCGCCTAGTTTGGTCATTGTGTTATCTTAATATTTTATTGTTTTGTATAGATAAATATATATAATGTTATTTTTATTTATACAAATGTTTTTGTTTTTGAAATATTTTCTGTTCTTTTGTATTGAAAATCTATACTATTTAAATGTGACAATTATGAAAAAGTTGAAAAATCAAACAACAAAGATCTATAAGAGAAAATGTGAGGAAATAGAGATATTAATCTATTATCGTATGCTGCTACAGCGTATCTCGCGGCACCTGTCACCCGAAGAAGTTTCCTTTTTAATGGGCAAACCATTGGATTTTATGACTAGAATTGAAACGTTTAAGATTAAATCAATTCTAGCTTTTGATTTATTTTCCATGCATCGTGTTTTAGAGGTAAATAGTATGGATTCCATGATGCCTTTTGGAGTAGAACTATTATCACAAAAAAACTTATATGAATTGCATGTGACTACATTGGCTGACAGGGTTATTTACGACATGTATAAGGTTGATGTACAGCAGGATCAAAAAGTAATGGAATTTAAGTTAATGGACATTCGTCACGATATTGATACTCATACAAATTCGACAACGGAGGAGGTCAAAAAGATAAGGATCCTTTTGAATGAGCAAATTGATGCGGGATTTTTTAATGAGGAAAGACAGCCGTATGAAATCCATAACTTGTGTTGTACGGAACTCAAACAATACATACAGCCTAAAAATCTGATGTTAGTTTTAGATGAATCACTTCAAGGTAACGAGGAGACACGGATTGTTCGTAAAGAAACTGGATATGGATTCGGCTATGTTTTAGCTGCTCACGAAAAATCGACTGAAAAGAAATAAGCAATTTTTAGCTGTTCACTGCGAGCAGCTAAAAATTGCTTCAAAGATCCTAAGCCGTAGGTACACCAATTATAAACTTTCATTCCCAATCGGTTAATAATAAATGCACTTTTTGCGAGCGTTGAACACCACCTACGGCTTATTTTTTCTTATTCGTCCCGTAAACTATTGACGGGATTGATACGGGCTGTCTGGAAGATCCGGACAGCGATAATGGCTAAAGTTGTCAATCCGATAAACATTCCGGTGAAAACAAATAGAGCGATCGGAACATCGATATGGTAGTAGAAATTTTCCAGCCATTTGTGCGTAAACCACCATGCTATAGGGAAAGCTATTAGGATAGCGATCAGCAGAAGTCTAATAAAGGATCTGGAAATCATATAGGTGATCGTATTTACCGAAGCCCCAAGTACTTTGCGGATACCGATTTCTTTCACCCGCTGCTCTAACGTATAAATGGCAATAGCTACGATCCCTAAGATAGCAATCAGCATGCTGGAACCCGTAAAAAGTGCTAATTGCTGGTATTGTTTTTTCTCTTTGTTATATTGATGCTGTACCTGGTCTTCCTGCCAGTTGACCTGCGCGGTCCGGTTTGGAAAAAATTTATTCCAGGTATTGTTTACCAGCGCTAGTGCTTCCTTTTTCTTGCCTTCTTGAACACGGATAAGCATACAGCCGCCTTCCCATTCATTTTGCGCTTTAATCGCAAAAGGACCGATCGGAAACTTTAAACTGGCACCGTTAAACTCCCTAAATATACCCACTGGTGTATTTTTTAGGAGTTCCAAACTTTTATTGAGTTTAAAAGGTAGCCGCTGGGCGGTCCCTTCGGAAATGAGCATATTTGTAAATACTGGCTGCCCATTGTGTACCGAATCTGTATATGGTCTGTCCAGCGCATAGTCCGCACTCAAAGGCCGGCCGTCAAGCAGCTTTATGCCCATTGTTTTGATGTAATCATAATCCGCATAGACAAATACAATAGGAAACTCTTTCTTCGGATCATTGGGGTCGTTTACTATTTTAAAGTCCGCGCTCCCGCTAAAGGGGGTCCAGCTTGTAAGGCTCGCCGATGTGATGTAAGAATTTTGTAATAGTTCCTGTTTGAAAGCCTGATCCTTCCCCTCCCAGGAGGTATAGTTGATGGCCAAGAGATTTCTGGGCTCGTAGCCAAGATCTTTGTTGTACAGGTAATGCAATTGTGCCCGCATGGACATCATACATATCGCTACGACGATGGCAATGGCAAACTGGACAATCACTAGTACTTTGGTAAATGCCATATTTAGCGGGAGCTTGAAGATAGAAAGCTGCTTCCGAAGTTCCAGTGATGGCCGCGTTTTCGAAAGGGACAAAGCAGTAGGTAAACTGCAAAGCCATCCAAGAACGATCCAAATGGATAATAGTCCACCAAACATAAATAAGGAATGTTGGTAGCTCATGGTCAGCGGATGTTCTAAATAGTGCTCAAATGCTGGACTGATAAGCACATAACAAAAAAATGCCATCACAAAAGAGCCGACAAAGAGTATGGTACTCTCTATGCCCATTTGTAAGATCAGGTTTTTTCGGCTTGCTCCCAATACTTTGCGGATCCCGATCTGCTGTGTGCGTTTGAGCGCATGGGCAAAGCTCAGGTTAATATAATTGATACTGACCAATACAAGGATCAAGATCGCTATTCCTGCGAGCAGATAAATGTCTTGCATAGGGTTCTCCCATCCTGTGATACTTTGTAAGTGTATATCTTTGATGGGTTCGATAAAAAGATTGTGTCCTTTCAGCCAATCATCCAGTTTCTGCGTATTATACCACCTGTTTATTTTGGTTAAAAGGCTGTTAACATCGGTTGTACTATTGAGCAATAGAATTTGTGTTTGCAGCGAACCGCTTTTTTCTGGATTGAATTCATTCACCTTAGACATCAGCACAAAGGCTTCTGCCTGAAAGGAAGAGTTATGGGGCATATCCTCAATAATGGCATTGACAAAATAGGCTTCCGGTTCTCCTTCCTGTGGTTTATTATAGAATGTACTACCGAGTACGTCTTTTCCGCCGAAGTACTTTTGTACAGCAGAGGCTGTCAAAGTGATGTTTTTTGCTCCGGCAATGATCTGTTTCGGATTGCCTGCGACGATTTTTGTATCAAAAAGGTTGAAAAAACCGCTGTCAATTTCTAGTGTGCTGATTTCAGCTAATTGTTTTGACAGCCTGTTGACCGTTAATTTTTGCGAGTTACTGTTGATCGAGGTATAGCCTAGTATTTCAGGGAAATTAGTTTTCATAGCCGCTGAGATACCTTCAGGAGCCCCTGAACTATTGTTTGTGAAACCTTCCTGCGTTTCTTTGGGTACGATTCGCATTCGGTAGAGCTCCCTGGAATTGCTCCATTGTCTGTCGAAGGAAAGCTCATCAACAACAAGTGCACTGATTAACATAAATACCAACAACGCAATGGTTAAACCAAGGAGGTTTGATAGCGAATAGATCCGATTGTGTGTCAATGTTCGCCAGGCGGTTTTAAGATGGTTTTTTATCATACGGTTTATATGAATTGGTTTCTGATATTATTCATCCCTTAATTTTTCGACCGGATTAAACCGGGTGGCCCGAAATACAATGTAGCCCACCAGTAGGCCAAGTACGGTCAGCAGTATGCCAAGTGGTAACAGGTAGGTGAATGCATTGATTTCTATCCGGATGATATAGTTCTGCAACCAGTGTTGCATCAGCATATAGCTTGATGGGGCGGTAACCAAAACCGCCAACAGAAATATGCCATAGTACTCCTTTGAAAATAACAGCATCAAATGTGCTAATGAGGCGCCCAGTACTTTACGGATACCAACTTCTTTGTTCCGGAGATGAATCGATAGGGAGATCAGGCCGGTCAGCCCCAATACAACGATCAAAAGTGAGACAGCGCTCGCGATCTGTGCCGCCCGGTGCAGTTGCAATTCCGTTTCGTATAAACCTTTGATGCGGTCATCCATAAATTGATATTTAAATGGCGCATCAGGCATTAATTGTTTCCATTTCTTTTCCAGTCCTTGCACGGCGCTGGACAGTTGGCCCGGTTTTAAACGGATACTTAGGTATCGGTATTGGAAACTTTCATGGATATCTGTCCAGACAATGGCTGGAGATGCACGGTGAAGAGAATTTGCGACAAAGTTATCGGTGACGCCTACAATGGTCATCTTATCTGTTGGATCATTTAGTGCGATCTGTTGACCGATCGTACTTTGAGCATCACTGAAACCAAAATCTTCCATTGCTTTTTTATTGATAACAACGGGTCGATTAGTGGTACCGATAACTGCATTTTTAGGTAAAAAGGTACCCGCCAATAAGGGGATTTCATAGGTTTCCAGAAAATAGCCGTCACTGTTGATCCGTTGAACCTGTATGTCCGTGTCGTTTTTATTGCCAAAAGCCGGTTGCATATTGAAACCTAATAGTCCCGGTGTCTCATAGGAAAGGCTCACGGACTTAACCGCTGATTCCTGCAGCAGCTCATGCCGAATGGCCTCCATTTTCCGGATACCAGTTTCGGACCAGTCCCTTGGTGCCTGTACCGTCAATAGATAGTCTTTGTTGTATCCTAAGTTGCTGTTTATGAATAAGTGGACCTGTTTGGAGATAATCAGGGTACAGACCAAGAGTAGTAGGGCAACGGCAAACTGAATGAACAGTAGCACTTTTCGAATCAATTGCTTGTCACCCAAGGCGGAGAACTGATTTTTGACCGAGGGGAGTATCTTGATATTGGACAGTTTAATTGCCGGATATAGTCCCACCAGGATACCGACCACGATGGTTAACAGACCCAATGAACAAAAAAAGTATGTCGGTAAATTGATCAGTGACGGCAGTTCGCGCATCAGTACATGTGCGAACAGCGGGCGTATGATGCAATAGATGGGCAAACTGATCAAAGCCGCAATTGCTACGATAAGGATATATTCTGTCATCAATTGCCTTACCAATTGTAGGCTGGAAGAACCCATAATCTTGCGCACACCGATTTCCTTCAGTCGTGTAATATGCTGTGCAATACTAAAATTGATAAAGTTGATGATGGCCATGACCAGGATAAAAATGGCTATCCAGATTAGCGTTTGAATCATCTTGCGGACAGCGCCCTGATTATCATCTAGGTAATAGCTTTTCAATGGTTTTAGGTCCGGGCTGTATTGGCTGGCGAATTCTTGATCAGTGTTTTTATGCACCAGGGTCTGGATCGCCGCATCCAGTTGTTGCGTCGTCACTCCGGCTTTCAGTTCGAGATAACCTGCAATGTAAGGATTATTCCAGTTATCCACGGATCTGCCGAAGTATTGTTCGTTGGCAATGGGCAAGAAAATATCCGAATGCATATCCTTTGTTAGATCCATGACTGCATTTTGTACGCTGCTTTTTATAACCGCAGTAATTTCAAAATCATGTTTTTCGCCTCTGAAATTTTTAATCTGCAAGGTTTTTCCCAGAACATGTGTATTTCCAAAATATTTTAAGGCGGCCCGGTCAGTGATCACGACAGAAAAGGGATTATTCAGTGCGGTATTCGGATTACCTGCTAGAATTTCAAATCCAAACATGGTCAAAAGGCTAGGATCTCCGAGTGCCATTCCTTCTTCATGGATCGTAGCACCATTGGCTACAATACCAGTTAATCCATCGATACGGTAATAATCGGCTACCAAATTTGGATATTCTTCATATAAGGCTTTGGGCAGCGCTCCGATTGTAGTCAAATTGATCCCAAATCCTTCCTTCTTATATTTGCTCTGCAATAAAAATTGCTGATCTATATTTTTGATCTTGCTGTTTACCTGATGAACATCCCAGATATAGGCTCCGACCAGCAGTAAAAAAGTAATGCCAAGAGTTAATCCGATTAGGTTGATCAGGTTTTGAATTTTTTTCTTTCGGATATTCCGCCAGGCAATTTTGAAATTTGTAAAAGTCATTGTCACTCGTATAAGGTTTATTTCCATCACCGCAAACAAACTGTCTGCAGGCTTTGGCTTTTGCTAATTTGTGTACGATAATACAAATCCTTGGCCAAGTGTATATTTATTTGACTGTTAGTTTTTTAAGGTGGTTTTCGTTGCGTGAACTGTCCGATTTCGGACAGTCGATGTGCATCCGTGAACACCTTGATCTGATCGATTCCTCGAACGAATAGCAAATAACCAGACAGGTAAGTAGGAAAATTAAATGGAATATTGTAAAAATATAGCAGCAATTGGCTGCATCCAATGAACAGTTCCCTTTTATAGATTATATATTTCGGTTTTCAAGAGGAGAATCGTTTTGTACTAAATAACTATATCCTGTTTTTTACTTGAGAATGGGAGTTTCTCGTTAATAGAAGGAGTCATTAAATGAGATGTTCAATTTTTTCAATTTGATTTGTGTCATGTTTAATTTGGAAGCGTCGACATCATATTGGTTTTATACCTTCCCTAGATGAATTCAGCAAATGTTTAATGAATGATAAGTACTATGTTTATATTATTCGGCTTTAGCTCAGCTGTAAAATTGAATTCCTAAAGAGGGATCTCCGATAGCTCAATTGTTTTCTGTTTTTTCAGATTAAGACTGCGAACTTTTCCATCTGTATTTTTCAAAATATAATTGTTTTTTTGATTTTTCAAATAATCTTAATGTGGATGATACCGGATCGCTCCGTTTCGGAAAAAGGATGGTTATTGGTATATAATGCAATATTTGATACAAAATCTTGTTTGAAATCAACAAAAATAGGGGTAAAATTGTCCCAAAATCTTTTTTGGACTTCCTGCATTTTGGGACAATTTTACCCCCAATCTCCGAGACTCCTATCTGTATCTTTGCTTATGTAAACAATTTTATTGAACCCTTTAATTCTTAAAAAGATGAGTCAAGTTACACTTAATGAAAGAGGATATAAAGATGTAGAGTTAATGCAGGTCGCGGAACAGGTGTTGAGTAAAATGGCTGCTGAAACCGAACTGTTTGCGGCCCCTGTACCCGCATTGCCAATTTTGGAGGAAGCGCTCCTTGCTTTCCGGAATGCCGCAACGGAAGCCTATTATCGGGACACACGTGCTATACTGATCCGTAATCAAAAAAGAGCTGAACTGGTGTACGTACTGAAAGAACTGGCTAAATATGTAGATACGATCGCCAATACTGATCCGACGATTATTTTAGCTGCAGGTTATGCTGTCAGAAAACCCAAGACTTCCTATGGTGGAGTGGTTCCCAAAGCGGGGCAACTAATTGCTCGTCCCGAGGAGGTGGGCAGTGGGCGCGTGAAGCTAAAAACACAACGATGGCGGGGAGCACGCATGTATCAGTATCAGTTCCGTATCAAAGGTCACAATGTAGACTGGAACACGCAGCTCTGTTCGAAAAGCAGCTGTATTATCGATGGGTTGGAGTCCTTTCGGGAATATGAGTTTAGGGTCTCCTATATCGGAATAGACCCGACTCCAAATTATAGTGATATCATCAGCAGTTATGTACTTTAGTCAGGATTTATTCGAATATGGGACAGCTTCCTTTCCTATTCGTCCCTTAAACTAGCAACAGGATTGGCTGTAGCTGCTTTTATAGATTGTAGGGATACCACGGCAATCGTTAAAATAAGCCCAACGCAAAAAGCCAATACAAAGATCCACCAGCCCATACTGATCCGAAATGGGAAATTGTCCAGCCAACGGTTCATAAGATAATAAGCCAGCGGTGTCGCAACTACAAAGGCGATGGTGATCCATTTGAAGAAATCTTGTGACAACAATACAATAATACCTGTTACCGAAGAACCTAACACTTTCCGGATTCCGATTTCTTTTGTTCGTTTCAGGATGCTGATGGAGAGCAATCCCAGAAAACCGAGCATACTGATGCTTATCGCTACGATAGCGGCGATCCAGATCAGTTTTTCCAGTAATGCTTCTTTCTTGTAGAGTTGTGCAATCTGCTGGTCATAGAATCTGTATTGGAACACTTCATCGGGATACCAGTTTTTCCATTGTTGTTCCAGATCTTTCACGAGCAGCTGATGATCGGTACCCTTTAGTTTAATCGCTACATTTTTTAACCGTGTTTCATTATACCCAATTACAGTAGGGGAGATGGGTTCGTTCAGTGAATTAGTGCTAAAGTCCGCAACAACACCTACTATCGTTCCCGCTTGTTCTTCATTCAGTCCGCCGGCATTTAAAGACTTGCCGATAATAGCATTGGGATCTTTAAAGCCCAATGCGGTAGCCATATTCTTATTGATCAGAAATTCTGGCTTCTGCGGATTATCGTTGAAATTTCTTCCCGCCAATAATTTGATGTTAAATGTGCTGATATAGGCAGAATCCCCGATAGCATATCGGGCAGGCCATTTCTCCCATTCCATTCTGTTGTCAAACTGGATGGTTCCACCCCAGACCTTTTCAGATGAAGGGGGATTATCGCTAAAAGTATACGATTGAATATCGGTTCTATTGCTGATGAAATGAGCGATTTTTGCTTTTGATTGGATCATTTTTTTTGTGAACGGAAGCAGGATAACCTGCTCCCTGCTGAATCCAATATCTGTATTTTTGAGGTGATTTACCTGTAAGACAATAACGAAAGTGGCAATCAGCAGCGTCATGGCGATCACATTCTGAAACACAATAAGCGTTTTGCGGCTAAAACTCCAGGGGCCTATGGTCAGCTTTTTCAGTGCCTGCTGGATGTTCATCCGGTTGACGAAAATCAGCGGATAGATGGAAGTTAATAGACTGGTTAAAATCCAGATAATACCAATGATCCCTATAAATGACAGGGGATGGATAATCTGTATAGGTTCATTCGGAAAAAGAGCCTGATTTGCCCAATTTGAAAAGATCAGCAATAAAACTAAGGCAAAGATAACAGCAGCAGCGGTCAGGATCAGGGTTTCGATCAGAAACTGAATATACAGCTGTTTTTTGGAACTGCCCAATACCTTTCTCACGCCCATTTCTACACTGCGGTTCATTTGTCTGGCAAAGGTGATGTTACTGTAATTGACCAAAGCCATGATACTGACTCCTATGGCAATTGCGACCAGAATATTCAGCAGTGTACGTTGTGTTCCCTTGCCGTAATCGGTGTCAAAATGGTAACTTGTCAATGGCAGGAGTTTATAATTGAATGTCTGTAGTACATCTTTATGCCAATACTTGGCAACAAGCGTACGAATGGCCTGCTCGACGGTACTTTTATCGGCGGCGTTTTTTAAGGTGACAAGAATATTATTACTAGAGTTGGAGTAGCCCCAATTGTTAAAGAAGCCATCATCCCGAGGGATCTGCCATAAGGTGGTGACAGAACTTTGTGAAAAATAGATTTCTGAACGGAAGTCTGAATTTTTGTTGCTGTCATCGATGATACCCACGACTTTTACGGGGAATTTGCTGTCGACCAAGATCGTTTTGCCTAAGGGGGTATCGTTATTAAAATAAGTTTTGGCAATTGTTTTGGTCAACGCGACGGTGTTAGGCTGGTCCAGATCTTTTGGGGATCCCTCCAGCCAGGGGAAATTTAAGGTGTTGAAATATGCTGATGAAACAAATGCTGCTTTACCTTCTGTTTTATACAATTGGTCCCCTATCCGCAGCGTCAGATCTTTATTGTCCATATACAATGCTGTTCGCTCCACTTGTGGAATTTCACGTGAAATAGCGTTGTACATGGCATAGGATCCACCTTTGCTATGCTCTACCTGCTCTAGTTTGAGATCCTGTACGACCAGAAAGGTGCGATCTTTATCGGTATGAAACTGATCAAAACTATATTGGAAGCTGTTATAACTATAGATAAATAAGCTACATGCAATTGCCAGCCCTAAACCAGCAATCGTTAAAAAGGTATAATAGCTATGTTTCAATAGTTGCCGTAGCGCTGATCTGAAATATGTTCTAATCATAATTTTATTGTGTTGCGTTTACAATATCATTTTTTTGGTCGTCTTGGCGGTTATTCCTCCCGCAGGCTGTCAACTGGATTTGCTACAGCTGCCTTGATGGCTTGCGAACTGACTGTCAACAGTGCGATCAGTACAGCAAGTAGCCCTGCAAGGGCAAACATCCACCATTGTATTTCAATGCGGTAAGCAAAATTTTCCAGCCATTTGTACATTGCCCACCAGGCTATCGGTGAAGAAATCACGATGGCGATCAGGACAAGTTTGATAAATTCCACCGAAAGCATCTTTGTAATACCTGGAACAGAAGCGCCGATGACTTTACGGATACCGATTTCTTTCCGACGCTGGTTTGCTGTAAAAATAGCTAATCCAAATAAACCCAGACAAGCGACGAAAATTGTCAGTCCGGCGAATATGCTCAACAATTTTCCTGTTTTGACTTCGGCCTGATAGGTTTGGGCATAGCGCTCATCGAGGAAAGAATAGTTGAATGGAATATCGGAAGGGAAGGCGTCGTATTCCGCTTTCAATTTTTGAATCAGCGCTTCGGTATCTTTTGTCTCTGTTTTGACAATCAGACTCCCAGCCTGATCGCCCAATACCATGACCAAGGGTGAAATGGGTTCGTGTAACGATTTAAAATGGAAATCTTTGACAACACCCACGACACGATAGGTTTTATTATCCTTATTGGTCAATGTACGGCCAAGGCTTTTTCCCTTCCAGCCCAGATCTTTTGCTGCGGTTTCATTCACGATAATGGATAAGGTATCGTTACCAAAAGCTTTCGAAAAATTTCGTCCCTCATGAAGCTGCATACCCATTGCAGGAATATATTCCTCGTCTACATCATAACGCAGTGTTTTGACCCATTTTTCTGTATTTCCGTCCGGATAGACAAAGAAGTTATTGTTGTTGGTTTCTCCAGCGGGTAGGTAAGATGAACGGGAGATATGCTTGATACGGCTGTCTTCGGATAATAGCTTGACGTAAGTTTTTTCGTTTTCGCCCAAGGGCCAACTCTGGATCACAATGACATTCTCTTTTTCATAACCTAATTTGATGTTCCGCATATAATCGAGCTGCCGGATGACAACTACGGTACAGAAAATGAGGCCTACGGAAATAATAAACTGAAAGACCACAAGTCTGCTCCGGAGGTTGAACCGTTTTGTAGATCGCAACAAACGTCCTTTTAATACAGTCAAAGGGTTGAATGCAGCTAGATATAATGCAGAATAAGTACTCGAAAATAGACCTACCAATAAGCCGAATGCGAGCAGAAGGGGAATGATTTTGGCAAAATCGAGCTGATGGATTGCAATGGATTTACCCGATAATTGATTAAATAGAGGAAGAGCCAATAAAACAATTCCGACTGCCAGAAACAAGGCCAAATAGGTCAGCAAAATGCCTTCAGATAGGAACTGACGAATCAGGCTTTGTTTATCCGCGCCGAGTACTTTCCGTACACCTACTTCCCGACTTCTCCGGAAACCGCTGGCTGTAGACAAATTCATAAAATTGATCGTCGCGATCAATAGCATAAACAACGCTATAGCACTAAAAATATAAATATACCGGATATCACCGGATGGACTGAGGTCGTAGCCAAAATTGGAATGCAGATGGATATCGGTCAGGGGCTGTAAATAGAGACCTATTGTATTGCCTGATTTTTTGTAATCCTCATAACTCATCCCGAATCCGGCCATAAACTGAGCCCCAACATGTTTGTCAAATAAGGTCGTTAAGTTTTTTTCTAGATTCTCTAAGGCGGTATTTTCCTTGAGGAGTGCGTAGGTATAGTACTCGGATGTCATCCAGGAATTTGAACGGGAGTCTTCCAGTGCCGCCATTGAGGTGAAGATATCAAAATGGAAATGCGAGTTTTTAGGGATATCCTTCATTACTCCGGTAATTTTTAGCATATTTTGGTCACCTTTTATGGCGAGATCCCGACCTACGACGTCTGTTGTTCCAAAATATTTGCGTGCCATGGATTCAGATATTACCGCCGTATAAGGCATCTTCACGGCAGTATTCGCATCACCTTTGATAAGAGGCAAGGTGAAAATCTTAAAGAAGGAGGCATCCACATAGGCCATCTGTTCATCACGAAAAACCTTATCACCAACCGTAAATAAGGGGGCTCCACCTTGTCTCAAACGTGCTGTTTCCTGTACTTCGGCTAATTCAGCTTTCATTGTGGCTGCCACAGGGGGCATAACATGCGCCTCATTCATCGTTCCCCCTTTTACCGTACCGCGAAAGACCACACGTACAATTCGATCCGCATTTGTATTGAACCGGTCAAAACTGAACTCATCAGCCACATATAGGCTTATCAGCAAGCAGATCGCAATACCCAAGGCTAACCCAGTGATATTAATGATCGAGGTGGAAGAATTTCTTCTTAGATTCCGCCACGCTATTTTTAGATTATTCTTTATCATAATGGGATTGTATTCGCTGTTCATATTTCTACTATTCATCCCGTAAACTATCGACAGGGTTAGCTATTGCTGCTTTAATAGCCAATGTACTGACCGTAAACAAAGCAATCAGTGTCGCTAAACAGCCTGCTAATGCAAATATCCACCATTGTATATCGATACGGTACACATAATCGGCTAGCCATTGATTCATAATCCACCAAGCAGTAGGTGAGGCTATGAGCAAAGCAATACAGATGAGTTTAATGAAATCGCGGGACAATAGCTTAATAATTCCGAATACAGATGCACCAAGGACCTTTCGGATGCCGATTTCTTTTTGTTTTTGTATCGTTGCGAAGGAGATCAGTCCCAGTAAACCTAGACATGCGATGAGGATCGCCAGCCCCGAAAATAAACCTGTCAGCTTCATCGTACGTTTTTGACCGGCAAATTTTAAGGCATACTCTTCATCAATAAAGTGAATGTCTATCGTGTAATCTGGATTATATTTTTTAAGTAGCGACTGAATCATCTCTATACTTTCCAATAAGCTTTTAGCTGTATTTAGTCGTATATGGAGATAATTTGCGGGAACGATAGGGCCCTGGATCATCATTGGTTCGATATCTTGATAAGGTGATTGCCAAACAAAATCCTCAATAACGCCTACTACGTGATAGGTACGCTGGTACTCAGTACCCTTGGCAGCCGTAATTTGAGTACCAAGGGGCGTGGATAATCTCATTTTGGTAACAGCAGCTTGATTAAGTAGCAGCGCACTGGAATCAGAGGGATAGGTGTAAATGTCAATATCTCGTCCCTGAATCAATTTGACCCCCATTGTCTTCGTGAAATGAACATCTGTCGCCATATTGTTAAACACGATATCATAGTCTTCTGGTCGGTCATTGGGCCAGGAGTATCCCCAGCTATTACTTCCCGAACGACTTATTCGCCCCCAGGATTTAGTCATGCTTGTGATAATATTTTGTTGGAACAATTCATTCCTGAACGCTTCGTAATTTTTATTTAAATTTCCCTCTAGAGGTACGTATACTAGGTTGTTACGATCATATCCACTTTCTCGATGCTCTCCAAAGCGGATCTGCTGACCGATGATAAAAGTGCATATACCAAGACCTATTGATATGGTAAACTGTAGAGTGACAAGTATTTTTCTGGGCTGGAGACCTGACTTGGTCTTTATAATATTCCCTTTTAACGTTTTTACCGGATTAAAAGCCGATAGCACAAAAGCTGGATATAATCCTGCGCAGAGAGAGCAGAAAAAAATAGTGGCAAGAAATAGGCAATAAAAGAATATTGGGTAATCTGTAATTGCAAGATGTCCGTTGATGAGTTTATTAAAAGATGGAAGTGTTAAGAGAATAAACACTAACGCTAGTAATCCAGCTAAAAAGGTTATGATAAAGGATTCTAATAGAAATTGTTGCATGAGTGATTTTTTCGATGCGCCAACTACTTTGCGTAGGCCAATTTCTTTGGCGCGCCTTTCGGCTCCTGCGGTACTAAGGTTGATAAAGTTTATACAGGCTATCAGGAGAATGAGTATGCCAATCAGTCCAAATAGCTGTAGCGTGGTAATATTGCCTGCAACCATCTGTCCATTGACCGATTTGTTGTAGAGATGCCAACGGCTGGCGGGATAGAGATAGATCGTTGCTTTTGTAGTTTTGTTGGTATGTTTAGCAACCAGATTTTCAATGTTCTTATTGACAGAGGTCAATAGTGCCTCTTCTTTTAGAAGCACATAAGTCTCATGATTATAGGCTGTCCATGAATCCGTAAAAGTCTTGCCTGTTTTGTCCAAGTAATCCACAGAACAGATAAAGTCATTTCCATAGAATTTGGAATTAGAAGGAATATCTTCGATAACCGCTTCGACAGTCAGGGAAACGGTGGTGTCCATCTCAACCCGGCGTCCAATGACATCTAGTGTGCCAAATAATTTTTTAGCAGTAGAAGCAGTTAGCACCAATGCGTCGGGACGGGATAATGGGGTGGAGGAATTTCCTGTTAGGATTTTGAAATCGAAGAGTTTTAAAAAAGCTGCATCTACCGCTATCCCAGAGGAGCCGAGGCCCGGTTCAGCATCGTGGTGGATAAGGTGGTTAATATTCCAGGTACGCACCACGTGTTCGATTTCAGGATGTTCCTGTTGTAAGATAGGACCGAGTACATGCGGGGTACCTCCCCAAGTATGCTGCTTACCATCAAATACGTCTCTTGTATATACTTGATATAGGCGGTCCGCTTTGGTGTAGAAACGGTCAAATCTTATTTCTGAATTGATCCAGAGGGCGATTATCAAAGAGACTCCCATCCCCAAGGTCAGCCCTAGGATATTGATAAAAGAGTATCCTTTGCTTTTCCAAAGGTTTCGCCATGCGGTTTTGATATAGTTTTTGATCATCTTTTTAGTATTGGGTATAGCGGCTCGAAATTTTTAATTTTTTATGTTGATTATCATTCATCCCGTAAACTATCGACAGGATTACTTAAAGCAGCTTTAATTGCCTGATAACTTATGGTAGCCATACTGATTAATATTGCCACCAGTCCGGCAAAAACAAAATAGTGCCATTGGATCTGGATGCGGTAACTATAATCCTGCAACCATTTGTCCATGGCCCACCAGGCGATCGGTGAAGCGATCAGGATTGCAACAATTACCAATTTAATAAAGTCCACGGACAGCAATGAAGTTACTTGTGTAACACTTGCGCCGAGCACTTTGCGCACGGCAACTTCTTTCATACGCGTCTCAGCCATATAGGCTATCAAAGCGAGCAGACCAAGACAGGAAATAAAGATGGTCAAACCTGCGAATACCATAGAAAGCGTGCCTATGGCTTTTGTTTCTTTGAATTTTTCTTCGTAAGTCTTATCAATAAATTGGTACTCAAAGGGATAATCCGGATTGAATTTTTTAAAGATTGATTCAATTGTTTTGAGGTTATCCGAGATGTTATTGTTTGTATTCAATCGGTAATGAATCGTTGTAAACCAAGCCTGCGGTCCTAATATTACCATTGGCTTATTATCGCCAAAAGGTGATCCAATGATAAAATCTTTGATTACTCCAACCACAGTCCATTTAGTACCATCACCATCAACAATGCTGTTTATGGGGTTTTTGAGATGCAGGCTTTTTACTGCAGATTCATTTAAAATCAAAGCGGTACTGTCCGTCTTAAATTTATAGATATCGATATCGCGACCTTGGATGAGTGTGAGACCAAGGTTTTTTACAGCATCAGCATCGGTACTAAAACGGTTGTAAGAAATTCGTTTGTCTTCTTCGGTCGGTGTGCCAGATGTGAATCCCCAACCATTGCTGTAAAAATCTGTTACCGGCGACATGTTCTTTGATACAGAAACAACCGCGTTGCTGGCCAATAATTCGTCTCGCAGAATTTTATAATTCTTTTCCAGATCGCCTTTTATGCTGCTGTAAAGCAGGCCATTTTCATTATAACCACGGTCACGTTGTTTGGTATATTGGATCTGTTTTGCTACAATGACTGTGGCGATAATCAGTATTATAGCTAGGCTAAACTGGATAACCACTAAGATTGAGCGAATGCTAAGCCCCCTTGTCTTGGATACAAATTTTCCTTTTAATGTCTTGATAGGCTGAAAAGAGGAAAGGAAAAAGGCTGGATAGGTGCCTGCTAAAATCCCAGTAAATAACGCAAAGACGATTAAAAACAACCAAGTCTGTACATTTAATAAAGAAAGACTGAGCTGTTTTCCGACGAGCTCATTAAAGAATGGCAGCACAATGACAACGAGTATAGTTGCCAGAACCATCCCAATCATGCTGATGAGGATGCTTTCAATAAGGAACTGCGCCATTAAGCTTTTTTTATTTGCGCCGATTACCTTACGTACACCAACCTCTTTCGCCCGCCGTTCAGAACGTGCTGTACTCAGATTCATAAAATTGATGCTAGCAACCAATAGAATAAAAATGCCGATCCAGGCAAACAGCTTGACGATGTCAATACGTCCTGATGTATAATTTCCTCCCTTACCACTATTGTAAAGGAAAGAATCTGGATAAGGAAAGGCAAAAATCTCACCTGTATTCCTAGGAGAGAGACGGCCCTCGGCCTTATTGCTTGTATTGATATGATCTTTCAGGTAAGTCCTGATTTTGTCGTTAAATGCTGTTAAAGAGGTGCTTTCTTTTAATAAAACATACGTGTTTATTGAGTTATTGCTCCAGTTGTCGTCTACATAACCAATTGTTTTAGCATATTCAAAGGGAAGGAGGATGTCAAATTTGAAACTCGAATTGCTGGGAAGATCTTTGAGTACAGCCTGTACAGCGACTTGATTAACCGAATCTATTCTAACTGATTTTCCAATGGGATCCAGATCGCCAAACAGCGCCTTCGCATAACTTTCAGTGAGGACAAGTCCTTTTGGATTATCAAATCTAACATTCTGATCGCCTTTGATAAAAGGGAAGGAGAACATCTTGAAGAAGCCGGGATCAACAAAAACAGTATTTGCAATCAATTTTTTTTCTTTAAATGTCGTTAAAAATTGATACCCCTCATTGTACCTTGTAAACTCTTCAATATCCGGGAAATCGGCAGCTAAGGAAGGAGCCAATATTTTTGGAGTATAAGACCAAGCTGATTTTTCACCCTGAAATTCATCGCGATTGTTTAAGGAGTAAATACGGTTGCCCTTTTCATGGAAACGGTCCATGCTCAACATGTTCTGTAACCACAGCGCGATAAGTAAGGCGCCTGTCATTCCGATTGCCAGACCGAGAATATTAATAGCTGAAAAAGCTTTGTTTTTTAACAAATTCCGCCACGCGATTTTGATGTATGTCTTGATCATGTTGTTTGTCTTGAAATAATTATTCGTCCCTTAATGTTTTGACCGGATTGTGGTTTGCTGCTCTGATTGCTTGTGAACTTACTGTCACGAAAGCGACAACCAAGGCTGCTAAGCCTGCTAATGCAAAAATCCACCACTGTATTTCGATTCGATAAGAGAAATCCTGCAGCCATTTATTCATTGCCCACCATGCAATAGGTGAGGCAATTAGAATAGAAATAATAACAAGCTTGACAAAATCTTTGGATAGCATCGCCGTAATTCCGCTTACTGAGGCGCCCAGTACTTTACGAATACCAATTTCTTTGGTCCTCAGCTCGGCGATATATGATGCTAGTCCAAATAAACCCAGACAGGAAATAAAGATCGCTAGCCCCGAAAAGATGAAAGCGAGCTGGGCTGTTTGTTGTTGGTCTTTGAATTTAGCGGCAAATTTTTGATCGACAAATTGATACTCGAAGGGATACGCGGGATTGAATTTTTTAATAATTTGTTCGATTTTTTTGAGCTGGTCGCTCATCGAAGCGTTGGGATTTGTACGGATAACAAGATTAAATAGTGCTGTCTTATTCGCGTATATAAGCATGGGTTTTACCGGGTTATAAGGAGAGCCGCTGATATAGTCGTTTATTACGCCCACGATGGTATAGTTTCTGTCTCCCCATTTGAGATAACTCCCTATTGGATTTTTCAACTTCATTTCTTTGACGGCAGCTTCATTCAGCAGTGCAGCGGTACTATCTGCGGCTAATCTTGCATAATCGATATCACGTCCTGCTATGAGCTTTAATCCGAGTGTTTTGACAAAGTCACTTTCCGCTCTTCCCAGATCAAATCCCATTTTTTTCTCCTGCTCAGGAGTAGCTCCTGCCCAAGAAAAACCACCCCAGGAATTTCCAGAACTACCAGTGATGGACAATCCTATCCTTGTGACGGCTGCAGCCACTCCATTATTGATCAATTCTGATCTGATCGCCTCATAGTTTTTCCCTAAATCACCTTCCATTCCGATTTCGAGCAATTGAGCGGTATTATAGCCAACGTCTCGCTGTCCGGCATATTCAATTTGTCGCCTGACGACAATGGTAGCAATTATCAGTATAACAGCTATGCTAAATTGAAAAACAACCAATAATTCCCGAAAACTCAATGAAAACTTTTTTGACCGCGCAAATATTTTTAAGGATTTAATGGGTTTGAAAGCGGACAGTACAAATGCCGGATATAATCCAGCCAATAGTCCCGTTATGAAGATAAAGCCTATCAACGACAGCCATATTGTTGTATCGGAAAATGAAAAGGCTAACGGTCTATCTAAAATCTTATTAAATAACGGGAGTGTAAGCTTAGTCAATACTATCGCGCTTAAGCCTGATATAAATGCTAACAGGATTGATTCTGTAAGAAATTGAACAATTAAATTGAGACGTCTGGCTCCTACAACTTTTCGTACAGCAACCTCCTTTGCTCTTTTTTGGCTGCGGGCGGTACTAAGATTGATAAAATTAATGCAGGCAATCAATAATATCAATAGACCAATTCCTGCAACCAGTTTAACCTGATCAATCTTTCCCCCAACTGGAATACCTTGTTCAAATTTTGAATACAGATGCATTTTGGATATTGGATACAGAAATAGGGATCCGCCCAATTCGCCGTTGGTCTTTTTCTTGATAATATTGATGAGCTTATTATTGAAAGCCTCAATATTGGTTCCCGATTTTAACTGCACATAGGTTGAGAATGTTATCGTATTCCAATTTGGTGAATATTTGCTAGGATCAGCTAACGGGATCAGATAATTAAAATCGAAATTGGTATTACTTGGTAAATCTTGCATCACAGCAGCCACTTTATAGGGCTCCTTATTGTCGAGCATAATGGTTTTATCCAATGGATCAATATCCCCAAAGATATTTTTTGCCAAACTTTCTGTTAAAACAATATTCTTTGTTTCTGCTAGTGCATGTTGATTATTGCCCCGTCGAAGTTTGAAATCAAATAGCTGCAGAAATGACGGGTCGACCTCATTTCCTTTTGATTTGATTTTTTTATCATCAAACGACAGTAGTCTGTTTGTACTAAAATACATGCGAGCTGCACGTTCTACTTCTGGGTAATCTTCTATTAGGGCAGGAGCTGCTCGCCCTGAGGTGACATCCATTAGACTTATTTTTCCCTCATCATTTTGATATTTATTCCAAAGTTTATACAGGCGATCTTTATTGCTGTAAAAATTATCGAATTGCAACTGGTTTTGCACCCATATGCCAATAATCAGTACAGCAGCCATACCAATGGAAAGCCCAATGATGTTAATTGCAGAGTAGCCTTTGCTTTTCCACAAGTTTCGCCATGCAATTTTAAGGTAATTCTTTATCATCGAATTGATATTTTGAATTTTTCACAATTTACTATCCCATAATTCATTTATCCAAATAGATTGTATGCTGGGTATACCTTGATAGAAATAGCTAATTCAATTCGTTTGCCATAAGTATAACTTGTTGATTATTAATTGGTATTTAGTTTTTGTGAGCCTATGATATGTTCGGAAACGGACAGTCTGCTGTCCGTCGCCGAACAGGTAGATCTACTCGTTCCGTAATGTGATCACGGGGTTAGTCAATGCTGCTTTAATGGCTTGATAACTAACTGTTAGGAGGGTGATGACCAGTGCAGTTAATCCTGTAAAAGCAAATACGGTCCAGCTAATTGAAATGCGATAAACGTAATTGTCGAGCCATGTTTCCATTAATAGATAGGCTAGAGGAGCGGCAACAAGAAAACCGATCAATGTCAACCAGACATACTCTGTGCATAATAATTTCCATAAGCCAACTTCTGATGCGCCAAGAACTTTGCGGATACCAATTTCTTTTTCGCGTTGCTCGGTCAGAAATGCCACCAGAGCATATAAGCCAAGACAGGAAATCAGAATCGCGAGGCCTGTAAAAATGCTTGTCAGGCTTTTAATCATTTCCATTTGCTCAAATTGTTTGGCGTATTCTTTATCTGTGAATGTATAATCAAAAATGAGATCTGGATCAAAGCGATTGAACTGTTGTGCGATTGCTTTCATCGTCTGACTGATATCTTGCTGTTCATTTAGTCGAAGTGTTATTTTATTTTTTGGCAGAAAATCAAAAAAATAGGCCGTTGGCGTAATCGACTTGAATGGTGATTCAGATAAGGTATTCTGTATAATACCGATAATTGTGTAGTTAATCCCTCTTTTAGACAATTGTTTGCTCGTCAGATCTGTAACTCCCATAAATTTGGCCGCAGCCTCATTGATAATTACTCCTGTGGAATCTGTCTTGAAATCTTTGGAGAAATTTCTTCCCTTCAAAAAATTCCATTGTACCGTTTTGGCGAAATTTTCATCTACAGTGGAAATGCCCATAATGGATCCTTCCTTTGTTTCATTCCCCTGCCAGTTAAAACCGCCGCCAGTTAAAGTGAGTTTGTTTACAAAATTCGAAGTAAGTGAGGCCTCCTGAATCAGGCCTTCATCAATCAGTTCTTTCCTCAGGATCTCAAAATTTTTGGAAATTAGCGGACTGCTGCTAGTAACGTTGACTAAGTTTGAGCTTTTATAACCAATCGGACGGTCTTTTGTATAGTGCAATTGCTTTATTACCAGATAGGTTGCAATCATTAAAAAGATGGAAATCGCAAATTGTACGACAACCATTCCTTTTCTGGCATTGAATCCTCTTTTGCCGATGTTCATCTTCCCTTTCAGCGCAAGGATCGGATTAAAAGAGGATAAGAATAGCGCGGGGTATATTCCAGCCAGGATTCCAATAGAGAGAATCCCGAAAAAGGAGTATATGTAGAATTGAATGCTATTCAATGGAATGGTTAATTTGGTATTGGTAATGGTATTTATCCATGGAAGAAACAATGTGCTCAATAAAAGCGCTAGCAGAAAAGCACAGTACACAGATAGGATGGATTCAACTAAAAATCCGGCAATCAGTTGCCAACGGTTTACACCAACAGATTTTAGAATGCCAATCTCCTTTCCCCTTTTTAAACTTCGGGCCGTACTGAGGTTAATAAAATTGATACTGGCCAACAAAAGAATAAATACACTGATCCAGGCAAACATCCAGACATATTGAACCTGTCCACCGACATTTTTGCCATTTTTAAAAGCGTCATAGAGGTGCCATTTGGACATGGGGTGCAACAGAATCTCGGGGTTTATATCCGTCAGATTTGTTCTAAAGATGCTGGTTAGTTTTTGCTCTATCCCGGGGATATTTTGCGGGTTTTCGATTCTACCAAAGGTACTAAAGAAGCAGTTTGACCATTTTTCGTCTATGCCTTCATTTTTACGGAGGTAGTCTATAAAAGGCAAAATATACTGCAACCCGTGAAAAGTGTTATTTTCAGGTATATCTTTATAAACACCTTGTATCATATATTGTTCCTTCCCGTTGAGCTGAATAGTTTTCCCGATCACATCAACCGATCCCAATAGAGCGTTGGCCAATGATTCGGAGATCATGATGCTGGAGCTTGCCGTTGGAGTGAGGGTATTTCCCAGCACAGATTCGAACGAAAATAGTTCTGAAAATTTGCCCATTGCATAAAATCCAGAGGCATTCAATTTCTTGTCACCGGCTTTAATCGTATTATTTTCCATATCAGTGACCAATGCTAAATCTTGAATTTCATCGGTGAAATCGGATGCAATTACCTTAGCTAACGGAATAGGCGTAGAAGTCCCATCCGTAGATTTTTCACCATTGAAAGTTCCAGTCATCATCATCTGATAAACACTGTCATGGTTTTTATAATGCTGGTTGAAAGAAAACTGTTTCAAGATCCACAGGGTGCTTACCAAAGCAACCGTAAATCCCAAGGATAATCCGAGAATATTGATTGCCGTATTTAGTGGATTGCGCTTAAGATTGCGTAAAGCAGTTTTCAAAAATAATTTAATCATGACGGTGTTTGATGGTTATGTTTGTTGTTTTGGTGTATTGATTAATTCTTCAATATATGTTGATTTTTATGAATAAAAGCTATTCGTCTTTTAAACTCTTGACGGGGTTAGCGATAGCTGCTTTAATCGATTGAAAACTAACAGTAAACAAAGCAATAATAATCGTTAGTAGGCCTGCACCTAAAAATATGGTTATCGGCACTGTAGTTCTGAAGGCAAATCCGTCCAGCCAGTTCGAAGTGAAATATAACGCGAGAGGAATTGCGATAATATTAGCAATAATGATCAAAAGCAAAAATTCTTTATTCAGCATTTGGATAATATTGAAGACCGTCGCACCGAGGACTTTTCTGATGCCAATTTCCTTGGTTTTCAGTTGTGCGGTATACGTACATAGTCCAAGAAGTCCAAGGCAAGAAATCATGATCGCTATGATGGCAAAGAAATTAAATAATGTTCCTTGTTTTTGCTCGCTCATATACTGCTGTTGGTAGCTTTCGTCTAAGAAGCTATAACTGATCGGCATATCGTCATAGTAACTTTTCCAGATCTGCTGCAGTGCGAGCAATGCCGATTTGGTTCCGGCAGGGTTTGTTTTTATATAAAGCTGCTGACAATCTTTTGGGCTAAATTGAAAGACCATGGGTTCGATTTTTTGGCGTACACTCGCGTAATTAAAATCTTTGACCACACCGATAATGGTTCCCGGAACAGTTCGGATCCGTAAACGGGTACCAAGGGGATTCTTTAATCCCATCTCGCGGACAGCGGTTTCGTTGATAAGAAAATGCGTAGAATCTGCAATCGAGCCGGTGAAGTTTTTTCCCTGAGCCAGTTTTATCTTGAAAAAATCAAGCGCAAATTGATCTGAATAAGTAATGCTGAACCAAAGATTCGAATTGCTGGGTTTTCCATCCCAATCGTTATCACCCGTAGATCCTCCACCATATACCATATCCCTCCCAAGCCGAATGACATCACTTACGCCTTTATTTTTTAGGAGATCACTTTTAACGGCCTCAAAATGTTGTGCCATTTTCGGTGCCATGGAGACAGCTATGATATTGCTTTTTTCATAACCAAGGTTCTTGTTGCGTATATAATCCAATTGTCTACCGATGACGACCGTCATGGTGATGAGAACGATAGATACCGTAAATTGTAATACCACTAATATCTTTCTAAAATTTGATTTCTTCATTCCGAATCTGCCCTTTAGTACTTTGATCGGATCAAAGTTTGAAAGTAACAATGCCGGATAAATGCTGGTCAACAGTAATGTACCTATTAACATGATTAAAATATAGCTCCATAGATCAATACTATATAACTGCAATGAGATATGTTTGCCAGAGAAATTGTTAAAAAAGGGAAGAAAGATAAAAACGATGCTGATGGCCAGAATGGCGGCGATCGTGAAGTACAGTGTCGTCTCCAGCATAAATTGGAAAAATAACTCTTTTCTTCCGGCCCCGATAATTTTACGGATACCAACCTCTTTGGATCTGGACAAGGACCGTGCGGTAGAGAGATTGATGTAATTGATACTGGCAATAATAAGAATCATCAAAGCGACTCCAATAAAGATTCGAACAGTGCCTATCCCACCATCACTACCATCCATCTGATACAGATGTACCTTTGATAGCTGTTGGGTAACATATGGAACAGGGGTATCTTCCGGTTTATTGCGTTCGTGTATCTTTTGTAATTTCTGGGCTACTGCTATGGGGCTGGCATCAGGTCTCAGCTGGAGGTAGGTCTCAAAAGAAAAGTTGGACCAATCGGTATCCATTGATGACAGATAAGTTTTATTGTCATAGGTGGTTTTGTTTTTGACGTAGGCATATTCGTTAAAGCGTGATAAGGGAAGCAGTACCTGAAATTGAAAGGAAGAATTTTCGGGATAGTCAGCGATAACTCCGCTGACTACACATAGATCTTCTATTCCCAGTATGACAGCTCTACCGATTGGATTTTCATTGCCAAAATATCGACGGGCGGTAGTCTCAGTAAGAACAACGGAATTGTTGTCGGAAAAAGGTTGTTTCTGGTTACCCTGAATGAGCGGAAAATCAAAAACACTAAAATAACTTGGATCTACAAAAGCGAAATTCTTTTCTCTAAATCGTTTGTCTTTATACTTGATGGCGGCGTCACCGATCCGAAAGATACGTACAGCGTCCTTAACCTCAGGAATTTCTCTCTTGGCAAAACTCCCAACTGGGGCAATGATAGATCCAAATATTCGTTTTGAGATCCCGGTTCCGCCCTCGATTCCGATTTTGTAGATTGAGCCTTGGTTCTTGTGAAAACGGTCAAAGGATAATTCATCCTTTATCCATAGTAGTAGGAAGATTCCCACAACTAATCCTGCAGTCAACCCGAGGATATTGATAGCGCTGTAGAATTTGTTGGAAAAAATATTGCGCCATGCGGTTTTTATAAAGTTCTTTATCATTGTGATCTGTTTTTAGATTAAACATTAACTGTACACCATTTTCGTCGCCATTATCTGATTTATTCATCTCTTAGACTATCTACTGGATTTGCTCTTGCGGCCATTATACTTTTAGTTGAGAGCACAAAGCTTGCGAATGCAATCAAGCTTAGAGCTGACATGCCAAAAATCCATGGGTTTAGATCGGTACGATATACAAAATCATTGAGCCAATGGTGCATAAAGTAATAAGCGATCGGGAACGCAATCAAACAGGCTATGGCCACCAGTGCTAATAAATTTTTAAGCAATAAGAAGGTAATCTGTAGCACTGAGGCTCCTAACACTTTGCGTATACCGATTTCTTTTGTCCTTTGATTGGCGGTAAATATTGCTAGCCCAAATAAACCTAATCCTGCAATAAATACAGAGAGCCCTACCGCCCAAGATAAGAGCTTAGAGAGCTGTTTCTCTTGTGTATAAAAGTTTTGAATAACCTCATCCAAAAAGCGTAGATCCAGTTCGTCATCAGGGAAAACCGATTTATAGCATAAAGTGATCTTGTCAATTGCAGACTTCCAGTTTTCCGGATGTTTTTGGTCCAATGCAATATGGAGCACATATCCTGTCTTGCTGCCTGTATACAGGACCGGTTTAACCCCTTGTCGTGCAGAAGCCAAATCAAAATCTTCCATTACACCAACGATGATATTTTGTCCATTTTCGAAGGTTTTACCAATGGCATCCTGAGGATTCTTGATATGTAGTAACTCCAAGCCTTTTCTATTGATCAACATTTCACTTGTTGAATCCCGTAAACGGACATTTCTTCCTGCTAAAAGTGGAATTTTATAAACATCTAAATAGTTCTCATCACCTGACCGGCCATCGAAGGTCAGGGATTCCTTGTCTGGCGATTGATCGTAAGTGATAGCGGTAGTCATCCAGCCATTCATTGCAGGGGCGATATTCCCAAAGCTGATGGCCTTGATATCTGTTAGCTTTTTGAGCTCGTTTTTAAGGATGACACCTTTCGCAGAGTTTTGGAAGGACCCTGGGATGTAAATATTGACAATGGCATCTTTCTGAAAGCCCATATCCTTATGGGTGACATAGTTGATTTGGCGAACGACAATGAGCACACAAATGAGAAAAGCCTGGGCCATGACAAACTGAAAGATGGTTAGTGCTTTGCGCAGCCACGAGCTACGGGAAAGATTGGTGTTTTTTCCGAGTTGGTTTTTGAGCGCCAGTACAGGCGCATATCCAGTCAGTACCCAAGCAGGATAAAATCCGGCTAATAAGGATACTAAGATCAATTGCCCGAACAGAAAGAAAACAATAACTGTTTTGTCCAAACGATCCAAATTTAAGTTTTTGGGAATAAATCCTTCGAAGACATGTAAGAATAAAGGAAGCAATAGTACAGCAAGTAATGTTGCAGATAAGGTAATAAGGAATGTTTCTAGTAGGAACTGTTTGATCAATGTCGCCTTAGAACTACCTAGTGTTTTGCGGATGCCAACTTCCTTGGCCCGTTCAATAGACTGAGCTGTGGATAGGTTAATGAAATTTACAGCACCCAAAGCGAGGAGGAAGAAGGCCAGTAGGATCAGATTACGAAGCGTTCCCGGGTGAGTAGCGTCATAGTTGAATCTCGGGTCAAAATGCACATCTGCCAACGCTTGCAACTCAAGTTTATCGCTGATTTTCTCTCCTTCTTTATATTTATATTTTTTAAGAAGATTAGCGATATTGCGTTCCAATAGAGGAGAATTAGGCTGTGTTTTTGTTTTAATGAGTACCTGATGCGTGTCGGATATACTATTCCATGCGTCCCAGCTATACATATCTTTCAGATTATTGTTTTGTGGGATTGTTGATTCGGCAATGAAACTGTCAAAATTAAAATCTGAATTATGTTGCGGGTTTTCAATGACTCCAGCCACTTGCAATGGAATACTATCTGCATAGATGACTGTTCTACCGATTACATCTGAGGGGGATTCCTTACCGTAAAATTTTTCCAAAGCCTTTTTTGTAAGTACAATATTGCCAGCTGTATTTAAGGTCTGAGCATTTCCAGCTAACCATTTATAGGGAAAAATATCGAAATATTGACTATTCGTAAAAACGATCTGTTGTTCTTTTGGAAAAACCTGAAATTTGTCTGTTGCCGAAGAAATCTTAAGCTTCTGCACATGGCTACGATAAATAGGGGCTACTGCTTCCAAGTTGGGTAACTCAGACTGCATTGTACGTACTAATGGTACGTAAACACCTGCATTTTTAAACTCACCGTTGCTGACAATACGGTAAACCTGTTCACGGTTTGGAACATGTTTATCGAAACTATAGTCGTATTGAATCATCAAAAAGATGACTAATGTCGCTGTGATGCCAATGGCTAAGCTCATGACATTGATACATGTAATCAACTTGTGCTTTTTCAAAAAACGATAAGCTGTTTTTAGTGAGTTTCCAATCATTGTCGTTTAATTTTATTTGATTCAACCAGATGAAGATCTATTCGTCCCTTAGACTATTTACCGGATTCAATAGCGCGGCTTTAAATGTCTGAAATCCTATAGTGATAAATGCGACCAGTGTTACTATTAATATCGCAATCAGGTATGCCCACCAAGGCATCTCAATATGATATACAAAATCATTTAACCAATTATTAAAGAGATAATAAGCGATTGGTCCAGCAATAAGAAAAGCAAGCAAAATCAGTTTGATATAATTTGATGACAATAGATGAATAATACCCGGAACACTGGCTCCCAGAACTTTGCGGATACCGATTTCTTTGCTTCGGGCTTCGGTGGTATAGGCTGCTAATCCCAACAGACCGAGACAGGCTATAAAAAGTGTAAGAAATGAAAACATGCTCATGATATTGGATGAGCGGATTTCATTTTCATATTGGCGTTGGACATGTTGATCTAAAAACGAAAAATCAAAAGCAGCTTCGGGAGCGACAGTCGTATATATCTTCTTTATTTGGTCGATATATCCTTGAACATCTGTGGTTTTATAACGGATCAACAAGTTGCGTGGTGATTCTGAGGGATCATTCATGGTGTAGTAGCTGTAACCTCCGATTTCGGATTTAAGGTTTGTATAATTAAAATCCTGAACGACACCGGTGATGATTGAGTTGGTTGGACTCATCTCAGTGATAATATGCTTTCCAATGGCTTCTTGCGGTGATTTATAGCCTAAATATTTCAGTACTTTCTCGTTGATCAGTACATAACAGGTGGAGTCAGGACGTCCCCATATGTCAGGTAAATCTGTTCCGGCAAGTAGTTTTAATCCAAGTGTATTTACTGTATTTCCATAAGTAACACAGCTCAGGGTCGGTAAACCCTGTTTATCCGTGACGAGTTTATAAGTTGTTTTTCCGCTTTCGTTACTTCCGGGTACGGACTGTGCGAATGTGGTGGACAGCGTATTTGATAAGCTTTGGACCTGTTGATTGAGCGTGTTGAGCTTTTCCAGACTCCGGAAAGAACGGATGGGGACCGAGACCACATGTTCAGGTTGATAGCCCAGGTCTTTATTTCGAATAAAATTCATCTGGGTGAGCATCACGGAGATGCCGATGATCAATATAATCGAAATGGTAAATTGGCATACCACCAATATTTGTCTGATCAGGACTGTTTTCCCTTGTTTGTTGTAGCCTTTATTCATTAATGCGATCGATTTTATTTTCGATAAGAATAAGGCTGGATAGCTGCCTGCGGCAAACGTAATCATAAACCAGGATAAGGCCAATATCCCGAGCATATCCCAGTTCAGGAGTTGTTGAATAGTAATGTTTGTGTTGCCGATTGAATTAAATAGCGGGATCAAAAGAATGGCCAGGACCACACCTAATGTCATTGCAAATAGACTAATCGTTGCGGTCTCCACAAAAAAACGGACAATCAGTTGGCTTCTAGTAGCTCCAAGTACCTTGTTTACACCCACTTCTTTGGCATTTTTCTGTGATTTTGCGGTCGCTAGATTCATGTAATTGATACAGGCAATGGCGATGACAAGAAAAGCAAGGACGGATAGTGTTCGAATGGTGTCAATGTTTCCTATACGTTTGGTGACGCCCTCTCCGAGATTCGATGAGTAGAGATGCACCTTTAACAGGGGTTGCAGGAAAAACTGGGTGTAATACCGGTGGTCTTTTTCAACATACTTGTCAATCAGCTTTGTCGCTTGTTGAGCGACCATAGCCGGATCGCTTCCTTTTTTTAATAATATATACGTTTCATAACTGGCATTACTCCAATAGACATTTTGCCCCATCCAGGAATCCATAATATTCATGACCATATTACAGTCCAGGGTGCTATTGGCGGGAAGATCTTTGAATACACCGGTTACCTGTACGGTATCTCTTTGGTTGATGGAGATAAGTTTCCCTAATGCTTCGTTGCTTCCAAACAGTTTTTCCTTTGTTGATTGGGAGAGGACAATACTTTTCTTGTTTGAAAACGCAGTATGAACATTCCCTTCTATAAATTGGAAATCAAAGATGGAGAACAATGTTGAATCGGCTAGATACAATTGCTTCTCACTAAAATTATCCATTCCGGCACGGATAGAAGCCGTAGCTCCAAAGCCATCTTTTACAAGTCGTACCATATTATCAACTTGCGCAATATCAGATTTGAGGGCAGGCCCAACCGCATTGGGCAGGTTAATCATTTTCTCCCGATTGTATTCTGCCGACAGCTGCATGTGCAGACGATAGATATTATCAGCTTTTGAATACATGGTATCAAAACTCAGTTCCTGACGGATAAAAGCAAATAGCAGAAGAGATACACAGATGCCAATCGCCAATCCGCTAATATTAAGGATGCTGAAAAATCGGTTGGCCCGAATACTTCGCCAAGCTGTTTTTGTGTAGTTCTTGATCATGATCGTATCTATTTGTTTCGTGCTGATATATTAAGTTTATTCTTGCTTGTATACTATTTATTCGTCCCTTAGACTATCTACCGGATTTGCTTTAGCGGCTTTAAATGTTTGATAGCTAACGGTGATCAGGGCAATGAATACAGCTGACAATCCGGCAAAAGCAAACATCCACCATTTTGGTTCGATATGGTAGGCAAAATTATCCAGCCACCTGTTCATTGCCATCCATGATAATGGCGTAGCGATACAGATCGCGATGACTAATAATCTGATAAAGTCGGAAGAAAGCAGCAGCACTAAATTGTATATGGAAGCACCAAGCACTTTGCGCACCCCGATTTCTTTGGTACGCTGTTGAGCCGTATAGGTCACCAATCCCAGTAAACCTAAGCAAGCAATAAAAAGAGCGAGGCTTGAAAAGGCTGTAAAGAGTCTTCTGAAGTTATAATCGGCTTCGTATTGACGGTTAAAATTATCGTCTAGGAAACTATATAGAAAGGGACGGTGAGGGACGAGTTCAGTCCATAATTTGCCAATTCGGTCGATTGTTTGCTGATTGATATTTTTTAGATTCACGGCCAGATAACGGCTGCTACTTGGTTCAAGTCGTAGTGCCAATGGCTCAATTTTGCGATGCAGGGATAGGTAATTGAAATCTTTTACAACGCCGATGACCCTACCTTCTTTGCCCCACTGTCTAAATTGTTTTCCGATGATATCCTGTGGATTTGAATAGCCCCATAATTTGGCTGCTGATTCATTAATCACCAGTGAATGGGCGCTATCTGCTGGGAAATCGCGTGAGTAAGCTCTCCCCGCAGCCATCTTGATGCCCATATTGGGGATAAAGTCTATATCTATTTCATAGAGTGAGGGAGCGAAATTGGTCATTTTGCCGTCCGTTGACATAATCTCTGTTCCGGCATTTGGAAAAAATGTTCCCGGAACAGTGCGCGAAGCTGTCACCGACTGTACATCTTTATCTTTTGCGAGTGTATTTTTGATCGCCTCTAAGTTATTGTTGACTTTTTCATCGAAATTATAGTCGATGATTAGACGTTGTGCTTTTTGAAATCCAAGGTCTTGCTGTTGCAGTTGATTCAATTGGGAGAATACAATCACAGTACCTGCAATCAATGCAATAGAAAGACAGAATTGAAAGACGACGAGCCCCCGACGTAATAATGTCCCACCTTTACTGTTGCTAAACGTCCCCTTCAGAACTTTAATCGGTTTAAAATTTGCCAGAATCAATGCGGGGTAGCTGGCGGCTAATAGCCCGGTTATAAGTGTTACCAAAAAGAAAATCGTCCAGGTCGTGCCATTAAGGAGGGATGAATAACCAAACTGTTTACCGGAAAAAGCTTCCATAAAAGGGAGAAAGGCAATGACCAAAGCGATAGCTAATATACCACCGATAAATACGAGTACCAGCGACTCAGACATAAACTGTAGAATCAGATTGCTTTTATTGGCACCAATGGCTTTTCGGACACCGACTTCCTTGGCACGCTCCATGGATCTGGACGTAGCAAGATTCATAAAATTGACACAGGCGATCAGCAGGATAAATCCACCTATGATCGCGAAAATATATAAATTTTGAAAGCTACCCGTTGTTCCCGGTTGGCGATCAGCAGTGGAGTGCATGTAGGCCTGAAGCATGGGCTCGAGGTGAAAACTGTATTTTGAATTGGCGTTTACTTGTACGGGGACATTTCGTTTGAGAAAGCCAGGTATCTTCTGATTGAATTTTGTAGGATCAAATTTTTTCGATGTCAAAAAGTAGGTGTAAAAATCTACATAGTCCCAGCCTTCTTTTTCGAAGACATCAGGTCTTGCTTTCCGGAAGGTACTCATAGATAACAGCGCATCGAAGGTAAAATGTGAGTTGGCAGGAACATCTTCCATTACAGCTGTTACGGTATACAGACCTGCATCTGCACGGCCAGCAGCTAATCCCCCTTCAATGGTTTTGCCAATGGGATTCTGGTCACCGAAATATTTTTTAGCTGTGCTTTCTGTCAATACAACAGAATATGCATTTTTTAATGCTGTATGTGGATCTCCGGCAAGGACTTTCCAGCTGAATACATCGAATGCTGTAGAATCCATGAAAAATACATTTTCTTCCTGGAATCTATTTTCCCCTTGTTTGAGTAGGATGGACGTTTGCCCGGAGAACTGAACGATCTTCTCGATTTCTGGGAAGTCGGATTTCAGGGCTTCTCCGATTGGGGCATTTCCCCAGATCTGATGTTGTTCTGTACTACCGACTTCTTTATAATCATGTACAACGCGGAAAATACGGTCTTTGTTGACATGATATTTATCGTAAGAAAGTTCATTCTGTACATAAATAACAATTAATAAACAGCAAGCCAAGCCAATGGCGAGACCTACAATATTTATGGTGGCATAACCTCTATTCTTTAGAATATTGCGCCAGGCTATTTTAATATAATTTTGTATCATGATCGCTGTTTTTTATGAAAGTTTGGGGTTATCCTTTCTATCTTTTTCCGAGATATTATAACCTCCCGACATATCATTATTTTATTTATTCGTCTTTTAAACTATGTATCGGGTTGGCCAATGCTGCTTTGGCTGCTTGCAGGCTAATCGTAAATAAGGCAATGCTCAGTGATAATATACTACCTAGAATAAAGGTGAATACATTGAGATTAATTTTATACGCAAACGTCTGCAACCAGTTTATTGAAAGATAGTAGGCTATGGGTGCGGCAATGAGAATAGCAATAAATACGAGTATAACGAATTCTCGGCTTAATAACTTGACAATACCAAATACAGAGGCTCCCAGGACTTTGCGGATGCCAATTTCTTTGATTCTTATTTGGGCAGAATAGGTACTTAAAGCAAAAAGACCCAAAGCAGAAATGAAGATGGCAACTCCAGCGAAAAGGTTAAAAAGAAATGCTGTCCGATTTTCAGATTTATAGATTTTGTCAAATTGATCATCTATGAAATTATAACTGAATGGTCTTTCAGACGGAGTTGTATTATATATTTTTTCGATTGTCTTGATGGCTTCAGGAATATGATCTGCGTTTGATTTGATATACAATGTCCCTTTAAATTGACGTGTCCACAATACAATCGGTCCTACTTTTTCTTTCACGGATTTAAAGTTGAAATCCTTTAAGACACCGATTACTTTGCCCGGAACTTCATGTAGGCTCATTTGAGCGCCAATATATGGCGGTTTAAGTCCCATTTGTTTTGCTAAGGTTTCATTGATGATATAGCTGGACGAATCCGATGGAAGTCCTGTGAAGTTGGTGCCGGCGACAAATTTCATTCCCATGAGTGGAATAAAGTTTTGGTCGATGGTCGCACGCCCTACTATAGCTTGGTTCTCTTTCGTTTTATTGGGCCAGTTAATGTCGCCAGTAGCATTGCCATAATCCATTATGGAATAAAATCCAGACAGTGAGGCCGCAGCTATGGATGTAGACTGTCTGAGTTCGGATATAATAGCGTCTGCATGTTTGATATGTTCATCTGAGAGCGGAACTGTAAATACTTGGTCTTTAGCATAACCTAAATCCATCTTACGCATATAGGAGAGCTGATTTCTGATGACAATCGTACAGATGATCAATATAATGGAAATGCTAAACTGGATAATGACCAATGCTCTCCTAAGTCTGTTTGTTCCGTCTTGCTGTGTTGACTGTCCTTTTAGCGATTGTACCGGTTGGAATGAAGCAAGATAGATCGCAGGATATATGCTCGAAAGGGCGAGTGTACCTAATAAAGTGCAAGTAAGGTAGATACAGATTTCGGGATTGCTAAGTGTAAAGGCCAAAGACTTTCCTGCCAATTCATTGTAACATGGAATTAACAGTAAGATCAATAAAATAGCAAGGATAAGCGCTACGCTGAAGATGATAACAGATTCTATTACAAACTGAAAAAAAAGCTGCTTTTTGCTTGCTCCAATTACTTTTCGAATGCCGATCGTTTTAATTCTTTCCAATGAACGTGCCGTACTCAGATTGATATAGTTTACTGCTCCGATGATGAGCAGGAGAATTGCGATCACCGAAAAGATCTGTACAGTACGACGTGCGGTTTGGTTTCCTTCTGGACTAATGAGATGGATATCTTTTAAAGCAGCCAATCTATATTGTATGGTAACTTCTGTTTTCTGTGCTTTTTTATAGTAATCACTTATTTTTGCGGCAACCTGTGCTGGGTCTACATTTTTATTTATTTGAATGTAGTTGCTGAAATAAAAATTTCCCAAGTCTTCATCAATTGTTTTCCATTCACCATTCCCTCCGTTTTCAGTAAATCGTTTGGCATAAAAGGTGAGTGGAATAACTGCATCAAACCTGATGCTTGAGTTCTGTGGAATATCTTGTAGTATGGCACGGACGATAAAGGTGGTATTATTTTTTCGGATACTTTTGCCGATCGGACTTTCTTCGCCAAAGAGTTTTTTAGCAAGGTTTTGGGTAATTAGAATTGCCGCGAGATCCTGTTGAAAATTTTCGATGGATCCAGCATGTAAGGGAAAATTAAAAAGAGAGAAAAAGTTTTGATCTACATAGACCAGATCTATATCCGAATAAGTTTGCTTTTTTTTGTCATCCACTAATGTAGCACTCTCTTCTAGATTTACACGACTTGCATTTTTTACTTCAGGCAACTGTTGTGCAAACTTGAATAAGGGCGCCGGGGAGGTCGGCCAAACTTGTTCTTTATCATTGTTTTGTAGTATAGAATTGACCGTATAGATCTGTTCATAATCCTTATGAAAGGTATCAAAGCTCTTTTCATCCTGCACCCACAAAATAATAAGCGTAGAGATTGCCAAACAAATTGCCAAGCCTACCATATTGATGATGCTGTAGAATTTCTTTTTGTTCAATTCCCGAACGGCCGTTATAATATAGTTTTTAATCATGCGGATTAGTTTTGAAATTTTAGACCTTATATTTTGGTTATATCTGTTTGCTCTTTTTACTAAATAGAGATTGCAATGGGCTCATTATTGAGACCCATCACTTTCTCTGATCACTATTGAGCCTCTTTTATTCATCTCTTAAACTGTTGACTGGATTGGCACGTGCGGCCCGTAATGATTGAAAACTTAATGTCAAAAATGCTATCCCTATCGTGAGTATCGCAGGTATAAAAAACAACCACCATTGTATCTCAATTTTAAATGTAATATCCTGCAACCATTTGTGTATGACCCACCATGCAATTGGTGTTGATACCAAAATTGAAATAATAATCAGTTTGAGGTAATCTTTAGACAGTAGGCCAATGATGCCCGTAACGGAACTTCCCAATACTTTGCGGATTCCAATTTCTTTAGTACGTTGTACAGTTGTTATCGTGACTAAGCCGACGAGGCCAAGGCAGCTCAGCAATAAGGTGATTGCTGTTGCCAGATTGATAATCTTGGACAATCGCATATCCGTTTCGTAAAGTGATTTGATCTCTTGGTCATAAAAGCGATAGCTGAATTTTGCATGTGGATAAATGCTTTTCCATTCTTTTTCGAGGTTTGCCAAGGCAGTCGACCATTTTTTAGGATCATGGTCCAGACGGACATTGATGTGTCCCAGCGGACCTCTATTGGTTGAAACCTCCATCACAATAGGGTTAAACTGTTGATGAAGATCTTTGCTGTGGAAATTGGCTATAACACCTACAATTTTTACATTTTTGTCCCTGGAAATAACAGCTTGTCCGATTGCTTCGTCAACATTTTTATATCCCAGTTCGGTCATGGCTTTTTCGTTGATTATGATCCCCGAACTCGTATCAGACATCATTAATTTGCGGCCGGCAAGAAGTTTTATATCGTAGAGGTCAATGTAATCCTGATCAACATACTTGTATTGCATGATTCTATTTTTGATTTCCTCTTCGCCATATTTACGGATTCTATTTCCCCAATAACTATCATCCATAGGAAAATGTCCCAAGGAGACACGGGCGATTTCCGGATATTTGGATAAGGCCTGCTTAAATACAAATGGATCTGTTGTTGCTTTATCAGCAGCCCGATTGGGAATTGATACGGTGACAATAGCATCTTTAGTAAATCCCAGATCGCTCTTGAGCATATGTTTGATCTGAATGGTGATCACGAAAGTGCCAATAAGGAAAACCTGAGCGATAATAAACTGAAAAATAATCAGTCCTTTGCGGAGGTATACGCCTTTGTTTGAGTTATTGGATAAACTCTTTATTTTCATGACTTCGATCAATTTTACTTTGTTGATCAATATCGATGGATATACTCCAGCGAAGCATGTGATTAAGACAAGTAACCCAATGATGAACAACAACAGATTGAACTGATCGTTGTAGTTGTTGATGTCCGAAGGGATAAAATCGCTGAACAGTATTTCCATCATTCTTGTAAAAGGCCAGGAAAGCAAGAGTGCGAATAGTGCGACCAAAAAAGTCTCTGTTAAAAAGCTTCGGGTCAAATAGACTTCCCGCTCCCCCAGTGTTTTCCGTATACCAATGGATCGTGCGCGCATAGGCACCATCGCGGTACTTAGATTGATATAATTGATCGCAGCTAATACAAGTAGAAATGCGGCTATTCCGATAAGTCCATAGAGTACCTTGATGTTGCTGTGATTTTGTATAATTGGGTTAAAATGCAACTCAGTTAATGGTGAAAAACGGGTAGTTTGCTTATAGTTCTCTTTTTTATATTCTTCGCCATTCATCTGCACTAATTTTTGATCGATGGTATTGGCGAGATTTTTAAGATGATCGACAGATTTGACTTTGACAAATAACTGATAATAGTTCATCAGCATCAACCAATTGTTTAAATTCGGGTCCTGATCAGGTATTTTGATAAATTCCTTACCAATAAAAGTACTTGGATAACTTAAGTCTTCTACAATGCCAGATACAGTAAACTGTGTCGTATCATAAGAAATGGTCTTGCCTATAATATCCTGACTTTGCAGTTTTGGGAAATAAGCCTTCGCACGCGATTCGGTAAGAACGACTTCATTTTGGAGCTTGAAAAGCTGATGCGGACTTCCGGCAAGCCATTTATAGGGGACCATTTTAAAATAATCGGCAGTCGTTGCAAAAATTTTTTCCTGTTCGGTAAACTCTGTGGGTGTTTCACTTTTGGAAGCTGGTGTTACGACTTCAAAATAACGATTATAATAAGGTACAACCAATTCGACATCTTCTGAGTTCTCTTTCAGGTAATAAGGAAGGGGAAATGGTACTGCGTCAAAATCTCCGCTTTCTTTTTCGCTTTGTGTATGCGAGAATACTTTGTATATCTGCTCTTTGTCTGGATGTTGTCGGTCAAAACTAAATTCATAATTGACAATACGAAAGATAAGCCAACAGGCGCTTATACCTATGGCTAGTCCCAATACATTTAGCAAAGTAAAAAGACGATGTCGCCAGAGTTGTCTAAATATCAATTTCATATTACTCATTACAATTCAGTTTTATTGGGTTTATTTTTTATAAAGTGCTTCTTTATTCATCTCTTAAACTATCTACTGGATTTGCACGGGCAGCACTGACGGATTGATAGCTCATGGCTAAAAATGCTACGCCAATAGTTACTATCGCCGGAAGGATAAACATCCACCAGCTGAGCTCTATTTTAAAAGCAAAGTCTGTTAGCCATTTGTCAATCGCCAACCAGGCAATCGGTGTAGCAATTAGGATCGAGATAACAATTAGTTTGATATAATCTTTTGATAACAGTAACACAATTCCGCTGACCGTACTTCCCAAAATTTTTCGGATACCGATCTCTTTTGTCCGTTGATGCGTCGTTAATGTCACTAAACCAATCAATCCCAAGCAGCTTAATAAAATGGTAATTGAGGTTGACAAATTGATTATTTTATAAAAGCGATAATCTTTCTCATAGAGATCTTTGATCCGCTGATCATAAAATTGGTAGGTAAATGGTGCATTGGGATATACGTTTTTCCATTCGGTCTTGATGGATGCAATCGCCTGGTGCCATTTTTTAGGATCTCCATTTAATTTGATATTAATATTCTGCAGCGTGCCCTTGTCTGTTGATATTTGCATAGCAAGGGGCTCTAATGGAGCGTGTAGGTTAAAGTTGTGGAAATCGGCCAGTATGCCTACAATTGTGGTTGGACGATCGTTTACAGTTACGGTTTTTCCGAGTGCTTCCACCGGAGTTTTAAATCCAAACTTACTAATGGCCTTTTGATTGATCAGTATTCCTGATGTTGTATCCGAAAGTTTGAGGGGTCGTCCGGCCAGTAATTTCATTTTGAATACATCCAGGTAATTTTCCTCGATATATTTAAAAGGCATATTGACCAAGATCTGACCGGTATCGCTCTGCATCATGATATTATTTCCCCATTGATCGTTATTCATTGGGAGGTGTCCTAGCGAAACCTGGTCGATTTCAGGATATTTTTGAAGGAGCTCTTTCAATAGAAACGGACTTTTACCTGAATCTTCGGCCTTTTTATAGGGCAGTTTGAGGGTAATAACAGCATCATCCTGAAAGCCAACATCGCTATTTAAGGCATGTTGTAGCTGCAAACCCATGATCACTGTCAATACGACAAAAGCCTGAGCGATTACAAATTGAAAGACAATGAGGATCTTTCTGAGCGAAATACCACCAAACGAAATTTTGTCTGCTGCATGGATTTTGATGGCTTCTACGACATGTACCTTATTGATGAGGTAAGCTGGATACAGGCTGGAAATCAACGTGAGTAGGATAATAAGCCCCAATAGAAAGATAAAAACGGATAAACCATCAGAATAAGCATTTATATTTTCCGGGAGATATGAACTAAACGTAAGTTCAAATATTTTGACCAATGGCCAGGAAAATAATAGCCCAAATAGACAGGTAAAAAATGTTTCTTTGATAAAAGACAATGTCAGCTGCCGGGGCTGCTCTCCCAATGTTTTTCGAATACCGATTTCCCTGGCTCTGGCAGGAACACGGGCGGTGGTCAAGTTGATGTAATTAATGCCGGCTAGTATGAGCAAAAATGCCGCAATGCCAATAAGTCCAAACATGACCTGCTTGTCACTACTGTTTAAGACAAATTTATTGAAATGTAATCCAGTAAGCGGAGCTAATTCGTAACCAGCCATTATACTATACTGTTTGAATTTGTCTCCGACCATCTCATTGAACTTTTTGGTTGCAGTACGAATTACTTGCGCGGGACTTCCGTTTTCAGTTAATTTAACATAAACATGGAAATTTGAACTTGAATTCTCCCAATTGTCTGCTTCCTGAGGATTGGGCTTTACACGGATAAATTCTTTGTCGACAAAACTACTCGGATAGTCTAAGTCGGCAACAACCCCGGTTACCGTAAGAAGCTGATCATCGTATTGTATTGTTTTGCCAAGAAGGGATTTTAAATCTGCATCGGGAAAATATTGTTTTGCGCGGGAGCCCGTCAGGATAACTTCATTGTTGTTTTTAAGTGCGGTATTTGGATTACCAACGATCCATTTATAGGGAACAAGTTTGAAATAGTCCGTAGTGGCTGCGACAATTTTGTCCTGCTCATTGAACTCCAACGTTTCATTGTCGGAACGCTTAACCTTGATGCTTTCAAATGATCGATTAGCGATCGGTGCAACCAATTCCAAGCCGGTCAGATCTTTCTTTAAATTAGCACCCAGATAAGTACCAAGAGGGTAGGGAGTGCCATCAAAACGATGGATATTTTCACCTTCCTTAAAGGCGGAGTAAAGTTTATAAATCCTTTCCTTGTCGGGATGATTCTGGTTAAAACTAAATTCATAGTTCACAATCCGAAATACAATCCAGCTTGCGCTGATCCCGATCGCTAGACCGATGATATTAAGGAGGGTAAACAGGCGGTTACGTCCCCATTGTCTTAAAATTAATTTTAAACCTTTCATCGTTTTATACTTTAAACTCGTTTAATAGCTCTTGATTCTCTATTGGTAAGCGCTTTAGGTCTTTAAGAATATTTCTTGTCCTTAAAATGGGCCGCTAACTTTGCTAGGATCCTAATGATGTTGTTTCCATAATAACCTGTCCATCCAGCATGCGAATGACACGATCCGAAAATTTGGCGTCGTGCTCACTGTGTGTTACCATCACGATGGTTGTACCAGCTTCGTTCAATTCGGTTAAGAGCTGCATCACTTCATTACCGTTGTTGGAATCCAGGTTACCGGTAGGCTCATCGGCAAGAATTAATTTCGGATTATTGACAACCGCACGGGCGACAGCTACACGTTGTTGTTGACCACCAGACAACTGCTGTGGAAAGTGGTTGCGGCGGTGCATGATCTGTACTTTCTCCAATACTTCCTCGACACGTTTCTTCCGTTCTGCCGCAGGTACGTTGGTATAGACAAGAGGAAGTTCTACGTTTTCAAATACGGTCAGCTCATCAATCAAATTAAAGCTCTGAAATACAAAACCAATATTGTGCTTGCGCAAATCTGAACGGCCACGTTCTTTGAATTTGGCGACTTCAATTTCGTTGAATAGGTAGCTTCCCTCATCCAAATCATCCAATAAACCGATAATATTCAGTAAGGTTGATTTGCCGCAGCCAGATGGCCCCATCACGGCGACAAATTCCCCCTCTTTTACGTGAATGTTCAAATTGTTCAATGCCACAGTCTCCACTTCTTCCGTGCGGTAGTACTTTTGGAGATTGGTTATTTTAATCATATTTTTTGCGCTCATGGTTTTATGTTTTGGGCCCTTGGCAACAGCTTTGGGCAGTTATTATTCTGTTTAAAAAATATTCTTTATCGTGTTTATTTGTCTGTTTATTCGTCTCGGAGTGTTTTGGTCGGATTGGCAACTGCAGCTTTAAAGGCCTGTGAACTTATTGTCAATAAAGCTATTACTATTGCGGTTAGTCCGCTCAACACAAAAACTGTCCAGGAAATTGTGATATGATGCGCATAGTCTGCCAGCCATTTGTGCATAAAAATCCAGGCAATTGGAAAAGCAATGATACAGGAGATACCTATCAGGATAATAAATTCGCGATTGAGCATCTGGATAAGCCCAGAGACTGACGCTCCGAGTACTTTGCGGATACTGATTTCCTTAGCGCGTTGTTCTGTGGCAAAGGCGGCTAAACCAAATAGTCCCAAGCATGAAATGATAATGGATATGATGGCAAATACGCTGGATAACTGTTGTATAAACAGTTCAGCCTGAAATTTGCTGTTGAAGGTTTCATCCAAGAATTTGTAATCGAAAGGAAATCCTGGATTATTTTTTACAATAATCTTCTCAATTTGCTGAATAGCTTGTGGCAGGTCAATCCCTGCTTTTGTCCGGATATTCAATAAGCCGCTCTCTCTGACCAAAGGAATAAATAACATCGGATCTGGATCGGCATATACGTTGTTATAAACAAAGTTTTTGACAACTCCGGCTATCGTGTAATTCTCTTCGCCGTAATTAAGGATACTACCTACGACATGACCATCTTTGCGGATTAATTTAGCAAGGGTTTCGTTAATAAGAACCGATGTGCTGTCTCCCAGTAAGTTGGTGTGAAAGTTTCTTCCATCAAACATTTTAAGATCTAATGCTGGTACTAAGCCTTCATCTGCGCGCAGCATGCCGATAAGAATACTCTTGTTGGGATCTTTTCCTTCCCAATTGAAACCAGAGGTATTATTGTAAATGTTGAGGATACTCACATCACTGACACCAACTTGCTCCACCAATCCTGTTGCTATGAGCTGGTTTTTGATTAAAGGAAGGTGTTTGGCCATGTCTCCTTGCAATGCGGTGGTCAAAACCTGACTCTTGTCAAATCCCAGGTCTTTATTTTTATTATGTTGTATCTGCTGATAAATGATAATGGTACAAATAATCAGTACAACTGATGCGGTATATTGTAAAACAACCAGTCCCTTACGGATAAGACTTCCGGTCCCAGCTTTCTGCTTTGCTCCTTTGATCGTAGATAGTGGTTTAAAAGCAGACAGGAAGAATGCAGGATAGCTTCCTGCAAATAGTCCGCAGATTAAAGTAATTATGATGACAAAGGCAAGATGTATCGGTTTGAATAAATCGACCTGAAGGTCTTGACCAATCATGGTATTAAATGGCCGAATACAAATATAGACGAATAAAATAGCGACCAAAGAGGAAATAGAGGCTAGTACCAACGATTCTGCAAGAAATTGTCCGATCAACGATTGACGACTTGCGCCAACAACTTTGCGCATACCGACCTCTTTTGCTCTTTTCTCGGATCTGGCGGTTGCGAGATTCATAAAATTAATACAGGCTATCAGTAGGACTATCCAGGCAATAATGCTAAATAGACGGATATTCTTTATGCCTCCTTCGATCTCATTGCCGCTTTTGTCAAAAACATTATAGGTAACTAATCTTTCCATCGGATAGAGAAAGTTTTGTGAAAAAGTAACCTCCCCATTGGTTTTGTTTTTGACGTAGTTCATGAGCTGTTTGTTAATTTGATCAACATTAGCATTGTCGTCAATTTGTACTAGTGTTTGGATACTATTGTTGTCCCATCGGGTTAACCATTCACTTGTACTGACAATTTTTTTAAACGGTATAAGCCATTGAAAAATATAACTGCTGTTTTGAGGAAGATCTTTCACAATTCCGGATACAATATAAAGTTCCTTGTTATTGACTTTTACTGTTTTTCCTAAGGCAGGCTGATTGCCAAATAATTTTTTTGCACCAGTTTCCGATAAAATGAGATTATTGACCTGATCGAATGCCGTTTTACGGTCTCCTTCTAAAAATTTTAAAGAAAGCACGTCCGCAATATTGGGATCGCTATATAATCCAGTTTGAAATAGATTGTTATCACCTACAGAAAATAGTAAAGGTGTGCCCCAGCCCATACGTACGGTATGTTTAATGCCTGGAATCTCCTTTGCTATACTCTCTGCTAGAGGCCCAGGGGTTGATTCGAAAACATAGGTTGCACCATCATAGGTTTGTTTTGATTTGATGGTGTAGATGTTTTTTTTATTTGGGAAGTTATCGTTATAACTCAACTGATTTTCTACCCATAAAAAAATCAGTGCTGCTGCAGCAATGCCAATTGCTAACCCAAAAATATTGAGAAAGCTGTACCCTTTGGTTTTCCAAAGGTTGCGAAAGGCTGTTTTTATAAAGTTCTTTATCATTGTGGTATTGCGTAATTGGTGTTGCTTATTCAAATTTACCTCTTGATACTTAATTCCTGTACTTTATCATAGGTCTCGTAACTCGATACAACTACTTTGTCTCCGGGTTGCAATCCTTTGATCACTTCATAATATTCGGGGTTCTGTCTGCCCAGTTGTATGTCTACACGATACGCGGTGCTGCCATTTTTATCCAATTTGAAGATCCAGTTGCCCCCCGTTTGTTGATAAAATCCACCTTTGGCTAGTAATAATGCTTTCGTTTCATCACTTAGGGCGAGACGTATCTGTAAAGTCTGTCCACGACGGATTCCTTTGGGCACTTCACTGATAAATTCCATATCGACCTGGAACCGGCCATTGGTTACCTGTGTGTATACCTTTTTAATACGAAGCTTGTAGGTTTTGTCACCGATGGAAAACTCACCCTGGAGGTCTGGGAAAATGCGGTTGATATAATGTTCGTCGATATCAGCACGTACTTTAAATCCGGTCAGTACGTCGATCTGTCCGAGACGCTCACCAGCATTTTTGTTCTGTCCGATTTCAGCATCAAAGGCTGTTAACTGACCGTCAACCGGTGCCCGGACAATCAGGTCACCAATTTTCCGTTTCATTAACTCCAATGCACTCTGTGTACGCTGGTAGGTCTGTCTGTCCTGATTCGTTTTTTGCGCGTTGGATATTTCGTCCTGTTTTAGAATCTGTTTGGTTAGATTGACTCGTTCCTTTTGGTAATTATATTCATTTTTTGATTTTTCAAATTCCTGTGATCCAATAGCCTTTTCTGAAAGTAATTTCCTGTTTAAGTTATAGATACGTTCGGCTTCTCTAAAAGCTTGCTCGACATCTGCCATCTGGTTACGGTTGTTAATAGATGCTTGTTGCGCATTGGTCTGAGCGATCTGCGACTGTGTCAAAAGGTTTAATACTTGAGTTTCCTGTTGAACCAATGTGAGTTCTTGATCTGTATTGGATAAACGCATAATTGGATCACCCTTTTTTAAGACAGTACCATCTTCAACAAATTTCTCCTCCACACGACCACCTACAGAAGCATCTAGATAAATGCTGCTGATTGGAAGCACTGTACCATTGATTGGAATGAATTCCTGAAAGTTACCATTTTTTATTTCGACAATAGAGATACGGTCCGCTTCTACATTTAGCTTGCTTTTGCCCGAGGTAAAGTAAAAACTAGCACCGATTAATCCAACGATGCCAGCAATCCCTACGATGGTCATGATGCGTTTGCTATTCCACTTCTTCTTTTCTAAAGGTCTGTCCATAATTTAATATCAATTTGCTATGTAACTATGAAAGCTGTGCCAATAATTTAACGTATTGATTTATAATTGTTTATTTTGTTTGTCCTGCTGATCGGTGTTCGATAGCGGACACTTCATGTACGATGGCGTACAACCTGGGGATTATCTATGATTTTTACCGTTTATTTTTATTGTATTTTAATAAGATAGTATGGGTGTTCAATATCGGACAGTCGATTGTACGAACTTGGACATTGATGGATAGCGGATTTGTATATGTTGTTGATAATCAGAAATTTTATTGTTTGGCATGGCGATGGTCTGCTTGGAAAACAAAAAAGTGGATATGAAGAGAATCTATATATATAGTACATTGTGTTTTTTACTGACTTATCTGAAAGTTGACGCACAGCAGACTGAACAAGGAACAGGGGAGAGGGATGCTTTAAAAATAGAAGCTGCCACTAACGGAGATAAGCAGGATACAAAACGCAGCTTGGCCGAATGTATCCAATTGGCGATAAAAGCCAATCCAACCTTATTACAAAATGAATTAGCTGTTAAACGTGCAGAGGTAAATCTTTCACAGGCCAAATCGAATCGATTGCCTAGTTTAAATGGTAATCTTGAACAAAAGCTAAATTCAGGTCGCTCGATTGATAATACTACGAATCAATTTATTACTAGAAACAATTCCACAGGTTATTTTGGTTTGGAAACCAATATACCTGTTTTTAATGGATTTCGTATATTGAACGATATCCGTATGAAAGCAGATGCGAAAAACGCGGGAAAACTTGAGTTTGATTCGCAAGTTAACGCGTTGAAACTGGATGTTATTACAGCTTATATTCAAGTGTTGACAGCACAAGATGTGTTGAAGCAATCGGAGATGCAAACAGAGGTCACGCGTGAGCAGGTACGTCGTGCAGAAGCGATGCAAAAAGAAGGTGCAATTAACCCAGGAGATTATTATGATCTGAAAGGGCAACTTGCTAACGATATTAATATGATCGAAAGCAATAAACAGATCCTTTATACGAATCGTGTAAAGCTAGCTGGTTTTTTAAATGTAGATGAGGCGCAATTGGGCGATTTGCAGGCATTGGAATTAAAAGCTGATGCACAAAAGATGGATCCTACAACACTTTATAACTTGGCAACGGAGAATCTTCCCAATATTCCGGCGCTGGATTGGAAAATTAAAGCGGCCGAAAAGAATATCAAGATAGCACAATCCTCCTATTGGCCTTCTTTATCGTTAAATGGTGGATTGAACTCAAATTATTCCAAAAATGGAATGGAAGGGGATTATTGGTATCAGATGCGAAATAATATTGGTAAGTATGTATCATTAAATCTTTCAATCCCCATTTTTAACAGATTTAAGGTTAGGAATGATGTTAAACTGGCTAAATTAGATTTGGAATCAAGCAAATTTCAACGCGAGATTGCGCTGAATAACTTGAGAGCTGAGACTGCAAATGCGGTTTTTAACCTGAAAAATGCGAGCAATACAATCACACAATTGCAGGAGCAGAACACAAACTTTGCCGAATCATTTCGCATTGCCAAAGTTGTATTCGAACTGGGGAACAGCAATTCAGTTATATTTTTAACGGCGAAGACCAAGTATGATAATAGCCAGATCCAATTGGTTGTCAAGCAGTATGAATGGTTGTTACAAAAATATATCAATGATTATTACGCAGGCTCGTTAAATTTATAGTTATCTTAGTGTCTGAAAGAAGCCAGGGAATATGAAAAAAGCATCTATTTTAGTTGTCGACGATGACCAAGATTTACTTACTGCAGCAAGGATTTTGCTAAAACCTAAAGTTAGCCATGTGCAAGTCGAACCTAATCCAGAAAACCTGATTGGGCATTTGGAAAAAATGCCTTATGACCTTGTGCTTCTGGATATGAATTTCAAAAGTACCATCAATACCGGAAATGAAGGATTATATTGGTTGTCCCGGATCAAGGAAAAGTTTCCCCAGATTCATGTGATTATGATTACAGCCTATGGGGCAGTAGACCTTGCTGTGAAATCGCTGAAACAGGGCGCCGCTGATTTTGTGGTCAAGCCCTGGGAAAACGAGCAGTTGCTGGCAACCATTGAAAGCGTGCTGGCCGAATCAAAAAATAGAGAGAAGAAAAATAAAAATTCGCTTTTACGTTCGAGCAACACGCTGGATCTGATCGGTAACTCCCCGGTTATGGACGAACTGCAATATAAACTGGAGAAAATAGCTCCCACGGATGCCAATATCTTGATTTTGGGTGAAAATGGTACAGGTAAGGATTTGATTGCACAGGCGATTCAACGGCGCTCGTTACGCTCGGATCAGGTCTATGTGAAAGTTGATGTGGGAGCGCTGACAGAAACGTTATTTGAAAGTGAGCTTTTCGGCTATAAAAAAGGGGCGTTTACAGATGCTCGGGAAGATCGTCAGGGGCGTTTCGAAGCGGCAAATGGTGGGACTTTGTTTCTGGACGAAATCGGTAATATCTCCTTGCAGCAGCAGGCCAAACTATTGACTGTACTGCAAAACCGGCAGGTTACGCCGCTGGGTTCTTACCAACCTATCCCTGTGGATATACGACTCATCTCGGCGACAAATGTATCTCTGAAACACCTAGCTGACGAAAGCCGTTTTCGAAAGGATTTGATTTATCGGATCAATACCGTGGAGATTCAGGTACCACCTTTACGTGAAAGAGGAGAAGATATTAGATTATTGGCCATACATTTTCTGGATATCTATGCCAAAAAATATAATAAGCGGATCGAGGGGTTTGAACCTGATGCCATAAAAAAGCTTTTTGCTTACCATTTTCCGGGAAATGTTCGTGAGTTACAATATAGCATTGAACGGGCGGTTATTATGGCTGATCAGGTAAGCATTGCAGGAAATGATCTATTTTTCTCACCCATTGAACAACAGGCGGAGCAGGTCGTTGTTGAATCCGTATCCAGTAGCCAAAATCTGGAAGAATTGGAGCGGAAAGCCATCAAATCAGCCATCGAACGTTATAACGGCAATATCAGTAAAGCTGCAAAGGAATTGGGGCTAACGCGCGCCGCGCTCTATAGACGTCTGGAGAAATACGATATCTAGTCTATGAGACATGGAAAAGTTTTAAATGTAATCAAGATTATTTTGCTTTTGGCAGCTTCGGTTGTCGGTGCCTACCTGTTGATGACGCATGAGTACGTGCAAGCTGCATTGATCCTTTGCATAATGCTGTATCTAGGTTTCAATCTCTATGCCCAATATAATTTTTTGGAAAGGCAGCTTGTGGAATTTGCCGAAGCAGTCAAATATCGTGACTTCACACGACGTTTTTTGGTTAAAAATCCAAAATCGGTCGAAGGGCAGCTTTTCCGCGCTTTTAACCAGATTAACGAAACGTATAAGGAAATTAGTATTAAGCAGGAAATACAGCACCAGTACCTCGATCGTGTCATCAATATGCTTAACTCGGCCATTATCTTTTATGAAATGGACACGGGAAAAGTAATGTGGGTGAACGATGCCTTTAAACAGCTGTTTCATCTGCCACACCTCGGAAATATCGCCGGGTTAAAAAAGAAGAATCCTGACCTCTATGAAAAAACGATGCTGCTGGACAATGGCCAACAGCAGATGGAACCCATTCAATCAAGCAAAGGGAAGATCAAATTGTTGATCCAGAGCTCTAGTTTTGAGACCCAGGACGCTGTATTTCGTATTGTCGTTTATCAAAATATCAATGAAGCCATCGACGAGACTGAGACAAAAGCCTGGCATAAATTATTGCGTGTGCTTACGCACGAGATCATGAATTCTATTGCGCCGATCAGTTCGTTGGCCGAAACGCTCAATGGCCGTTTGGATCATTTTAGAGGACATGAGGATATTGAAGACCTAAAAACAGGTATATCCACCATCAAACGCCGTAGTGAAGGACTGCTGCATTTTGCAAAAAGCTACCGCATGATCAACAAAGTGGATCAGCCACAGGTGGCACCTATTCAGGTTTCCCAGCTATTTGAACATATCTATCAGCTGCTCGAGCCGACATTGATTCAAAAAAATATCGATGTGGATATTATCTTAAAGAATACGCGTTTGATACTTTATGCTGATGTCAATCTGATTGAACAAGTTATTATCAATTTGATGCTGAATGCCATCGATGCGGTAAAGACCAGGGAAGATGCATACATTAGTTTGTCCGCATTGGAAATAGACGGGAAGGTGCAGGTTCGCATCGAAGATAATGGTTCTGGAATTCCCGCTGATCTCCAGGAACAGATATTCACCCCTTTTTTTACGACAAAGAAAACGGGCACAGGGGTTGGCTTAACGCTGAGCAAGCAAATTATGTTGCTGCATAAGGGCACCATTTTTCTTAACAGTGTGGAGGGAGAAGGTAGTGCTTTTATACTTCAATTTTAACGTATTTCACAAATGCAATATATTTTTACCTGTAGAATTTTCCCGTGCTCCAGGTGGGACTTAAACGGTTTGTTCCTGTCTTTGTGATTTAATGTTCCATGTGAAATAATTCGTAAAAGCGAAATTGCTATGTGCAAACTACGATCAACTATTTCCGGAATTTGAATATGAAAAGTGCTTTTATAAGGCTTTAGATAATGAAAAGTGCAGTACAGCGCACGAATTTAATTGTATATCAATGTAAATTTTTCGATGTTTGCAGCCAATGAACTACCACCTGAAGTACTGGCGCCATTATTTCATATCCCATAGCCGTCATGGGACACATTCTCCGTTTGTTTATAAATTGGTGGATGAAGTAATTTATCAGCAAGATGATCCTGATGAGATCTTAAACTTGCCCCAGGAAGTCAGCATGGGAGGGAAGGCGGAGATAAAAAAATATCTGCTGGTCTGCCGTCTGCTAAAGACTTTTGCCTATGATCAGTTTATGTTTTTGACTGAAGAGCTTCCAGCGAGTTATGAGAAGTTATTTAAGCAGAAGGCCGGAAGTTATTCTTTTAGGAAGATCTATTATATCGACCAAACAACTCTCGATCTGGATTTTCTGGCTGTTGTCGGTGAACGTGATATGCTGATTGTAAACGAGCCCCATTTGTCGGTCGAACGGGAAGACTATTGGAACAAGCTCAGGGATGATGATCGCGTCGTTGTCACGATCGATCTGTATCGAATTGGTTTGGTCTTTTTTAGGGCCGGACAACGAAAGGAAAATTTTCTGATCAGGTTTTAGTTTGTTCTCTTTACTTCCTACAAGCTTTGCGTAAAGTTAATGAGATCGCTGAAGCTTTAGCTTCGTTTTATGACCGGAACGTGGGCATCTTGTCAGCATAATGATCTCACTTAACAAAGGCGGACTTGACGTGGACTCAAATCTATTGTGGTCACAGAATGATAATAGCATCAATCAGATGCTATTATTGATATTTATGAAAGGGGAAGCTGGCTAAAGGGAGAGGCCAGAAGCTGAGGCTCCCCCGTTTTTAATTAAAAAGCTTCGCTTAAAGATAAGTAAAAACCAGATTGTCTTTTCTCTCCGGTCCTCTGTTCACCATAGGAATAATCAAATCGGATACTGCTATTGTGTTCTAAGCTAAAGAAGTAGCGCAAGCCACCACCGTAACTCGGTACATATCTGCTGCTGTTTTCTTTTGAAAAGGTTGATCCAATTCCCGAAAAACCAACAATACCAAAACGAGGATGAAAACGGTAACGTAATTCCGCTTGGGAAGCAAGGTAATTTTTGTCACGATAACGACCGAGGTAATATCCGCGCATCATCATGTCACCTCCCAGTTCACGGTAATTATAGAAAGGAACTGTTTTTCCGAATGTCGAGCGAAAGATCCCCTGAAGTGCCAGTGTGACTTTTTTATGCAATGGAATAAACCCGCGAAGGTCCAGATCCAGGTTTGCTCCATTGAAGTCTGTGCTGGTCCATAACTTAGGTGCGTAAGCCAGGCGTAATTTGGCGTAATAACCACGTGTACTATAGGAAACATTGTCTCGGTTGTCAAATAATTGAGATACGCCAAGCAGCAATTGTTGACCACCTTCTTTTCCGATAAGACCCGATTGATTGAATTTATGGTCGCTGCTATCACTACGGATTGAAAAATTGTCGTACTGTACATTGATACCCGAATAAAGATGGTTACCGACTTTTTTCTCAGCCTCCAATTTTAATCGAAATAGCTTTTGATCAACCCTTTCTTCATCTGTCTTCCAGGTATCCATGCCGATGCCATAGTAATTAAACGGCCAGTTGCGGTATCGGATTTCACTGACAAAATGGTAGTCGTTATTTTTTGTCCAAAGATCCGTTTGAAATTTAAAATTGGATTGATGTTTGGATGTAAACGTTCCCATAAGCGTCATTGTGGAGGTACGGATATGGGGATCAGACTTGTCCAGGTAAAAGTTGTATGAACTTGCTAATCCATATTCTACTCCCGTTTCTTGAGCGTAACCAACGGCTGGTAAAACCATAAAACTGCCTGATCGGGTAGAGTCTTTTTCAGCCGAAAGAAATTTTTTACTCAATTTTTGAATAATATTTTGAGCTTTCAAATCGCTTTTACAAGCTATAAACAGCGCAAGTAGTGCTGTATAGCGGGTAAGTTTTGAAAGTGATTGCGGTAAAATTTGCATGCCCAAAGATAGCACATTAGGCAAATAACCAAAATAGGCAAATAGTCAATTAAAAATTATTGTGCTGCATATCAGTATAATTGACAAAAAGTGTTGTTTTTTTTTGGTAAATATTTTTGTAAAGTGAGTTTTGTGTCTATCTTTGCATCAGCAAACAAGGGAACAACGGTTCTTAACAACGAAGTTTGCTTAGTTCTTTAAATGAAAAAAAAGTAAAAAATAAACTTGCAAAAATCAAAAGTAAATTCGATATTTGCACTCGCTGAAAAGATAAAGTTATCGGATTGGCGTTGATAGAACGTAAGTTATTTTAAAAATATTAGAAGCCTCTTTAGCTCAGCTGGTAGAGCAACTGACTTGTAATCAGTAGGTCATTGGTTCGATCCCGATAAGAGGCTCTAAATGTAACGAAAGTTACAGGTCTGGAGGGGTTCCAGAGCGGTCAAATGGGACGGACTGTAAATCCGTTGCTTCGGCTTCGAAGGTTCGAATCCTTCTCCCTCCACACTTTTTTTAATTGGAGTTTAGATTTACTCTAGTTTCTAGTTATTAAGCGGAAGTAGCTCAGTTGGTAGAGCGATAGCCTTCCAAGCTATAGGTCGCGAGTTCGAACCTCGTCTTCCGCTCAAATTTTTCAAGTATTAAATTTAGTCTCTATCTTCTTTGATAATAATGTATCTAAAGGTGGGGGCATTAATACGTAAATAAGGTTTTTTAGTAAGCCGAAGTAGCTCAGGGGTAGAGCACTTCCTTGGTAAGGAAGAGGTCGTGGGTTCAAATCCCATCTTTGGCTCGTACTTGTGTAAAAGTTAAGCAAGAGTATATAACAAATAGAAATAATTTATAATTACTAATTCGCATAAACATGGCAAAAGAGAAATTTGACCGTAGTAAACCACACTTAAACATTGGTACTATCGGTCACGTTGACCACGGTAAAACTACAACTACAGCTGCTATCACTAAAGTATTGGCTGATAAAGGTTTGTCAGAAGCTCGTTCATTTGATTCAATTGACTCTGCTCCTGAAGAAAAAGAGCGTGGTATCACAATCAATACTGCACACGTAGAATATTCTACAGCTAACCGTCACTATGCACACGTTGACTGTCCGGGTCACGCTGACTACGTTAAGAACATGGTAACTGGTGCTGCTCAAATGGACGGTGCTATCATCGTAGTTGCTGCGACTGATGGTCCTATGCCTCAAACTCGTGAGCACATCTTGTTGGCTCGCCAGGTAGGTGTTCCTGCGTTAGTAGTATTCATGAACAAAACTGACTTAGTTGATGACCCTGAGTTGTTAGACTTAGTAGAAATGGAAGTTCGTGAGTTATTGTCATTCTACGAATTCCCAGGTGATGATATCCCTGTAATCAAAGGATCTGCTTTAGGTGCATTGAACGGTGAGCCTGAGTGGGTTGAGAAAATCATGGAATTAATGGATGCTGTAGATAACTACATTCCAATTCCTCCACGTTTGACTGACTTACCTTTCTTGATGCCTATCGAGGACGTATTCTCAATCACTGGTCGTGGTACAGTTGCTACAGGTCGTATCGAAAGAGGTGTAATCAACTCTGGTGATCCAGTTGAGATCCTAGGTATGGGTGCTGAGAACTTGAAATCTACAGTAACAGGTGTTGAGATGTTCCGTAAAATCTTAGATTACGGTGAGGCTGGTGATAACGTAGGTTTATTGTTACGTGGTATTGAGAAAACTGATATCAAACGTGGTATGGTTATCTGTAAACCAGGTTCAGTAACTCCTCACGATCATTTCAAAGCTGAGGTTTACGTATTGTCAAAAGCAGAAGGTGGACGTCACACTCCATTCTTCAACAAATACCGTCCTCAATTCTATTTCCGTACAACTGACGTAACTGGAGAAATCTCTTTACCAGAAGGTACTGAAATGGTTATGCCAGGTGATAACGTTACGATCTCTGTTAAATTGATCTCTCCTATCGCTATGGAAAAAGGTCTACGTTTCGCTATCCGTGAGGGTGGTCGTACAGTAGGTGCTGGTCAGGTAACTGAAATCATCTAGTCTTACATAAAGATTTAGAATCACATAGAATAAGCTAATCGACTGCGGTTGATTAGCTTATTTTTTCGATAAGCGATTTATCGGATTAAAATAAAAAAAAGTAAAAAAAGATTTGCAGAAAGTGGTTTAAAACACTATATTTGCATCACAAAATAAGAAATACACGGGCATAGTTTAAAGGTAGAACGAAGGTCTCCAAAACCTTTGGTCTGGGTTCGAGTCCTGGTGCCCGTGCTTATAAAAACAGATAAACTAAAATGGCAAAAGTACTTGATTTTTTTAAAGACTCTTACGTGGAGATCACTGAGAAAGTGACTTGGCCTACGTGGTCTCAGTTACAAAGTTCAGCTGTTATTGTGCTTGTTGCGTCTCTTCTTATTGCATTGGTTGTCTTTGTAATGGATAAAGCTTCAAGTGTAGGGTTAGAATTCTTGTACGGTATTGCTTCTTAATTTTTCAATCGTATTTATTTATGGCAGATCAAGGTTTAAAGTGGTACGTAGTTCGTGCTGTAAGTGGTAAAGAAAAGAAAGTAAAGCAATATATTGATGCCGAGGTTAGTCGTTTAGGTATTGAACACTTGGTTCCTCAAGTGTTAATTCCAATGGAGAAATACTACTTAATGCGCGATGGCAAGAAGGTTGCTAAAGAACGTAACTATTATCCTGGTTATGTTTTATTGGAAGCCGCTCTTGACGGAGAGTTAGAACACGTCATCAAAAATATCAATAGCGTAATTGGTTTCTTGGGAGATAAAGCTGGTAATGCTGTTCCTTTGCGCCAAGCAGAAGTAAATCGTATTCTAGGTAAGGTGGATGAAATGGCCGAGCAAGGCGAAACCATTAATGTTCCTTACTATGTGGGCGAAACTGTGAAAGTAAATGATGGCCCTTTCAATGGATTTACTGGTGAAATCGAAGAAGTTCATGAAGATAAGAAGAAATTGATCGTCATGGTGAAAGTCTTCGGCCGTAAGACTCCGCTGGAACTAAACTACATGCAAGTAGAAAAAGAGTAAGATTAGTAATTAACGATAGAGAAAAGCTTTTCATGAAAATTGGAAGGCTTTTTTTTGTTTTTTCCTCTTCTATGTTATCTCGGACTGATGACTGCTCCATCAGCACCGTTCTTTGTAAAGAAAATGTTAAAAGCGGTATCTGTTTTTTTTTTGTAAATTGAACTGCCGGTCATATGTTCCCAGAACCTTTTATAAAAATTATGAACTATGAAACCAACAAAAAGTCGAATTTTTTGTAGAGAGGCACAACGTTCAAAGATGCTTTTCGAATCACAGAAAAAGGCCGAAAACTTTATGCAATACAATAACAAAGAAATCTTGAGCGAGTCAGGCTATGCTCCCGTAAGATCTTATCATTGTATCGCATGTGCTGGTTGGCATCTGACGAGCAGACGCGAGGAGCTGGACCTTCCTAGCAAAACGGAATTAGTGCTGGAAGCCTACAAGGAAGTGACGGATGAGAAAGATAAGGCAAAAGGACTTTGTACCAACGGACGGCAAGAAAAGGATACTCCATCGGCAAACGCTCTTCAGGGCCTGCGAAAGAAAATTGAGCTGATAAGACGTTCGCTAAAGAATAAAGGAAGTAAAACTATAATAACCAAATTAATAGAGGAAGCTTCTAAGTCCTTGGAGAACCTTGAGGTTACAACCCAGCTCAAAAAATCGAAGCGGGAACTTGAAGTTCATTTAAGCAGACTTGAATCCCGGGCTATGTTATTGCCAGATGACGAGGAGGCTGGCATCCTGACACAGATCCGCGTGATAGAACGTTTATTGGATAATAAAGGCAATCGGATATTAATACGTAATCTGATTTATGAAGCATTGCGGGGATTGCGGAATATGGATGGTGCTATGCTGCAGCAGTATTCAAAGAAAGCACTTGAAGAAATGCTAAAGAATCTTGCGCTCCGCTGTGATCAATTGCACAATAATACATCCGGATAATACGGACGCTTTGTACATGGAGTAGTTCATTTAGGAATTTCGTCCGAAAACCATCCGATTTCATCGATTACTTTTTTCGTTTTTGGCTAAGTAGGTTAGATTGGTAGAAACTTTTGAAGCAAGTTTTAACCAAATTTGTTAGCCTATGCTAAAGAGCCAAAAAGATAGACCCTATTACATCGAATGGGAATATGGAAAATGTCATGCCGTGGAGGTGCTCTATTCCATCTATCGCTATGATTTATATTTTGCGATGGGTAATATCGTTGAACTTGCCTAACAATAAAAGCTGATCGAAGTAATGTCCAATTGTATATAGATAACGTATTGCCAGATACTATTTTGAATGAAAAGCTTTTTAATCTTGAAAGGAAAACTTTTTATGAAGTATGTGTGGAAAACTATAGTGCAACCGAATTGGACAATGCTAAACCTTCATGAATAGTAGCGCTTTTATTGAAGCATTTAACCAGGGTATAATAGTACCAGAAATAAATAAGCGGAATTGTAGAAGATTATAGGAGCACATATTGGAATGATCTCGATAGGTACCGGAATCCCCGCTTTGCCTAAAGGAATTAAAGATCAATTGGGAAATATTTTAAAAATTAAAGAGTAGCCTTATCGGGGGGTACCGTTGAATTAGTAGAAATTTGAAACCGAGCCCGATAAATACATGCTATATGTTTTGGTTACTATCGTTTTTTGATTGCATTGGTAAATAATTTTGAGGCTTTTATGCTGGGTGTGAATAGGGCGGTCGGTGATATATTTGGAAAATAAACAAATGAATACCTGCTTTTAAAGAAAAATCATAAATTCCTGAAAATTAAAACGTAGATCCTTGCAGGAATCAAATCTTCTTATTAACTTTGCACCTCGGTTGGGGTGTTACGTCCCGATCGATGAATGTTACGTTATTTGCTTCCAACTTACTAACAGACATTTAACAAAATTAAATTCAAAACAAAATGGCAAAAGAAGTCAGTGCGTTAGTAAAATTACAAGTTAAGGGCGGAGCTGCGAATCCTTCACCTCCAGTAGGACCTGCATTAGGTGCTAAAGGTGTGAATATCATGGATTTCTGTAAACAGTTTAACGCTCGTACGCAAGACAAACCAGGTCAAGTATTGCCTGTTGTCATTACAGTTTACGCGGATAAGTCATTTGATTTTATCATCAAGACTCCACCAGTAGCAGTTCAGTTAAAAGATGCTGCTAAATTAAAAAGTGGATCTGGCGAGCCTAACCGTAAAAAGGTTGCGGCTATCACTTGGGAACAAGTTGAGACAATCGCTAAAGATAAAATGCCTGATTTAAATGCATTTACTGTAGAGGCTGCTATGAGAATGGTAGCTGGTACAGCACGTAGTATGGGTATTACTGTATCCGGTAATGCTCCTTGGAACAATTAATTAAGAAATCAATTTAAGAAAAGTGGCTAGATTAACAAAAAATCAAAAAGCGGCACTATCCAAAATTGAAGCTGGTAAAGCATACTCTTTGAAAGAAGCTTCGGCTTTAGTTAAAGAAATCTCATTGACCAAATTTGATGCTTCTGTGGATATCGACGTTCGTTTGGGCGTAGATCCTCGTAAAGCAAATCAAATGGTGCGTGGTATTGCAACATTACCTCATGGTACTGGTAAAACTGTTCGCGTTTTAGTTTTGTGTACTCCTGATAAGGAAGAAGAAGCGAAAGCGGCAGGTGCAGACTACGTAGGTTTAGATGATTACATCAGCAAAATTGAAGGTGGTTGGACTGACGTTGATATCATTATTACTATGCCTAGTGTTATGGCTAAAGTTGGTAAATTGGGTCGTATTTTGGGTCCGAGAAACTTGATGCCTAACCCTAAAACTGGTACAGTTACAACAGAAGTTGGTAAAGCTGTAACAGATGTAAAAGGTGGTAAGATCGATTTCAAAGTTGACAAAACCGGTATCATCCATACTTCTATTGGTAAAGCGTCGTTCGATGCAGATAAAATATATGATAACGCATTAGAGGTATTACAAACTCTAGCACGTTTGAAACCATCTGCAGCTAAAGGAACTTACTTTAAAAGTATTCACATTTCCTCAACTATGAGTCCTGGTATTCATATTGAGACTAAATCAGTAGCAGGTATTTAATCATGAGAAAAGAAGAAAAACAAGAAATTGTTCAAGCTTTAGCCGAACAGATTAAATCTTACGGTAACTTCTATATTGCCGATACTGCTGAGTTGTCAGTTGAAAAAGTGAATAACATTCGTCGTAAATGTTTCGAGCAAGGTATCGAAATCAAAGCGGTAAAAAACACGTTGATCAAAAAAGCATTGATCGAAGCTGGTGTTGACGAAGAAGATATATTTGGAACACTTAAAGGTGCTTCTACAATGTTATTTTCTGAAGTTGCAAACGCACCTGCGAAATTGATCAAAGAGCTTCGCAAAGCTGGTGACAAACCAGTATTGAAAGCTGCTTATATTGAGCAAACGGCATTCGTTGGAGATAATCAATTAACTGCATTAGTTAATCTTAAATCTAAAAACGAACTTATCGCTGATGTTATCGCTGCATTGCAGTCACCTGCGAAAAATGTTATTTCGGCTCTTCAATCAGGAGGAAATACTGTTGCAGGTTTGGTAAAAGCTTTAGAAGAAAGAGGTTAACGAATCCTCTAGAACAAGAATTATTCGTTACAATTTAATTAACAATTTTTACAAAGTACATTCAAAAATTCAAAATAAAATGGCAGATTTAAAACAACTTGCTGAACAGTTAGTTAACTTAACAGTAAAAGAAGTTAAAGAATTAGCTGATATCTTAAAAGACGAGTATGGCATCGAGCCTGCTGCTGCTGCTGTTGCTGTAGCTGCTGCTCCAGCTGAAGGTGGTGCTGCTGCTGCTGAAGAGAAAACTTCATTTGACGTTATCTTGAAAGAAGCTGGTGGTCAAAAATTAGCTGTAGTTAAATTGGTTAAAGATTTAGCTGGATTAGGCTTGAAAGAAGCTAAAGATTTAGTTGACGGAGCACCTAAAGAATTAAAAGCTGGTGTATCTAAAGACGAAGCAGAAGCTTTGAAAAAACAATTAGAAGAAGCTGGTGCTGTTGTTGAGATTAAATAATCTCAACTAATTAGCCCGAAAAGGTTTAGACTCTGACGATTTTTCGTCAGAGTCTATTCCTATTTATATCAATACGCCACTATGCTGTGTATATGCTGGGCACAGTGGACATGTGGTTTACAGCATGCATGTAAGCGCAGTTTTTTTAAAACTAAAATTCATATTCCCTTGGCAAACAATAATATTCAACAAGAAAGAATAAACTTTGCGACAAGTAAGAAAGTATTGGAATATCCAGATTTCTTAGATGTGCAATTGGAATCTTTCAAGGAGTTTTTTCAATTAGAAACTACTTCTGACAACCGCCATCAGGAAGGGCTGTTCAAGGTATTCTCGGAAAACTTCCCTATTTCTGATTCAAGAAACATTTTTGTGCTAGAGTTTTTGGATTATTTCATTGATCCACCACGTTATGATATCCAAGAGTGTATCGAACGCGGCTTGACTTATAGCGTTCCTTTAAAGGCTAAGTTAAAGTTATCTTGTAATGATGAAGAACACGAAGATTTCGAAACTATTGTTCAGGATGTATATTTAGGGACTATCCCTTATATGACTCCTAAAGGTACTTTCGTGGTAAATGGTGCAGAGCGTGTCATCGTATCGCAATTACACCGTTCACCGGGCGTTTTCTTTGGTCAAAGTAGACACACAAATGGTACTAAACTTTATTCTGCAAGGGTAATTCCTTTCAAAGGATCTTGGATCGAATTCGCAACAGACGTAAACAACGTCATGTATGCTTATATCGACCGTAAAAAGAAATTCCCGGTTACTACCTTATTGCGTGCTATCGGTTACGATTCGGATAAAGATATCCTGGAATTGTTCGATTTAGCGGATGAAGTAAAAGTTAGTAAATCTGGTCTTAAAAAATATGTTGGTCGTCGTCTTGCGGCTAGGGTATTGAAAAAATGGGTAGAAGATTTCGTGGATGAGGATACGGGTGAAGTAGTATCCATCGACCGTAACGAAATTATCCTTGAGCGTGAAACTGTTCTAGAAGAAGATCACATTGATTTGATCATCGAAGCTGGCGTTAAGTCTATTATTTTAGCGAAAGACGATGACTCAAACAATGCGGATTATTCTATTATATATAACACTTTACAAAAAGATACATCCAACTCAGAAAAAGAAGCGGTAGAGCATATCTATCGTCAATTGCGTAATGCTGAACCACCTGATGAGGAAACTGCTCGTGGTATTATCGACCGTTTGTTCTTCTCTGATAAACGTTACGATTTGGGCGATGTAGGTCGTTACCGTATCAACCGTAAATTGAAGTTGGGTACTCCGGATGATACGAAAGTATTAACACGTGAGGACATCATCGCAATTGTGAAGTATTTGATCAATTTGATCAACTCTAAAGCCGAGGTCGATGATATTGACCACTTGTCAAACCGTCGTGTACGTACTGTAGGTGAACAATTATATGCTCAGTTTGGTGTTGGTCTATCTCGTATGGCTCGTACAATCCGCGAGCGTATGAATATCCGTGATAACGAGGTGTTTACACCGACCGATTTGATTAATGCACGTACACTTTCGTCGGTAATCAATTCGTTCTTCGGTACAAACCAGTTGTCTCAGTTCATGGACCAAACTAACCCTCTTGCTGAAATTACGCACAAGCGTCGTTTGTCAGCTTTAGGTCCAGGTGGTCTTTCTCGTGAGCGTGCAGGCTTCGAGGTCCGTGACGTTCACTATACACACTATGGGCGTCTTTGTACAATTGAAACACCGGAGGGTCCAAACATCGGTTTGATCTCTTCGTTGGCTGTACACGCGAAAATTAACCACTTAGGTTTTATCGAAACTCCTTACCGTAAGGTAAAAGATGGAGTTGTTGTGGTTGACGAACCGGTCGTATACTTATCTGCTGAAGATGAAGATGGAAAAACAATCGCACAAGCGAATGCTTTGTATGATGACAAAGGTAATTTCGAAGATGCGAAAGTAAAAGCCAGATATGAGGGTGACTTCCCAATTATCGAGCCTAATATGCTTGATTATATGGACGTTGCTCCAAACCAAATTACATCTATTGCGGCTTCATTGATTCCTTTCTTGGAACATGATGATGCCAACCGTGCATTGATGGGATCGAACATGCAACGTCAGGCTGTGCCTGTATTGCGTCCGCAAGCTCCTATCGTAGGTACTGGTCTTGAAGGTCGTGTTGCAAAAGATTCACGTACATTGATCAATGCCGAAGGTCACGGTGTGGTCGAGTATGTAGATGCTGATGAAATTAAGATCCGTTATGACAGAAACGATGATGATCGTCTTGTATCATTTGATGATGATGTCAGAACATATAGATTGATCAAATTCAAGAAAACCAACCAGAATACTTGTATGAACTTGAAGCCTATCGTAAGAAAAGGTCAACGAGTAGAACCAGGACAGGTACTGTGTGAAGGTTATGCTACTGAAAATGGTGAATTGGCATTGGGTCGTAACTTGAAAGTAGCGTTCATGCCTTGGCAAGGATATAACTTTGAGGATGCGATCGTAATTTCTGAGCGTGTAGCGAAAGAAGATTGGTTTACTTCTCTTCACATTGAAGAATTCGAGCTTGAAGTTCGTGATACGAAACGTGGTGAGGAAGAATTAACCGCTGATATTCCTAACGTATCTGAAGAGGCGACAAAAGACTTGGATGAAAACGGTATTATCCGTATCGGTGCAGAAGTTGGTGGTGGCGATATCCTAATCGGTAAAATCACACCTAAAGGTGAGTCTGATCCTTCTCCAGAAGAGAAATTACTACGTGCAATCTTTGGTGACAAAGCTGGCGACGTGAAAGATGCTTCATTGAAAACTCCACCGTCATTAAAAGGTGTTGTTATCGATACGAAGTTATTCTCGCGTGCGAAGAAAATGTCTAAAGAGGTTGAGCGTAAAACTTTAGAAAAACTAGAGGTTGCTCACGATAGAGCTGTTAAATCATTGAAAGAGCGTTTGGTTGAAAAGTTATTCACTGTCGTGAATGGTAAAACTAGCCAAGGTGTCTACAATGTATATAAAGAGTTGTTGGTTGCTAAAGGTGCTAAGTTTACACAAAAAATCTTAGCTGAATTAGATTACAACAACATCAACCCAATGGGATGGACAACTGACGAAGATAAAAACGAGTTGATCAAAATGGCCCTTCATAATTATAACATCAAAATTAATGAAGAGCTAGGTTCGTTCAAGCGTGATAAATTCGCAGTATCTGTGGGTGATGAACTTCCATCAGGAATTGTGCAGATGGCTAAAGTTTACGTTGCTAAAAAACGTAAGTTGAAAGTAGGGGATAAGATGGCCGGTCGTCACGGTAACAAAGGTATCGTTGCACGTATCGTACGTGACGAGGATATGCCATTCTTAGAAGATGGAACACCAGTTGATATCGTGTTGAACCCACTAGGGGTACCTTCACGGATGAACTTGGGACAGATCTACGAAACCGTATTGGGTTGGGCTGGTCAAAAATTAGGTGTGAAGTTTGCTACACCAATCTTTGACGGTGCTGAAATGGATCAGGTACAGGATTGGGTAGCGAAAGCTGGCTTACCAAAATCTGGACGTACATACTTGTACAACGGATTGACAGGTGACCGTTTCGATCAACCGACGACAGTGGGTGTAATCTACATGTTGAAATTAGGTCACATGGTGGATGATAAAATGCACGCACGTTCAATCGGTCCGTACTCATTGATCACACAACAACCGCTGGGTGGTAAAGCACAATTCGGTGGTCAACGTTTCGGTGAGATGGAGGTTTGGGCATTGGAAGCATTCGGTGCATCTAACATCCTTCAAGAAATCTTAACCGTGAAATCGGATGACGTGGTTGGTCGTGCCAAAACTTACGAGGCAATCGTAAAAGGTAACAACCTTCCGACACCATCGGTACCAGAATCGTTCAACGTATTGGTACACGAGTTACGTGGATTGGGTCTAGATATCACATTGGATTAATTAAGCAATTAGGGCTTTGAAGGACTGCGGTTCTTCAAAGCTTCTGTATAAAGCTTTAACTTTTGAATAAGTATGTCTTACAAAAAAGATAATAAAATTAAAAGCAACTTCACTTCGATTACGATCAGCTTGGCTTCTCCAGAAACTATTTTGGAACGCTCAAGTGGTGAAGTTACAAAACCGGAAACGATTAACTATCGTACCTACAAACCAGAACGTGACGGTTTATTCTGTGAGCGCATTTTTGGTCCTGTGAAGGACTACGAATGTCACTGTGGTAAATACAAACGTATCCGTTATAAAGGTATCGTATGTGACCGTTGTGGTGTTGAAGTAACTGAGAAAAAAGTACGTCGTGAGCGTATGGGACACATCAACTTGGTGGTTCCTGTTGCACACATCTGGTACTTCCGTTCTCTTCCTAATAAAATTGGTTATTTATTGGGACTTCCTACCAAAAAATTGGATATGATCATTTACTACGAACGTTATGTGGTTATCCAAGCTGGTATTAAGGAAGAAGATGGTATCAACTTTATGGACTTCTTGACCGAAGAAGAATATTTAGATATTTTAGATACTTTACCAAAAGAAAATCAATATTTAGACGATAATGATCCTCAAAAATTTGTCGCTAAGATGGGTGCTGAGGCATTGGAAGATTTGTTGAAACGTATTGATTTGGATCAATTGTCATACGATTTACGTCACCAAGCTGCTAACGAAACTTCTCAACAACGTAAAAATGAAGCGTTAAAACGTCTTCATGTCGTTGAAGCTTTCCGTAGCTCACGTGAAAATATCGAGAATCGCCCAGAGTGGATGATTGTGAAGATCGTTCCGATCATTCCACCTGAATTGCGTCCTTTAGTGCCTTTGGATGGTGGTCGTTTTGCGACTTCGGATTTGAATGACTTATACCGTCGTGTGATTATCCGTAACAACCGTCTAAAACGCTTGATCGAAATCAAGGCTCCTGAAGTAATCTTACGTAACGAAAAACGTATGCTTCAGGAAGCGGTAGACTCTTTGTTTGACAACTCACGTAAAGTGAATGCTGTTAAGACAGAAGGTAACCGTGCATTGAAGTCATTATCTGATATTTTGAAAGGTAAACAAGGTCGTTTCCGTCAAAACTTATTAGGTAAACGTGTGGATTATTCGGCTCGTTCGGTCATTGTGGTAGGTCCTCACTTGAAATTACACGAGTGTGGTCTTCCTAAAGATATGGCGGCTGAGCTTTACAAACCGTTTATCATCCGTAAGATGATCGAGCGTGGTATTGTAAAAACAGTAAAATCCGCGAAAAAAATCGTAGATCGTAAAGATCCTGTGGTATGGGATATCCTCGAAAATGTATTGAAAGGTCACCCTGTATTACTAAACCGTGCACCTACGCTTCACCGTTTGGGTATTCAGGCTTTCCAACCTACATTGGTGGAAGGAAAAGCGATCCAATTGCACCCATTAGTGTGTACAGCGTTCAACGCCGACTTTGACGGTGACCAAATGGCGGTTCACTTACCTCTAGGTAATGCCGCAGTTTTGGAAGCCCAAATCTTGATGTTGGCAGCACACAATATCTTAAACCCTGCGAATGGTTCTCCAATCACAGTACCATCTCAAGACATGGTATTGGGTCTTTACTATATTACTAAAGGCCGTAGAACTGCTGGCGACCATATCGTAAGAGGTCAAGATATGACTTTCTATTCCGCTGAAGAGGTTATCATTGCTTTAAATGAGAAACAGATCGATCTTCACGCTTGGATTAAAGTCAAAACAAAAGTGAGACAAAAAGATGGTAGCATCGTTGATACCTTGTTAGAAACAACTGTAGGTCGCGTGATCTTCAACCAGGTTGTTCCTGATGAAATGGGTTTCGTAAACGAACTGCTTACCAAAAAATCTTTACGTAATATCATTGGCGAGATTGTGAAGACAACGGGTATGGCTCGTGCTGCACAATTCTTGGACGATATGAAAGAATTGGGATATCAAACAGCCTTCAAAGGTGGTCTTTCTTTCAACTTGGAAGATTTGAACATTCCTGCTGCGAAAGCTGAATTGATCCAACAAGCAACGAACGAAGTTGAAGAAGTGATGAACAACTATAACATGGGTTTCATTACCAACAACGAACGTTACAACCAAATCATCGATATCTGGACGCGTATCAACAATAGATTGACTGCACACGTTATGGATATTCTTTCGAACGATAATCAAGGTTTCAACTCAGTTTATATGATGTTGGATTCTGGAGCCCGTGGTTCGAAAGAGCAGATCCGTCAGTTATGTGGTATGCGTGGTCTGATGGCGAAACCTCAAAAATCCGGTACTTCAGGTGGTGAGATTATTGAAAACCCGATCCTTTCAAACTTCAAAGAAGGTTTGTCCGTATTGGAGTACTTTATCTCTACCCACGGTGCACGTAAAGGTCTTGCCGATACGGCGTTGAAAACGGCGGATGCGGGTTACTTGACTCGTCGTTTACATGACGTCGCTCAGGATATGATCGTTGTGGAGCAAGATTGTGGTGGTTTGCGTGGTATCTACACAACAGCATTGAAAGATAATGATGATGTTGTTGAACCATTATTCGACCGTATCTTGGGTCGTACTCCATTACATGATGTATTCCATCCGGAAACAGAGGAATTGATCGTTGCTGCAAACGAAGATATCACGGAAGAGATTGCTGAAACTATTGAAAAAGCAGGTATTGAGGGGGTCGAAATTCGTACTGTATTAACTTGTGAATCGAAACGTGGTGTGTGTGCTTGTTGTTACGGTCGTAACTTGGCATCTGGTAAGCGTGTTCAATTGGGTGAAGCTGTCGGCGTTATCGCAGCACAATCAATCGGTGAGCCAGGTACACAGTTGACACTTCGTACGTTCCACGTGGGTGGTACGGCATCAAATATCGCCGCTGACTCAAGCATCATTTCTAAATACGACGGTAAAATCGAATTTGAAAACGTACGTACTGTTTCGCAAACAAACGATAATGGCACACATCAGGTAGTCTTAGGACGTTCTGGTGAGATTAAGATCATTGATGCACATAATAAAATCGTATTCCAACAAAATATCCCTTATGGTTCACAGTTGTTCGTTGAGGATGGCGGTACAGTAGCTAAAGGCGATAAATTGGTCGAATGGGATCCATATAATGCAGTAATTATTTCTGAATTTGCTGGTAAAGTTGAATTTGACGCAATTATCGAAGGTGTTACCTTCCGTGAAGAGTCAGATGAGCAAACTGGTCACAAAGAGAAGGTAATTATTGAAACACGTGATAAAACGAAAAACCCATCCATCAAGATTCTTGATAAATCGGGAGAGGTTATTCGTACCTACAATATCCCAGTAGGTGCCCACGTTGCAGTTGCTAATGGTGTAACAGTGAAAGAAGGTGGTATCCTAGTTAAAATCCCTCGTTCTACAGGTAAAACGCGAGATATCACAGGTGGTCTACCACGTGTAACGGAATTATTCGAAGCACGTAACCCTTCTAACCCTGCTGTAGTAACAGAAATCGACGGTGTGGTAACATTGGGTGGTGTGAAGCGCGGTAACCGTGAGATGTCTATCGAGTCTCGTGATGGTCAAATCAAGAAATACTTGGTACCTCTTTCTAAACATATTCTTGTTCAGGATAATGACTTTGTGAAAGCTGGTATGCCATTATCAGATGGTTCGATTTCTCCTGCGGATATCTTGTCGATCAAAGGTCCATCAGCGGTGCAACATTACATTGTGAATGGTATCCAAGAGGTATACCGTCTGCAAGGTGTGAAGATCAACGATAAACACTTCGAGACCATCGTTCACCAAATGATGCAAAAAGTTAACATCGAAGATCCAGGAGATACGCGTTTCTTAGAAAAAGAAGCCGTTAACAAATGGGATTTCATGGAAGAAAATGATTCCTTGTTCGACAAAAAAGTAGTTGTTGATGCAGGAGACTCCAATAATTTACGTCCAGGACAGATTGTTTCTTTACGTAAGTTGAGAGAAGAGAACTCTAGTCTGAAACGTCGTGACTTAAAACTTGTAGAAGTGCGTGAAGCAATTCCGGCAACTTCAAGTCCATTGTTGCAAGGTATCACTAGAGCATCGTTGGGTACGAAATCGTTTATCTCTGCTGCCTCTTTCCAAGAGACAACAAAAGTATTGAATGAAGCTGCTATCGCAGGTAAACGTGACAACTTGTTAGGTTTGAAAGAAAACGTAATCGTTGGTCACTTAATTCCTTCTGGTACAGGTATCCGTCAATACAGCAATTTAATCGTAGGCTCTCGCGAAGAGTACGATCAATTGTTGGCTTCGAAAGAAGAAGATTAATCGTTAATCGATTATTTCATATAGAAGGTCCAAGTGTATGCTTGGACCTTTTTTTATTGGCTGATTTCATTGGCCGAAAGAACCTTCAGTCCACTTTCATTGTTGCTGGTGTCTGCGAAATCATCAAGATTTTGTTTTTGGACAACACTGGACTAACTAATATATTGTCTGGGAATCTGTGAGGATCAGAAATGGATATTGGTTAAATTTTGGTATCGTTATGAACTCCCGCGTTTCTGTTATGCGCTATATCGGAAGGATAGAGCTTCTTATTCTCTAACGGATAAGAAATGGAAGTATTTATTGATTCTGATTTGTGTTTTAGGTACTCTTTTATAGCTATCTCCAATAGTCTTTCCTTGAAATAATCTCCCAATGTTACAGTAGGTTAACGTGGATATTAAAAAATAATAAACAAAAGGCTTGGAAGTTTGTTATTAAACTCCCTATCTTTGCACCACTCCGCAAGGGAGGGACGGTTACTTCGAAAGAAGGAACCATGAAAAAAAGAAGGGTTTAAGAGGGTTCGGCAGGATTTAAAGTCCCGCTGAGTTTATTTTAAACGCGGAAATCGGAAAAAGGGAAAAGAAAAAAAACTTGAGAAAGTTTTTTGGAAGTCCGGAAAAGATTTCTACCTTTGCAGTCCCAACGGAAACGAAGGGAAACAAAAAAAGATGAAGAGGGGCCTGGTGCCCATCGGAATATAGCGGATACGGAAGTTGAAGCGAGAGAAGTTCTTTAAGAAAACACAATCATGTAAGCGTGACGGGTAGACAGACGAAAGTCGAAAGTCATGAACAAATT